>Ga0306920_100002022_pt1 | contig 25389 bp, 20 predicted proteins | sample flu12Cox44000170_FD_204666 | JGI IMG/M metagenome (GOLD analysis project Ga0306920, IMG submission 204666) | Lab enrichment of tropical soil microbial communities from Luquillo Experimental Forest, Puerto Rico - flux4day.12C.oxic.44.000.170 (v2)... | ecosystem: Environmental > Terrestrial >...
TAAATGGGTGGAATGTATCCGAACAGAAAGTCCGAGTCGGGCCGTCGCCCGACGGCGACTGTGCCGATCAGCGCTCCGAAGCGCGGACGAGTGTAGGTGAGAAGCACGGTCCCGGCATGCCTGGGCCGTCGAAGCAAGGGCGAGCCTACACCGTAGATGCGCGGATCGCAAGTGGGCAGGCTGCAAGGCGGCGCCTCGACGATTCGCGTGGAAGTGTAAGTGTAGGCGCCGGTGAAGGAGAAGTGGCTGCCGAGCTGGCCCCGCAATTCGACTTCCGCTCCGTGCGACATCGACTGGTTGAGGTTGACATACTGGCTGGTGAAATTGATCGGATTGGTTTCAAACTCGATCTGGTTGTGGAACCGATTGTCGTAATACAGTGCGCTCAAGGAGAGTTGGTTGCCCGCAAAGCCCTGCTCCACGCCAGCTTCCCAAGAGCGGTTCTGCTCGGGCTGCAGATTGGGATTGGGCAGAACGGGGAATGTTCCGGAGATGCCAAACGACTGCTGGAAGCTGGGCTCCTTGATGCCCTCGGAGTACCCAGCTCGTAAGCGGGTTCCGCTGAAAGCTTGCCTGCCACGAAACAGGAGGAGCGACGCCGAAGCGCGCGGAACCACCTTACTGCCGAAGCTGGTGTTGTTAACGAAGCCGACACCCGCCAAAACCGCCAGGCGCTTCCACGGCAGCAGTTCCTGTCCATAAAGATAGTTGTTAAAGCGCAGCCCGTGGGTATAGCTGAAGGATGCGAAGTCCGTACCCGGTGCGAAGTTCGAGGTGATGGTCCCGGTTTCGTCCTCAAAGTTGTAGCCGAAGCTGGTCTGCGTCCAGGGACGGGGCGTCCACTGCCCCTGGTAGCCGAAACCGGCCCGGTTGTACTTGCTGAGGTTGGAGAACGGATTGTCGATAAATTCACGCCCCGGATCGACATAAGCCTGCGAGTTGGCCTGCAGGTGGTTGTACTCGAATCCGCTGAAGGTATGCTGCCAGGCCCCGGGGCCGCTGACCGAAAGCTCGGCGCTGGCGAGAAAATTGTTCTGGTGGGCGATCTGGTTGGAGTTGGGCGGCAACACCGGATTTCCGTTGAACCACCAGTTCGACTGCACGCCGGTCCAATTGTTGGAGTGGCGCAGGCGCAGGCGAAGGGCCACGCGCGGCGAAAATCGAATCCCCAGGTTACCGCCCTGCAGGGCGTTCGAATACGAGTCGTTGATACCCTGACCTTGGGTGTCGAACTGGTTCAGGAAGAAGTTGTAGTCAAAGATTCTGTCGGCACCCGCGACCGAAAAGTATCCGTTGGCAGTGGAGAATGTGCCGCCATCGGCGCCGAACTCGAACTCCGGCTCCAGCGTTGTTCCGGTCGCGGTCCACAGTTGCACCACGCTGGTCATAGCATCGGTGCCGTAGATTGTGCTCGCCGGACCACGCACGACTTCCATGCGCTCAACATTGTTCATGGGCGTGACACCGAAGTCATAAAATCCTCCGGGATCGTTGACCGGCACTCCGTCAATCAGAACTTTGTTGTAATCGGAGTCGCCGCCGCGCACGAAGAGACTGGCCTGGCCACCGCGGCGACCCGTGGTGTTGACAATAGCTCCGGGAATATAACTCAGGGCATTGGCAGCGGCCGGCGGGTTGAGCAGGGTCAGCTGATCGCTGTTCAGAAAATCAAGTGACGCTCCGGCTTGATTTGCGACATCCGGGGTGGCGGTCGCAGACACCACCACCGTCTGGGGCGCGGTCGCCAGCTTCAATTCGACGACCACCGGCTCCGCGCGGGGAACAGAAACCACTGCCGATTGAGCCGCGAAACCAGGCGCAAGCACCTCGGCCTGGTAAGCGCCGTCAGCCACATTCGCAAAGGTCACAACACCATCGCCGGTGGTGGTGAGGATTCCCACGCCGGCGTTGTCGCTGGCCCGGTACAACGTCACTTGCACACCGGAGACACGATCGCCGCCCGGGCTCTGCACCGTCAGCGTCAACTCGCCTGCGAACAGCGAGACAGAAGTAAGAAGACAAAAAGGGAAAACCCGGAATCGATTCAACTCTCCTCCTCACGCGAAAGGGGTTGGATGAGGTTCGCGCCGGTCTCCTGGCTTGCGAGTTGCGATCCACAGATCGCCGACAATGGCGGAGGCCTTCCCGTGTACACAGTGACCCTACGCCCGACAGCTCGCATACAGTTGCGCGGCAGCGCGGGATTCACACCCGCTTCCCAATTCCGCTGCAGCAGCGGAACGCGCGAACCTTAGTGGAAGATCTGGAAAGACCAACCCAGGAAAGGGAACATCGCCCGGGAGAAACATCGAATCTACCGGGCGAGAAGAGCGGTGTCAATCACCCGACATGGAATCAGGAAAACTGCGAGTCTGCATAGGCCGCTACGCGCTCGAGCGCCGCCTGCATTTCCGCCTGCGCCTGGGCCAGCTGTTCATCACTGGCGTCCCGAGGAACGAAAATCTTGCGGGCAACCCGGACATAGGCGCGGGAAAATGGCTTGGGGACCATCATCGCGTCCCAGGAGTTGAGGATCCAGGCTTTTTCCATGGCCACGTAAAAGGCGGTGATGGGTACGCCCGTGGTACGTGCCAGCAGTACGGGTCCCCTTTTGGCCACGAAGCGCGGGCCACGAGGCCCATCGATGGTAAAGGCCGCGCCCCCGCCGTTCTGGACGAAGGAGTGCATCTCCAGCAGACCGCGTTGCCCCCCGCGCGAACTGGAACCACGTATTGGTACATAACCAAAGCGACGGATGATTCGGGCGATAAACTCGCCATCCCGGCTTTTGCTGGTGAGGACGGCGAAGTTGCGATGGCGGAAAATCCAGGTCGCGCCTATCACGCAACGGTGCCAGAAGGGATAGATGCCCGGATAAACCTTGTCCAGGCTGCCGATGGAACCGTCTTCCCAGGAAAAGGTCACGCGCAGCGTACTTCCCACCATCCGGATGAAGAGGAAGGCTGTCCACGCAACCAGGGCGAATTGAATACGCTGCCACAACGTGAACTGGCGGTCGTCGGCCTCATCGGTGCCGACGCGGGATTCGAGAGGCACGAAAAAATTCTAACTGAGTGGGCCGTGCTGAGGCGGTTAGTGGATAGGCAGGCTGCGGGTTGCGACAGGAAACCAGGCAGCCGCCGTCGATCCCGTCCCTAGACCCTCCCGCGTGCCGCAGTTTCCAGCTTCGTACCCTGCGCGTTTGGGGGTCGCCCGGGGCAACGGTTTCGATGCCAAGAAAGGGCAAGCTACGAACCTAGCCCCCCGGGGGCAGCGGTTCTTCCCACAAGCCGGCAGGCGCACGGCCCTGTTTGGGCACCGGCAATGCCTACCCGGTGTACCTTAACCAGCGGCGCAACTCGGGCAGTGTAGGACGCTTGCCGTACATCAGGATGCCGACACGGTAGATGCGCGACGACAGTCCGAGCAATCCCCAGGTAGTAAGCAGCATCAGCGCGATCGATAGCGCGGTCTGCCATAGCGGGGGCGTGTCAGCCATGATGCGAACAAACATGAGGATAGGCGCGAAGAAAGGAATCATCGAGGACCAGAACGCAAGTTGCGAATTCGGATGTTGCAGCACGGGTGTGCTTAACACAATAGAAAAAACAGTGGGCAGCATGGCCGGCCACTGCACCTGCTGTGCCTCCTGGTCGGAGTTCACCATCGCACCCAGAGCCGCGTACATGGTTGAATACAAGAAGTAGCCGAGAATGAAGAAAACGCCAAAGGCAATCAGTCCCATCATGGGAATGTGGACGTTCGATAGCACAGAGTTAGAAGCCGTGAGTCCGAGAACAGCGAATGCTCCGGCGATGATCAGCCAGATGAGAAACTGGGTCAATCCCACGGCGCCGACACCGATAATCTTGCCGGCAAGCAGGTGCTTTGCGGTCAGCGACGAGAGCAGGACTTCCAGCACGCGCGACGATTTTTCCTCGATGATGGAGCGCATTACGGCGAATCCGTACACCAGCATGTTCAGGTAGAGCAGCATCGCCATGGTGAATGACACGAGAAAGACGGCTGCGCCGCTTGCACCCTCCTTACCTTTCTCAATGCGAACAGAATCGAAATCGATTGGCTTAATTAGCGCATCCACCTGCGCATCGCTCATCCCCTTTTCCGCTAGCTGCCGCTTGACCACTGCCGAGTGGACGGCATTGCGCAGTTCCATGTCTTCGGCGAAATCGGTTACGTCCTTCGCGCTGTAAACCACCCTACGATTGGCCCCATGGGAGTCGGACAGCCAGAGGAAACCATCGATTTTGCCCTCAGAAACCTTGCGCCGAAGTTTGTCGCGCTCGGCATCGCTGGTGTTGGTATCGATCTCCACGGAATAGTGCGGCGTCTCCGCTGCCAACTGTTGCTTGACCGCCTCCGCGATTCCGGAGCTGCTGGCAACCAGCACCAGGCGGCGGGTAACCCTTGGCTGCATGCTCGACAGTGACGCCGGGATGAGGACCGTCGAGGCCATGAACACCGGCATGAGCAGTGTCATGATGATGAACGCCTTGCTGCGGATGCGCTCCAGGTATTCGCGCTGAATCACCAGCCAGGTGTTACGCATTCTGCCCCACCAGGTCGATAAAGATTTCTTCCAGCGAAGGCTCCATCAGCTCGAAACGGCTGATGCGCACGCGGTCACAGGCCATGCGCAGCAGTTGCTGCGCGTCGGCACCGGGCTTGAGACGGAGCTCCACGTAGTTGCCATAATCGTTGATCGATTGCACCAGCTCGCTGTGATCGAAGGGTGCATCACCCTCGTATTGCACTTGAACCGTGTTCTTTCCATAGTTGGCCTTGATCCGCTTGAGGTCGCCCTCGAGCACGTTGCGCCCGTGGTTGATCAGGCAGATGGAATCGCATAAGCGCTCGACCTGATCCATGCGGTGGGTGGAAAACAAAATTGTCTTGCCGCTTCTTTTCAGCTCGACCATCACATCCTTCAGCATAACCGCATTGGCGGGATCAAGCCCCGAGAAAGGCTCGTCGAGAATCAGGAGGTCGGGATCATGCAGCAGGGCGGCAATAAATTGGACCTTCTGCTGCATGCCCTTGGAGAGCTCTTCGACCTTCTTCTGTACCCACTCGGAAATTTGCAGCCGTTCACACCAGTTAATGGCACGGCGGCGGGCCTCTGCGGCCGAGAGACCATGCAGACGCCCGAGAAATACGAGGTGGTCCAGCACTTTCATCCGTTTGTAGAGGCCGCGCTCCTCGGGCAGATAACCGATCCGCTGCAGTTGCCGGCGATGAAACTTTTCGCCAAACAGGCAGACTTCCCCCTCGTCGGGGATGGTAATGCCGATCATCATGCGGATGGTGGAAGTTTTACCTGCGCCATTGGGACCAAGCAGGCCATAGACGCTGCCGCTGCGAACCTGCAGCGATAAATGATCGACGGCAACGAAGTGATCATACGTCTTGTGAATGCCGTGAAGCTCTACCGTGTCAGGCATGACGGTGTGCAATCATCGCCCCTCCCGTACGGTGAGGTCATGGCTGTTGCTGAGCGTCCCGCCATGATTGTACGGTTGGCAGCCAGCGGAAGGGACAACTTTAGAGCTTGCGTAGGCTGCCGGCACCGTGGCAATTCACCCCACTCGCGTGCGAAGCTCGGCATCCCGCAGGGAAGCGTCCGCAAACCGGCGCGCACTGATATCGAGGTCGATGCCGACCATGCGCAGCGGCTTTCCCCCCGCATCATAAAAAGCCTGGCCGTGGCTGGAAATAAAACGCGTACGGCCGCTGGCAGTGCGAATCCGGTAACCCAGCGACCAGTTGTGAAGTCTCTGGCACAAGAATTCGTCCAACTGCCGCAGAATGTGCTCGCGGTCGTCGGGATGGATGCTGGCCTCCCACTTTTCCCGAGACGGGGTTTCATCGAGAGGGTAGTCCAGGAGCCGCCGGTAGCCAGTCGTCCAGTACACCGTGTCGGTGACGAAATCCCAGTCCCACACTCCCCCCGAAATCACTTGCTCAGCAATGTGAAGGCGCTCCTCATTGGCCACGAACTGCCGTTGCGCGAGCTTGCTTACTTCGGCTTCGGCCAGAGTCTGCAGCACCGCGTTGCGACTGACTTCTCCCAGCGCGGAAACAATCAGCCCCGAGATGGAAAAAAGCAAGGTCGCGATCACCGCCCTGGTGTCGGGCAATCCCAGCGTGTACAGCGGCGGAATCAGGAAGTAGTCGGCAAAAGCTATGGTGGTCAGCACGGAAACCAGGCCCGGGCCGAAACCTCCGTAAAAGGCCGAAACCGCGATGGGAATGAAGAGAATCGCGAAGGGAACGCCGTCATCGATCACCCTGCCCATCAGCCAACGCAAGCCAATAAACGCCAAAGAGATGAACACGGCTCCGCCGTAACGCCACACCACTTGCTGGCGCGATTGCAGTGGAAGACCAAAACGCCAGAATGACGGGTCTTGAAACATTTGCACCAGTCGGCCGGTGGAAGAATCGAACACGCCCTGTTCCCCAGTTCAGTTGACGCTGATTTGCCGGGTTTTTCTATAGCCATTAGGTGACTGACGCGGCGCACGTTTGTAGGAAGTTGCGCACCATTTGTATGCCGTGGGTGGTGAGTACACTTTCGGGATGAAACTGTACTCCCTCGACTGCAAACTTGCAGTGACGCAGACCCATGATGACGCGAGTACCATCGCGGTCGTAGCAGGTGGCGGAGATTTCCAGGTCGGCCGGCAGGCTCCGTTCCTCGACAATGAGAGAGTGATAGCGGGTAGCGGTCAGGGGCGAGGGAATACCACGAAAAATCGTCCTGCCGTCGTGCTCCACAGAGCTGGTCTTGCCGTGCATGAGGTTCGGGGAGCGAACCACCTTGCCTCCGAACGCCGCTCCGATCGCCTGGTGCCCGAGGCACACACCGAGGATGGGAACACGGCCGGCGAAGTATTTAATAAGGTCGATGCTGATGCCGGCTTGCTGGGGAGTGCACGGGCCGGGAGAGATAACGATTCGTTCGGGACCGAGCCGCTCGATTTCTTCGAGGGTCGCCTTATCGTTACGGCGAACCACAACCTCGTGGCCCAGTTCTCCGATGTATTGCACCAGGTTGTAGGTGAACGAGTCGTAGTTATCAAGAACAAAGATCATTTTCAGTCGCTCGCGGTCCGCTGGCTGGCGGTCATCTGTTTTCGACTTTGGGGAGAGGCCCCATTCCAGATCCTGGCGACTCCGAGCCGTTGCCTCCGCCTCTCGCCGGTAACTCCGTCCTCAAGCCGGACACAGTTGCAGTATGAATTTCTCCCGATGAGGAGCGACCTTGTGCTCGGGCACATACTACTCGAAACCGATGCCGCTCTTCTCGCCGTTGATTGGTTCGCTTTTTCCCCCGCCGGACATTAGCCGCTCGCCTGTTCGACGGCACGCAGCAATGCACTTGCCTTGTTCATGCTTTCCTGGTATTCGCTTACCGGATCAGAGTCGGCGACGATTCCGGCACCGGCCTGCACATAAGCGCGGCCGCGATGCACGACCATCGTGCGGATCGCGATACACGAGTCGAGATTTCCGGCGTAGTCAGCGTAAAGAATGGATCCGCCATATACGCCGCGTCGCACCGGCTCCAGCTCTTCGATGATCTCCATGGCACGGACCTTGGGAGCACCGCTCAGTGTTCCAGCCGGGAAGCAGGCCGCAAAGGCGTCCAGGGCGTCGAGCTCTCCGTGAAGCTGACCTTCGAGTGCGGAAACCAGGTGCATGACATGCGAGTAGCGTTCCACGTACATCAGATCACGTACTTTGACCGTGCCGTAGTCGCTGACGCGTCCCAAATCGTTGCGCCCAAGGTCGACCAGCATCACATGCTCAGCGCGTTCTTTTTCGTCGTTACGGAGTTCTTCGCTGAGCCGCTCATCATCCGAGGTCTCGTCGCCCCGCCGCCGCGTACCGGCGATCGGACGATACTCCAGCTTGCGACCGGTGACGCGTATCAACATCTCCGGCGAGGCGCCGACCACCTGGGTGTCGTCGAGTTGCAGAAAAAACATGTAGGGCGACGGATTCACGGTGCGCAGCGCCCGGTAGATCTGAAAAGGCTCGGCCGGCGGCTTGAAATCCAGTCGCAGTGACAGCACGACTTGGAATACGTCGCCGGCGGCGATGTATTGCTTGGCCCGCCTTACACTGCGGAGAAACTCCTCCCGCGAAGTGGTGGCATGCACCCGGATGCTCTTCTCCTTGACGGGAGCCGACCAGCCCAGCTTTTGCTTGTGCAGGCCGCGCACCAGTCGTTGCTCCAGTAGATCCAGGTCGGCAAGGGCGCGGTCGTAGGCCTTGCGCGGCGACTCGGCGCCGACGTCGGCAGCCGCAATGATGTGCAGCTGATGCTTGAGATGATCGAAGGCTAGCAGCCGGTCGTAGAACGTAAAGATGCAATCCGGCAAATCGACATCGGCTCGTGCCGACCGGGGCAGGCTTTCGAATTGCCGCACCATGTCATAAGCGAAGTAGCCCACACCACCAGCGGTGAACGGCGGCAAGCCCGGCACATTGGCAGCACGATACCGCCCTAGGTTCTGGCGTAGAACATCCATGACACTGCCCTGGATGTGCTCTTGGCGCTGGCCGCGGCGAATGGTCATCTCGTGCCCCCGAGCCGTGAGCACCAGGCGTGGTTGCGCCCCGACAAATGTGTAACGGCCGATCTTTTCCCCACCCTCGACCGATTCCAGCAGGAAAGCATACCTCTGGGCCGCAGCGATGCTGAGAAAAGCTCCAACCGGCGTCAGCAGGTCGGCGCTCAGCGTTTTGGCCACGGGAACCAAGGAGGCATGGCGAGAAAGCCCAAGAAAATTCTTGTAATCGGGTGTGACCATCGGGTTTCGGCGCAGACCGTTGAGGTAACTGGGATTATACGGGAGCCCTGATGCCGGACGTCGTGTCCTTGCGCCGGGATCAGGGCATGCTTATACTCGTAGGGTTTGCCCGCTTGACCGGCGATATCCGCCCTTCGGCAGACATTTTTAACGTCTTCAAGGTCGGGCATGGCCCTCGCCACCCTTCGGAGAGTTTTATGGAGACCTCACTCACGCTCGAGCAGGAAAAAAATCCCTGGGAATCACAAGCCGCGCGATTCAACGTCGCCGCCGAAAAACTGAAGCTGGACGAAGGGCTGTGGCGGGTCTTACAGCAACCCAACCGCGAGATCATCGTACACATTCCGGTGATGTTGGACAGTGGCAAGCTGGAGGTTTTCACCGGCTACCGCGTGCAACACTCTATAGCCCGCGGCCCGGCGAAGGGTGGGGTGCGCTACGCCCCCGACGTGACCCTCGATGAAGTACGTGCTCTTGCCAGCTGGATGACATGGAAGTGCGCGGTCGTGAATATTCCCTTTGGCGGCGCCAAGGGAGGAATCATTTGCGATCCCAAGAACATGTCGCGCGGCGAGCTGGAGCGCCTGACCCGTCGCTATACTGCCGAACTGATCGAGTTCATCGGTCCTGAGAAAGACGTTCCTGCCCCCGACGTGAACACCAACGAGCAGACCATGGCCTGGATGATGGATACCTATTCCATGCACATGCGCCAGACCGTAACCGCGGTGGTCACCGGCAAGCCGCTGAACATGGGCGGATCCCGGGGCCGCCGTGAGGCCACGGGCCGCGGCGTGATGTTTATCGCCGACGAGTCGATCAAGCACCTGGGCATGAGGAAGGAAGACACGCGGGTGATCATCCAGGGGTTCGGCAACGTGGGCTCCAACGCCGCGCTCCTCATGTATCGGGCGGGTTACAAGGTCATCGGGATCGGTGAGTGGGACGGCGGCCTGTACAACAGCCGCGGCATCGACATCGCCGCCCTCACCGACTATCGGCAGAAGGAGGGCACCATTCACGGCTTCAAGGGAGCCGAGCGGGCGATCACCGAGGAGTTGCTCATTACCGATTGCGACGTGCTGGTGCCGGCCGCCACGGAAAACGTCATCACCTCACTCAATGCCGACCGGGTGAAGGCAAGGATCCTGGTGGAGGGCGCCAACGGACCTACAACCGCCGCAGCCGACGACATCCTTGCCGACAAGCGCGTGTTTGTGATGCCCGACATCCTCGCCAATGCCGGAGGCGTTACCGCCTCGTACTTTGAGTGGGTTCAGGACCGGCAGGGTTACTTCTGGAAGGAGTCGGTGGTCAACGAACAGCTGAAGGACATTATGGACGAGTCATTCGAAGCCGTGGTGCACTACGCCGGGACGCATCAGGTGAACAACCGCATCGCGGCCTACATGCTGGCCATCGACCGGGTGGCGTTCACCATCCGTCAGCGCGGGATTTACGCCTAAACCTGCCCGCTTGATGCAATTGGGATAACGGCTTTCCTGCGAGCGAGCGGTTGGCTCCCCAGGGAAATTTACGGTTTCGAAAATATCATAAGAAAAAATTTCCTCGCCCCGGAGATAGCAGGCACGATTCGGTAGCATAATAGAGGCCAAGGAAGTGGTCGTGGGGATGGCCCATTCTCGGTTCAACGTGCATCGCCTTCGCATCACCGTCCACTGGATCGCAGTCGTGGTGTGTTTTCCAGTCATCGTGCTGGCACTCGTCTGCGTCACTCTGCTACATCCCATTGCCTCCCTCAGAAGTAGATTCCGTCCTTCGCTTCACCTCTGGATGAGCGTGATGGACTGGGTGAGGGGCATCCCCATAGGCTATAGCTACTGGGTGCGGTATGACGCTCCCAGCATGCTGGACGAAATCGTGGTTCATCACGAGGAGTAGGACCCGACGCTTTCCTCCTGCGCTGTTGCTTTCGCGGTCAGCCGTGAACGATAATCAAGCTGGCGGCAGCACGCCGGCCTGCGTCCGTCGGTCTCTGTGAACCTTCCGAATTACATTACGCTTACCCGTATCTTCAGCATTCCGGTGCTCATTTGGATCCTGTCGAGCAGCCGCTTCAGCTCGGCTGACGGCACCCGTGAATTACTCGCCTCCGCGGTTTTCATCGCCGCTTCCGTGACCGATGCGGTCGACGGTTATCTGGCGCGCAGGTGGGCGCAGGTAACTACCATGGGAATGCTGCTGGATCCGGTGGCCGACAAGTTACTGGTCGCCGCCGCCTTTATTACCCTGGTGCAATTCAATCCACGCATCGTGCCGGCATGGATGGCCGTGATCATCATCGGCCGGGAATTTCTGATAAGCGGCTTGCGTTCCATAGCCGCCTCGGAAGGGTTCACGATTGAGGCCAGCGATCTGGGGAAGATGAAGATGGTGGTGCAAATCGTCTCCGTGGTGGCTGCCATCATCGATCACCACTGGGTGCGATTGCCCTGGTACTTCCTCGGGCTGCCCGTACACCCGATCGCCTTGGCGTCCATCTGGATTATGGTTGGTCTGTCGCTGGTCTCGGCAGTGGATTACTTTGTCGCCTTCTGGACCAAGATTAATCGGCACGCGGAGCGGCGTCGCCGCCGGCGCTCGTTTGTACTGAGCCGGCGCAGGAAGCGCAACGATGTCCCCGCAATCTGAAGCACATTCCGAGACCCCGTACACAATCGCCGAATACAGCCAGCACGAGCGTCTGCTGCTCTTGCGTCTGGCTCACCGCTCCATTGAGTCGGTATTCGGCGGCGAAAGGCTGGACCTGACGCCGCCCACCGGGCATCTGGCGGAGGCGCGCGGAGCGTTCACCACCCTGCATCTGCACGGAAAGCTGCGCGGTTGTATCGGGTATATCATGGCCAAGCATTCCCTCTATCGAACCGTGGCCGACACCGCTCAAGCGGCTGCCTTCGAGGACCCCCGGTTTACCCCGGTAACCGCCGAAGAAGCACCCCAGGTAATGGTCGAGATCAGCGTGCTATCCGCTCTGCAGCCGATCCAGCCGCAGAACGTAATTGTTGGACGCCATGGCCTGATGATCAGCAAATCCGGCCAACGAGGGTTATTGCTACCGCAGGTTCCCGTGGAGTGGCAATGGGACCGTCTAACGTACCTCGATCAAATCTGTTTGAAGGCCGGGCTACCGTCGGATGCATGGCGGCAAGGCGCTGATCTGCAAGCATTTACGGCCGAAGTGTTCGGAGAATACGCACCCCGGGCACAGACTGCGTAGGGCCTCATCTGCCCTCTCCTGGCGTGCCTTGCGCGCCCGGCATGAGCGCTTCTGGGAGTTGATTTCATAATTCCCCACAAGACGGTTGCAAGCAGCGTTGTGCATCTGTACTATCGGGACGCTCGTATGCATGCAGTTTCAACCGTTTACGCCTCCCGCATCCAGCGCTTTCGGCTGCCTCGGGTTTGTGTGCCGCTGGTTGGCGAAGACCCCGCGGCCATGCTCGAGCGTGCTGAATCATTGGTGCGGGATAACCCATTCATGGAGTTCAGGTTAGACTACCTTTCGAACCCCGTCGGGGGGTTGGCCAAACTGAAACACTTCCTGGATCTGCATCCCGAGGCCACGGCCATCGCCACCTGCCGCCGGGCGGTGAACGGCGGCAAATTCAGGGGCAGTGCGGCGGCTCAACTGGAGATCCTGACAAAGGCCGCAGCGGCGGGATTTCAACTTGTGGACATCGAGCTGCAAAGCGCCGAGATTCTGAAGAGAACAGATCTGGCGGAACTGAAGGACAAGGTGGGAGTCATCTTGTCGTTCCATGACTTCAAAGCCACCCGGAAACTGGAAGAGACCTTTGCCGGCATGAAGCAGTACCCGGCCGATTTCTACAAGGTCGTTTCCACCGCTACCACGTTGTATGACAATGTCCAGATGATGAAGTTTCTGCAAGCTCATTCGGCACAGTTCGAGATGGTGGGGCTTTCCATGGGCGAGCAGGGAATCATCAGCCGCATCCTCGGCGTCAGGGCGGGCAGCGTATTTACCTTCGGTGCAGCCACCCGTGGCGAAGAAACGGCGCCCGGGCAGGTGACCGCCAGCGAGCTGCGCGACACCTATCGAATCGAAATGGTGGACGCTGCAACCCAGGTATATGGCGTGGCGGGTGATCCCATAGCCCACTCCCTGTCGCCCATCATGATGAATGCTGCGTTTCGGCGGGAAACGGTGAACGCGGTTTATCTGGCTCTGCATGCCAAGACCCTCAAAGACCTGATGGCTTGCGTTCACGAGATTCCCCTGCGCGGCCTGAGTATCACCATGCCGTACAAGCAGGACATCGTATCCGCCCTGTCCAATTCGGATCCGCTGACGCGACAGATTGGCGCCTGCAACACGGTTGTTCGCGGTCAGGACGGAAGACTTTTTGGTTTCAATACGGATGTTGCGGGGGTCGTGACCCCCCTGCAACAGCGCATGACCCTTGCAGGGGCCAAGATTTTGCTGCTGGGCGCGGGCGGTGTGGCGCGAGCCGCCGCATTCGGCTTGAAGGACAGGGGTGCGGAGTTGTTTATCACCAATCGCACGCCGGAGAAGGCGCAAACCCTGGCGCGACAGGCCAAGGCCAAGTACATAAAGCGCACCGATGTGGCCAAGTCGAATTTCGATGTCATCATCAACGCTACCCCGGTTGGCATGGGCGCCAACCGCCAGGCTCCCCTGGATGAAAAGGAACTGAATACGAGGTATCTCTTCGACCTGGTGTACGTGCCCGCCGAGACCAAGCTGATGAAGATGGCACGGGCCAAGAACATTGAGGTTATTCCTGGTCTGGAGATGTTTGTGCAGCAGGGCGCTCGCCAGTTTGAGATCTGGACCGGTAAGCCGGCACCGCTAGCCGAAATGACGTTCGTGGTAAACAAGGCACTCGAGCGCCTGGCGCAGCAGGCCTCGCCCCATGAGGAAGAACCCCGTGTTCCCAGCCCGGCAGCAAGGGCTGTCCAGGCCGACTTTTCTCCTCGGTCGCAAAGGGTCGCCGGCTCGCGAAAAGAAAGCGAAGCCAGTCGGGCGAAAAGCCGCCAAACCCGCAGTCAAGCGCTAACGGCGAGGAAGTCGTTACTCGCCGGGGCTGCGGAGCGGTGGAAGCCCCGCCTGAAAAGCGCCGTCCAATGCGGGTTTCCGGGTAGCGTTGGAAAAATCTGTCGCGCCGCTCGAATTCATGGTTGCGGTCCGGCTGCAAATAGGCTTAGGATGAGAAAGGGTTGCGATTTACTTGCGCTCCCTTCAATATTCAGATAACAGTCCCCACGTTCGAAGTCGAAAAACCCCTCACGCACAGATCCACACGAAAGCTGTGTGCGAGCCTACCAGGAGAAGACGGAGATGGCGTGGTACGCGTACTGTATTACCGAGCAAGCGGGCCTGCAAAATGGTTATCGAGCCCGTCGTCCCTTCGCATTGGAAAACCTCAGGGGAGTTGGTGAGGCCCCAGTGCTGGCATATCCCAGCGGGGAATTCGCGGTAATCGTCAGCGAGTATTCCTCCGCCAAACCTCTCAATCAGCAAGCCATCGTCGAGCATGCTCGCGTCATCAGTGAGTGCTTCCGTACCATGACTGTGCTGCCCTTCCGTTTTGCCACCATTTTTGAATCGGACGAAGCCTTACGGCGCGCGGTTCGCGCAAACCGCAAGGCGTTCCTGGAGAGCGTGTCTCGCCTGCGGGGAAAATCGGAAATGCACGTGAAGATCGTCGTAAAGGACGGAACGATCGAAGAAGCAGTCAGCGAAGTTCCCGAGGGCGTGGGCGGTGAGTACCTCCGCAAATTGCGCGATCGGGCCAGTCGCGAGCGTGAGCGGCAGACCAAAGCCAGGGCGCTCTCCATGCAAGTGCACAAACTCTTCAGCCCCCTGGAAGAAGACATCGTCTGCAAGCGCACCGACTCCGGCAATATGCTGATGGATTTTGCCCACCTGATCGACTCCAACACGGTAGCCAAGTACCAGAACCGGTACTCGGCCGCCACCCGGCACTTCAAAGACTGTCAGGTAACGATTACCGGACCTTGGCCGCCCTATCACTTCATGCCGGGCAAACTGCGGACGGTATCGGGCGGAAACTAATCCCCAATCGACACCCCGTGAAGATCCCAGGCGGCTTGCGGGCCGCCATTCTTTCTTTAGTGCGCAACCACCCGGACCTTCGATCGCCCGATTTTCGGAACCTATTCCCCGGCCGCGAAGGAATTGCAAGTGAACTGAGAAGGACGGAAAAAGACACAAAAGACGCTGGTAAGTTGACGGCGTTGGAAGCGGAGCATATTATCTTTGATTCGCCGAGCCGTATTTTTGCTCACAGCAGACTTTCGGGCTGGCAGGCGGGGAGCGGACCTATGGATAAAAAGAAGATGGACGCTTTCAAGAAGCGGCTTGAAGAGCGCCAGCGCGAGCTTCGACGCAACGTCAGCCGCACGGCACAGGATGGAAGGGAGGCCGATCTGGAATCGGCCCAGGACATTGCCGACCGCGCGGCAAATTCGTACACCAAGGAATTCCTCTTCAGCCAGAGCAGCAGCGAGCGCCAAATCCTGGGGATGGTGGAAAACGCACTCACCCGTATTCGCGAAGGCACATTCGGTGAATGTATCGCCTGCGGCGAAGAGATCAACCCTAAACGGCTGGAAGCCGTGCCCTGGACCCGGCACTGCATTGCGTGCCAGGAAAAACTGGAACAGGGTTTGCTCGAAGCCACCGGCACATGACCCAACCACCCCGTACTGCTTCCGTCATTGCAAAAGCCGCCGGAAAGGCGGCTTTTTGCCAAGCTCGCCCCCAGCACTAGTTGGGTGGCTTCTTCTTGCTCCCTCCCAGCAGCCCTCCCAATGCATCCTGCAGTTGTTGCTGCGGGCTCGGTGGGGTGGCCTTGCCCGGCGGTTGACCGGGTTGTGACTGCCCTCCGCCCAACAAGCAACCCAGGACCCCTCCGGCTCCTCCCTTTCCGCCCAGCAGCTGCGCCGCTGAGGGAACGATGTTGTTCAGCTTCATCTGGGCAATCTTTTGTAGATCGGGTGCGACAACCGGGTGACTCATGGTGCCGCTGACAATAACCGGCAGGACGAGCTCTCCATTCTTGTTGCCCAGAGCCGTGTTCAAGTAGCCGCCAACCCCGGTGCCTCCAACAGACTGGCTGAAGCCTTTACTGAGCACCGCGGTGAGATGCATCGCCAGCCCTTCGTTCACGAGATTGATGGTGCCGGTAGCCGCCATATTGCCCACGTCGAGCGCCCCCTTGAGGTCGTTGGTATTGGCCACGCCGTTGCGCACATCGAAGGTTCCGCTCATGCTGGAAATTGAGGTGTAACCCTTTGCTCCGCCTCCGCCGAATTTTCCGATTTTGCTCAGCTCGTTCACCAGGTCAAGCTTTGTCAGCTTGCCGTTTACGAGGGTGAAAGAGAACGGACCGTTCAGCGTCTGAGTCACATCACCCGACGCCGGTGTTGAGAAAGTCTGGTTCAGGTTGGCGTTCAGCGTTCCGTAGAGCGTGTCCTTCATGTTGCCCACCGCCGAGAGCAACTGGTTGGCGTCGGCCCCGTTGACCTTGGCGTTGACCGCGAAGCTGGAGGTCTCATGTCGCAGATCGGCAACGATGGCGCCACTGATGTGTCCACCGAAGACCTGCCCCGTCAGTGGATTCAACGTCACCACGCCGTGATTGAGATTGACATTGGAGTGCACATCGCTGAGGGTGGTGCGGTCGTAGACCAGCGTGCCGACGGCGATGGTGCCGCTGCCGGTTGCTCTATCCAAAAAGCTGGGCGCTGGTGCCGGAGCAGCTTCTGCCGATGGCACCAGACTCCACCATGCTTCCGCTTTCTTCGCCGGTACAGGTTTGCCGGCAGCCACTAGTTTCTGCAGTTCCATGACACTCAGCTTGTCCGCCGCCAGCGCGAAGGTGAGGCGCGGCGCCTGAAAGCTTGCCACGGCCATGCTGCCGCTGACATTCGAGGAACCAAGCGAGGCATTGATATTGGTCAGGTTGACGGAGTTCTGGGTGAATTGCAGGCTGACGTTGCGCACATTGAGCGGCTGGGTCAGCTCCGGCGTCTTGAGAGTCGCGTTCTGCATCGCTCCCGTACCGCTGAACGTCATGGCGTCCGTATTCTTGATCGGTCCGGTGGCATGCAAGTCGAGCGTGATGGCCCCGCTGCCGCTCATGCCCTTTACGGCGTCAACTCCATACGCTTTGGCAATGCTGAGCAACTCATCGAGCTTGGCATTGACGGTCTTGATGGTTGCCTCAACGATGGGCGACGGCGTCGTGTACTGGGCAATCGCCATTTGGCCGTTGAGCACCGTCGTACCACAAGTAGCTGTAAACGGATCCGAGCGGATGTCCTGAGGTGTGAGTTTCAAGTCAAGTGCCGGTACTTTCACCACTTGTGGAATGTCCTTACCCGTTACCTCAAGATTGCGGCCATTGATGGTTCCGTTGAGAGCCAGGTTGTTGATCGGACCTTGAGCGTGAACATTGGCCGTGAGCTTCCCGGTGATTTTCGCATCCGTGCTGAATGCCACTCCCAATGCTGCCGCCAGGCGGGCCGCATCCTCGATGGGGGCATCTTTCGTGGACAGGTTGAGATCGGCTGTTCCGGGCGTGGTGCCGGTGTTCAGCGTCCCGTTGACGGACAAGGGGGTTGATCCCAACCTTACATCGCCGGTCTTGACCTGAATTACATCGCCGTTGAGGTCTTGGGTGAGATCAAAGTCAGCCGTGATCGGATAACCCACCTGTACGTTGCGCACCACCGCATCGTTGATTTGGAGCGAGCCCTTGGCCGTCATCCTGCCACTGGAGGTGACCAGATCGGTAGTTCCGGAAAGGGTGGCATCACTGCCTTCCAGTGCCGGGACGTTCAGAAACTGCTGCGCCCCGGCAAGCGAGACCTGGTTCAGCTTAAGCTTGCCATCGAAGGGAGTAGCAACCATGTTTGCCTGATTGATCGGGCCGGCCTTGCCTTCAACCGAGAGGGTCCCTGCTCCGCGTCCCGGAACATGGGCAGCCAGGTCCACCAAGAACGGCTTGCCGGGAGCAAAGTCCTTTACCGTGGCATCGATGTGATCGTAAACTTCCCGCGGCCGATGCCGCTGCAGATCGGTCAGCGCGACTTGCCCATCGGAGATCTTCAGTTGGTCGAGAGCAAACGACCTGCTTTCGCTCGCCGCCGGGGCCTGTTTCGGCGGCGAAGCCGGGGCCGCAGCTTGCGGGGCAACAGTAGGAACGGCCGTCGGTGCCTGTCCAAGGCTGGCGAAATTCCACACCCCGGCCGCATCTTTGATCAGCTCGATCGCCGGGCGCTTCAAGGTCAAGCTGCTGATTGAGATCTTCTTGCCCAGCAGGGGCAACAGTTTCACGCTGATGTCGAGTTCGTCCACCTTGGCGAAAGGCAGCTTGCTCTGCAGTCGCGGGTCCTCGCCGACCACGACGTCATGTACCTGAACCCGCAGTGGAAACAATGCCATCGATAACGCGCCGAATTGCACCGGACGGTGCAGGCGATTCTGTAACTGTGCTTGAATTTCGCCGCGATATTGATTGATGTCGATGACATGCGGCAGCAGCAGCAGAAGCAGGACAAAAAGCACGATGACGGCAACGACAGCGATCACCAGTTTTCGCATAACTACTCCTCGCCCCCGTAAAGCCCCGCTACGCCCGGCTTAAGCGTCTATCTCAATTAGAAACCTGTTGCCTGGTGGCAGTTGCATCATTATCGCGCTGAACAAATCGCTGAATCAGGCCGATGGTGCGTTTTCGGGGAGAGCAATCCGAGCGCTGCCACAAGTTCGACGCACACCAACTCGCCGCACGCGCAGCTATGGGCAATAGTGACACTGTGACGACGTTTTGAAAAGGGATTCCTTGGCTAGGCGTGACCTGCTCGATCGCCTGGGCGGTGTGCAAAGAACATATCCAGGAGTCAGGCTCGACCTCAAAGAGGGTGCAACCCCGCCCGCGCATTTGTGAAATAAGCGCCAGGGGCTGCCCGCGACGAGGTCCTTGACAGTTCTGCTCTCGCCCCGAAGCAGAGCTGTGCTCGCTTGCACACATGCAACTTGACTTACATGCCGAGCAACTCAGCCATCTTCGCTGACCGCCCGCACGACATCGTGTCGAACTTCCCCACCTATCGACTCGAGCCCGGCTACGCAGACCCGTCGATCGCCGCCCGATTATTCAGCGCAAGCGACAGCTCGTCGAAGTTGCGGGGCAAGCGACAAGGCTGCTTGTCGAACCGCCACGAGAACCTTTTCCGTGGGCATTGCGTATCACTGACATGCTGCGCTGCCTGAAAAGCGGCAAGTTGGGGGAACTTTGCAGCATCGGGGGATGCCGGTTTCCCGGTCAAGCGAACTGGTCCGGGAGGCAGCATTGAAAGCGCCGGCTCACCTGCCGTACACGTCACATTAGTCAAGGGTCCTCGGGGCCGGAGGGTGCCGGCTGGCTCCAGGCATCTCGTAGAGGGGCTACTAGGTGCGATGTCAGGCGAAGCACACGCTTTGCCGTTTCGAACGGCTTGATGGCTGAGACAAGGTACAGCGGTGTCTATATTCTTAGTTCTCTCCGTTAGTGGTAAGAATGCAGGAACTCGGTTTGGCCTGTTCCCGGGGTAGTGGTAATGGATTCCATAGTGCAGGATCTTCGTTTCGCCGCCCGCCAGCTATTCAGTAACAAGGGCTTCACTCTGACAGCGGTCTTATCGCTAGCGCTGGGAATCGGAGCCACCACCGCGGTCTTCAGCGTTGTTTACGGCGTGCTCATCGATCCCTATCCCTACAAAGACGCCAAGCGGATGGTGCACGTTCAATTGGTCGACAAAGACCGGCGAATGATGACACTGATGTTCAACACCGGGCCCGAACTTGATGAACTAAAGCGGGCGAAGTGCGTTGACGAAATCTTCATGCAGGGCGGCAACACGGTAACCATGACAGGTAATCAGCTACCAGTCTCGGTGGAAATGGGCGAGTACACGACTAATCTGTTCACCTACATGGGCGTGCCCCCGTACCTGGGCCGGCAGTTCACTCCCGCCGACGTAAGCGATGGAAAGGCGTCGCCGGTAGCGGTACTGAGTTACCTGTTCTGGAAGCGGCAGTTTGGGGCCAGCAGAGACGTCCTCGGCAAGACCATTGAACTGAACCACAAGCTATACAACGTCATCGGTGTGGCTGCTCCGCGCTTCACCTGGGGCGACTCGGATGTTTATGTTCCTTACGTTCCCACCGCGGATCCGCACGATTACCGCAATAGCTTTATCAAGCTGAAGCCAGGGGTAACGCTGGAGGCAGCTGAGGCCGAACTCGAACCGCTGGTGATGCAGTTTGTAAACCGTGATCCGAAAAACTATCCTCCTACCAAACACATCAAGGTGGTCACGCTCAACGAACAGGTGCTCGGCCAGTTCTCCGGGACCCTGCTGCTGTTGTTCGGGGCGGTGACGCTGCTGCTGGTCATCGGTTGTGCCAACGTTTCCATCCTGATGCTGGCACGTGGCACGGCCCGCATGCATGAACTGGCGGTGCGCTCCTCGGTGGGAGCATCGCGCTGGCGCATTATGCGGCAACTGCTGACGGAATCGGTGCTGTTGTCGTTGGCCGGAGCGGTGATAGGAATCCTGCTGGCCTATGGCGCGGTCAAATGGATCTCTGGCGCGGTGCCCTTTTATTCGTTTCCTCACGAGGCGGCGATTCATGTCAGTGTACCTGTGCTGCTGTTCTCCGTAGCCGTGGCTGTGATTACCGGGATCGTATTCGGGATGTCCCCCGCCATGCAGTTATCGCGGCCTAACTTGAGCGAAGTCATCCAGGCGGGAGCGGGCCGACACTCCGGTGGGGCGAGCGGGCGGCGGACGCACCGCCTGTTGATTACCGGGCAGGTGGCGTTGACGCTTTTGCTGCTCACCATTGCCGCAGCGGCTACTCACGCGTTTCTGAGGGCGTACCGCCAACCCCTCGGCTACGATGCCGACCAGGTTACCAGCCTCACGTTTGTCTTGCCGCCGAAATCGCATCCGGTTTGGGAAGACCGCGCCAACCAATTCGAATCCGTACGGCAGGCGGTGGCCAACTCGCCCGGTGTGGAGCAGGCCAGCGTGGCCACTACGTGGCGTCCGCCCATGCGGGGATTTGTTCCCGGAATTGAGATCGAACGCAAGCAGAATCAGACCGGCCTCAAGGCCCAACTGGTGGCCATAAGTCCCGAGGCGTTTGCCACCCTCGGCGTCCCCCTGTTGCGGGGAAGGAACTTTACCACGGCGGAAATGATGCGGGCGGCGCACGTGGCGCTGGTCAACGAAGCCTTCGTCCGTAAATATCTTTCTGGCGTCGATCCCATTGGGCAGCATGTCCGCAGTGCAGAATTGAAGTTCGACCGGCCGGAATTAGCCTTTGCGGAAGGGAACGACAACTGGTTCGAGATTGTCGGCGTGGTCGCAGACTCGCGCAACAATGGAGGATTCCGGGACGACAACAGTCTCCATGACCAGCCGACCGAGCCGGCCTGGTACGTGCCCCACACCATTGTCTTGCCGCCGGGGATACCGCTGCTCGTCCGCACGAAGGGTGATGCGGGAGCCGCCATCGAGTCGGCGCAGAAGCGCGTGCAGTTGCTGGATCCCGAGATTGCCGCGGTCGAGCAGCATCCCTTGACCTGGTACCTGGAAACCATGATCTGGGGACAGCAGCGCTTCATCGCCGCGTTGTTCGGCGTGTTTTCCCTGCTGGGATTGGTGCTGGCGGCTACCGGCCTGTATAGCGTGGTATCGTACTCGGTCAACCAGCGCAACCAGGAAATGGGAATTCGTATGGCCCTGGGGGCGCAAAGGATCGACATCATTCAGTTAGTGCTGAAGTCCGTCGCGGGCACGGTGGGCGCGGGGATCGTAGTAGGACTGGTTGTGAGCGTCGGACTGAACAAGATCGTCGCCCACTGGGTACAGAGCAGTTCGCGCGATCCTCTGACGCTATTGGCGGTGGCCGTAGTCCTGGCGGCGATTGCGCTGCTGGCATGCATCTGGCCGGCCCGAAGAGCGGCTACGCTGGAGCCGATGAAGGCACTGCGCACCGAGTAATCGTCATTCCCGCCGTACCTGCCCTCCAGAGAAGGTTGGCCATCACCGTTTCATGCAGTTCATCACATTTTTCGCTTGGCTGCGGGCCGGGCGGCGCCAACTAGGCTAAAATCGGCCACCGTGTCGTTGTTGCCTGGCTACTCTTCCAGGCCTTTTCTCTGCACCCTCGTCGCAACCTAAAATCGAAGGAGATATTCATGAGTGCAAAAGTCTCGCCCATTCCGGCGGGCTATCACAGCATTACCCCCCACCTGGTCGTGAACAACAGCAAGAAGGCCATCGAATTTTACCAGCGAGCCTTCGGCGCCGAAGTGCGTGGCATTATGGATGGCCCGGACGGTCATGTCATGCATGCGGAGATCAAAATCGGCGATTCCATCCTGATGCTCAACGATGAGCTTCCGGCATTCCATGCGCTATCGCCGACATCGACCAAGGCCGATACCTGCGTAAGCCTGCATTTGTACGTGGAAGATGCCGACAAGGTGTTCAAGGCGGCGCTGGCTGCCGGCGCCGTGGAAACCATGCCCTTGCAAGACCAGTTCTGGGGCGACCGCTACGGCAAAATTAAGGATCCGTTCGGCCATTCGTGGTCGATCGGGACGCACATCAAGGACCTGAGCCCTGAAGAGATGATGAAGGCCCAGAACGAAGCGATGAGCAAGATGGCGGTTCCCACCTAGGATTGCGGACCGCGTCGGCTGCAACAACCCGGGACGAGCGTTACGCGACATCGTCCCGGGCGGACATTGCCAATGCAGGGAGCGGACGCGTCGGCTCGGTGCATCTCTGCAGCGGCCATCTGCATGCGATCGTTCAGCGAAGTCAGGGTTGATCTTCAACCACCGCTCCCATCTCACAACGCCAGCGGCAGGATCTTTCCAACCCTGCCATTTCCACCATGTCCGGTTTACATGTCATGGCAGCGCCGCGGCCCGTTCTGCAGGCAATGTCGCGGCAGTGGATGCGACTTCGGGCGCCGATCCGGCTGCCGGCAAAACTGCGTGTGGTTCCCCCAAGACCTGGGATAATTTCAGGCCATGCGGGCTCGAAGAAAAAAAGCCTGGTCCCGCAACGAGCAAGGTTGGTGCGTGGGGGACCGGTGTAACTCTTGAAAAAAGTGCAATTAACCCTCGGCGACCGCCCTGTACCTGTTGTTAGCTGTGGCCTGTGGGGCGGCAAGCGCGTCTTTTCTCCACCGGAGATGAAATCGGTGCTAGCCAAGTGCGAAGCAGGGGAGTTAGAGTGTTTGCGGCATTTTCGTTTTGTCATTTTGCCGGCTAACCTTCAGCGCCTAACCGAGGCAAGGAGAGGACAATGGCAGCGAGCAAGGGTCTAGCAATGTTTGTTGTAGTCATGGCATGGGCGATTCCCACGATCGCCTCAGCCCAGGCCAGCGGCGCCGATATTTACAAGGCAAAGTGCGCTATGTGCCATGGCCCCGACGGCAGCGCCAGCACCCCCATGGGAAAGAACATGGGACTCAAGCCGCTTAGCAGTCCGGAAGTCCAGAAGATGTCGGATGCCGAGATAACCGCGTTGATCACCAACGGCAAGGGCAAGATGCCGGCTGCCAAGGGCAAATTGTCGGATGCGGACATCAGTGCGGTGGTGAAGTACATAAGGACTTTGAAGTAGCGATCCCGCATCGCTCGCGATCCGGCGACCGCGAGTTGCTCGCCTTATTTTTGCGCCCGGCACAACTGCTGCGGCCGCGACGGGCCGGGTTACACCAGGCTCATGGCGCCGGGTAGCTTGGAATCGCTGCCCCCGCAACAACCCGGGGCGCGCGCAGAACGAGCGGCCGCTCGACTATGACGTTCCCAACCCTGTTGTGCCTCCCGCATTGCGGAAGCGGCCCGATTCCGAATGGCGGGGGTCATGAACCTCCATTCCTCACCTGCTATCTCGCTACGCGTCGGATATTCGACCGCTGCGGATTCACGCCGGAAATCGCGGCGCGAACCTGGGGGCACTCCGCGCGATTCTCAGGATAAGGAGTACGAATCCGCTAGTGGAAAGCGAAGTCGCGAGCGCCGCTCACCGGGCAGCGCGCGGGAAACGGCCCAACAGCTTTTTGTCGCTCGGCCACAGCGGGAGTTATACTCGCGCTGATCGCCACCTGGTGGCGGAGCAAAGAATGTTTCTCGCACGACACTGCCAATTTCTCTGACCAGCATCCTCCGGCCGGCAAGTCAGGCCGGTTCTTCGTTGGTTCTCCCTCGGAGGCACGATGAAAGACGACGATGCGCGCAAGCCCGAAACAACGTCGGGAGTATCGCGACGCGATTTCATGAAAATTTCGGCGGTTACGTCGGCGTTGCCGCTGGTTCTCGGACCGAAGGTGGTCCACGCTGCCGGAGAAGACATTCCCGTCCAGGGTCCGGGCAAGGTCCGGGTCGCACTCAACGTCAACGGTAAAAAGATGAGCGCGGAGCTGGAGCCACGCGTCACTCTGCTGGACGCGTTGCGTGGCCCATTCGATCTGACCGGAGCCAAACGGGTGTGCGACCGTGGGACGTGCGGCGCCTGCACTGTCCTGCTCGACGACAAGCCGGTTTATGCCTGTTCGGTGCTGGCAATCGACGTGCAAGGCGCAAGGATCACCACCATCGAAGCCTTGGCGGAAGCCAACAAGCTAAGTTCGGTGATGCAAGCTTTCGTCGAACACGATGCGCAGCAATGCGGCTTCTGCACCCCTGGCCTGGTGGTCGCGACCACGCACTTTCTGCGCCAGCATCCCACGCCGACCGCGGACGACATTCGCCACGGCCTGAATGGCAATTACTGCCGTTGCGGAACCTACAACGGAGTACGCGCCGTGGCTTTGATGCAGGCCGGGGGGAGGCAGTCATGACCGAGTACAGTTGGCCGGATCCCGCCAGCCGTCCACTCCTGGGTAAAAGAATTGAGCGTGTCGACGGCCCATCGAAGTCTTCGGGCCGCGCCAAATATACATACGACTACAACCCCCAAGGTCTGCTGGCCGGCAAGATCCTGCGCTGCCCTTACGCCCACGCCAAGATCACCAGCATCGATACCTCGGCCGCCGAAAAGATGCCCGGGGTAAAGGCTGTCGAGGTCATCCAGAAAGCCGGCACGGAGATCTTCTGGGCGGGCGATGAGGTGGTGGGCGTCGCCGCCGTCGACGAGGGCACAGCGGAAGACGCGCTGCGCGCCATCAAGGTGGAATACGAGGTACTCCCGCATTTTGTCTCCGACGCCGAACCACCCAGGAGTGTTGCCACCGACACCGGTCCGCTTAGCGCAGAGGACCTGCAGGACATGCAGGAGAACCAGGTGCCGGATGAGGAAGTCATTGCGCGCATCGAGAAAAGCGGTATCAGCTTCAAGCCCGAGGAGAAAGATTACGCGTCCATGAAGGGCATGGGCACCGATGCCAGCGTGATTGCCGCCCTGCGCAAGGCCAAGTATGTGCCTGCCGAAGCCAAACCGAAATCTC
>Ga0306920_100002024_pt1 | contig 25385 bp, 18 predicted proteins | sample flu12Cox44000170_FD_204666 | JGI IMG/M metagenome (GOLD analysis project Ga0306920, IMG submission 204666) | Lab enrichment of tropical soil microbial communities from Luquillo Experimental Forest, Puerto Rico - flux4day.12C.oxic.44.000.170 (v2)... | ecosystem: Environmental > Terrestrial >...
TTTGCCGTGGCGGTTAAGTATTTGCCGATTTTTAGTCACGCGACTGTCTCTCGACCCGTGGCAGCCCCGGAAAAGGTTGAAGACAAGGTCCGCGAGCTTTTGCATGCGCAACCCTGAAGACATTCCCGCTCGAACGGAGCGCTGGGCCAGGCTGTCGCGCCGGCTCAGTACCGAGCTGCTGGCTCTGCTTGTCTCCTCGATGGCTCTTGTCTTCGGAGCGCTTGGATATCTCAACATCGAACTGCATCGCAGGCATCTGGAACGCGCCGCGCTGGCAGACGCGGCCCGGGTAAGCAGCGTGATCAAGCGCAACACTTCGTACTACATGTTGCGCAATCAGCGCGACGGGCTCTATCACATCATCACGGATATGGCCAATGAACCGGGTATGCTTCGAATCCGCATCGTCAACTACAAGGGCGGTATCAGCTTTTCTTCGGACCCGTCGGAGGTGGGCAAGGTCCTGACCGATGCACTGCAGGTTCACGATGCCTTTCCCGAAGGGATCTCCCCATTCCACTATGTTGACGACAAACAGACTTTCCGCGAGTATCGCCTGCCCAGCGGGGAGCACGCGCTCGGGATCATCACTCCTATCGAAAATTCGCCTTCTTGTTCGGCAGTCGAGTGTCACGCTCATCCGGCACAGATCAAAACGCTTGGTGTTCTGGACACGAATATTTCTCTGGCGTCCACCGAGCAGAGCGTTGCGGAAAGCCGGCGCCAGGTCCTGGGCTACACAATTCTTGCGGTTTTGGGTGTAGCGGCGCTCTGTGCCGCATTCGTCCGACGCGTGTTGCAGGGCCCCTTGACCGCTCTCGAGGAGGGAACGCAGCGCATCGGCTCCGGCGACCTTGGTTACCAGATTCACTTGAAGTCGGGTGGCGAACTGGCCGAACTCGCCGAATCGTTTAACACCATGAGTTGCCAGCTCCAGGACGCCCGAAAGGAGATTGACGCCTGGACACGCACACTCGAAGAGCGCGTCGCGGAAAAAACGCGCCAATTGAGCGGCGCCCAGGAGGAGATGTTGCGGGTCGAACGCATGGCCTCGATCGGCAAACTTGCGGCCGTGGTCGCGCATGAAATCAACAATCCGCTTGCCGGAATCCTGACGTACGCAAAACTCCTCAAGAAAAAGGTCGGTCGCTCGCCGCAACCGGATACCGAGAATCTCGGCATGTTGGACCTGATTGAATCGGAGAGCCGCCGTTGCGGGGAGATCGTGAAAAACCTTATGACCTTCGCACGGCCGACCTCCATGAACCGCGAACCAGCCGATCTGAATGCGATCATCGATCGCTGCGTGCGCCTGGTGCAGCACCAGCTCAAACTCGTCAACGTCGAGCTGCACCTCGCTCTCAGCCTGGACCTGCCGCATGTTCGCTGCGATTGCGGCCAGATCGAACAGGTGATCCTTGCGCTGGTTATGAACGCCATCGACGCCATGCCGAATGGCGGCAATCTCACTCTGTGCTCGCGGAAATCCAAAGACCCCGCGAGGGTACAAGTCGAAGTCCGGGACGACGGCGTTGGCATGCCGCCGGAAGTTCTTGCCAACATGTTTGAGCCATTTTTCACCACCAAGGAGCGCGGACGCGGTCTCGGGCTGGGTCTCGCGATCAGCCGGAACATCGTCGAACGCCACGGCGGAAAAATCGAAGTGGCGTCCGAAGCGGGACGCGGAACAGCCTTCACGATCACCCTGCCCTTGCAATCCAAAATTGTCCAGGTCGCGCATCCCGTGTCCAGACCGGGATGCGGAGGGATGCCATGACCCCGAAAGCCAGTTTGTTGGTGGTTGATGACGAACTCATCGTGCGCGATTCCCTCGACAAGTGGTTCCGCGAAGAAGGTTACGACGTTACTGTTGCCGAGAGCGCTCAGGAAGCGCTAGCCCGGATGGCCGCGAAACGCTTTGATCTCGCCTTGGTCGACATCAAGATGCCCGGCACCGACGGCGTCGAACTTCAGCGGCGCATGCATGAAATTGACGGCGACATGCTTGTCATCATGATGACCGGATATGCCTCGGTCGAAACGGCCGTTGCGGCTCTCAAAAACGGCGCCTACGACTATGTGTCGAAGCCGTTCGACCCCGATGACATTGCTCATACGGTTCACAACGCCCTCGCCCACAAGCTCGCCCAGCAGGAGAACGCGCGTTTGCGGGAGACCGTTGCTTCCGTTGTGCGCCCGCAGGAAATTGTGGGACAGAGCCCCGGAATGGTGCGCGTCTTTGAGGCCATTCAGACGGTGGGTCCGACCGACGCCACCGTTCTCATCACGGGAGAGAGCGGGACAGGGAAGGAACTATGCGCCCGCGCGATCCATGCCGCCAGCCCGCGTCACTACAATCCCCTCGTGGTTCTTCATTGCGGCGCGCTGGCCGAAACTCTGCTGGAAAGCGAACTTTTCGGCCACGAAAAAGGCGCTTTCACCGGCGCTCAGTACCGCAAGAAAGGCAGTTTTGAGGTGGCCGACGGCGGCACCGTTTTCCTCGACGAAGTCGGCGATATCACCCTGAAGACGCAAACCGATCTATTACGCGTCCTCCAGGAACGCGAAATCACCCGCGTCGGCAGCACTCATCCGATCCACGTCGACTTCCGCTGCATCGCCGCGACCAACAAGAATCTTGAACGGCTTGTCGAAGAGGGCCGTTTCCGCCCCGACCTCTATTACCGCTTGAACGTTTTTCAGATTCCGTTGCCCCCGCTGCGTGAACGCAAAAGCGACATTCCCGTGCTCGTCGAACACTTCATCCGCAAGTTTTCGGCTTCGATGAACAAACGCATCATCCGGGTTTCGCCCGCCGCTATGGCCCTGCTCGATCGCTACCAGTGGCCCGGCAACATCCGTGAACTCGAGAACGCGATCGAGCGCGCCATGGTCGTAGCGCAGGAACCGGAAATCGGCGAGGAAGACTTCGCTCTGCGCCTTCCGGTTGCCGAGCATTCTCCGCGTACTCTCGAAGAAATCGAACGCGCCCACATTCTCGCGGTTCTTGACGACTGCAAAGGCAACCAGACCCTTGCCTCCGAAGTTCTGGACATCGATCGCGTAACGTTGCACAACAAGCTGAAGAAATATGGGTGGAAGCGGGCGGCCGCGGCGGAAGTCTCGTGAGGCGCATTCAACTGATGCCGTTCGGTTCGGTCCCGGCCGATCTTCTCGGCCACCTGCGGGAGGGAATCAGCCACGAGTTTGTGGCTCCGTGCGAAATCCTCGAGCCGCAGCCGGAACCTGACTTTGCGTTTAATCATACGCGGCAGCAGTACTCCTCGACTGAAATTCTCGCGTTTATGATGCGCAGGGCGATTCCGGAAGCGTTACGGCTTCTCGGAGTTACAGCAGTCGACCTGTATATCCCCATCCTGACCTTTGTGTTTGGTGAAGCTCAGCTGCAAGGAAATTGCGCCGTGGTGTCTTCGTTTCGTTTGCGGCAGGAGTTCTATGGACTTCCTTCGGACGCGGGGCATTTTCGCGATCGGCTCCTCAAAGAATCGGTCCACGAACTCGGCCATACGTTCGAGCTATCGCACTGTGACGACTACCTATGCGTGATGTCTCCTTCCCACGGCGTCGAGTGGATCGACTTGAAGACCACGCACCTCTGCAAGTCTTGCCGGGCCGTTGCTCTCGGCCACACTGCGAAAAAGGCCGCTCCTTAGGCGGTCTCGGTTGCTTCCCGCTGTTTTTCAACTCGCTACCGCCTCGGCAGCGCGCTTGCGCGGCACAACTGCACGCACCACGACGTACAGCGTCGGAATAAAGAGCAGGTTCAAGGTAGTGGCGGCGAGCATCCCTCCGAACACGGTCGTTCCAACCGATACGCGTCCCGCCGCTCCGGCTCCCTTCGCGATCATCAGCGGCACGACTCCCAGCATGAAGGCCAGGGAGGTCATCAGGATTGGCCGAAGGCGGATGCGGGCGGCTTCAATCGCGGCATCCAGCGTGGACCTTCCTTCGTCTTCCAGGCGTTCCGCGAATTCCACAATCAGAATCGCGTTTTTGCTTGCCAGTCCGATCAGCATCACCAGTCCGATCTGACAGTAAACGTCGTTGGTCAAACCACGCACCGCCACGCCTCCGAGCGCCCCTAGCAGCGAGACCGGTACACCTAACAACACAATGAACGGCAATACATAGCTTTCGTACTGCGCCGCGAGGGTCAGATACACGAAGATCAGTCCCAATGCGAACAGGGTCGCCGCTTTCCCGCTTGATTCCACTTCTTCCAGGGAGAGTCCGCTCCACTCAAATCCCATTCCTCGAGGCATCTGCTTGTGGGCAACCGTTTCCATCGCCGCCAGAGCCTGTCCTGTGCTGATACCGGGTGCGGCACTGCCGGAAATTTCCGCCGACCGGAACAGGTTGAAATGCGAAATCACCTGCGGATTGGCGGTCTGCTCGATGTCCACAAGATTGTCCAGCGGGATCATCTTCCCGTTGTCCGACCTAAGATAGTAGCCGCGAATGTCCTTGGCTTCGGCTCGGTACTTCTGGTCGGCCTGCAGGTACACGCGATACGACCGGTTGTTGAAATCGAAATCGTTCACGTACACCGAGCCCATGAACACCTGCAACGCGTCGGTTACCTGGCTGAACGGAACCTGCAGGCTCTTGGCCCTGTCGCGATCGATTTTCACCAGGTACTGGGGATCGTTTGCAGTGAATGCGGTAAACAGCCCTGCGAGGCTTTTGTCTTGATTCCCGGCGTTCACCAGTTTGGTCGCCGTGTTCGCCAGGTTTTGCACGGTATTTCTTCCGAGGTCTTCCAGTTCGAAGGTGAACCCGCCGATGTCGCTCCCGCCTTGAACAGCGGGAGGGTTGAACGGAATCACGAGTCCGCCCGGGATTCCCATCAAAGGCCCCCGCAACCTGTCGATCACCGCTTCCGCCGAGTGCTCGTCGCCCTTGCGCTCACGGAAGTCTTTAAGATCAACGAAGGTCATGGCCCGGTTCGGCGCGCTTCCTGAGAGTCCAAAGCCCACAACGGTGAAGGCTCCGTCAATTTCCGGCACCTTCGCGAGGATTCCCTCGACTTGTGCGCACACCTGCTTGGTGTATTCAAGCGACGCTCCCTGAGGTGATTGAATCACGATGACCAGGTAACCTTGATCTTCTTCCGGAATGAACCCGCGCGGCACGAACTGGTAGAGCCAGAAAACTCCGACCAAGGCCAACGCAAAGGCGACCAGCGTGGCTCCCTTCCACGTCGCTGCGGTCAGGACCGCGCGCTTATAGGTGGCTGAGCCGAACTCAAACATGCGGTTGAACCAGCGGAAAAATGGGCCCTGCGCGCGTTCGCGCTGATGACCGAGAAAAATAGCCGAGAGCGCCGGGGTCAGCGTCAAGGCGTTAAAAGCCGAAATCGACACCGAAAAGGCAATCGTCAGCGCGAATTGCCGGAACAGGATTCCCGTGGTCCCGGGAAAAAGCGCAACCGGCACGAAAACGGAGACCAACACGAGCGACGTCGCGATAACCGCTCCGGCCACTTCTTTCATCGCGACGCTTGCGGCGTTATGCGGCTCCGTGATTCCTTCCACGATGTGCCGTTCTACGTTCTCGATCACCACGATCGCGTCGTCCACCACAAGGCCCGTGGCAAGCGTGATTCCAAATAGCGTCAACGTGTTGATGGAGAAGCCGAGCACCTTGACGAAGATAAATGTTCCGATCAGCGACACCGGAATGGTAATCGCCGGGATGAACGTGCTTCGCCAATCCTGGAGAAACAGGTAGATGACAAAAACCACCAGTCCGATGGCTTCCAACAGCGTAATCAAAACGTCTGTGATCGACCGGCCGATGACCTCTGTAGTGTCAAAGGCAATCGCGTATTTCAGCCCGGGAGGAAAGCTCTTCGACAGACGTTCCAGTTCCCGTTTCACGCCCTTGTCCACATCCAGGGCGTTGGCGCCGGGCAATTGCGTAATCGCAATGCCCATGGAATCTTGCCCGTTAAAACGCACAATCGTGCCGTAGTCTTCCGCTCCCAGTTCGGCTCGACCGACGTCCTTCAAACGCACCAGGGTGCCGTCGGTGCCCGTCTTCAGAACGATGTTGTCGAACTCGCGCGCTTCCGACAGCCGTCCGATGGCGCGCACGCTGATCTGGTAGACCTGCCCGGTCCGCGACGGAGGCTGGCCCACTTGTCCGGCCGCCACCTGCACGTTCTGCTCCTGCAACGCGGTCAACATGTTTGTCGCGGTGAGCCCGCGCTCTGCCATGCGCGCCGGGTCGAGCCACAGCCGCATGGCGTATTTGCGCTCGCCGAAAATGATCGCATCGCCGACGCCGGGCACGCGTTTCAGCGCGTCTTTCACATACACATCGAGGTAATTGCTGATGAAAAGGCTGTCGTACTGGCCGTTGTCGGAGTACAAGCCCGCGGCACAAACGAATCCCGAAAATTGTTTTGTTATGATGATGCCGGTATTCTTCACTTCGTTCGGAAGCCGGCCCAGTGTTTCGTTTACGCGGTTCTGTACGTCGACCGCCGCAAGATCCACGTCACGCTGTGAATCAAACGTCACCACGATCTGGCTGGTGCCGTCGTTCCCGCTCGAAGAACTGATGTACTTCATTCCGGGAACGCCGTTGATCGCCTGTTCGAGCGGGATGGTCACGGCAGACTCTACCGTCTGCGCGTTTGCTCCGATGTACGAGCTGCTGACCAGCACTTGCGGCGGCGCGAGCTGGGGAAATTGCGCAACCGGCAAAGACGGGATGGCAATCGCGCCTCCGAGAATGATCAGCAGGGCGCAAACGGTCGCGAACACCGGCCGCTGAATGAAGAAATCAACAAACAATTCTCGGGGCCGCCTTTCTCAGAACGATCCGTCCTGGCGAACGTTCCGGCCTGCCATTCCGACCGAAGCGGTTTTCTCCCCCGGCCGTTCGCGCTGCATCTATTTCGATTTTTGTCCGGTGTTTGCCTCGCCGTCCGCGCCGGACTTGTTCTCCGTTTTTGTTTCGGTGACGGGCGCCCCGTCTTGCAGGAATTGCAGCCCGGAAACGATTACGTGATCGCCGGGTTTCAGGCCGTCCAGCACCGGATAGTCGTTGCCGATAATGTCGCCCAATTTGAGCAGCCTTGCGCGCGCGACCGTCGCGTTGCCTTCCTTTGCGGCTACAAACGCGAAAAACTGCCCATTCACTCTTTGCACCGCGAGGACCGGCACGACTTGCCCTTGGCGGTTCCCCCAGGTAATCTGCGCGCGGACCTGCTGGGCAATTCGCAGATTTGCCTTCGCATTCCCCACGGCGGCCTTGGCCAGTACAGCTTGCGTTTCCGGATCGACTTGCGGAGAGACAAACGTGATTTGTGTCTCCGCCTGCACGACTCCTTGACCGTCCGTCAGTTTCACGGGCAGGCCCAGCCGCAATTCTTTGGCACGCGCCCCGGGAACATAAATGTACGCCTCGAGCGCGCCCGGTTCATCCACGGTCGTCAGCAGCGTCGAAACGGTTACGCGGTCTCCCACGCGCACCGGGATGTCCCCGACGATTCCGTCCATCGGGGCGCTCACCCGGTAATAATGCAGCTCCACTTTTTGCTGCTGCACCTGCTCTTCGAGCGATTTCAGCTGCGAAACCGCCGCGTCGTAGCTTGTCTGCGCGTTATCGAAGTCCTGCTTGCTGATTACACCGGCGTCATAGAGTTTTTGAGACCGTTCGAGGGAAATCTTGGCATACCGCACGTTGGCTTCCTGAGCGGCCCGCGCGGCATCTTGGCCACTCACCATCGCCTCCTGCTTCAGCGGATCAATCTGCAGCAGCGGCTCGCCTACCTTCACACGGTCGCCAGACTTGACCAGAATCTTGGTCACCTGTCCCTCGACTTGCGGGTTGATGGTGGCCGAATGTCGTGACTTCAGAATGGCGAGGTATTCCGAAGTGTCGGCGATGCGCTTTGCCGTTATTTCGAGCACTTGAACCGGTATTGCGGGAGGTGCGCCCCTGCCCCCGGGGTTGTCTGCCGACGATTTTGACCCGCAACCAACGAGCAGCGCGGACGCCAGGCACACTGCGGGCAAGCGGAAAAACGCCGCGAAGCGGGCTCTCTCACCGCAATCCACGGATACGAATGACCTGCTCGCTTTCATTGAGACATGCCGTAGCATTATGGTACGACAACTGGCCGCGACGCTGAACAGCAAACCTCTCGGCTCTGCGTTCCCTCACTCGTACGATTGGTTTGTGCCTTAGATGCGCTCAGTATAGGTCGGTAGGGTCGATTTTCTTGCCGCTAAGCCCCAATTGCAGGACCTCAATATCCTGCGGCCGGTCAAAAACCTTTCCGGGCAACAGGCGCTTGATCAGAATCCGCACCGCGCCAAATGCAATCCCAGCCATCGTTGCAACGGCCAGGAAAAGCCCGGTAAACAAAAAGATTTTGACCATGATGACCACCAGAGGCGGATCGGTCGCCGTCTGGCTCGGTTCGTTCCAGGTCACCTCGGTTTCGTAATTCACTTCATCGCGCAGTGCCTGCGCATACTCCTTCGAGTCCGCTGCGAAGACCAGCGACAGCATCGAAGCCTTGCGTTCGATGGTCACGCCGGCCTTTTTGGCGGCCGCCGGCAAAGCCTCTTCGAGGTGGTGCAGGTGGTTTTCGGCAAGTTGCGGCGTCGGGTACTCCAGCAGCAGCAACACGCCACTGTTCCGGTCCGAGTGAAACTTCGCCAGCATCGCTTCCACGCCGCTCTGAAAGCCAACTTCCTTTGCCAGGTCGGCGTACGCTCCCTGATTCAGCGACATCATTGCCGCGCGAAACGCCTCCGGCCCCAACGCATACTTCTCCGACCCGAAAACGCGCCACTTTTCCGGCAAGTAGCTCTTCAACGGAGGAAGGGGAGTGGGGTCCGCCTTTGCCTTCAGGCTCGCCAGCAGATCGTTCAGGCTCTCGGGTTTTGTGTTCGGTGATAGGGTCGCCTGCACCACAAGGTTGCCGACCAGGAATCTGCCGTCGTATTGGCTGAGAGCGGAATTCTCTCCCACGCCCATGTTGCGCATTCCCGCCGCCAGCAGGAAGGTATAGAACTCAAACGCGCTGCTCGGGTCGTGCAGCGTGAACACGCGCGCCGTCAGTTGATCGGCGCCGTTGCGATAAGAGCGCTGCTCAATCCGCGAGACTCCCGCCTCGCGAAGCACCTGTTCGCCGTTGGTCCACTGCGCCCAGTCGTTCCCCAGATCGTGCGGTTTCACCGCGGTCGACGGGCCTTCTGCCACCCACGCGCCGAAGCGCTCGGGCAAGACCGCCGTTTGCGCACACACGCTCACAGCGCAAAGCAATGCGGCTGATACAGCAACACCAATCCACTTTCGCATGATCGCCTTCTTACTTAGACTCTTACAGACTACTTCTGGTTCCTGGATTGTTCAACTGAGGCCACGACTGGCGCTCGAGCGGGCTTCCCGGACGTGTTCACGGCCAGACTGTTCATGCTTTCCAGATATTGCGCGACGCCTTGATAAACGCCCTCGGCGATTCGCTGGCGGTGCTCGGGCTTCTTCAGCAATTGCTCGTCAGACGGGTTACTGAGAAACGAGATCTCCGTCAGAATCGAAGGCATGCCCGCGCCGATCAGCACGACAAAGGGGGCCTTTCTCACTCCGCGGTTCCGCACCGTCCTCGCGGTTTTCTGGACCCGCTTTGCGAGCGAATCCTGGATGTCCTCGGCCAGTTCCTTGGACTCGTCAATCTTTTCGGTGCGCGCTATCCGCTTCACCAGGTCCTCCAGGTCATGGATGTTTTGTTGCGACGCGGCGTTTTCCCGCGCTGCAACTTCCATCGCTTCCGGTGAGCCCTTCAGATTCAGGTAATACGTCTCAATGCCTCGCGCGTTCTTATCCGGACTGGAGTTCGCGTGGATCGAAACGAACAAATCTGCCTTGGCCTCGTTGGCGACGCGTGTGCGCTCTTCCAGCGGAATGAACGTATCGTCAGAACGCGTGTAGACAACCTGTGTGCCGGGGAGTTTCTCCTCAAACAACTTACCCAGGCGCAGCGCCACATCCAGGCACAAATCCTTCTCCATTAATCCGGTTGGCCCGATCGTTCCCGTATCGTGCCCGCCATGGCCCGCATCAATTACGATGCGGCTGATTTTCAATCCCAAGGCGCGCGTCAGCGTAGACTGTCCATCATGGGTTGGTTGGGGCGCGGAGGCCGGCTGAACCAAATCCGGCTTGGAATTTGCGCCCGCTTTCACCGGTTTCGTTGGCAGCGTCTTTCGCGGTTCAGGGGATGGTTTTGCCGGCGGCGCGGGCACATCTGTCGCCGACGCGGACAACTTTGCCGCGGCATCCGGTTGCGTCGTTGGGCCCGGGGCCACGAATTCCGGCGCGATGGGTTGGTTGTCAGCCGACGAATCGCCGCTATGCTTCACCGTGGGTCTCGAGGCTGCGCCTCCTCTTGCGGCCTGCACCAAGCCGGTTCTCGCGTGGCCGCTGTTTCCGTACAGTTCGATCACCAGTCGCGCGGGCTTCTTCGTCAGCGATGCCTCGTAGTCTTTCACGCCTGCTACGTCGAGAACCACGCGAACAACCCCCGACTGGTTCTGCGCGACGCGTATCTTGGTCAGCAAGTCGCCGGCAACCTGGAAGTCCGCGTGGGCCAAACCCGGTGCGAGTTGCGCCGCGTGCAAATCAAAGTAGATGCGATCGGGACTGGCGATGCGCCCTGAAGCGAACTGCACCGAATCGTCCAGGTCGATAATGATTTCCGTGCTGTCGGGTGTTGCGGTCGTGTGGATTTTCCGAAGGCGCGGCACGGCTCCGGACTTGGCCGGCTCACCGCCGCTGATGGTCTTATGCAAATTTGCCACTTCTGCGCTTGGCGTTGTCACCGCCGGCGACGAGGCAATGCTCGCGGCCGGTGGCGGTCCCGGTTCTGTGTTTCTGAGCAGCGCCAGCTCCGCCAAAGCTTCCTGCGCTTCTCTCTTGTTGGGCGACCGCGGGTACTTCTTTAGTAAGCCCTCGAACGTTTTCGTGGCCGCCGCCGGCTCTCCGAGCTGATCCTTCTCGAGCTTGCCGACGCGCAGCATGGCCTCCTGCACGTACTTGCTGTTCGGATATTCCCGCATCAGGAACGAATAGCTGTCTGCCGCCGCCTGGTAAAAACTACGGCCAAAACGGTCGCCCATTTCCGTATTTAATTCTCCGACCGCCATCAATGACTCGGGAACTTCGGCGGCGTGCGGTGTGATCAGATAGACGCGCTGGTAACTTGCCACCACGCGCTTGTAATCCGCCAGGGATCGCTGCGACGAAGGCTTGGCGTTCAGTGCCGCGCGCATTTCTTCCGATCGGGCGAACTGGGAACTGGCCGCTTCACGCTTCGCGGAAGAAGTGCTCGTGTTGGCGCTTTCCGGGCAGGGAAGCGCCGCGCTTCCCGCAACGACAAAACCCAGCGAAAGGAGGGCGAAACTCTTGAGGAAATTTTTGCCGCCCCCAACAGTCATGCACTTCTCGGTCAAGCTCTTCCCCCAAACGCTCCTAATCGTTCGTAAAAATGATCCGTCCGGTAACCTCAACCTCACGATGAATCCGGTTCGCGCGGGTGTAGGCATCGTCCGAGCGCCCGGAACCCGGCCGGAAATAGGCGTCCTGCACCCGCTGCACGTAATTCCTCGTCTCTCGATATGAAGGCACCCCATGCGCCCGGTCCACGGCGCCCTCCCCTGCATTGTACGCTGCCAAGGCCAAATCGAGGTTGCCATTGTAGCGTTCCAGCAGCGTCTTCAGATACCGAACCCCGGCATCCACATTTTGTTTCGGATTGAACGCGTCGTTCACTCCAAAGCGCTGCGCTGTTGTCGGGATCAACTGCATCAGTCCCATCGCTCCCTTGTGTGACCGCGCCAACGGATTCCAGTTCGATTCCGTTTCGATTACGGCACGCACCAATGCGGGGTCCACGCGGTGTCTCTCGGCCGCTTCTCTGACCATTTTTTCGACGCCGTCGCGGTCGATGCTCACCGCCGGCCGGTTCTGACCCATAAAGGAAATTTCTCCCGGCATGTATATGGATGCGCGTGGCTTGGGCGGTGTCAACTTCACCAGCACCGGAGGCTCCGCGTTTACGAAGGTCCGGCGTCCGTCCGCAGCGGTAACGGAAGTGATTTGGGCAGAGACCTTGCCGCCTAAGCCCAACATTCCCGTAACGGCAGCAGAAAATACAACTGTTGCGCGCATAATGCTGAGCCGTTGGTTGCGGGACGCCCGCCTTGGGGAAGGCATAGTGTGGTGGCCAGCGCTAGACCTAGCCGGTTGGACCCGCCGGCTTGCAAATATCGGGTAACGCGTTACTTGCCACCTGCCGCGGACAGGTGCAAAACGCATCTGGCACTGAGAATAATTATAGCAGGGGTTCGAGCAACGAGGGGACACTCTGCAAAGCACTTTTTAGGGCCGATGTGTCCTTTCCGCCAGCCTCTGCCAGGTCGGGCCTGCCGCCGCCCGAACCGCCCACCTGCTTGGCGAGCGCCTGTATCAGCTTGCCAGCATGGACTTTAGCGGTGAGGTCCTTCGTAACTCCGGCAATCAGAGCCACTTTGCCGTTCTCCGGCATCCCGAGCGTGACGACTCCCGAACCTAGCTTCTGCCGCAGCGAGTCCACCAGTTGACGCAGACCCTCCCGATCCACATTCTGGACTTCGCCGACGATCACCTTCACGCCTTTGATCGTTTGCGCGTGGGCGAAGAGCTCGTCGAGCTGATTCAGCGCTCCTTTGCGCTTCTGCTCGTCGAGCTCCTTCTCGAGCTGCTTTGCGGTGTGCGACAATTTCTCGACGGTTGCCAGCAACGAGTCTTCGCCGACGTTCAGCCGCGATGTGAGTTCTCGCAGCGTTTCTGCCTGGTGCTGGTAGTGCTCGAGCGCTCCGATTCCCGTGACCGCTTCGATACGCCGGACGCCCGCCGCCACCGATGCTTCGCTCACAATTTTCAGCACGCCGATGTCTCCGATGCGGCTCACGTGCGTTCCGCCGCAAAGTTCCTTCGAGTAGAACCCGTACGGAGACCGGGAATCGGGGATCGTCACGACGCGAACGTTGCTCTCCGGGTACTTGTCGCCGAAAAAGGCCAGCGCGCCAGAGTTCAGCGCTTCTTCAAGGGACATGACGCCCGTTTCGATCTGCGTGTTCAGTCGAATCTCGTCGTTTACCTGCTGCTCGATGTCGCGCAGCTCTTCGTCGCCCGCGGGCGCGAAATGCGAAAAGTCAAAGCGCAGGCGCTCGGGCGCATTCAGCGAGCCGGACTGTTTCACATGCGTGCCCAGGATATTGCGCAGCGCTGCGTGGACCAGGTGCGTTCCGCTGTGGTTCCGCATGATCCGCGCGCGGCGCTCGGCGTCAGCGACCACCGCCACGCGATCGCCAACACGCAGCGTTTCCTTGGCAACCACTTTGTGCGCCACAAGTCCTGCGGCGGGATAAAACGCCCCGGTCACTTCGGCGACTTGCTGCGAGCCCGAGTTGTCGTAGAACGCGCCGGTATCGGCCATCTGCCCGCCCGATTCGGCGTAAATCACAGTGCGGTCGAGCACCACTTCGCCCTTCTCGCCCGCTTTCAATTCGCTGACGGGGCCGTTCTTGCTAATGATGGCGTCAATCCGGCAGTCCCTGGTTGAGGTCGCGCAATAAAAATCCGGTTCCGTCTTGAACGTCTCCGCCAGCTTGGCGTACGCCGGATTCGCGGTTTCCTTCGCCCTGCCCTTCCACGAGGCGCGCGCCCGGGCGCGCTGCTCCTGCATGGCTTTGTCGAAACCAGCTTGGTCGAACGGAATCCCGAGGTCTCTCGCGGCATCCAATATGAAGTCCAACGGGAGGCCGTAGGTGTCGTAGAGTTGGAACGCCTTCTCTCCAGAGTAAACGCCTTCTGTCTTTTGAGAGGCCGTGCCGACAAAGGCGGTCAGAGGCCGTAGGTCGTCCTCAAGCTTCTCGAGCGCAGTGTCGAGAGTGCGCGCGAACCTTTCTTCTTCCGCGCGGACAACCTGTGGCACGTGTGCGAACGCCGCTCCCTGGAGTTCGGGGTAGGCGCCTTCCATGAGTCGCTGCACCGCGTGAACCATTTCCGTTAGTACGACGGGCTGCTTTTGTCCGAGCAGGCGAGCATGACGGATCGCGCGACGCATGATCTTTCGCAGCACATACCCGCGGCCCTCGTTCGAAGGCAACACGCCGTCGGTAATCAGAAATGTAGTGGCGCGCGCATGGTCCGCAATTACGCGCAACGAAGCGGCTGCCCGCCGGTGCTCTTCCGCCTCGACTTCTTTCTTCTCGTCCACGCCGGTAAGCTGCGCCGCCTTGTCAATCAGGGGCGAAAACAGATCCGTGTCGTAGTTCGAGATGACGCCTTGCAGCACTGCGGCGACGCGCTCCAGTCCCATACCTGTATCTACGCAGGGCTTCGGCAAGGGCGTGAGCACCCCGTTTGCGTCGCGATTGAACTGCATGAACACCAGGTTCCAGATTTCGACGTAGCGGCCGCAATCGCATGGGAATTTGCAATCGGTGTGGCCCTCATCGGAAGCTTCGGCCCCCATGTCGTAATGAATCTCGCTGCACGGACCGCACGGGCCGGTATCGCCCATGGCCCAGAAATTGTCTTTCAAGCCGGGAATCGCGTAGATGCGGTTTGCCGGGACCTGTTGTGCGAGCCAGAATTCCCGTGCCTCGTCGTCTTCGCCGAGCGTCGCGCCGGGTGCGACTTCCGCTCCACCAAAGATCGTCACATAAAGCTTGTCTTTCGGGATGCCAAACCACCCGGCGGAGGTGATTAGTTCCCACGCATAGGCGATGGCGTCCCGCTTGAAATAGTCGCCAAACGAAAAATTTCCGAGCATCTCGAAGAACGTGTGGTGGCGCTTGGTGAAGCCGACATTTTCGAGGTCGTTGTGCTTCCCTCCGGCCCGCACGCACTTCTGCGCGGTCGTTGCGCGGGTATAGTCGCGCTTTTCGAAGCCGAGAAAAACGTCCTTGAACTGGTTCATCCCGGCGTTGGTGAACAGCAGCGTCGCATCGCCATGGGGAACGAGCGAAGATGACCGCACGCGCCGGTGGCCCTTGCTTTCGAAGAATTGCAGGAATTTTTCGCGGATTTGGTTGCCGCTCGGTTTGTGCTTGCCGTCGCCCGTCACTTCAGCCTCGTTCCTAACGCGTACTGGAACATGTGATTATCGCAGAGGCGCCGGACCCTAGCAATCGGAGTGAATCGCTCCGCTGGTCGCATGATTGGGCATTTATCCAAAACTGGGTGGAAAAGAAAATTCGGCGACACCTGATGCGAGCAAGGAAACGCCAGGGTCATACAACGTCGGCGTGCCAACATTGTTCCCGACATTTTATATAACTCCAACGGTATGTTAGGGTAGCGCTTTAAGTTTTGCGCTTTCCACTCATTGCGGTTCCACATCCGTTTCCGGCACGTCTTCATGCGTTATCCGATGGATTTCCTTTCGAATGAGGTCCGACGGGAACCCGGCTGCGAGCAGCGAGCGGTACAACGAAGCCAGCTTGCGCTCGTCAATCTCTCCCCGGATCAGTCGGAGCCTCCGTTCAATGCGCTGGCGGATCACAGCGGCAGGATTCGAATCCTCGGCGGCCTCCTTCAGAGCGGCTTCGATGTGCCGGTCGGGAACGCCGCGCGCGCGCAGGTCTCGTGCGATTCGGAACCGTCCCTGTTTTCGCGTTTCCGTGCGGAAGCGTGCAAACTGTTTCGCATAGCGCGCGTCGTCAATCAGGTTTTCGCGTTTCAGGCGTTCCACCGTGCTTTTCACCAGTTTCTCATCTTCGCACCTGCGAGCGAGCGCCTTCTTCATCTCCGACAGCGAATGGGCTCGCCGCATCAGGATCTTCATCGCGGCATCGTAGAGTTGCGCTTCGGTTTCAAGTTGACGAGGTTTGCCAAAGGCGGACATGGGGCAAGGATAGAGGAAGAAGTCGCGGGTGGCTAGAGCGGCTTGCGGATACGGGCGTAAGGAGGGTTCCCTCTAAGGATTGGGTGATCAAACATGGTTTTGTGCGCTAGATCACCCACCCTGTTTGGGTCCAGATTTATGCTTGGGGAAGTAGTTATTGAAAATAGACAACTTCTTGGGCGTCCCGATTGGCAAAGCAGTTGCCAATCACTGGTTGGGGGAGGACTGAACATGGCATACGTTATCACCGACACCTGCACAAAAGACGAACACTGCATCGAAACCTGCCCGGTCAACTGCATTCATCCGACCAAGGATGAAGCGGACTTTGCCGCCGCGCCCCAGCTTTATGTGAATCCAGCCGAATGCATCGACTGTGGCGCCTGCGTGCCAGTCTGCCCGACGGGCTCGATCATGGTGCTGGACGAACTTCCGGAAGACGGCAAAGGATTTATCGACAAGAATGCGGCTTATTACAACTAAGTATCGACTCTTCCCGAAAGAAAGAGCTCACTCTGCCCTGCGGTGAGCTCTTTTCTTTTGCGTGCGGCAATGCGCACAGAATAGCTTTCCATCACCTAGTCTACGGAATGTACCGACTCTGCCTGGAGATTCTGAATCCTGCACCGGATTAGGCGTGTTGCTGGCGGCAGTTTACTTCCGGGCGAAGCGCTCGAAGTCGGCCATCTGCGAAGCCATTTCTTCGCGGGCAGCGTCGGCGGCGGAGCGAATGCCCTGAATGCGCAGCTTGAACTCGTCCGGATTCGACGCGCGCATCAATGCCTCGTCGAGCGTAATGAGTTCCTTCGAGTAGAGGTCAAAGAGCGACTGGTCGAAGGTCTGCATGCCATATTGCGAAGTGCCGGCGGCAATCGCGTCGTGAATCAGGCGGGTCTTGTCCGGGTTGATGATGCAATCCTTGATGTAGGCCGTGGAGATCATGACTTCGCCGGCAGGCACGCGGCCCTTGTCGTCGGCGCGACGCACGAGGCGCTGCGAAATAACCGCTTTCAACGTCGCTGCCAACTGCAAACGAATCTGTTTCTGCTCCGGTGGCGGAAAGACGGCGATAATACGCTGAATGGTTTCGGTCGCGTCCAGGGTGTGCAAGGTCGAGAAAACCAGGTGGCCGGTCTCGGCGGCGAGCAATGCGGTCGAAATGGTTTCAAGGTCGCGCATTTCGCCGACCAGTATCACGTCTGGGTCCTGACGAAGGGCAGCGCGCAAGGCCGTCGAGAAGTTTGCGGTGTCGACTTCGACTTCGCGCTGGTTGATGAAGCTGCGCTTATCCCGGTGCAGGAACTCGATCGGGTCTTCAATCGTGATCAGGTGATCGGCGCGGCTCGCGTTGATGCGGTCGATCATCGAGGCCAGCGTGGTGGACTTACCGGAACCGGTGGTGCCCGTCACGAGCACCAATCCGCGCTGCTCTTCGCAAATCTTGGTGATAACCGGCGGAAGGTTCAACTCTTCAATGGTGCGGATTTTGGTGGGGATGACGCGCAGCACCATGCCGACGTTGCCGCGCTGCTGGAATACGTTCACACGGAAGCGCCCTAGGCCCGCCACGCCGTATGCCATATCCAGTTCGGCGGTTTCCTTGAATTTCTGTTTCTGGCGGTTGGTCATCATGCTGAACGCCATTGAGAGCATTTCTTCCGGCGTGATGCGTGGTACGTCCGTGACGGGAGTAAGCAGGCCGTCGACGCGCAGGTACGGGTGGTTGCCGACTTTCAGGTGCAAGTCCGAGGACTTGTTCTCAACCGCGCGACGCAAAAGGTCATCGATATTTAGAGCCATGAGCTGGCACCCCGCAAGAGCTACGTTCCTTCTCGACCGTAACATCCCCCTTTGGGGGGCAACAACACAGGCGGGAGAGGCGGTAGCGGCTTAGTTACCTAGTCGCCGGGACAGGAACGCGCCGACGCTTGCCAACGTTCGCTTTTGTCCGCAGGCCCGTAAAACCTCCGCGCTTCAGGGCGAGGATATAAGGCCCTTAAACCGCTTGTTGTTGCTCAATGTAAAGCTGCTGTTGACTGAGAAGCCCCGGGCTTCAATCGGGGGAGTACGTCACACGTGGGACTTGCGCAGAAACAGCGAGTCGTACAGCAGGCCTGCGATGAAGCCTCCGCCGAGCGGGCCGACCCAGTAAATGCCCCAGTTCAGCCAGTGGCCCGAGGCCAAAGCTGGGCCGAACGCACGCGCGGGATTGAGGGCCCCCCCGGTGAATGGTCCCGCGACCAGAATGCCGAGAGTGATCGTCAGCCCGATTCCAAACCCGGCGATGCTGCGGAAACTACCGCGCTCGTCCACGGTGGTGGCGAACACAACGAGCACAAGAAAGAATGTGGTGACCGCCTCGAGCGCCATTGCGGACCACCGGGGGAAGTCCCGCATGAGTTCCGGCGTGCCAAGAAAGGTATTCGTGGCCACTTCTTCGGGCATGATCAGCTTTAGCAGGAATGCGGCCGCGGCTGCGCCGAGCAGTTGCGCGCCCCAGTAGGCGAGCGAATCGAGTGTCGAGAGCCGCCTGGTCACCCAGAGGCCAATAGTAATTGCGGGATTGAAATGTCCTCCGGAAATGTGGCCAAGCGCGGAGACCAGGATGGCAATCGCGAGTCCGTGCGCCAGTGCGATTGCTAGAAGTCCTATGCCACCGGTGCTTCGCAGGTGGAAATCCACACAAATGGCGCCCGCCCCAAAGAAGATCAGCGCGAAGGTGCCAAGAAACTCTGCGACGAGCTTCTGAATGAGGTTGTACATCGAATGGCCTCCCCGGGTGATGCCGTGTGTACAACGCGACGCAGGGAGATTTTAGCCGGAAAGCTACGAGGCGCGCTAGGAAACGGTGACTAGTGATGGGAAAAGAGGAATCCCCCCACTCCGTTCGGGATGACAGATCTGGGTTAACGGAAGGTGCGGACGTGAGGCACAGCGGCGCTGCACCCCTCGAGGAAAGGCGCAGGCCCGCGACGTGCAGGCCTGCGCTAGAACTAGCGCGAGGCTGCCACCGGGGCGTTCACCGCGGTCAGCCAGTTGTGCGTGTCGGGCTTGCGTCCGTTGGTGACAGCGAAGAATTCTTCCTGAATTCGACGCGTCACAGGACCGGCCACGCCCTTGCCAATCGTGATCTTGTCGATCGAACGAACCGGCGTGACCTCGACAGCCGTCCCGACAAAGAAGACCTCGTCGGCGAGGTAGAGCATTTCGCGCGGAATGATGGATTCCTGCACCGGAATCTTGAGATCCTCGGCAAGCTTGACGATCGAGTTCCGCGTGATGCCCGGCAGGATGCTGGCGGCCAGCGATGGCGTGATCAACGCCCCGTCATGGACAAGGAAAATGTTCATTCCGGAGCCTTCGCTCACGTGGCCGTTGCTGTCAAGCGCAATGCCATCGGCGAACCCATTGAGCGACGCTTCCATGCGGATCAACTGCGAGTTCATGTAGTTTGCTGCGGCCTTGGACATGGCGGGCAGGGTGTTCGGTGCGATGCGTGTCCAGGTGCTGACGCAGACGTCAACGCCCTTCGACAAAGCATCCGGGCCTAGATACGCGCCCCATTCCCAGCAGGCCATATAGATTTCGATGGCCGAATTCAGCGGATTGACGCCGACTTCGCCGTAGCCACGCAGGGCGATCGGTTTCACGTAGCAAGCGGACATCTTGTTGACTCGAACAAGTTCGCAGGCAACGTTGCAGAAGTCGTCCAGGCTGTACGGGAATTCCATCCGGTAGATTTTTCCGGAGTTGATGAGACGCTGCATGTGCTCGCGCAGGCGGAAGATGGCCGGTCCTTGCGGAGTCTGGTAGCAGCGGATACCTTCAAACACAGCAGAGCCATAGCTAACGGCGTGGGTGAGGACGTGAAGCTTCGCATCGTCCCAAAGAATCCACTTTCCGTTGTGCCAAATCTTGTCGGTTTTCTGCACTGGCATGGGCTTGCCTCCCTGTGTGAGTTGGTGGGGACCCGTTCGCAATTCGAGAATAAGGCAGGCGTGAAAGAGCGTCAATGAAATCAACAGATTGCAACAATGCGGATTTCAGCCATATTGGCGGTCTGTTCGCGGGCGAGGAGGCCAAATTGGAGTGCCTCGATCAGATCAACTCTTCGGCCCGCGATCGGGCGGAGCCTGGTAGGACTGTTCCAACGTCCTGTGCGCTTCTTGCCCCTCTTTCAGCATTTGACCGTTGCCATGTTCCCAAATGCCGAGCAAGACGAAGGGAATAACGGTCGCCGCAGCCCACAATTTGGCATTGCGAGGAATCGCGGTTTCCGGTTCCCAGCGGAACAATTGCGCGGCGACAAAGAACGACAGTGCGGACCAAAAAGCCAATGCCAGAAAATAGACCAGCAACTCGCTTACGGGCTTCGAGAACAGCGTCGCTTGCTGCAATCCGGTGACCAGATAGGTCGCCGGAAGAAACACGGAAATCCCTTGCACTACTTTGGGTAGATAGCCGAGAGGAAATGTCGCTCCGGATAGAAAGATCAGCGGCAGCCACAAGAGCTGGTTGAGGACCTGCGTTTCCTGCATGGTGTTGGTGATGCTGGCGACGACCAATCCCAGCGACCCGAAGGAGACGGTGCCTGCGCACACGAACAGAAACGTGGCCAACAGATTGCCCAGGTCGTGCACGTGAAAGATGAAACGCGCGAAGAGAAGCACGACCGTGACGGTAGGCAAGGTGAGAATGAAATTCGCGAGCACGCTTGAAGCCAACAGGTCGCTGGCAGTTACCGGCGCGACATGAAAGCGCCGCAGGATTCCCTGCTCGCGAAACATGACCAGCGTGGCGCTCAGTCCCCAGAAACTTCCCATGACGTTCAGGGCCAAGACGGGGCCCAGAAAGAAGCGCACCCGGTTCGGGTCGCCTTTGGCAAAGATGCCGGCGTACAGAAAAAAGAAGAGCAGCGGCATGACCACGCTGAAGAAGAAAAACATTTTGTTGCGCAACGCCAGAACCATGCGCGTGCGGGTAAGCGTAAGCAGGTTCGTCAATCCCGTAACCTCCGGCCTGTCAGTTCGATGAACACATCCTCGAGCGAAGGCGTGGCAATTTCGAGGCTGACCAGCTCGTTGCCGGTCGCCTCGAGAAGCTTCACAAGCGACACAATGGTAGGCGCCGCTCGTTGGCAATGCAGCACGTAGACTCCATCGAGTTCCCGGGCATCCATGACGCCGTCCAGGCTCTTTAACGCGCCGTTTTCGGTCTGTTTGGCCAGGCGAACCTCCACGCGCGCCGTGTTGGCGGAACGCTGCTTCAGCTGACGCGGGGTGCCTTCGGCGATGAGCTTGCCGTGATCGACAATCGCCACCCGATCGCAAAGGCGTTCCGCTTCTTCGATGTAATGCGTGGTCAGGACGATGGTCTTTTTGTCCTGTTTGAGTTCTTCGATGATCCCGTAAATTTCACGCCGCACCTGGGGATCGAGGCCGGCCGTCGGCTCGTCCAGGAAGAGGACTTTGGGGTCGTTTACCAGGGCGATGGCCAGCGCCAGGCGCTGCTTTTGGCCGCCTGAGAGCTGGCTGTAGAACGCGTTGCGTTTTTCTTCCAGGCCGAAGCGCCTCAGCAACTCCTCGGGCTTGCGCTTCCGCTGGTAAAAGCTTGCGAACAGACGCAGCGCCTCAGAGACGCGGATCTTATCGGGCAGGGAAGTGGACTGCAGCGCCGCGCCGATTTCGCGCTTCAACTCATTCGGATTCTTTTGCGGGTCCAGGCCGCACACGGAAATCCGGCCGCCGTCTGGAACGCGCAGGCCCTCCAGCACCTCGATGGTGCTGGTTTTTCCGGCGCCGTTGGGGCCGAGCAGCCCGAAAACTTCGCCCTCTTCGACCAAAAAGCTGACCCCGCGCACGGCCTCGACTTCGTCGTAGCGCTTCACAAGGTTTTCGACTTGTAGGACCGGTTTCGGCATGTTGTCGGAAGCCTCTATGGTAGCGCAGCTTGCCGCGACGCTCTAACCCTTATGCTGGCCTTTCTTGCTACGCACGGGGCGGGCCTTCTGTTTCGGTGTTACCGCCGGTTTCCAAAGGTGGGATTTCAGGTCGGCGCGGGATTCGACGACCTTCACGCCTTCGCTCTCAAGCAGCTTGCGCTGCAGGGAAGCGTAAGGCTCGCGGATGAGCAGTTTTCCACGCTCACCGACAACGCGGTGCCAAGGGATGCCTTTTCCAGATGGGGTCGCTGCCAAAGCCCTGCCCGCGGTTCTCGCCCCGCCGCGCAATCGCAAAGCCTTGGCGAGCGCCCCATAAGTAGTAACCCGTCCGCGCGGAATTTGTTTCACGAGGTGATAGACAGGATCCCAAGTCATGGCCACTGAAGATGGTAGCGATGGCCTGCGACGGTGGCAAGCGACTGGTCTTGAGAATAAGTGTTAGATAGAGTAGCGGCCCGGATTGAGCAGAAGAAATGCTGATGAAACGGAAAGGAAAAAGTAATGGGCGCTCGGGAGAAAACCGCGCAACGATAAAGGCGCCGGCGTTGTTTGACGCAGGGCAACGATTACCAGTAGGTAGCATCTAATATTGACGGGTGTAGTGGAAGGCTCTTACACTACATGCCAGGCGCTGAGTTCGATTGGCGCCAGGCGAGTTTGACGAGGAAAGGAAATGGCTTTTATTCGCCGCAAAGGAAACGCGTACTACCTGGTGCACAACGTGCGCCGCGGCGGAAAAGTGCAGCAACTCCATTTGGCCCGGCTCGGAGAACGCGCCCGCATCACCGATCAAATCGTGCGTGAAGTTTCCAAGAAACACCCCTTCGTTGAGCTGAACTGGCGCGCCCTCCGTGTTCAGCTGGAAAATCAAATCGATCTGGCAGATCCCAAATCCCCTGCCGTGCAAAAACTGGTTCAGACCCTTCGCAACCTGAATCTGGATCTGGCTGACCTCTATCCGCCGGTCCTAAACCTTTCCGAATCGCCCGCGGTGGCGCAGGAGCTGCTCCTGCAACTGCGGTTGCTCCACTCCACGATCCAGGTCAAGCTCGATCAGTTCCGGCAGAGGGAGGAAGTGAAGAGACTTACCCGGATGAATGGGCGTTACGGAAGTGCGAATCCCGGGTTGCGGGACCGCTAGGGGGAAGTATGGGGACAGGAGATTTGTCATTAAATCCGAATATTCGGAGCGCAGAGACCATTGAGTTTCAGAAGGCTCTGCGCGAAAAGATTGTGGGCCAGGATGAAGGCATCCAAGCCCTCGTCGAGTTGTTCCAGGTTTTCACGGCCGGGTTGAATTCGCCGGGGCGGCCGGTGGGGAATCTTCTGTTTCTCGGGCCGACGGGCTCGGGCAAGACCCGAATCGTCGAGGCCGCGGCCGAAATTCTGTTCGGCAGCCCTCGCGCCGTCATTAAAATTGATTGCGCCGAATTCCAGCATTCCCATGAGATTGCCAAGCTGATCGGCTCGCCCCCAGGCTACCTGGGTCACCGCGAAACGCACCCGCTGATTACCCAGGAAGCGCTGGCGGCATCCCACACCGACAAGCTCAAGCTGTCGTTCCTGCTCTTCGACGAGATCGAGAAGGCCAGCGACGCCCTGTGGCAATTGCTGCTGGGCATGCTCGATAAGGCCACTCTTACGCTCGGCGACAACCGCCGCGTGGACCTCTCCCAGACCGTCATCTTTATGACCTCCAATCTCGGTGGAGCGGATATCAGCGATCTGTTTGCGGGCGGTTACGGCTTTGTTAAGTCGGCGGACAAGCCGCAGAACGATATTGATGAAAAAGTGGAGCGTACGGCGGTCGAAGCGGCGCGGCGAAAGTTCTCTCCCGAGTTCATGAACCGGCTGGATAAACTGGTTGTTTTCCATCCGTTAAAGCGCGCGGAGCTGGAAGCCGTACTGGATATCGAGCTGGGCCTGGTGCAAAAGCGCGTCCTGGACACGGCGACGGGAAAGTTTCTTTTCCGGGTGACGGAGGCGGGGCGCGAGTTCCTGCTTCGTGAGGGAACCGATCAGCGGTACGGCGCCCGCCACCTGAAGCGGGCGATCGAGCGCCACCTCGTTTACCCGCTGGCGAATTTGCTGGCTACACAGCAGGTTCGCATGGGCGACGTCGTACGAGTCGATTGGGACGGCCAACACGACCACCTCACGTTTGTCCGCGAGCGCGAGGGCGCTCTTGTGGCCCCCGATGGGACGGAGACCGAATCCACCGCGGTCACCGAAACCGCGGATGGTCTCGGCAAGGGCACTCCGCAGGAGGCCGTTCCCGAAGAAGCGGCCAACCTGCCGGCCCTGCCGCCGTCGCCTGGTCCCGCAGTCGCGCGGCAGCCATTGCAGGGGCGGAAGAAGGACGGCCGATAGCTGTCGAGGGTGCAACACCGGTGGCGCGTCCTCGCCATTTCATCGGGAATTTCGAGCACTCATAAGTGCTGCCATCGATTGCCGGCGGCCCAACGCGAATCGAAAGAGGGTTGTAGGCGTGCGTTTTTCCCATTTCGGGAAGTCGAGTGCTGGCATACCGCTCCTAGCGGTTTTCTTTTCGAGACAGATCCGCGAGCAGTGGCTGACTATCATTTTTACACAGCAAATTCGGCGGAAGCGCGGGCGACTTGCCGTTGTGCTGGAAACTGGCGGGCAACGCCCGAGATTCGGGACTGTTCTGGCAGAAAAGAAACGAAGACAGGGTCCAGCGCACTATCTGGTGATGAGCCGCAAGCGTGAGCGCCAGTTTTTGTCAGTTCCGAAGTGACACATTGTGTTTTCTCGCTCTCAATTTCGCACGCTCTCGGAGCGCTGTCTCACGCGTTGAGACAGCGTTTACGACTCGTACGGTTGTATGTTGTTGAACGAACGAGAGTTTCCAAATCAACACAACAGCCTCCGAATTGGCATTCCTCATGCTCCTAGAGGCAGTACGCGTCGTTGAGACGCCAAGGTCGCGAGCTTCCCGAGGGAGCCACTAAAGTAGATAGAGCTTGCGGCCGAGGATAATGTCCATGAGAGCAGCCGTTCGCCAGCAACTTGATCCAAGCATTCGCAGCAATGATACGCGCGAGTTTCAGCAGGCTTTGCGCGCCAAGATTGTCGGTCAGGAGGAGGGCGTTCAGGCTTTGGTCGACCTCTACCAAGTCTTCTGTGCCGGCCTGAACTCGCCAGGTCGTCCCGTTGGCAATCTGCTGTTCCTCGGGCCGACCGGATCCGGTAAAACCCGGATTGTCGAAGCCGCAGCCGAAATTCTGTTCAGTGACCCGCGCCTTGTGATCAAGGTGGATTGTGCCGAATTCCAACACTCACACGAGATTGCCAAGCTGATCGGCTCGCCCCCAGGCTACCTGGGTCACCGCGAAACGCACCCGCTGATTACCCAGGAAGCGCTGACGGCTTCCCACACCGACAAGCTCAAGCTGTCGTTCCTGCTCTTCGACGAGATCGAGAAGGCCAGCGACGCCCTGTGGCAATTGCTGCTGGGCATGCTCGATAAGGCCACTCTTACGCTCGGCG
>Ga0306920_100002026_pt1 | contig 25378 bp, 24 predicted proteins | sample flu12Cox44000170_FD_204666 | JGI IMG/M metagenome (GOLD analysis project Ga0306920, IMG submission 204666) | Lab enrichment of tropical soil microbial communities from Luquillo Experimental Forest, Puerto Rico - flux4day.12C.oxic.44.000.170 (v2)... | ecosystem: Environmental > Terrestrial >...
GCTTGATGGTCTCGGTGACCTCTTCGTCCGCGGCGTGCACCAGGTCGCGGACCTGGTGGCAGATGGCCTGCTGCCATTCGGGCAGGCCATCGATGTAGGCGTCGACGCGCGGATCCTTGGCATAGGTCATGGCAGCTTCACCCTAGGACAATGATGCCGGGCGGCCGGGTCCGGGCCGGGCGGGAAGTCCACGGCACGGCCGGCCAAGCGGGCGGCCGGCCGTGCCGCCACAGGGCGCAGGTGTCACCATTGGTGCGCCAGGCAAACGGCGGCGTGGGGGAGGAACCACGAGCAGCCACGACGAGCATCAGGAGAGCCAGTCCGGCGAACCGGGCGAGAAGGAGCCGGACATCCGGTTCACCCTGGCCAACGAGCGCACGTTCCTGGCCTGGAACCGGACCGCGCTCGCGCTGGTGGTGGCCGGGCTCGGCATCGTCCAGTTGCTGCCGCCTTTTCCGCGCGTCCCGTGGGGGCGGCACGTGCTCGGCATCCCGTTGATCGCGCTCGGCGCGATCGTGTCGGTGACCGCCTACCTGGAATGGCGCCGCACCCAGACGGCAATGCGCCGCAGCGAGCCGGTGCCGCAGTCGGTGCTGCCCCGGATCCTGGTGGGCACCATCACCGGCGTCGCCGCGCTGTCCGCGGTGGTCCTGCTCGTCTCGGCCGTCCGGTAGGAGCGCCGCGTGCCGCCCGGCCAGCCCGAGGACTGTTCCCCCGACGCCACGGCGCTCCCCGAGGATCCCGAGGACCTGTCCCCGGGAACGGCCGCGGAACGGACCAGGCTCGCCTGGGAGCGGACCGCGATCACCTTCGGCGTGGTCGGCCTGGTAATGCTGCGCGATGAGCCCGTGGCCGGCCTGATTGTGCTCGCAGTGACCCCGCTGATCTGGGCACTCGCCCGCTACGTCAGCGCGGTGCCCCCACCGGGGGCGCAGGCGCGGGCGCGGAGGCTGCTGCTTGTCGCGGTAGCGGTCACCGGCGTCGCAGTGGTTGCCGCGGTCGCGGCGCTGCTCGGCCACGGCGGCCCGGTCCGGTTGCCCTAGCCCTCTTCCGTTCCGCTAGCCCTGCCCGGCCCAGCGGCGCTGCGAGCCGTCATAGTCGGCAAGCCGCCAGGCCGTGGCCGACCTCGGGCGGATCGCGTACACCACGTCGAAGTCCGGATCGGCGTCCGGCAGGTACTGCCGGTCACCGGGCGCGGTGTACTTCGCGGCGAGCGCCGCCACCACCTCGGGCACGTCGGCGGGACTGCCCAGGTCCTCGGCGGTGCCCCGGACGATCAGCACGTCGTCGCCGCTTTCCAGGTGCACCACCACGCGCGGGTCGGCGGCGATATTGCGCGCCTTGACCGTGCTGCGCTCGCTGTAGAGGTACAGCGTCCGGCCGGCCACCACGCCCCAGACGGGGGCCGCGTGTGGCGTCCCGGACGGCATGGTGGTGCCGAGCCAGTAGTTCCGCGACGCCGCGAGCCGCGCGGCGACCTCGGGCCAGTCCATGTCGTTGCCGGGCACCCGCCCATGCTCTCACCTGCCGGAGCGCCGTGTCCCCGCCGCGGTCAGCCGCCGGCGGGCTTGGCTCCTGCCAGCCACGGGCCCCTTATGCCGGGGGATCCTGGGCCGGATGGTGCATCGTTCAGGTACAAAAAGGCCATGGGCAGCGCGCGGGAGTCACTCGGCCGGCCTGAGCCACTACTGGCGTGGGGACGGATAGCCGGCGCCCTGCTGACGGCTGCCGCCGTGGTGGTCACCGCTGGATGTGCCGGCGGGCGGCCGCCTGCGGCGTCTCCGGCGCCGCTGCCCCCGGATCCACGGACCGGGGCCGCGCTGCTGCGGATCGCAGCGGCGTTCAACCACGACTACGACCGCGGCGACTATGCGCCGGTGTACGCGCGGTGGGACGCCCGCAGCCGGGCCATCATCGGCCAGGCCGACTACATCCGGCGGCACCGGGATTGCCCGAGCCCGCCGCAGCCGGCCTCGGTGACCGAGAGCGCTGGCCCTGGCCCGCGCGGGGCGTGGCTTGTGCACTACGAGATCGGCGGGCAGCAGCTCACCGACTACTGGTTCTACGTGCGCCGCCGGTGGGTGTTCGACCTGGTGCTGAGCAACCCGGACGCGGTGCGCTTGTACCGGATGTCGCCGCAGCGTTACGCCGCGGCCATCGGCTGCGCGGGCTGATCGGGGTAACAAATGGCAGCGAAGCTGGCGCTGATCGTCCGGACCGACCTCGGCATGGGCCGGGGCAAGATCGCGGCGCAGGTGGCGCATGCCGCGGTGGCCGCGGTGCTGGCCACCAGCCGCAGCCGGGACTTTGCCGCGTGGCTGGCCGAGGGGCAGCCGAAGGTGGTCCTCAAGGTCGCCTCCGCGGAGCAGTTGCTTGACGTGGCGCGGCGGGCGCGCGCCGCCGGGCTGCCGGTGGAGCTTATCCAGGACGCCGGCCGTACCCAGGTGGCGCCGGGCACGGTGACCTGCTGCGCGGTCGGCCCGGCCGACGGTGACCGGATGGACCCGGTCACCGCGGAACTCGGGCTGCTGTGAGCTGCGGACCTCACAGGATGGCGATGGGGTTCACCGGCGAACCGGTGCCGCCGGGCAGCCGCAGCGGGGCGATGACGCACAGGAACGACCAGCGGCCCGCCGCCTCGCAGGCCGGCAGCAGGTCATCGAACTGCAGGTAGTCGAGCAGGTACAGGCCCAGTGCGTTGATCGCGAGCACGTGCACGGGGAACGCGACGCCGTCCACGACGCTGGGCGCGGTGTCGCTGTTGCTGTCACAGCCGAGCGCGGCGACCTGCCGTTCGGCCAGGTACCCGGCCACGTCCGGGTGCAGCCCGGCGCGCGATCGCGCCACCTCCCACGGACCGAGCTCCTCGCGCCGGCGACGGTGCCCGACCCGCACGAACAGCAGGTCGCCGGGCCCTGCGTGGACCCGCTGCGACCACTCCGCGGCGACCAGTTCCGCCGCGGTGACATGCTCACCAGGCTCGAGCCAGGACACGCCCCGCAGCCGGGGGATGTCCAGCAGCACGCCCCGCCCGACAATGCCGTTCCGCGCTTCTTCGATGGACAGTTCGGCCGCTCCGTGCGAGCTGACCACGCCCGCCGGCACGCCGTTGTACAGGGCGCCGTCGTAGCTCACGTGGCAGAGCGCGTCGATGTGGCTGTCCACGTCACCGTGGATGTTCATGGTGATCTGGTCGGCGGCGAACGACAGGCCCGGCACGTCGGAAGGCTCGGCGGGCAGCTGCTTCATGTGCCGCGCGCCCGGCTCGGGATTGTCCGGCGCGCTGCTGGCCAGCGGGGCGGCCATGGTGACCGACCGCCCGGCACGGACCTCGCCCGCCGCGGCGGCCAGCCGCTCGGGGGTGATGTGGTTCAGCGCGCCGCGGCGGTCCGCGGCACCCCACTGGGCCTGGCCGCGCAGCCGCTCGTAGAGCGCATGGAAGCTGGCGGCGGACATCTTCGGATCGCTCATTTCCACCTCCGCTACCCGGGCCCGGTCCGGCCATTCTGCCGTGCTGCCCAGGTTTACCGGCCGCCTGGCGGGTATCAGCAACCGCCTCGCGCCTAGCCCTGGATGCGGACCCCCGGCGGCCGGTCGCCGGCCAGGGCGCTGTGGTGCACCAGCGGCCGGTAGCCGGCCGTGATCGCGGCCACGATCGACGGCGGGGTCAGCACCTCCACCTCTCCCGTCCCGGCCGTGAAGGGGGATGGGGAGGCGGGTGGGGCGCCGTAGCCGCGGAACGACCACGGCCGCGCCTGGCCGCCGATGAGCAGGCCGGGCTCGCCGCCGATCCGGAGCATCACGCCATCGGGCAGTTCCGCGGCCTGCGCGCGGTAACTGAGTTTGCGCCGGTACCGGTCGGTGCGCTCGGCGTGCAGCGCCGCGTCCATCTCAGCGGCCAGCGGGCTCCGGGGCAGGTGCCGGGCGGCGCGCCACGCCTGGGTGAAGGCGAGATAGTCGGGGCGGCGGCAGTACGCGCAGGGCCGGTGCCCGGCGGAAAGGGCGGTCGCCTCGTCGAGGAAGAACAGCGCGGTCCACCGGCCCGGCGGCATCGGATCGCGCTGGACGCCCTTGAACTTCAGGAGGCAGCAGATCCACAGCTTCGAGCGCCAGCGGCTGACACCGAGGCTGCGGCCCTGTCCGTGCAGGCAGCCGCGATTGCCCATCATCAGGCCGCGGCTGTCGTCCGCGACGATCTCGCCGGTTGGCGTCACCCGGTTCTGCAGCGGCATAGGCGTATCCTCCGCTGAGGGTAAGACACTTGCGCCGACGAGAGGTGAGGGGCTGCGCGGATGCATGTGGTGGGCATGGTGCTGCACCCCGCCCGGGATTCCGCCGAGGCGGTGGAAGCCGTGCTTGGCTGGGCGGAGCGCAAGGGCGGCCAGGTCCTTGGCCTGGCAACGGAGATCGACAGGCTCAACTGTGCCGCGATCGGGGTCACCGCCGCCGAACTCGGCCAGCGCTCGGACCTGCTGGTGAGCCTCGGCGGAGACGGCACGATGCTGCGGGCGCTGCGGCTGGCCGACCGGCAGCGCGCTCCGGTGCTCGGGGTGAACCTGGGCAAGCTCGGCTTCCTTGCCGAGGTGGACGTGCCCGAACTGGCCGGTGCGCTGTCCGCCATCGACGAGCAGGAGTTCACGATCGAGCCGCGGCTGGCGGTGGACGCCGTACTCGGCGACCAGGTGGTCACCGCGTTCAACGACGTGGCCCTGGTCCGCTTCCCCGGGATGGCGACTGCGGCGGTGGGGGTGCGGGCCGCGGGGCACCCGTTCGTCAGCTACGCCGCCGACGCGGTCGTGGTGGCCACCCCCACCGGGTCCACCGCGTACAGCTTCTCCGCTGGCGGGCCGATCGTCAGCCCCGCGGTCGAGGCCCTGCTGGTCACCCCGGCCGCGCCGCACTCGGCCTACAACCGCGGCCTGGTGCTTTCGATCCTGGACAGCCTGGCCCTGGACATCCTGCCCGCCAGCGGGCGGCTCGCGGTGGAGGTCGACGGACAGGTCGCCGCCCACGTGGAACCGGGGGACTCGGTGAAACTGCGGCCGCGTCCCGGTGCCGCGCACGTGGTCCGGCTTGGCCGCACCACGTTCTACGAGCGCGCCCGCCGCAAGCTCCGGCTGACCGACTCCGCGGAAGTTCCGGCCGGATGGGCACACCACGAACACTGAGGCCGGGCTCGGATTCGGCATCGCGGCGCGCTAGGAAAGCCGCAGCCTCATGTGCTCCTCTGTGCGTGCCGGGTCATCGGGCAGAGGCTGCCGTTCGTTCGTGCTCTGGAAGCCAAACTGCTGGTAGAGGTGCATGGCGGGGTCGTTGCCGTTCAAGATCCACAGCCAGACCGTGCGCACGCCGGAATCTCGGAGACCGTCCAAGACCGTCCTGAGCAGCAGAGTGGCGACACCGGCCCGCCTGGAGCCGGGCGCGATCCACAGAAACTCCAGATGGCATTCGTATGGCGGCACGTCAGGCTCCTTGGTGGCGCCGACAAGCCCGACATCCCGGCCGCTGGCGAGCATGACATTCCATTCGCCGCGCGAGAACTCCTGGCGCCACCGCTGTTCGGTGTAGGCTGCCTCGTTCTCATAGGTCGCCAGGAAGGCCAGCGGATCATCCCGCAGAGCGGAGAGCCGGATGCCCCGCAACCTGGGCCAGTCGTTCTCGGTGAGCACTTCCACGCGGAAGCTGGTCACAGAACTGGTGCCCCTCGCGTCCGGACGCTGACAACTAACGCCATTCGGATTGTTACAGTGCGTCCGGCTTGCGTACAACTGCCGAGGTCACAGCGTGGCCAGGGCAGTAAGCCGCGGTGTAGATCCCCCTAGAAGAGCGGTGTCGATGCCTGCGTGAGGGTGTTAGCCGTGCGCCGGCGTGGCCGGCGCCGCATTGCTGTATCCGGGCGACGTGTCTGAGCTGGCCGGGCAGGCTCCCGTGGCTGCCCGGCGGCCTGGCCCGCGGTCCTGGCGCACCGCCGGACGGGGCCCCGTCCCGCCCGGCGGTGCTTGACTGGAAGCCCGCCAGACCTCCAGCCGCTTGGGTGGCCTGCGACCGCACTTCGCAGGTCACCGGTGAGCCTGCTGTCCGGCCGCCGCGATATGTGTGCCTTGCTGGCCGGCCGACGGGTGGCGGCGGCCAGCTCGTCCAGCCGCGCGACCTCATCAGAGCCGTCGAAGGCGGGCGAAGACGTACAGCAGAAGGGCGAAGTTGACGAACGGGACGAACTTGGGTATCCAGTACAGCCACCGCGGGAGGCGGTCTTGCCTGTGCGATCCCATGCCCCTCGCTGGCGGGATCTTTTCCCGCTGAGCCTCCCCATCGGCCTGAGTGCCGACGGCGGTGCGGTTGCGGTCACCGCCATCGGGATGCTTGACCCTCGTCTGCATGTGATGGTCGGCATCAGCAACGCTGAGCTCGCTGGGATCCCTCGGTGAGGGCGCACGGGCGTCCGCTGCCGGCTGGGAGTTGCCAGGTGAGGACCGCGGGTCGGGGATCAGTGAGATCCGCAGGGCTGCACGTGATGAGGTCCGCACGGCTGTACTTGAGTGGCCGTTGGCTTCGGCGTTCATGGAGTGCTCCTTCGGCTCGATGCGGTCGGGGGCTGAGGTTGAAACACCACTCGCCCGCCGGTCAGCCGGGGAAGTAAGCCCCGGTGCCGGAGCGCGACGGCGACGGTGTGCCGCCCGGCGCCCCTGTCACGGCGCGCCGCGGCCCTTTCAGCGTCTTTTCGCAGGTAAAGGGCTATGGTGGCGACGGAGATCCGGGTCCGGGGGGCCGAGGTTTCCGCTGCGAGGATCCCCGCCCCGGCCGACTCGCTGGAGGAGTCGGCCCGCCGAAGGGAGATGCGGCCGGGCTGCGCTAGACTGTGCATCCACATCACCTTCAACTGAACTTCAGATGGCTTCAGCATGGTTACATTTTTCACGGTAGATTCAGGTGATGCGATGCGCAAGACCCTGAAGGAAAACCGGGCCGTGAGCAGCCGCGGTGTTGGATGCTCAATTATCATGATGAGCTGGCTCAATGGGGTTGCGTGGCTCATATCAAACTATGGTATGTTTACCCGCACTACTGAACTTCAGTGAACCGAGGTTCGCGGTGAGCGATCAGGATCCGCACAAGGCGATGGCGCACCGACTGCGCACGCTCAGAGAAACGAGCTGGCCTGGGCGGAAGGTAAACCAGTCTCAGCTTGCAGACGCACTCAGTGTCAGCGTGCCGCTCGTCTCGTCATGGGAATCGCCGAACAACCCGAAGGTGCCGCCGGAGTCAAGGATCGAAGACATCGCTACCTTCTTCGCCAGCCCCAGGTCCTTCAACGGGCACAACGGCCACCTGCTGAGCCCCGACGAGATGACTGTGCAGGAGCGGGCGGAGAAGCAGAAGCTCCTGGATGAACTCACCCGCCTGCGCACCGAGGCGCTTGCCACGGCCGGTGGGTCCGGGCTCCAGTCAGTGATCCCAGGATCAGCGCAGGAGATCGCCCAATCGCTCAGCTCGGGGCCATATCGCTTCGAGCCCGGCTTGGACATCACCATCGTCTGCGCCGAGCTGCCTCCGGACATGCTGGAGCGGATGCCCTACGCGGATCCATCCAGTCCGGATTTCATCGAGTTGTACCGGTATTCGGAACTCGACTCTCTCTTCGAGCTGTATGGCCACCTTCGCGCTGCCAACCCCGCTAGCCAGGTCAATCTCCGGCTGGCACACGAGCTTCAGGCCGATGACTACTCGTCGCACCTGATATCGCTGGGCGGGGTGGACTGGAATCTGGCGACGAGCTCCGTCCTTGACAGCCTCGACCTCCCTGTGCGGCAGGTCAACGACTGGAACAAGCCGGGAGGCGCGTACTTCGAAGTCGAGAACGCGGACGGCAGCAAGGTCGCGCACCGCCCCGTGCTGGACGAGTCAGGCGGGCGGGAAGTCCTGCGGGAGGATGTCGCGCTTTTCGCCCGGGCGGTCAATCCCGACAACCGGAAGCGCTCCGTAACGATCTGCAATGGGATGTACGGGAGCGGCAGCCTGGGCGCGGTCCGGGCGCTGACCGATGCCCGCTTCCGTGACCGCAATGCTGAGTATGTCCGGCAGAGGTTCGGGGAGAGTGACGCCTACTGCATCCTCACCAGGGTCAAGGTGCGACCGGGCGCGACGCTAACACCGGACTGGACGCTGCCAGAAATGCGGCTGTTCGAATGGTCCAGGCCCTAGCGATGCCCCGCGCCAGAACACCCAACCACCACGGATCCCATCGGCGCCTCGTCTGGCCGGCCGACGAGCTGGTGCCGGGGGCAAAGGTCGACGCGATCATCGTGCCCACCACCCGCCGGGTCGCCTACCTGAAAGAAGCCGCCCGTGCCGCGCGCCGCCTTGGCTGTCCGCTGGTCACCCTGCACAGCGGGAAATGGACATGTGCCAGCGATGCCATCCGGTACGTCGACCGCTGGGTCGACCTGATCGCGATCGACGTGCCCGAGCCCGCCCATCTCCGGCTGCCCGATTTGGAGACGACGCGGTTGCTGGCCGGTACCGTCTTCGAGCAGCGGTCCGATCTGAGCGCGAAGCGTAATCTCGGCCTGATGCTCAGCCACATGCTCGGCTGGGAGCGTGTGGTCTTCCTCGACGATGACATCCGGATTCCCGACCCGGGCGACCTGAGCAAGGCCACCGGGCTGCTGGACACCCATGCCGCCGTCGGGCTGCACATCGGCGGCTACCCCGACAACTCGGTGGTGTGCCACGCGTTCCGAGACGCCGGCGGGGACCAGGGGACGTTCGTCGGCGGCGGGGCCATGGCCGTTGAGGTCAAGCGCAACCGCTCGTTTTTCCCCAAGATCTACAACGAAGACTGGTTCTACCTGCTGGACTCGGGGAAACGGTTGCAGTCGGTGGCGACCGTGGGCGAGGTGCTGCAGTATCCCTACGATCCCTACCGGGCCGAGCGGGCGCGCGCGCAGGAACTCGGCGACGTGCTCGCCGAGGGCATCTTCTGGCTGCTCGACCAGGGGAAGACTGCCCCGGACGGGGATCTTGAGCATTGGCAGGACTTCCTGGCTAAGCGACGGCTCTTCATCGGGCAGGTGCTCTGTATGGTCGAGCGGTCGGAAGGCATCGGGCCAGTCGAGCGGGCACGAATGACCGAGGCTCTGAAAGCGGCTCTGGGCCGTCTGGCACTGATCACCCCGGAACTCTGCGTGGCATACCTCAAGGCGCTCGTCGCCGACCAGGAACGATGGCGGCGCCACATCCGGGGCGTACAGCAGCAACCGCAGTTGCCACGCGAACGTGCCCTCAAGTCGTTGGCACGGCGCGGCGGAACCCCGCTGACCTGGTACACCAGGCAAGCCACGTCCGCCAGTGAATCCCGGGCCCAGCAGCGTCGGCCTCGTACCACGCCGGCAACGCGGTGGCGGGAGCCGCGGCCCGGTGAGCTGCAAGTCTCGATCCAGGCACGGCCTGGCACGCTCATGGCTCCCGTCATATCCGTCGCGGCAGGCGCCTCGCCGGATGCGACCGGTCCAGGAGTCGCTGCCTCACATGCGGCGCATGCGCTGGAACCGGCGAAGATCGCCGTTGCCTGCCAAGAGCGCAATGCCGATGGCAATCACCAAGACGACGAGCACCCAACCCAGCCACTTCATAGGTGACCCCCTAAGGTCGCTTCGCGTTCAGGAGCGATTCAGGGCTTCATCACGACCCTACGGGGCGGGGCGGTGCCTGCCAAGGCATGGCCCAGGCCTGCTCGCGGCCGGTGGGGCTCTTGTTAGCGAGGGCCATCGTAGCGCGGCATTAATTCGCCACGGTGAGGGCGGGGCCGGATTGGCTTTGCGGAATGGGATTATCCGGCGGTGGTGCTTGGGGTGATGACGTCGGCACCGGCTATTCCGGGCGCAGACGGCGGGTTGGCCAGAAAGGCCTCAATTACTCCGACCAGCTCGATAATACCCTCGAACGGTCTGATCGCACGCGAACCCGCCATCCGAACATCCCCCGCCAGGCGTCCATCAGCGGTCTGTCGCACGTCGAGGACGATATGCAACCCGCGTGCCCCCCCTAATTGAGGTCTTCTGGCCAACCTTCGGTTAAGGGTAGAGTGCGCCCACATCCCCGCGCGTCAGGGCAGACCCCTTAATTTTCACCCCGGCACCCCTGATACGGCGCGCATCTATCCCGCAGGCGCCTAATTCGCGGTGTCGAGGAGCCCTTTCAGGTCGCCGCGCGCGGAGACGTTGAGTTTGGCGAACACGCGGGTGAGGTGGGTCTCGACGGTCTTGGGGCTCAGGTAGAGCCGGTCGGCGATCTGCTTGTTCGACAGGCCCTGGCAGACCAGCAGCGCGATGTCGTGCTCCCGCTGGGTCAGTCCCTTGAACGGGTCCGGGCTATCGTCCACCAGGATGCCCAGTTCGGTGGCGCACTCGTCGGCGAGCTGCCGGTAGGCGTTCGCGCCGATCATGATGAACCGCTTGCGGGCGGCGCGCAGCGCTCGTTCCGCCGCGGCGCGCCGTCCGGCCTGGTGATGGCACCGGGCAGCGACCAGGCCGATGCGCCCGGCCTCCAGCGGCAGCCCGATCATCTGGGCCAGGCTGCTCGCCCGTTCGCATTCGGCCTGGGCCCGGTCATGGTCTCCGCGGGCCATCGCGATCTGCGCCGCGACCCGGGCCAGGCTCATCACGGCGGACCTCCGGCCGGTACGCGCGACGGTGGTGGCGAAGCGTTCGAGCGCCTCGGCCGCCTCATCGATCCGGCCGAGCTGGGCCAGGGCGTCCGCCCGCGCCGGGCCGAACAGGTGCGTGCCCGGCTCGGCGGAGTCGTAGTGCGTCTCGAGCTGGGTGGCCGCCGCGAGCAGCCGCTGCGCATCCCCCCTGGCCTGGGCGATCGCGGCCCTGGCAGCTGCGGCGAAGGCGAGCCCGGCCGGGGTGCCGAACGTGCGAGCCCAGGTCGCGGCCTGGCCGGCGTGGTACTCGGCCTCGGCCCACTCCCCGCGGGCGGCGTGCGGGAAGGTGGCCAGCGCGTGCAGCACGGAGAGGTCCCAGAACCGGTCGTTGTCCTCGGCGTTGCCCGCGGCCAGGTCGGTGAACAGGACGGCCTCGCCGAGCATCCCGCGCCGGTACTCGACCTCGCCGAGGAACCCCAGTGCCTGGCTGACCCGCAGCGCCTCACCGCGCGTGGCCCGGTACACCGCGGTGCGCAGGTCCTGGGCGGCGCCGCTGAGGTCTTCGGTCCACAGCCGGATCAGGCCGCGCGCGACCAGGCCCTCCAGGCCGGACTCGTCGCCCGGTTCGCCGACGTCGGCGAGCAGGGCGAGCGCTTCCGGGGCCTGGCCGGCCAGCGCCATTCCGACCGTCTTGGCGAACCAGGCGAACCCGCTCACCCACGGTTCGGCGGACCCCGCCTCCACCGCGGCCGAGCCGTATTCGACCATTTCCGGGTAGGAGAGTGTGACAATCCCGATGATGGCAAGCTGCGTGGCGATCCTGGCGCGCAGATCCGTTGGTGTGGCCAGCGCCGGACCGGGGGAGCCCGCGCCGCCTTCGAGGGGGCCGGGCCCGTCGAGCGCGGCGAGCGCGCCACGGAACAACATGGATGCCTCGTCGACGTGGCCGTTCAGCAGCGTCTGGTAGCCAAGGACGTAGTCGCGCCACGGCCCGCGCGGTGCCGCGGCCAGTTCGCCCTCGTACTCGCGCGCGGCGATCGCGTCCCCCGCCACCAGCAGTGATTCGACCGTCGCCAGCATCAGGCTCAGCCTGGCCGGGCCCGGCGGGCTGCAGTCGAGTGCCTGGCGCAGATAAGCCGCCGCGCGGGGGATGTCCTGTGCGGCCATCCGCTCCCGCGCCGCCCGCTGCAGGTCCGCGGCGAGCCGCTCGTCGGGGCCATCGGCGGCGGCGATCCGGTGCTGCAGCGCGCCCGGCCCGCCGAGCTGGGCACAGCGCTGATGCAGTTGCACCCGGACGCTGCGGCTGAGGTCGGTGTAGATCACCTCGCGGGTCAGGACCTGGGTGAAGGCCAGCTCGCGGCCGCCCGTTCCGGGCACCTCGGTGAGCAGCCCGGCGTCGATCGCCTCCGCGAGCGGCGCGGCGGTGGTCTGGATGCCGGTGACCTCGCGCAGCGCGGCGACGCTGAAGCGCTGGCCAAGGACTGCAGCGCCGGCCACCAGTTCCCTGGTCTCCCGGGAGCAGGACGCGAGCCGCGCGGTGATGGTGTGGGCCAGGCCGCGCGGCGCCGGGAGCGGCCCGCTGCCGGCGACGATCGAGTGCATCGGCAGCAGCGCCAGCAGTTCGAGCACGTGACCGGGGTTCCCGCCGGTGCTCTCGTGCAGGCGGCCCGCCCCCTCGGGAGACAGCCCGGGGTAGCCGTTCGCGGCTGCCAGCCGCAGCAGATCCTCGGGCGGCAGGCCGTCCAGCGCCAGATGCAGCCCGTGCTCACCCTCGAAGATCTGCCGCCACGACTTGGACAGCCCGGGGCTGACGGTCTGGAACTCCAGCTGCGAATCGTCGCCATGCCGCCGGTAGGCGAGGATCAGCAGGACCGGGTCGTCACGAAGGCGCCTGGCCGAATACTGCAGCGCGGCCATCGACGCCCGGTCGGCCCACTGCGCGTCGTCGACCAGTAATGCCACGTCACCGGTGGCCTGCAGGGCTTCGGTCAGGCCCTGCCCGACGAAGCTGGGGCTGGCCAGAGGGTCCATGCTGCCCGGGCGCCCCTCCGGGCGCGCTCTTGCCAGCCGCCGGGTGATCTCGTCCAGGATCCGCCACGGGTACTTCGAATCGGCGCTCACCCCGGCCACCCGGACCACCGGCGCGGAAATGCCGGTGAGCAGGGTCTCGACCAGGGCGGTCTTGCCGATACCGGGGTCACCCTCGATCGCGACCACCCTGGCCGAACCACCGGCGGCCGATTGCCATGCCGCACGGAGGACCGCTACCTCGTTCTGACGTCCCACGAAGACGTTCCTGACCGGTCGGCCGGTGGAACCGTGCGACACCGTTCCCCCCTACGAATCACAGAATGTGAGTCAATTTTTGGGTAGGAAACAATCCTAACGGTTGCCTAGGCGTTTTCGGCCCTCGAAGTAGGTTGTGACCGTCTCGTTGAGCCGGTGGCGGAGCCGGGCATGGTGCGCCGGGCCGGCTCCGGCCGGACCGGTCGTGGCTAGCCCTTGGTGGCGAGGGCCTTCAGGCGGTTGTGGTCGCCGTTGAAGACATCCTGGTCACCGGGCATGTTGCCCGAGTCGGAGTACTGCCAGAACGTGTAGAAGCCCCAGTTCCCCGGCAGTGGGCCGCCGCCACTGGCCCCGTAGTTGGCGATCCACAGCGGGTCGTTGCTGTGGAAACGGGTGGCGTTTCCGGTGCATGTGGACCACCAGTCGGTGGTGCTGTAGATCACCGGGTAGACGCCCTCCTTGTAGGCGTACTCGTTGACGAAGTCCCCGATCCACGCCTTCATCTGTGAGTGGGTGAACCCGTAGCACTCGCTGCCGTACGGGTTGTACTCGATATCCAGGGCGCCGGGCAGGGTCCTGCCGTCGGAAGACCAGCCGCCGCCGTGGCGGATGAAGTACCGGGCCTGGGACTGCCCGGAGGAATTGTTGGGAATGGCGAAGTGGTAGGCGCCGCGTATGATGCCGGCGTTGTAGGGCCCAACATACTGGTTATAGAAATCAGGGTTGGTGTAATAATTTCCCTCGGTTGCCTTTGCGTAAGAGAAATCAATATAGGGCTTTACGGCGCCCCAGTTGATGTTCCCCTGATACGCACTGATGTCTATCCCGGGGAGCTGCATCGCGGTCTGCGCGGGCCGCATTCGCACCGAGTGCTGCCACTTACCGTGGGCGGCGGTGACGATCTGCATTGTGTCGCGGCCGGGATGGGTGAGCTTCACCGGATGGACTGGGGTCGGCTTGAATTTCGGCGGGGACACCCGGACCTTCCGGCCCGATGCGGTAGCCGCCCACACCGTTTTGGCAGCGGCCTTGTGACTGGCTGGCGGTCTAGCTCCGCCGGCCACCTGGCCACTGGCTGAATGGATCATGCTCGGCAACACCATCCCGACCGCGAGCACCGTGGTGACTGCGGCCAGGCGAGGCGGGCCGAAGAGGGTAGCGGGGTGTCGGGGCACTTCGTCTCCTCCAGGGATTCGACAGCGGGTTTTAGTTGCCCGGCAAACGCGCAGCATTCTGGCGCATATATATGCGCCGACGTGGCGGTTGTCAGGAAATTCTCAGGAAATCTGGTATCCGGGTTACCCGGGAGTAACCAGTGACTCCTGTGAACAGTGTGACGTCTGCCCGGTTCCGGGCCGGGTGTGGCGTGGATAATTCGGGAACGGAACTATCGTGTCCGGTGGCCAATAGGCCGTGAATCCGCGGCCTTCTGAAATGTCACATGCGGGCATGCATGAGTCCGGGCGGGCTCTTTACCAATGCAGCGCACGAAACTCGCGGGCCTGTCGGCGGATGCTTGCGATTGCTTGCCGTTGCGCGGCGCGGTGGGTTTGGGTGGAATCGGCCGGGCAACCAAACGCGGCCGGGATGAGTGCCGTAGGTGGGAGCTATGCCGCGCAGCGTGCGGCCAATTGGCCGTACGCTGCGCGCATGTCGCGGACACAGCGGCTGATTGTCGTCCTCGTCCTCAACCTGGGGCTCGTGGCCGGCCTTGTCGTCGTGGGTGTGACCGCTCATTCCATCGCCGTGCTCGCCGAAGGCGGCGACTACCTGCTCGATGCCGCTGGCATCGGCGTGGCACTGGCTGCCATCTGGCTGGCGGGACGCCCGGCTACCCGAACACGGCCGGGCGGCTATCCGAACGCGACCAGCGTTGCGGCGCTGATCAACGCCGGGTGGCTGCTGATACTGGAGGTGCTTGTCGCTGCTGTGGCCTTGAACCGGCTGCTCACGCACCGAGTGCCGGTGGACGGTCTGCCGGTCCTTGTCATGAGTGGTGTTGCCGCCGTGGCGATGCTCGGCGCCGCGCTCATCCTCCGCGCAGACGAAGATGATGAGGAAGACGGGGAGCTGGACCTTTCCGTGGCAGCGGTCCTGCTCGACACCATTGCCGATGCTGCCACGGCGGCAGCCGTAGCCGTGGTCGGTGCGATCATCCTGGCCACCGGCGGCTGGTACTGGCTGGATCCCGCCGTCGCGCTGGCGATCTCCGTCGTCGTTGCCTACCACGCCATCGCGCTCATCAGAAAGGTCCTCGCCCGGCTTCGGCCTGCCCGGAGCCGCTGACATGACGCCTGACCTGACCGGCGTGCGCCGGGCTTACCGTGTCGATCGGGCGATGGGCCGTTCGTGTAGAGGGTGAAAGGGCCGCCCGGCACGCGGCGCGGCCCGGCGATCTGAGGAGGGCGTCATGGCTGAGCCAAAGGTGTTTCTGACTGGCCTGGGGATTCCGGAGTCGCCGCGCTGGCATGAGGACCGGCTGTGGTTCTGCAACTGGATCGACCGGCAGGTCGTGGCCGTGGACATGGACGGCAAGGCGGAGGTCATGGTGGAGCGGGACCCCAGCAGCCATTCGATGGGTTACTCGATCGACTGGCTTCCCGACGGCAGGCTGCTGACCACCGGGGACATGGTACGGCGGCACGAGCGCGACGGGTCGGTGGTCACGGTCGCCGACCAGCATGCGAACGAGATCGTCGTGGACGGGCGCGGCAACATCTACATCAACGGCGCGGACTTCGACTTCGTCGGCGGGGCGGCGCCCACGCCCGGCTACATCAAGCTCATCACGCCGGACGGGCACATGCGCCAGGTCGCCGGCGACATCGCCTTCCCCAACGGCATGGTCATCACCCCGGACAACCGGACGCTGATCATCTCCGAATCGTTCGCCAGGCAGCTCACCGCGTTCGACATCGATCCCGATGGCGGGCTGTCCAACCGGCGCGTGTTCGCCGGGGACGTGGCACCGGACGGGATCACCATGGACGCCGAGGGCGCGGTCTGGGTGCAGACCGCGTTCTCGGTCTCCCGCGTCGCCGAGGGCGGCCAGGTCCTGCAACGCGTGGAACTGGAGGAGAACCGGGCGCCGTTCGCGCTGATGCTCGGCGGCCCGGACCGGCGGACCCTGTTCATCCTGACCGCCGAGTGGCGGCTGGCCGACGACCACGTCGTCAACCTTGACCGGCTGGCCAACGGGCCCCGCACCGGGGAGATCCTGACCCTGCCCGTCGACGCCCCCGGCGCTGGGCGGCCCTGACCATGAGCCGCAGGGTCGCCAGGGGAGGCGCGGCCCGGTGCACGCTCAGCCCCGGTGCGGCGGCCGGTCCCGGGCCGGGTTTGGCTGGAACCGCGAGCGGTCCTCTGGCGTCAAAGGACCATGAGGACGAGCAGCAGGCAGCTTCCCGCTATCGGTGGGTTTCTGGCAACGGCCGGCCTGCTGGTTTCCTGCAGTTCGGCACCGACACGGACGTCTGGTTCGGCCCCGGCGCACGCCTCCGGTTCGGCCTCGGCGCACGCCTCCGGTTCGGCCCCGGCGCACGCCTCCGGTTCGGCCTCGGCGCACGCCTCCGGTTCGGCGCCGGCGCGGGCCCCTGGTTCGGCGCCAGAGCGGGCTCCGGCCATGGGCAGCTCTGCCAGCGGCACGCCGTGGTGGTCGCAGAGCAGGGTGATCACGCCATGTGGGCCGCCCGCCCTGGTTCGCGCCGCCGGGCATGTGATGGGCGTGGGCACCTGCGGCCAGGGGCTTTCCAAGCCGCCGCAGAAGGTGACGCTGATTGTCGGCCAGCGGATCGACGTGCACATGAACGGGTATGTCCGGCTGCCGCATAGCTCGGTCCCCGCCGTGCTGGCGCCCGGTGCGGTGAGCCAAGACCGGGCCACACAGACCTACCGTGCAGTCCGCCCCGGGCACGCGCTGCTGGTTTCCGGTGTGCGAGCGTGCTTCGCCTACCGCCACAGGGAGGTCAAGGAGATCCCGGGCAGTTGCCCGGTGGTAGCGGTCACCGTCGCTCCGTGAGCGGGCCGGCTCCCACGCAGCTACAGATCGACCTCGCGATCATCAGCGTCGCAGCAGTGCGGGAGCGGGGTCGGGATGGGTGCCTGGGTGACTGAGCAGCAGTTGGACGTGGACGGTGAGCAGGTCGGCGCCCAGCACGCGGACGTTGAGTGCGTTGAGCGCGCGCAGCGGGTGCCAGGCGATGATCCGGCGCTGACGGGCCAGCGCGTCGTCATCGGGCAGCACGGTGGCGATGCCCGGGACCCACCGGTAGCGCAGGCCGGTGCGCAGGCGGACCCGGACGCGCGGGTCGCGGCGGATGTTGTTCACGTAACCGGCCCGGCTGCCGTGCTCGGCGATGATCCAGAACGAGTCGCCCTGGCGGCCGTTGCCCACCGGGACGCGGCGCGGCTTACCGGAGCGCCACCCCCGGGTCTCCAGGATCGCCAGTCCCAGTGGGTTAACCCCGACCGCGAACAGGACGCGGACCAGAGGGTTGATGATCCAGCGCTGGACGGTGCGCACCAGCAGCACCTTCGCGCTACGGCTGACGGTGGTCAGGACCAGCAGCCCGGCGTACCCGGCAGTCAGCGCGACTGAGAACGCCAGGCTGCCTCCGGGGACGACGGCGTACAGGCCCCAGACCAGGGCCATGGCCGCGACTGTTCCGGTGAGGAGCCCGCGCGGCGCTGTCATACGACTGTATTGCTTCATACGACTGTATTATGTCACCATGTCGCAGAAGTCAAATCCGGTGCCGAAGCAGGCCGCGATCACCCAGGCGCTGCTGCGCATCGTCGCCGAACGCGGGCTGGAGGAGGTCAGCGTCCGGGAGGTGGCCGCTGGCGCCGGCGTGTCCATCGGCACCGTTCAGCACTACTTCCCCACCAAGGATGTGATGCTGGCCGCGGCCTACCAGGAGGTGCTGCGGAGCATCCGGGCCCGCATCGAGGCTGTCGAGCTCGGCCCGGACATACGCGCCAACCTGTCCGCGGTGCTCGCCGAGCTGCTCCCGCTTGACCGGCGCCGCCGCGCCGAGACACGCATCCACCTGGCCTTCGCCGCCCGCGCCGCCAGCATGCCCGCCCTCGCCGCCATCCAGCGCGCGGCCCTCAGCGAGCTGCACCGTGGCCTCACCGACGCGTTCGCCCTCGCCTGGGCTGGGCGCGCGACCCGGGCCGACAGCCAGCTCGCGGCGCACGCCGCCATCGCCGCCGCCGACGGGCTGGCCCTGCACGCGGCCAGTTCCGCAGGCTGGCTCACCAGACAGCAGCAGCGCTCCGTACTCGAACTCACCCTCGACGCCCTCATGGTCATCCATGCTCCTGACGGCTGATCGGGGAGGCAGAGTGGGTTGGCGCCTTCTGTTGACAGAGAGCACCGGCTCCCGGGAGCCGGTGCTCCCGGCTCACCGGTACGCCCTCGCCTGGATCCGGTACAGGTCGGCGTACCGCCCGCCGCGGGCCATCAGCTCCTCGTGGCTGCCGATCTCCGCCAGGCGCGACCCGTCGAGCACCACGATGAGGTCGGCCATGCGGACCGTGCTGAACCGGTGCGACACCAGGATGGTCATGCTCCCGCTGCTCCGGGCCTGCCGCGCCCTGCTGGCGTAGCGCTCGAACAGCTGATGCTCGGTCTCGGCGTCGAGCGCGGCCGTCGGCTCGTCCAGCGCCGCGACCAGCGGCTCGTCGCGCATGAACCCGCGGGCCAGGGCGAGCTTCTGCCACTGGCCGTAGGAGATGTCGACGCCCTCGTGCCAGGTCGGTCCGAGCTGGGTGCCCAGGCCCGCGGGCAGGGTCTCGATCACGTCCCGCGCGCCCGCACGGTCCAGTGCGGCCGCGACGGCGGGCTCGGCGTCCATGCGCGGCAGATCACCGAGGCCGATCGTCTGCCCGGCCTGGAACTCGAACCGGAAGAAGTCCTGGAACGCACCGGCCAGCCGGTCCCGCCACTGTGCTGCGTCGATGCGGGCCAGGTCCACGTCATCGATCAGGATGCGGCCCGAGGTCGGCGCGTAGAGCTTCGCCAGCAGCTTCACCAGGGTGGTCTTGCCAGCGCCGTTCTCACCGACGATGGCGATCACGGTTCCAGCGGGCAGGAACAGGTCGACGTCCTGGAGCGCGGGCCGATCGGAGCCCGGGTAGCGGAACGTGACGTGCTCCAGCCGGATCCCGTCGGCGATGCCGTCCGGGGCGGGCAGGTCCGCGGCCTGGGCTGTGGCGGCCGCGTAATCCTCCAGCCAAGCCAGCCGCTGAGATCCGTCCATCCAGATGCCGCGCAGGAACCCGATCTCGCTCGCCGTGGCGCCGACATACGAAGAGAGCCTGGCGCCGGCGGTGAGCACCAGGATGGCCGACGCCGCCGAGGCCTGCGGCCCGGCGGCGACGAGCACGATCGCCCCGACGTAGCCGAGCGCGAAGACCGCCCACCCGGCGGAGTACCAGATAGAGGACCGGGTCCTGGCCGCGGCCACCGGCTGGTACCAGGTCTCCCACGATGTCCGCCGCCGCCCGGCGAGGGCTGGGCCGATGCCGAGCACCCGCAGTTCCTTGCCCGACGCGGCGTTGGTGGACAGCGCGAACAGGTGCCGCGACAGCCTGTCCGCCTGCGCGCCGCGCTCCTGGGCGGCGCGCTCGATCGCCGGGCGCCACGACGTGGCGGCCACCGTCGGGATCGCGAACAGGACCAGGGTCACCAGCACCGGGTTCACGCTGGCCAGGAGCACCACGGTGACGCCCAGCCGCAGGATCCAGCCCGCGGTGGAGAACACCGACATGTACATGTGGTCGAGGGTGAAGATCTGCTCGCGCAGCACGGACAGCCGGTCCAGGTACTCCGGCCGCTCCTGGTGCGCGATCGTGGAGATGTTGGCCTGCAGCCGCGCCACGTGGGACTCCAGGGCGATCGTGACCTTGTCCCGGAACCGCCGCTGTATCCGGGTGGACATGGTCGCCAGCAGCCAGGTCGCCACGGCCGAGACCGCCAGCGCCACGGCCGCGAACTTGAGCAGGCCGGGCTTGTCCTCGATCAGCCCCTTGCCGAGCAGCGTGAACCAGACCGCAAGCAGCGCATCGGGCAGCGCGGCCACCAGGGCCAGGCCGAAGGCCACGCCCATCAGCGCCGGCTCGTAGTGGAAGCCGAGGCGGCACAGCCGCCACATCGACGAGAGTGCCGGCGGCAGCTTGTCGGGCGGCTCGGCGGGCGGTGCGGCGGCGGCCTGGGCGGAGGGCCCCCCGGGCGGCGCGACGGCCGGGCCGGGCGGTTCCCCGGGCCCCGGCGGTGTGCCCGGGGCGGGCGGTTCCTCGGGCGGCGGCGTGGCGTCAGGTGAGGACATCGAAGGTGACCTCCTCCTCGCCTTCCTCGGGCGTCCCCTCGGCGAACCGCTGCGCCTGCAGCGTGAACATCGTCCAGTAGCGGCCGCGCAAGGCCATCAGCTCGTCGTGGCTGCCGAGTTCCACGACGGCCCCGTGCTCCACGACCGCGATCCGGTCCACGTGCCGGACGGTGGAGAACCTGTGCGAGATCAGGATCGTCGTGCACGATCTCGTCGCCGCCAGGACCCGTTCGAAGATCTCCGCCTCGCCCCGGACGTCGAGCTGGGCCGTTGGCTCGTCGAGCAGCACGAGGCCCGCGCCGAGCCGCACCGCCGCCAGCGCCCGGGCCAGGGCCACCCGCTGCCACTGCCCCCCGGACAGGTCGGTGCCACCCGAGTATCCCTTGGCCAGGACCGTATCCAGGCTGGCCAGCGATCCCGCGCCAGCCTCGGCCAGCGCGGCCTCGACCGTGCCGTCCAGCCCGGCCGCCCCGTCCGGATCGCCGTCCTCGGTCTCCCGCGGGACCACGTTCTCCCGCAGCGTCAGCTCGAACCGGACGAAGTCCTGGAACACGGCCGTGACCCTTCCCCGCCAGGACTCGGTGTCCAGGTCCTGCAGATCGACGCCGTCGACCTCGATGGCGCCGGACTGCGGGTCGTACAGGCGGCACAGCAGCTTGGCCAGCGTGGTCTTGCCCGCCCCGTTCTGGCCGACGATCGCCAGCGAGCTGCCCGCCGGGATCTCCAGGTCAAGACCGCCGAGCACGGGGCGCCCCGGCGCGGCCGGATAGGCGAACGTCACGTTGCGGAACCTGATGTGGTGCGCTGGCATCCCGTCGGCCGGCCGGGTCCCCGGCGTGATCGTTCCCGCCTGGCCCCGGCCCATCGCGGCCTTGAGCCTGGCCACGGCCGCGACCGGCGCCGCGGCGCTGTCCAGGGCCCAGTTGAGCCCGCCGAAGGCGATCATGGACGTGCCGACCGCCGCCGAGGCGTACGCGATCAGCGCGCCGATGGCCAGCTGGTGATCCAGCGCGGCGGCCGTGAGCGCCCAGAAAACCAGCACGTTGGCCGCCAGGACCAGGGCAAGGCTGGCCAGCACCGAGCGCTCCCGCATCCGCGTCGCCTCATATTGGAGCCGGTGCAGCCGCCGCCGGCTGTGCAGGAACCGCTCAAGCACCCAGTCCGGCAGCCCGAAGATCCGCAGCTCCTTGGCGGCCGGGGGATCCACGGCCAGCCGGTAGGCGTAGTCGGCGTCCCGCTGGGCCTGCCGCACCTCCTCGGTGTTGCGGTCCTTCCAGACCCCGCTCTCGCGCAGCAGCCAGTGCGTGCCGAGCCAGCCACCGGCCAGCACCGGCGGCGCCCACCAGGCGAACCCGAAGAGCACGCACGCCTGGGCCAGGCCAGCGACCATGTCCACCAGGCCGCCCGCGATGAAGTCCATCGACACCGACAGCGGCGGCCCGGTCATGCCGCGATCGAAGTCCCTGGCAACCTGGAGGTCGGCGGCCAGCTCCGGATCCTCCAGGTGCCCGATCCCGGGAACGGCCACGCATGCGCCGGTCAGCTCGTCGAACAGCCAGGCCGAGGTCCGGTCGCCGAGGTTCGCGGACAGCGCGGTGTGCAACGGCCCGAGCACCTGCAGGCCGATGAACAGGACCCCGACGAGAATCAGCGGCACCGCGAGGCTGGCCTTGTGCTGAATCGCCCCGACCAGCACACCAGTGGCGATGGAGAAGCCGGCGGGCAGCAGGCCCCGGACCCCGAGCACGGCCCACCATCCGGCGGCCATCGGCCGGTCGGCGCGCGACAGCGCGGCCGCGAGCTGCAGTTCCTGCCGCACGCGTAGCCGGCGCAACACCGACCGCGCCGAGTGCCCTTCTCCGGTCATAGGTCCAAGACTGCCAAGCGGTGACGACATCTACTTGATTAGTCGGCGTACACCTCGCGGCTCCGACGGCCGGCTGGAGGAAATCACCCGGCGTTACGCCGCCTGCGCTCACATCGTCGCAAACTGGCCGAGTCACGCCCGGGCCGGATCTATCATCGAACGGTGCGGTCGCCCCTCCCATTGGCGCTGCGACCTGCGGCTTGGGATCTTGGTGCGCCGTCATCCGGCCCCGCGATGACCGTCCTCGGAACGATCATGGCCCGTGTCGTGGTCATCGTGCGCGGTATCGCCTCGGCCGAGATCGTCGTCCAGGTGATCATCTGGCATTCGTTCTACCTGGCGAATCCGTGGCGGCTCACCGGGCCCGCGGCTGCGATCGCCTGGGGCGTCACCACCATGGTCTACCTGCGGCGTCACCGGCCGAGCTGGCAGCTCGTCTGCCTGGACACCGCCGTGTACGCCGGGCTCGCGTTCGGCGCCGCCTGGTGCGTGCCCGCGGCCATCCGCGGCGAGGCGGCGAGCTGGCTGTTCATCATGGTGACCACACAGTCCATCGCGACGGTCTGGTTCGCACCGGGGGCACTGTCGCTGCCCCTGGCGATCGCGCCGGCGATCGCCTTCGGTGCCGGCACCGCGCTGGCACCGAAGGCCAGCGTGGTTACGGCGAGCACGCGGCAGGCGTCGCTGGCTTTGCTGTTCGTCGTGGTCGCGACGCACTGGCTGATCCGGCAGGCACTCTGCCGCCGGGCCACACGGGCGGACGCCCGGCTTGCCGCGGCGGACCGGGAGGCGCGGGATCAGTACGTCATCCTGTCCGAGAACGTCGAGCGGCGCGAGCAGGACCGCCTGCTGCACGACACGATCCTGAACACGCTGACCGCCATCGCCCGCTCCGGCGGCACTCCGGCCGCGATCAGCCAATGCCGGCAGGACATCACCCTGCTGCAGAGCGCGCTGAGTGATTCGGACACTACGCACGACCGTGGCCGGTCTGGCTCCGGCCCGGTGGACGTCATCGAAACGGTCGCCGGCGAGATGCGCGCCCGAGGGCTGGCCGTGAACCTCGAGATCACCGGCGGCGCCCACGGTACCCCGGAAGCCGGCCTGGTTCCGGACCCGGTCGTGGCCGCGATCGCGCACGCGACCCGGGAGGCGCTGGCGAACGTGGCCCGGCATGCCGGAACCGGTCGGGCGTGGGTGGCGGTCAGCGTGACGGCGGCGGCCGACCCTGCCGGGGCACCACGGATCCACGTGACCGTCCGGGATGAGGGTCCCGGTTTCGACCCGGGCAGCGTGGATCCCGCCCGGCTGGGCGTGCGCCGGTCCATCACCGAGCGGGTCGAGGACTGGGGCGGCTCGGCGTGGGTGCGGTCCGCCCCGGGGGAGGGCACCACGGTGTCCCTGTGCTGGCCCGCCGACGATCCCGGCGCGAGACCGGCTGGGCTCCAGGTGGCCGGCGCAGCCGGCCGGGGGGAGCCAGCCCAGTGGTGAGCCGGGCATTGCTGCGCAGCGGCGTAAGGCATGAAGACAGGGCGCAGCAGGGGAGCGCGGATACTCCGCAGCGAGCGGTGGCGGAGGCGACAGAATCGGCCGCGCCGAGGTTCGTGGGCGCGGTCGCGCTCGCCCTGCCGGCCGGGCTGCTGGTGCAGGCCCTGGTCGACCATGTCGGCTACCGCCATCCGGTGGTCCCGGTCGCGGTGTGGCTCGGCATGCTGGCGGTCGCGGCGTGGCTGATGCCCCGGGTGAGCGTAGGGAACCTGAGCAACGCCGACGCGGCCGTCGCGATCGCGGTGGCGGTGGTCGCGGTGACCGCGATCGGCCTGGACCGCCGGCCCACCGGTGCCGCCATGAACGTGGACTGGACGATCCTCGGCGTGATCTGGCTGCTCGCCCTGCTCGCGTTGATCAGCCCGGCGTGGGTGTGGGTCCCGGGGGCTGCGCTGGTCACGGGCATCCATTCGGTCTTCGTCGTGCACGAACTGGGGTTCAGCCCACTGGGACTCACGCGCCTGGCTGCGACTTGCTACGCCGTGGTGAGCATCCTGCCCGTGTTCGCCGCGCTGCGGCCGGGCCTGCGCACGCACGCCGAGATGGAGGTGCGCCGTGCCGCGCTGGCCAGCCGGTCGGCGGCCGAACGCGCCGCGGTGGCCGCGATCGGTGAGGTGCGCCGCGACCGGCTCGCCCTGCTGGAGCTGGAGGCGCTTCCGCTGCTGCGCGGGATCGCCGACGGAACCCTCGATCCTTCCGATAGCGCGGTCCGCCAGCGGTGCGCCGAACATGCCGCGGTCCTGCGGCGCGCCCTGGTGGACCGGACGTGCCAGCCGTCCGGGCTGCTGGCCGGCCTGGAGCCGGTGGTCGGCGCCGCCCGGGAGCGGGACGTGCCCGTCGAGGTCCAGGTGATCGGGGATCCCGGCGACCCCGGCGAGGACGTGGTGCGGGCAACCGTGGCTGCGGTGGGCCAGGTGCTGCGGGCGCTGCCGCCGCAACCGGTGATGCTCACCGTCCTCGGGGCCGGGTCTGGTTCCGGGGACGAGGCCGAGATGTACCTGACCTTCGAGCGGCCGCCCGATGCCACGTGTGACGTGACCGGGCTGGGAGGCGCGGTGCCTGCCGGTTCGGCGTGGCAGGCGGCGCTGGAGGCCGAGGACGACGGGCCGGGCTGCCTGGAGATCCGTTGGCGGATGGTGCCGGCGTGACCGGGGATGCCGGGCGGATCGACGTCGCGGTCGTGGACGATCACCCGATCATCCGGGACGGGATCTCGGGCTGGGTCACCCTGCCGTACAGCGGCATCAGGGTGGTCGCCACCGCGGCGACGGTGGACGCCGTCCTCGCGGGGCCGGGCCGCCAGGCGCACGTGGTTCTGCTCGATCTGGATCTCGGCGACGGGACCATCGTGACGCAGAACGTGGCGGCGATCCTGGCCGCTGGGCCGGCGGTCCTGGTGCTGTCCGCCTCGGACCGGCCCGCCGCGGTCAGGGACGCGATCCGCGCGGGGGCGCGCGGCTACGTGCTGAAGCAGGAAGAGGCGGCCGAGTTGCGTGCGGCGATCCGGGCGGTGGCGGCCGGGGAGGACTGGGTTTCGCCGCGTCTGGCCTACATCTTCGCGACCGATGACGCCATGGACCGGCCGACGCTGAGCGCGCAGGAAACGCGCACGTTGCGCCTGTACGCCACCGGTCTGCCGATCAAGTCGGTGGCCCGGCGGCTGGGCATCGGGGAGGAAACCGCGAAGCAGTATGTGCGCAG
>Ga0306920_100002027_pt1 | contig 25363 bp, 21 predicted proteins | sample flu12Cox44000170_FD_204666 | JGI IMG/M metagenome (GOLD analysis project Ga0306920, IMG submission 204666) | Lab enrichment of tropical soil microbial communities from Luquillo Experimental Forest, Puerto Rico - flux4day.12C.oxic.44.000.170 (v2)... | ecosystem: Environmental > Terrestrial >...
GCGCGTGCCGTCTTCGAACGGGCTCTCACCGGGGCCGGATACCGGCCGCAGGTGGAGATCGCCAAGGCCGCTCTCGGGCCGGACGCGGGCATCGTCGGCGCTGCGGATCTCGTCAAGAACGCCGATCAGGCGGGGTCTGCGCCGCGCCGCTAGACCACGGCGCCGTCGTCTGGGCCGGAGTCGCGCGGTGGCCGGTCGCCCATCCGCACTACCAGCGTGGCGAAGCCGCCGACGAAGGCGGCCACGGCGCAGAACGCGGCCCAGCTCGGCACCTGCCAGTCCGCCATCACGGCCACGAGCAGGTAGAGGGGCCCGCCGAACAGGGCCGCCCAGGCTCCCTTGGTGATCGGGTCCAGGCGCGGGAGCGGCGGCGGCGCCGGCGGGACGTAGTGATCGTCGTTGTCGTCCGGCGGCGGGATGGGGCCGGCCGGCCGGACGACGCGGATCCGTGGTGGCCCGGGGGCGATCCCGCCGAACGGGCTGGGTCCCGCGGCCCGGCGTGGGCCGGGCGGCTGTCCCTCGTCGGGCTCGGAGCCCTCCGGGCCGGTCAGGTCCAGGTCGGCGACATCCAGGTCGGCGGTATCGGAGCCGCTGGCGTCCTGGCCGGCCGCCTCGTTGTCCGGGGTGCCGTGCGCCGCCAGGTCTTCCCTGGTCGGCCACGGAGCCGGTACGCCGTCCGCCACGGCGGGCTTGGTGTAGTCAGCGACCAGGTCCCGCCAGGCGGCATCCTCGCTGGCATCCTCGCTCATCGGGCGTGCACCCCCCTCACTCCCGCCCGGCGCGGCTGTGGGCACGGACGAACTCCAGGCTGCCGTCGAAGATCTGGCCAGCATCATTGTCCAGGGTGGCTACGTGGTAGCTGTTGGCACACTCCCGGACGGTGAGCTGCGCCGGGGGCAGCGCGGCCCGCAGTACCCGCATGCTGGCCGGCCCCACCACGTGGTCGGTCGTGCTGAGGTAGACGAGCACCGGCTGGCTGACCTCACCAAGCTGCTGCTGGGTGACGTGCCACAGCTGTGGCAGGGTCGCCGCCGCGCGCACCGGCACCCGGTCGTAGCTGAGTTCGGTGGCGCCCTCCTTCTTGATGTCGCTGCCGATGCCCTTGAGCGACGGCACCACGAACTTCAGCACCGGCGCCAGCAGGAACAGCTTGGTATCGGCGGTGAGCGAGGGGTTCACCAGCACCAGCCCCGCGACCCCGTCGCCGCGCAGTTCGGCCATCCGCAGCGCGAGGCAGGCGCCCATGGACAAGCCCATCAGGAAGATCTCGCTGGACTGCCCGCGCAGTTCCTCGTAGGCCCGGTCCACCTCCGCGTACCAGTCCTCCCACCGCGTGTGTGCCATGTCCTGCCAGGTGGTGCCGTGGCCGGGCAGCCGAGGGAGGGAGACGGTCAGCCCGGCGGCGACGAGGCGGTCGGCCCAGGGCCGTAGCGACGCGGGGGTCCCGGTGAACCCGTGGCAGAGCAGGACCCCGGTACTGCCTCCTGAGTGAAAGAAGGGCTCCGCCCCCGGCATTACTGGCATGACCGCCGTCCTCTCGCGCCTGCGCTCTCCCGCATCGTCGCATGCGAGCATGACAGAGCGCACGCCGAAAGGGCGGAGCCGGGCATGCCGCGGAAGACCCGCCGCCGGGCATGAGGACGGCGGGGCCAAGTCCGTCCTGGCGGGGGCTGCCGGTGGCCGCCTCGGCGTGGGACCATGTGGGCATGGGTTACTGGGTGGTCAAGGCGATCCTCGGGCCCATCCTCGCGATCTTGTTCCGGCCATGGTCCCAGGGCGCGGACAACGTGCCGAGGGAGGGGCCGGCCATCCTCGCCTGGAATCACCTGTCGTTCTCCGATCACTTCTTCGGCCCGCTGCCGCTGCCCCGGAAGGTGACGTTCCTCGCCAAGTCCGAGTACTTCACCGGGCGCGGGCTGAAGGGCCTGATCAGCAAGGCCTTCTTCCGCGGGGTCGGGCAGATCCCGGTGGACCGGACGGGCGGCGAGGCGAGCGAGCGCGCGCTGCGGACCGGCCTGCGCGTGCTGGCCGAGGGGAAGCTGCTGGGCATCTACCCGGAGGGCACCAGGACGCCGGACGGCCGCCTCTACCGGGGCAAGACCGGGGTCGCCCGGCTCGCGCTGGAATCGGGAGCGCCGGTCATCCCCTGCGCAATGATCGGGACCTTCGAGCTGCAGCCGCCCGGTCGGCTGCTGCCCCGGCTGTCGATCCGGCCCGGGGTCAGGTTCGGCAAGCCGCTGGACTTCTCCAGGTACGCCGGGCTGAAGTCGGACCGGCTGGTGCTGCGCGCGGTGACCGACGAGATCATGTACGCGGTCATGAACCTGTCCGGCCAGGAGTACGTGGACGAGGACGCGCAGCGGGCCAAGAAGCGCGGTAGGAAGGGCGACGCGGTACGGCTGGACGGTGCCGCGCCGCCGGATGGCAGCGCCCCGGCGGAGGGCGCCCCGGCGGAGGGCGCCGCGCCGGACGGCGCCGCGGCCGACGGCGCCACCACGCCCTCCGGCGCCGCCCCCGGTTCGGTGCCCCGGCCCTCCTGAGCCTGCTTCCGCCTCAACCTGTTCCGCCGGGTTCCGGTCAGCCCCGGGCCCAGCCCTTGGCACGCTCCACCGCGCGGCGCCAGCGGTCGTGTCCCTCGTCGCCGCGGCCCTGCGGCTCGAACCGCTGGCCCAGCCGCCAGGTGGCGGCGAGTTCAGCGGGCGAGGACCACACGCCCCCCGCGAGCCCGGCGAGGAACGCCGCGCCCAGGGCGGTGGTCTCCATGATTTCCGGCCGTTCCACCGGGACCTGGAGCTGATCGGCCTGCAACTGCATGAGCAGCCCATTGGCGCTGGCCCCGCCGTCGGCCCGGAGCGTGCACCCGGCCCGCCAGTCACCGGTGATCATCACGTCGAACACGTCGCGCACCTCGTAGGCGATCGCCTCCAGGGTGGCCCGGACCAGATGGGCCCGGGTGGTGCCGCGGGTGATGCCGAACACCGTGCCCCGGGCGTCGGGATCCCAATCGGGTGCCCCGAGCCCGGTCAGCGCGGGCACGAACACCACGCCGCCGCTGTCGGGGACCGCGGCGGCCAGCGCCTCGCTCTGGGCGGCGTCGTCTAGCAGCCCGAGCCCGTCGCGCAGCCACTGGATCGCCGCCCCGGTCACGAACACCGAGCCCTCCAGCGCGTAGGTCAGCGCGCCCGTGCCGTCCATCCAGGCGACCGTGGACAGCAGCCCGTTCCCCGGCCGGGCCACCGCGCCGCCGGTGTTGGCGAGCACGAAGGACCCGGTGCCGTAGGTGCACTTCGCGTCGCCCGGCGAGAAGCACGCCTGCCCGAACAGCGCCGCCTGCTGGTCGCCGGCGATCCCGGCGATGGGCAGCTCCAGCCCGAGGAAGACGGCCGGGTCCGTGTGCCCGGCGACGCCGGTGGAGGGCACCACCTCGGGCAGTGCCGCGGCCGGTACCTGGAGGAGCTCGCACAGCTCGGCCGACCACCGGCCCGCGGTGATGTCGAACAGCAGCGTGCGGGACGCGTTGGAGGCGTCGGTGACGTGCCGCCGGCCGCCGGTGAGCCGGGCGATCAGATAGGAGTCCACGGTGCCCGCGGCGAGCGAGCCGTCGGCCAGGCCCGCCCAGGTGGCCGGTTCCTCCCTGGCCAGCCACGTCAGCTTGGTACCGGTGAAGTAGGGGTCCAGCCGCAGGCCGGTCAGCTCGCTGACCCGGTCCTCATGCCCGGCCTCACGCAGCTCGTCGCACAGCCGGGCGGTCCGCCGGTCCTGCCACACGATGGCGCGCCGGGGCGCGGCCAGGGTCGCCCGGTCCCACAGCACCGCCGTTTCCCGCTGGTTGGTGATGCCCAGCGCGGCGACCGTACCTGGGCCGGCACCCGCCCGGTCCAGGGCCTGGCGGCAGGCCGCGAGAGTGGCCTGCCAGATGTCTTCCGGCAGGTGCTCGACCCAGCCGGGGCGCGGGTAGTACTGGCGGAACTCCTGGTAACCGCGGGCAGCCACGGTCCCATCCGGGGCCACCAGCAACGCGGTCACTCCCGTTGTTCCGGCGTCAATCGCAAGGACACTCATGACGGCTAATGTTGCACCCATGCGCATCGGAGTGCTTACCGGCGGCGGGGACTGTCCTGGGCTGAATGCCGTGATCCGCGCCCTGGTCCGGAAGGGAATCCCGGAGTACGGCTACGAGTTCCTCGGATTCCGTGACGGCTGGCGCGGTCCGCTGGAGGGCGACGCGGTCCCGCTGGACATCCAGGCGGTACGGGGCATCCTGCCGCGCGGGGGGACGATCCTGGGTTCCTCACGGACCAACCCACTGGGGGAGGGCGCGGCCGCGGGCGGCAAGTCCGGCCTGGAGCGGATCAAGGCCAACCTGGCCGGGCTCGGCGTGGACGCGCTGGTGGCGATCGGCGGCGAGGACACCCTCGGGGTCGCCGCAAGCCTGTACACGGAGGGCGTGGCGGTGGTCGGTGTGCCCAAGACCATCGACAACGACCTCGGCGCGACCGACTACACCTTCGGCTTCGACACCGCGGTCAACATCGCGATGGAGGCGATCGACCGGCTGCACACCACCGCGGAAAGCCATCACCGGGCCCTGATCATCGAGGTGATGGGCCGGCACGCGGGCTGGATCGCGCTGCACGCCGGGATGGCCGGCGGTGCCAACGTGATCCTCATCCCGGAGCGGCCGTTCAGCCTGGAGAAGGTGTGCGCCTACGTGGAGCACCGGTTCCAGACCCGCTACGCCCCGCTGGTCGTGGTCTCCGAGGGCGCGCGGCCCGAGGAGGAAGAACTGGCACTGGCCGACCAGCGGCTGGACGCCTTCGGCCATGTCCGGCTCGGCGGCGTCGGCCAGCTGCTCGCCAACGAGATCGAGAAGCGCACCGGTAAGGAGGCCCGTGCCACGGTGCTCGGGCACATCCAGCGCGGCGGCACCCCGACGGCGTTCGACCGGGTGCTGGCCACCCGGTTCGGGGTGCACGCGATCGAGGCGGTGCACGACCGGGCGTTCGGCATGATGGTGGCGCTGCGCGGGACCGAGATCGTCCGCGCCCCGCTCGCCGAGGCGACCAGGGAACTCAAGCTGGTGCCGCCGGAGCGCTACGCGGAGGCCGAGGTCTTCTTCGGCTGACCCAGTTCGGCGCGCGCCAAGCCCGGTGCGATCCGGCGGCGAGCCGCCGCGGTCCCGGTGACCGCGGCGGTGCCGCGCAGGCGGCCAGGCTCAGACCGCGCGGCGGTCTCCGTCCGGCCCGGGGCAAGGCTGCCACGGACCGGGAAAAGGCTGCCACTGATCGGCGGCGGTGAGCCAGGTGCCGTCGGGCTGGCACCGGGCGATCAGGGCGGTGGGGCCGGGCACACGATCTAGGTTGGAACTGTGCCGGCCGGGCGGGCCGGTGACGAGAGGGGGCGCTGCGCTGTGGACCAGGACCGGGCTGTGGCATGGATTGGCCGCTGGGATGCCCAGCAGGAGTGGTACATGCCCGACCGCGAGGATCGGTTCACCGTGCTCATCGATGCGGTCGAGGCCGGGGCCGGGCGGGACGACCCGCTGGTGCTCGACCTCGGCTGCGGGCCCGGCTCGCTGGCGGTCCGGCTGCTCAACCGGATGCCGGCCGCGCGCGTGGTGGCCGTGGACTCCGATCCGCTGCTCCTGGCGCTCGGCCGCGCCGCGCACGGCGGCCTGGCCGGGCTCCGTCTGGCCGACCAGGACCTGCGGCAGCCGGGCTGGGCGGATCGGCTGGGCCTGGAGCGCGCGGTCGACGCGGCGGTGAGTACCACCGCGCTGCACTGGCTCGACGCGGCCCAGTTGCGGGCCATGTACGCCGAGCTGGTGACCGTGCTGCGGCCCGGCGGGCTGATGCTCGACGGCGACCACCTGAAGGAGGACCCTGCGGCGGTCCCGGCCCTGGCCCGCCTCGGCGACGCCATCAGTGAGCGCGGCGCCCGCCGCCGGCTCGACGGGCGGGACGAGCACCGGGAGGACTGGAAGGCCTGGTGGGCAGCGGCGGCCACGGATCCGGAGCTGGCCGGTCCCGCCGCCGAGCGGGAGCGGCGCAGGCTCAGCGAGGACCACCATGGCTCGGAGTCGGTGCTGCTGGTCCGGCACATAGCCGCGCTGCGCGCGGCCGGGTTCGCCGAGATCGGCACGCTCTGGCAGTACGGCGAGAACCGCATCCTCTGCGCCGTCGCGGCCAGCTGAGCCGCCGTCCACGGCTGAACGGCTGAGGATCACGAGATCATGGAACTCAGGCCATCGCGGGGGAGGGGACGGCGCGGCGCGGGTCGAGCAGGCTCGGGTCGGTCGCCATGAAAACATCCAGGAAGCCCACGTGCCATCCCGCGGCCAGCAGCGGCCGGACCGCCGGATGCGGCCCTGGCAGGCACACCCGGGCCCGGCCGCCTGGGGGGTCCAGGACCGCGAGGACGGCCAGCACCGCATCCACCGCCTCGCCATCCCCGGCCGCCGGGGACAGCGCCAGGTGGGTGATGCCGTACTCGGCGTCCGCGCCGGCCACGGTGCCGGCCGCCAGCACCACCGTGCCGTGGCGGGCGGTGACCGGCTGCCCGCCGGGGCGCGCGGCCCAGGCCCGATGGTCGGCTGACCGGTCGATTCCGGTCCACTCCGCCTCCAGCGCCGCCACCTCCTCCGGCGACGTCGCGGCGACCGTCCAGCGGGGCGCGCGCGGGAGCGCGCCGGGGTGACCGCCCAGGTACAGCAGCGGCCACCAGGCATCCAGGCCCGCCCGGGTGTATACGGGCAGGGCGTGCGCGTGCAGGCTGCTGAACGTCATGCGCGGCGAGGCTGGTTCCCACAGCGCGGCGAGCAGGGCCTGGCCGATGCCGAGCCCGTGGGCCTCCGGGTTCACGAACAGGTCGCACAGCATGGTCACCGCTGCCGGTCCGTCCCCGATCCGCAGGGTCGCGCCGAACCCGGCGACCCCGCCCTCGCGCTCGGCCACCAGCACCAGCCCGTGTGCCAGCAGATGCCGGATATAGGCCGGGTCCGAGCCGGACCATTCCTCGACCTGCCCGGTCGCGGTGGCGACCGCGGCGATGGCCGCCAGGTCGGCCTCGGCGGCCTCGCGCACCTCGATCTTCATCACGGGCCTCACCCTAGCCATGCGCCGCGGCCCCGCCGCCAAGGGATTGCCGCGGCCCGTCACTCGCACGGCGCGGCCTGCCGCCCTCGGGCCGTCACTCGTGGGCGTGGCCTGCCGCTCGCGGGCTGCCGCGCGGAACGGGGCCTACCACTCGCGGGCGCGGCGGGCCAGGTAGGCGCGTTCCGGCGCGGGCGGCTCCAGCGCGATGGCCGTCTCGTAGGCCGCGATCGCCTCCGCGCGGCGGCCCAGGCGGCGCAGCAGTTCCGCGCGGGCGATGTGCAGCTGCGGCCACCGGGCCAGCCGGGGATCGCCGCCGATCGTGTCCGGGATGACCAGCCCGGCCGCAGGGCCTTCGGACATCGCCACGGCCACCGCTCGGTTCGCCTCGGCCATGGGTGAGGGCTCGTACCGGAGCAGCTCGCCGTAGAGCAAGGCGATCTCCCGCCAGTCAGTGTCCGCGGCGGTGGCGGCGCCCGAGTGGCACGCCGCGATCGCCGCCTGGACCTGGTACGGTCCGGGGCGGTTGCCCCGCAGGGCCTGCTCGACGAGAGCCTCCCCTTCGCCGATCATGGCGCGGTCCCAGCGGCCGCGGTCCTGGTCCGCGAGCAGCACGAGGTCACCGGCAGGGCTGAGGCGGGCGTCCCGGCGCGCGTCGGTGAGCAGCAGCAGCGCAAGCAGCCCTAGCACCTCGGGCTCGCCGGGGAGCAGCGCGGCCAGCGAACGGGCGAGCCTGATCGCCTGGTCGCAGAGTTCGCCGCGGATCAGCGCGTCGCCGGCGGCCGCCAGGTGCCCCTCGGTGAAGACCAGGTACACCACCCGAAGCACGGCGGCGAGGCGGGCGGGCAGGTCACCGGGCCCCGGTACCCGGAACGCGATCCCGGCCTGGCGGATCTTGCGCTTGGCCCGCACCAGCCGCTGCGCCATGGTCGGCTCGGGGACCAGGAAGGCGGCGGCGATCTCGGCCGTGGTCAGCCCGCACACCGAGCGCAGCGTCAGCGCGACTCGGGCGGCCGGGTCGAGCGCGGGATGGCAGCAGGTGAAGATCAGCGCGAGCTCGTCGTCGGTGCCCGCCGTCCACCCGCCCGGCGTCCACCCGCCCGGCACCTGCGGCGCGGCCTCCTCGCGCATGGCCTCGGTCTCCTTGTCCGTGCGGCGGCGGTCCCGCCGCAGCCGGTCGAGCGCCTTGTGCCGCGCGGTGCCGATCAGCCAGCCGCGCGGGCTCGCCGGCCATCCCTCGGCGGGCCACTGGGCCAAGGCCGCGGCGCAGGCGTCCTGCACCGCGTCCTCGGCCACCTCCAGGTCGCCCACCTGGCGCGTCACGGCGGCGACCGCCGGCCACCAGTGGGCGCGGAACACCTCCTCGAGCGGGCCGTTATCCGGCTGGCTGCTCAGCGGGAGCCACCACCTGGATCACCGGGCGCACCTCTACCTTGCCCACCTGCGCCACCGGCAGGGTCGCCGCCCACTTCAGCGCCTCGTCCAGGTCCGCGCACTCCACCAGGGTGTAACCGCCGAAGTGCTCCTTGATCTCGGCGGCCGGGCCGTCGGTGAGCAGCATCTCGCCGTCCCGGACGCTCAGGGTGGTCGTTGCGGCCGGCGGCTGCAGCGGGGCGCAATCGATCAGCACACCGGCCTCGGCCATCGCGCCGGTGGCCGCCCCCCATTCGGCACGCATCCGGTCGAACTCCTCGCTGCCGGGCTCGGGGAGTCGTTCGTCGGGCCGCCCGTACAGCAGGAACAGGTACTTCACCATGCACCGCCCTTCCTGGCCGGCCAGGGTGCCGGCCTCTTGCATGGAGTCGAACGGGGCCGCCCCGGATCGACACGCCTGGCGGGCCGTCCGGGACCGACACGCCTGGCGGGCCGTCCGGCTCGACACGCCCGGCCGGGGTGTCCAAGTGCCCGCGCCCGCGATGTGCCGCCGGACCGTTCCCTGCTGGCAGACTAGAGGAATGTCCGCCACCTCCCTCACCGCGCCGGCCCAGGCCGGCGCTACCGCCCTGCCCGGGCCGCATGAGCCGTGTGTGCTGCTCAAGCTGGGCGAGATCGTGCTCAAGGGGGGAAACAGGCGGCAGTTCGAGCAGCGGCTGCACGCGAACATCCGCCGTGCCATGGACGATGCGGGCCTGGAGGTGCGGCTCTGGCAGCGCTACGGGGTGATCATGCTGCGGGCCGCCGAGGGCACCGGGGCCGATGCCGCCGCGGACGCCATGGTGGACAAGATCGCCGAGCGTGCCCGGGACGTCATGGGCATCGCGAGAGTATGCCGGGCGGTGCGCGTGGCCAAGGAGCCCGGGGCCGCCATCGGCACCGCGGTGGCCTTGATGGCGGGGAAGACCGGCTCCTTCGCGGTGCGCGCCCGCCGCCGGGACAAGCGGTTCCCGCTCAGCTCCGCCGAGCTGGCCACCAGGATCGGGGCCGACGTCCAGCGGGCCTACGGGTACCCGGTCAACCTGAAGCACCCGGACAACACGGTGTTCGTCGAGGTGGATCAGCACGAGGTCTTCGTGTACACCGACGGCCAGCCGGGCCAGGGGGGCCTGCCCGTCGGGATGAGCGGGCATGCCCTGGTGCTGATGTCCGGCGGCATCGATTCCCCGGTGGCCGCGTACCGGATGATGCGCCGCGGGCTGCGCTGTGACTTCCTGCACTTCTCCGGGATGCCGCTGACCGGGCCCGAGTCGGTATACAAGGCCTACGGGCTGATGCATCGGCTGGACCGGTTCCAGGGCGGGTCACGGTTGTTCGTGGTCGCGTTCGGCAAGACGCAGCAGCGCCTGGCGGCGTCCGGCGCCAGCCGGCTGCAGATCATGGCGCAGCGCCGGCTGATGCTCAAGACCGGGGAGGCGCTGGCCGGACGCCTCGGCGCGGCGGCGCTCATCACCGGCGACTCGCTCGGGCAGGTCAGCAGCCAGACACTGGCCAACCTGACGGCGCTAGACGACGCGGTGGGGCTGCCGATCCTGCGCCCGCTGATCGGCCGCGACAAGGTGGAGATCATGGCCGAGGCGCGCCGCATCCGCACGCTCGCCCTCTCCGAGCTGCCCGACCAGGACTGCTGCACGCTGCTGACGCCGCGGCATGTGGAGACCCAGGCGCGGATCGACGACCTGCGCCGGATCGAGGCACGCCTAGAGGCGGGGGACCTGGCGGAGGAACTCGCTGGCCTGGCCCAGGAGTACCGCCCCGACCATCCCTGACCGGGGCGGCGACCTCCCGTGCGTTACGCGGCGGGCCCCCGCGGCGCTCAGCCTACCGGGCTGGGCTGCCTGCCCTGGTCTTGTGCCCTGGCGGCGGCGAGCGGCGGGGTGAGCGTGCGGCCCATCAGCGGGGACAGGTTGGCGGCGATGCTGGCGAGCTGGCGGATGTCGGCGTCCACCAGCGCCTGGTCACCGTCGCACATGGCCATCTTCGGCTCCGGGTGCACGTCAATGATCACGCCGTCAGCGCCGACCGCAATCGCCGCCCGGGTGAGCGGCAGCACCAGGTCCCGCCGCCCGCCGGAATGCGACGGGTCGACGATCACCGGCAGGTGGGACAGCCGCTGCGCGACCGGCACCGCGCTGATGTCCAGCGTGTTGCGGGTGGCGGTCTCGAACGTCCGGATGCCCCGCTCGCACAGCACGATGTCGAGGTTGCCGCGCTGGGCGATGTACTCCGCCGCCATCAGCCACTCCTGGATCGTGGCGCTCATGCCCCGCTTGAGCAGCACGGGCTTGGCCGCCGAGCCGACCGCCTGGAGCAGTGCGAAGTTCTGCATGTTCCGCGTGCCGACCTGGAGCATGTCGGCGTAGGACGCGACTAGGTCCACGCTGCCGGGGTCGATGACCTCGGTGACGACCGGCAGCCCGGTCTCGGCCCGGACGTCGGCGAGGATCCGCAGGCCGGCCTCGCCCAGGCCCTGGTACGCGTAGGGGGAGGTGCGCGGCTTGAACGCGCCGCCGCGCAGCAGCGACGCGCCCGCCGCCTTGGCCATCCTCGCGGCGGTCAGCGTCTGCTCGGCGGACTCCACCGCGCACGGCCCGGCGATCACGGTGAGGGTGTCCGGGCCGATCGGCACCCCGCCGACCCGGATCACCGAGCGGTCGGAATGGTGCTCCCGGCTGATCAGCTTGTACGGCACGGAGATCCGCACCACGTCCAGGACGCCGCTGCGGCTGCGCAGGTTGAGCGCGCCGAACTCGTCCACGTCACCAACGAGTCCGACGATCGTGCGGGACACGCCGCGGCTCACGAACGCCTCACCGCCGGCCGTCCGCACCAGGTCAACGATTGCGTCCACATCCTGCTGCGTGGCCTCCGGGGCCATCACCACGACCATCGGTCTCCTCCCGTCGCTCCTGCCGGGTCCCTCACAGCCAACAAGCCCCGGGCCTTCCGGGCCCGGGGCTTGTCATCAGGTCGAATCGCGTCAGCGCGGAGTCTGGCGGGCGACCGTCCGGAAGCCGGGCCGGTAGCCATACCAAAACTCGAACCGCTGGCGCACGGGTGCAGCCTAGCGCACGCGCACGCGGGCCTGCATCCCGGCTCCGGTCACGCCCGCCGATTGCCGCCTGGTCAGGAACCTGCCGGTCACGAACGCCAAGCCGTAGAGCACGCCGATGACGATCAGCAGGAACCGGTACCCGGTGATCAGCGCGACGTATTCGAGGGCACCGCCGACCATGGCCCCGAGCAGGTTGGCCGCGAAGGCATCCCCGGAGGTCGCCACATCGGAGAACCGCTGGGCGAAGATGAGGTTGGCCAGGTAGATCGGGGCGAAGGCCAGTGCGCTGCCCGCAAAGAAGCGGGCCACGATGGGCAGGCCCACCAGGGACTCCTGCGGCACCACCCAGGTCACGGCGAGCGACGCGATGAGCGCGGCGTAAAGCACGGCCGGGCGCGGCAGCCGGACATGGCTCGCCGTTTCCACGGCCAGGTACACCGCGAGGAGCACGCCCGCGAACACCAGCGAGTTCACCAGCCAGGTGGTGCCGAACAGTAGCGCGAACTGCACGATGTTCTTGGTCTCCAGCAGCAGGAAGGCGGCCCCCATGAAGGCCAGGTCCACGTAGTTCCGCATCCTGGAGAATGAGCCGCCGCCGATCCGGACCAGCAGCAGGGACGCGGCGAAGATGGCCGCGAGCATCCACAGGTACTGCCGCGGGATGGCGTTGCCCGGCAGGTAGGGGAACGGGTGGTCATCGGTCGACGGGGCGATCCTGCCGCCGTGCCAGAAGCTGGCGCAGTTCGCCACCGGCCCGGCCGGATGCACGGTGAGCACGGCCAGCCGGCGCCCGCCCAGCGGCGGCCCGACCTCGGCGCAGGGAGTCCGCCCGAACGCCTCCTCGATCGTGGACGCGTACCGGTTCTCCAGGAACGGCGCGTAGTAGTTGTACATCGCGAACGTGCCGCCCGGTGCCAGGTGGTCGCGGACCGCCTCGAGCGACTGCATGGTGAGCAGGTAGCTCTCCAGCCGGATCGCCGACTGCCCGGCCAGGGCGGTCAGCGAGTCGGGCAGCGCGAACAGGATCAGGTTGTAGTGCTTGGAGGTGTCCTGCAGGTAGGCACGCCCGTCGTCGACGTGCGCGGTCAGCCTTGGGCTGGCGTAGGGGTGGTTCGGGTGCAGGTGCCCGAGCTGCACCAGCAACGGGTCGATCTCCACGGTGTCGACGTGCCGGGCGCCCTCGGACAGGGCGACGGCCGCGTCGTTCCCGGTGCCGGACCCGATTATCAGGACGTTGCCCAGCGACGCCTTGGTGACGTGCCGGTACGGGTAGAAGTAGAACGCCTTCTGCTGGTGCATCACGGCCAGGGAACGGGCCGCCTGGTAGGGGATGTTGTTCGCGAACACGTACAGGGCCGGCGTGGCGCCGCCCTTGTGGTGGTACGCCAGCTTGTTGTACGGAGACCACTCCTGCGCCGGCATCATCGACTCCAGCACAAGCAGGATCGATACGCCCGCGACCGCCAGGACCTGCCACCAGCGGATCCGGGGGGCCAGCAGCACCAGTAGCCCGGCACAGGCGATGAGGCCCCAGGCGGCCGGCGGCTGGTCGAGAAACGACAGCCCGGTGAACGCCGCGATCCCGGCGAGGCTGCCCAGGATGTCGAGCCGGTAGGCGCGCAACGGCCGGAACCGGACGAACAGCCGGGCCGTGCCCTGTCCGAGGCCCGCCATCACGCCCACCACGAGCAGGAAGATCACGCCGAGGCTGACCGGCTGGGGCAGTGCGGGCCTGCCGTGCAGGCCCTGGAACGGGTGCGGCCCGTTCAGCGTCTGCAGGATCACCGGGTACTCGAGCATGAAGGACACGAGCAGCAGCAGCGCCACCGGTGTCCAGCGGAGGTAGTCGCGCTTGGTCCTGGCGTTCAGGAAGCCGATGCCGATGCCGAGGAAGCTGGCGAGCAGGACGAAGTTGGTGGCCTTGGTCACGTAGACGTTGTTCGCGGCCACCCAACGGATCAGGGCCAGCTCGACGAAGAGCATCAGAAAGCTGGCGAACACCAGCCTTGCGCGATCCCGGGGGCTTTCGGCTGCCGCTTCGGGGTCCGGCGCTCCGGCTGCGGGCCTGGCCTGCGGCCGTCCCAGCGGCGGGCTGGTGGCCTGGCCGTTCGGCTGCTGCGCCGTGACTCCCTCATTCGCACCCGTGATGGTGCGGCCTTCTCCTGGTTCATCTGGCAGGTCTCTCATTTTCACCATGCAACGGTAACGAAAGGACACCGGCCGGGTGCCGCATCGGGAGGATTCCCTGCCCCGACCACCGGCCGCATGCGGCTTGCGGCCTAGGCCCTGGTCCCGTCCCGTACGTACAGGTCGTAGGTACTCAGGTGCCGCGCCAGGCGGAAGTGACCATGGAAATAGGCCAGGAGCGCGGGATTCCACGGTATTCGCACCGAACTCTTCGGCGTCAGCAGCACCCATCCGGCGGCGCTGAACGCCTGATGCCAGGCCGCGCTCACCGCCGGGTCCCGGCCGGCGCCGGACCCCGGCCGGCGGCCCCTGCCCAGCGCCAGGTCGGTGCCCAGGCTGTCCACCATCTGCGGGCAGCCCGGCACGTCTGAGGTGAACCGGTTGGCGATGAGCAGGTAGACGGCCGAGTCGGTGAGTACGCAGGCGCCCTTGGGGACCTCCCGCAGGGTCACCGCCGGCTTGTCAAGACGGGAGCCGGACCGGATTGGCCACCCCGCCTGCGCGACCGCGCCCGCCAGCACGGCCAGGCCCAGCACGATCAGGCCGGCCCGGGCCAGCCACGGCGCGGCCGGGCGCTGCGCGGGCCGGTCCCGGGCAGCGCGGCGGGATGCGAGACCATCCGCCAGCCGGGCTACCGGCAGGGCCAGGGACAGCGCGAGGAACGGGCCGAAGAAGGCGGCGTAGTGGGCGGCGTAGTAGGGCGGCCACAGGAACATGAGGACGATCAGTGCCGCCGAGGCGAGCGGGAACCAGTCCAGCGGGCCGGGACGGCGCCCGGTCGCCCACGTGGCGGCGAGCTGGGCGACGATCACGAAGGCCAGCACCGTGATCGCCAGCGCGATCACAGTGCCCGACGTCAGGAACTTGGGGGTCCCCATCAGCGAGTTGATCCGCTTCCAGGCGGGGGTCCGGTTACCGATCCTGGCAAGCTGGGCCACCACGACGTCGTCGTAAAAGCGCCCCGGGGCGCCGATCACGAACGGCAGCACCGGGATCAGGAAGCCGGCCGCGACACCGCCGGCGAACACCGCGGCCCGCCGCAGTTGCGGCAGGCATAGCACGGCGATCACCAGCACCGGCACGATCGCCCACACCTTGATCGCACCACCGAAGCCCAACGCCGCGCCGCCCCACGCCAGCCGCCTGGTGCTGGCGGTGATCCGGTCGCGGTCAAAGACGGCCACCGTTCCGGCCAGGCAGAACAGCACCAGCCAGGGCTCCAGCAGCACGGTGCGCGCGGACGTCGCGGAGACCGGGTAGATCGCGAGGATCCCGCTGGCCAGCAGGACGGCCAGGGCCCCACGGTGACGCACCAGGAACCCGACGAGCACCACCGCGGCGGTTCCCGCCAAGACCGAGAGGAACCGGCCGATGACCAGGGCCCAGGCGGTGCCGCCCAGGTAGGACTCCAGGGCGGCCGGGCTCATCAGCTCGGTGATGCCCGGCGGCTGGACGAACGCGTAGTCACGGTAGGGCAGGACGCCGTGGATCAGGCGCACCGCGCTGCCGAAGTACGGCCCGTCGTCATACTGGGTGATCGACATCAGGCCTGGGAAGAACAGGATCCACAAGCGCAGGGCGAGGGCGATGACGCCGGTGCCGATGATGGCCGCGCGCACCTCGGGGGTGCCCCAGCTGCGGGGGGCGGCGTCGCCGGAGGAGGTGCCCGAAGCCGTCGTGGCCATCGCTCCGCTCATTCCCGCCTGCTTTTCGCGTGCTTGCCCGGCGGCGCGGCGGGGCCGCGCGGCCGGGCCGGTAGCTCAGCCTGCATGCAGGCCGTTGCGCACGTAGACGATGAGCTTCCGCGGGGATCGGTACACCTGGGAGAAGTGGCTGGCGAAGTAGGCCTGAAGCTGCGGGCTCCAGGCGATCCGCCGGGTGTTCGTGGCGGTGAGGATCACGTACTGGGCATGGCTGAACGCCTGGCTCCACGCCGCGTTCACCCGCGGCACGTTCGCCGCTCCCGTCTGCGGTTTCAGCCCGTCGGACAGCGCCAGGGTGGTGCCGAGGCTGTCTACCAGCTGGGGGCAGTTCGGGTCGCTGGAGACGAACCGGTTGGCGGCGAGCGTGACCGACACCTGGTCGGTCAGCACGCATGCGCCGGGCGGGATCAGCCGGTCCATTGCGGCCGGTATCGGGCCGATGACCCGCGGGGCCCCGCTTTCGAACCGCGCCTGCAAGACCGCCACCAGCGCGAGCGCCACCGCGGACACGGTGACGATCGCCACGCCGAGCTGGTGGGCGGCCTTCGGCCCGGAGGTGTGCGGCCAGGACACCGCCAGTCCGTCCGGCCGGTCGCCGCCGAACAGCCGGGCCACCGGCAGCGCGATGGTCAGCGCCATGAACGGCGCCAGGAACTCGGCGAAGTGGTAATGGAACTGGGGCGGCCACAGGAACATGGCCACGATCAGCACGGCCGAGACCATGGCGAACCAGTCCAGGGCCGGCGGGGGCCGGTGCCTGACCGCCACGGCGGCGGCCTGGACCACGATCACGAAGATCACCAGCAAGAGCACGGCAAGGAGCACGGTCGTTCGCGACCAGCTCAGCGTGTACGGGAGGCCGATCATGTTCCGCAGCCGGAGCAGCACCCCCACCCGCAGGGCGTGGGCCCGGTATCCGACCTGGGCGGTGATCAGGCTGCGGTAGAACTGGCTCGGCCCGGCGATGGCGAACGGCAGCACCGGGATCAGGAAGCCGGCCGCGACCCCGCCGATGTATATCCCGGCACGTTTGAGCTGGGGCAGGCAGAGCGCGGCCAGGACCAGCACGGGCACGATGGCCCACGCCTCCACCGCGCCGGCGAAACCGAACAGGACACCGCCCCAGATCAGGCGCCTGGTGCTGGCCGTGATCCGGTCGCCGTCGAAGACGGTCACCGCCCCGGCCATGCAGAACAGCACCAGCCACGGCTCGACGAGGACCGTGTGCGCCGCGGCCACTCCGTCGGAGTAGACAGCCGTGATCCCGCAGGCCAGCAGGACCGCCAGTACCCCTCGGTGGCGCACGAGCAGCCCGGCGAGGGCCACCCCGGCGGTGCCGGCCAGCACCGTGAGGATCCGGCCGATGGCCAGGCCCCAGGCGGTGCCGGTCCAGTACGTCAGCAGCCCGACCGGGCTCATCAGCAAGGTGATGCCGGGCGGCTGGACGAGGACGAAGTCCCTGTAGGGCAACGACCCGTGTACCAGCCGGATCGCGCTGCCGAAGTACGGCCCGTCGTCGTATTCGGTGACGCCCAGCAGGTAGCCGGGGCGGGTGTACTGGTAGTAAAGGCGCAGGCCGAGGGCCACCAGGGTGGTGATGATGATCACCATGTTGACCGGCGTGAGCCAGGCCGGGCGGCGGCGGCCCTGCTGCCGGGCCGGGGCGCCGCCCTGGGATCCGTCCGCGGAAGTCCTGGCAAGCGTTTCGCTCACTGCTGGCCTCTCCCTCGCCCTTTTTTGCTTCATTCGCACCCGTGGACAGCCCCGTTCGGCGACCTCAGACGCCAGGCATCGCCCGGCTTGCGGGGGAGGCGGCCAACAGCCCGGCCCACAGCGGATCGTACCGGCCGGAGCGGCCGTACCGGCCGAGTGTTGCGTAACTTGCAGGTCAAACCCTGTGGAAGAAACTGTATCGCCAGGTCAGCGCGGCCTGCGCGGGCGCCCGGCAACGAATCCGCCCGGGCCTGACCTTCCGGCCGGAGGGCGCGCCAGGCCGCCGTGGCCGGCCCGCTCAGCCGCCGAAGTGCGGCAGCCCCGTGGTCAGCGTGATCGTGCTGCCCTTCGGGGCCTGTCCCTGCGGGTTGTAGTCGAACACCACGTTGAACGGCCCGACCTGGTTGATCTGGACCACGAAGCCGAGGCGGCGCAGGATGCTGGTGGCCTTGGGCACCCGCTGGCCGTCGAGGTTCGGGATGCTGACCATCGGCGGGCCGGGCGAGATCACGATGGTGATGACCTCGCCGTTGGTGAACGCGCTGCCCGGGGGCGTCGACTGCTTGACGACCATGCCGGCCGGCTGGTCACTGTGCGCGGCGGTCACCTCGTTGAGCTTCACGCCGTCGGCAGCCGCCCACGCCTCGGCCACCCCCTTATCCTGGCCGACGAAGTTGGGCAGCGGTGGCCCGGCGCTCAGCACGATGGTTACCGGCTTGGGCTGCGGCCAGGACGTGCCGGCGTTGGGGTTGGTGGAGATGACGATCCCGGCGGCGATCGTGGTGGATGTGACCGTCTTCACCTTGCCGGGGACCAGCCCCGCGTGCTTGATCGCTGCCTGCGCGCCGGTCAGCGTCTGCCCGGTCACCTGCGGCATGGCGATCATGTGCGGGCCGGCGGACACGATCAGGTCGACGTTCCCGCCCCGTGCCATCCGGGACCCGTTCGCCGGGGTGGTCCGGATGACCAGGCCCTTGGCGACGCTGTTGTCCAGCACCGTCGTGGTGGTGCCAGGAGTCAGGCCCGCATCGCGCAGGTCGGCCTGGGCCGTCGCCACGGGAACCTCGGTGACCTGGGGCACGATCGTGTACCGGCCCTCGAACAGCCACCAGACGAGCAGGCCGAACACGAGCACCACGGCGAGGCCGGCCGCGATGTAGGCGAGCCTGCGGCTGAACAGCAGCTGCTGCAGCCGTGGTTCCCGTGCCGCCGGGTAGCCGCCGGGCGCCGTGGTCCCGTACGGCGCGCCTTCCGTGGAGACGATCAAGGTCTTGTTGGTGGCCGGGTGGTAGGGCTCGGGCAGCGGCTCCGGGCTCGGGCCTGGGGCGCGGTAGGACTGCAGCGCCGGCGCCATGCCGGGGATCATGCCCGGGTCATTGCCGTTCCGCGGGGGATCCGGCCAGCCGCCCGCGGGCATCGCCGGCCACCCGCCGGATGGTGCCCCGGGCTGCGCGCCAGGCCATTCGCCGGGCTGGGCAGGCCATTCGCCGGGCGGCGGGGCGGGCCAGACCGGCGCGACGACCGGGCGCGGCGGGGCGGCGGTTTCCGCGACCGATGCGTCGGCCGCGGCGGCGGGAGGGATCACGGGGAAGGCGCCGGGCTGGGGGACAGGCCCGGACGGGGCGCTGGGCGGCGCGGCGGGCGGGACGTCGAGCGGCAGGCCGTGCCGGGCGCTGGTGACGGCATGCAGGAACTGCCCGGCGTCGGCCGGGCGCAGCCCCGGGTCCCGGCTCGTGGCCAGGGCCACCAGCGAGTCCAGTGCCGGTGGCAGCCCGGGGACAAGGCTGGACGGCGCCGGGACAACCTCGTTGACGTGCCGGTACGCCACCTCGAGCGGGGTATCCCCGGTGAACGGCTGCCTGCCGGTGAGCAGCTCGAAAAGCATGATCCCGGCCGCGTACACATCGGTGCGGAAGTCGGCCCTGCCGCCGGACACCTGCTCGGGGGCGAGGTAGGCGGCGGTGCCGATCAGCAGGCCACTCTTGGTGTGCGACACGTCGGAGAGCAGCCTGGCCAGCCCGAAGTCGGCGACCTTGACCGCCTGGGCGTTGCCGAGGAGCACGTTTTCCGGCTTGACGTCCCGGTGCGCGATCCCGGCCGCGTGCGCGGCGGCCAGCCCGGACAGGACGCCCTCGATGATGTCGAGTGCCTCGCGCGGGCGCAGCGCCGTGCGCTCGTGCAGCAGGCCCCGCAGGGTCCTGCCGGGCACGTACTCCATGGCCAGGTACAGGGTGGGCCCATCGGCGCCCTGGTCGTAGACGGCGACCACGTTCGGGTGGGACAGCCGGGCGACTGACCTGGCCTCGGCAACGAACCGCCGGACGAAATCCTCGTCGCTGGCCAGCTCCGCGTGCATGATCTTCAGTGCGACCGTGCGGTCGAGCCGGGTGTCGGTGCCCAGGTAGACGGTGGCCATCCCACCCTGCGCGAGATGAGCCTCCACCCGGTACCGGCCATCGAGGAGCTGGCCGACGGGCACGCGGGCCAGGGTCGTATCCATTGCGACGATTCTAAAGGTGACGCCAGGTTTCAGCCCGGGAACAGCACGAAGGCGACGGGCCGGCCACAGCCGGTGACGGCGTTGCCCGGGGGGAGCGACCCCGCGGAACGCCCCGGTGGCCTCAGGCCCTCTCCCTGGGGGGACCTGGGCCAGTGGTCCGGGCCGCGACGCACTCCTACCCTTGGGGCCTATGCACATCCGGCGGGTGGTGATAGCCGGCGCGGGCCTGGCCGGGCTGCGGACGGCGGAGGAACTGCGGTCTCGCGGGTATCAGGGCGGCATCACCATGATTGGCGCGGAGCACCGGCCGCCCTACGACCGCCCCCCGCTGACCAAGAAGTTCATGACGGGCGAGATCGACGACACTTCGCTGCGGGCCGACCCGGCCGCGCTCGGCATGGACCTGCGGCTGGGTGAGACGGCTACCGGCCTTGGCGACGGCGTGCTTCGCACGGACCAGGCCGAATACTCGTTCGGTGCCCTGGTGGCGGCCACCGGGGCCACACCGGTGCGGCTGCCCGGCCAGGGCCCGCAGCGCGTGCTGCGCACCTTCGACCACGCCGCCGCGCTGCGCTCGGCGCTGCGGCCCGGGCTCAAGCTGGCGGTGATCGGCGCCGGCTGGATCGGCGCCGAGCTTGCCACCAGCGCCGCCAAGCGGGGCTGCCAGGTCACCGTGGTGGAAGCGGCGCCCGCCCCGCTGGCCGGCGCGCTCGGCACCGAGGCCGGTTCCCAGACCGTGCCGTGGTACGCGGCCGCCGGAGTGGACCTGCGGCTGGGCCAGCCGGTGGAAGCCGTGGAAGCGGGCGGGCTGGCCCTGCCCGGCGGCGGCTGGCTGGCCGCCGACGAGGTGGTCACCGCGGTCGGCGTGCGGCCGGAGGTGGGCTGGCTGGCAGGCTCCGGGGTGCTGCTCGACAACGGGGTGGCGGTGGACGAGGGACTGCGCGCCTCGGTGCCCGGCGTCTTCGCCGCCGGTGACTGCGCCGCGTTCGTATCGCGACGTTTCGGGCGCCGGCTCCGGGTTGAGCACTGGGATTCGGCCATCCACGCCCCGGCGGTCGTGGCCGCCAACATCTTGGGCGGCGACGAGCGGTATGACCCGGTGCCCTACTTCTGGTCGGAGCAGTTCGGGCGGATGGTCCAGTACTGCGGGCAGCACTCACGCACCGACCAGCTGCTCTGGCGCGGCGATACCAGCGGCCGTGAGTGGGCGGCATGCTGGCTCGCCGGGGAGCGGCTGACCGCGGTGCTCGCCGTGTCGCGGCCGCGGGACCTGCTCCAGGGCCGCCGGCTGATCGCATCCGGCGCCCCCGTGGATCCCGGGCTCCTGGCCGATCCGGCCGTCGCGCTCCGCGACGCCACGGCCGGCTGAGGACCTCACCGGGCGCGCCGGGGCGATCCTTCCAGGTTTGGCGGGGTGCGCAGGTGGCAAAATCGGGGGTGTGGCACAGAACGACCTCCTGCCTGACTCACTAGTCGGCAACTGTCTCAGCCTGCCCGAGTGCGCTGATCGCCTCGGCATCCCGCGCGGCCGGATCAAGCAACTGCTCCGCGACCGCAAGTTGGTAGCGGTCCGGCAGCCGGACGGCACGCTCGGCGTGCCCGTCGCGTTCCTGGACGGCCACCAGATCATCAAGGGGCTGCACGGTACGCTCACGCTCCTGTTCGACTGCGGCTTCGATGAGCCGGAGGCGGTCCGCTGGCTGTTCACGGCCGACGAGACGCTCCCCGGTACCCCCATCCAGGCCATCGCGGAGCACCGTGGCACCGAGGTGAACAGGCGGGCGCAGGCACTGGCGTTCTGAGCGCCGGGCGCTGGCCGGGTGACCGGCGGGCCTGGCCGCCAGCTGTGACATCCTGGCCGTGTGGCGCGCGCTCTGTCCCAGGTCGATGTCTTCACCGCCGAGCCCTACCGGGGAAACCCGGTCGCCGTGGTGCTCGACGGCGCGGGGCTCTCCACCGCGCAGATGCAGCGCTTCGCGCACTGGATGAACCTGTCGGAGACGACGTTCGTGCTCCCGCCCTCCGCCTCGGCCGCGGACTACCAGGTGCGGATCTTCACGCCGGTCGCCGAGCTGCCCTTCGCCGGCCACCCCACGCTGGGCACCTGCCATGCGTGGCTGGAGGCCGGCGGGACGCCCCGGCATGCCGGGACCGTGGTGCAGCAGTGCGGGGCCGGGCTGGTGACCCTGCGCCAGACGGGGGACGGCCTGGCCTTCGCCGCCCCGCCGGTGCTGCGTGACGGCCCGGTCGAGGAGGAACTGCTCGGCCGGATCGCCTCGGTCCTGGGGATAGGCAGGGCCGACATCGTCGACGCGTCCTGGGCGGACAACGGCCCCGGCTGGGTGGCGGTGCTGCTTGCCAGCGCGGAGGCTGTGCTGGCGGTCAAGCCGGGGGTCACCGACCTGGATCTCGGCCTGGTCGGGCCGTACCCGCCGGGATCGCCGGAGGCGTTTGAGGTCCGGGCGTTCTTCCCCAAGGACGGGGCCATCACCGAGGATCCGGTGACCGGGAGCCTGAACGCCGCCCTGGCGCCCTGGCTGCTGCGCACCGGCCGGGCCCAGGCCCCCTACGTGGTGAGCCAGGGCACGGCCCTGGGCCGCGCGGGCCGGGTGCATGTCTCCGGCGACGCCGACGGCACCATCTGGGTGGCGGGCGGCACGGTCACCTGCGTCCACGGCCAGGCCGAACTCTAGGCCCGCGACCCATCGGGTCCGGTCCCGGCTCATGATCGTGGGGATCTGTTCGGTCGAACGACCATGATCATGACCGCTGCGGTGGTCGCGAAGGGCTGAGGGCTGGTCAGCCGTCCCGGGCGGTGGCGGCGACGGCCAGCTCGGCCAGCGCCTCCCGGGCCCCGGCGGCGATGGGGGCGCCTGCCAGCGCGGCGATCGCCTCGCTGACGTGACGGCCGATCATTCGCTCGCACTCGGCCACGGCCCCGGTGCCGGTGATCGCCGCGCGGACCTCCGCCGTGCCGGCCGGATCGAGCATCGGGTCGCCCAGGTACCTGTCGATGACCTCGGCCTGGCCTGGCGTGGCCCGGCCCCGGGCGATCGCCAGCAGGACCGTGCGCTTGCCCTCCCTGACGTCATCCCCGGCGGGCTTTCCGGTCTGCGCCGGATCACCGAACACCCCGAGGATGTCGTCGCGGAGCTGGAACGCCACCCCCAGCGGAAGGCCGTAGGAGGTGTAGGCGGCGGCCAGGCTGTCGTCACACCCGTGCCGCCCCGCGTGCCCGCCTGCCAGGGCGGCACCAAGGTGCAGCGGCCGCTCGATGGTGTACTTGGCCGTCTTGAGCTCCACCACGCGCAGCGCGCTCTCCAGCGTCTCCTCGCCGGACACCTGCCCCAGCAGGTCGAGGTACTGCCCGGCGAACACCTCGGTGCGCATCCGGTCCAGCACCGGCCGCCCCCGGCGCAGCGCCTCGCTGGGCAGGCCGCTGGCGTGGAACATCTCGTCGGTCCAGCAGAGCAGCAGGTCGCCCATGAGGATGGCGGCGCCCGTGCCGAACGCCGCCGGGGAGCCGTGCCACTGGCTGCGGGCGTGGCGCGCCTCGAACTGCCGGTGCAGCGAGGGCTGGCCGCGCCTGGTGTCGCTGGCGTCCATGAGGTCATCGTGGATGAGCGCGCCGGCGTGCAGCAGCTCCAGCGATGCCGCGGCATGGAAGATCTCCGGGCAGTCCGGGCCGCCCGCGCCGCGCCAGCCCCAGTAGCAGAAGGCGGGGCGCAGCCGCTTCCCCCCGGCCAGCAGCCCGGAGATCGACTCGGCCACCGGCAGCAGGTCCGGCCCCCCGGCGAGGAGCGCCTCGCGCTGCTCGCCGAGGAACGCCTGCAGCGCGCGGTCCACCCGGTCACGGACGTGACCCAGTGCCGCGGAGCCGGATGTCATGGGGCGAGACTAGATGATCCCTGAGGCCCCGGGCGCCGCCGGCGGAGCCGGTAACGTGGGGCCCATGCCGCCGGGCCCTGACCACCGAGCGCCAGCCATCCGCGACCTGCTGGCCGGGCGCGGGCGGTCGTTCTCGTTTGAGTTCATGCCGCCCAGGACCGAGGTGGGCGAGCGCCAGCTGTGGCGGGCGATCCGGCGGCTGGAGCCGCTGCGGCCGACGTTCGTCTCGGTGACATACGGGGCTGGCGGTTCCACCAGGGAACGGACGGTCAGGGTCACCGGGCGGATCGCCGCCGAGACCACGCTGACCCCGGCCGGGCACATCACCGCGGTGGACCACTCGGTCGCCGAGCTGCGGCGCCTGATCGGGTCGTATGCGGCCGTCGGGGTACGGAACATGGTGGCCCTGCGCGGTGACCCGCCGGGCGACCCGAACGCCGAATGGCGCGCCCACCCGGATGGCGTTGGGCATGCGGAAGAACTGGTCCGCCTGATCAAGGCCTCGGGTGACTTCTGCGTGGCCGTGGCGGCCTTCCCCGAAGGGCATCCCCGGTCCCCCGACCCGGAGTCCGATCTGAAGTACTTCGTGCGGAAGTGCCGCGCCGGCGCGGACCTCGCGATCACCCAGATGTTCTTCCACGCCGAGGACTACCTGCGGCTGCGGGACCGGGTGGCGGCGGCCGGGTGTGATGTGCCGATCATCCCCGGGGTCATGCCGGTCACGAGCATGGCCACGCTGGAGCGGATCGTGCTGCTTTCCGGTGCCAAGGTCCCGCCCGGCCTCGTGGAACAGCTGAACGCGGCGGCCGGGGACAAGGCCGCGGTGCGCGAGATCGGGGTGGACTACGCCGCCGCCCTGTGCGAGCGGCTGCTCGCGGAACAGGCCCCCGGCCTGCACTTCTGCACGCTGAACGGTTCCCGCGCGACGCTGGACATCTACCAGCGGCTCGGCCTGCCCGGCCGGGCCGAGGCACCGGGCAGCGGCAGCGGCGCCCCCATGATCGCGTAGGGCAGGTCCGTGCCGGGGAACTCGAACCCGGTCAGCAGGTCGATGAAGCCGAGCCCGCGATATAGCCGCCGGGCCCGCGTTTGCGCGTCCATGGTGGAGAGCACGGCCGCTCGTTCCGGCCGGCCGGCCGTCAGCCGGAGAATCATCGCCAGCCCGGTTCCCCTGCCCTGGTGGCCGGGCAGCACGTGCACCTCGGCGATCTCCAGCGAGTCGTCGAACCAGGCCGCGGCAGCGCGGGTGCCGAGGGTGCTGGCCGCCGCCCGGCTGACCAGGTCATGCCACCACTGCCCGGCCGCGCAGCGGAAGCCGTAGGCGAACCCGACAATCCGCGGCGCGGCACCGGTCCCGGCCCGGCCGGCTGACCGGCCACGGGCCGCGGGCCCGCCATCCGCCGCCGCGCCGGTCGCTGGTGCGCCCAAGGCCGGCGGATCGTCACCTGGGATCAGGATCGCCGCGACGGCGCGGAACGCGGCGTAACCCGCGTGGCGCTCCATGATGGTGTGCCGGCCCGGCAGTTGTTCCTCCGGCGGGTTCATCGCCGCCGCGTAGACGCCCGCGCACGCCTCCAGGTTCGCCAGGAACTGATTGCCGTCGAGATCGGCCAGGGCGACTCCGGGCTGCACGCGCGTAGCGTACCCCGACCGTGGGCGGCAGCCCGGGGCCGGAACGTGTTTTGTCAGAGCCTGGCGGTACCTTCGAACTCAGATCTGAAAACGGTAGACAGCTAGCCGAACTTATGTTCGAATAGATGCCAGTGAGGCCGCCCGGCAGTTGCCCCACTGC
>Ga0306920_100002029_pt1 | contig 25350 bp, 21 predicted proteins | sample flu12Cox44000170_FD_204666 | JGI IMG/M metagenome (GOLD analysis project Ga0306920, IMG submission 204666) | Lab enrichment of tropical soil microbial communities from Luquillo Experimental Forest, Puerto Rico - flux4day.12C.oxic.44.000.170 (v2)... | ecosystem: Environmental > Terrestrial >...
ATCCCGGCGGGGAAAGCTGGCGGCAGGCGGTCACCCGGGTTGGCCGCTTCCTCGGCGATCTGCCACTGCGCTGGAACGGGCAGCGGATCCTGGTCATCGGCCACGTCGCCACCCGCTGGGGCCTCGACCACTACCTCAGCGGCGTCCCGCTGGAAGAGCTCATCGAGCAGGACTTCGGCTGGCAGGAAGGGTGGCAGTACCAGCTCAGCTAGCCACCATGGCCGCGGCTGGGGAAGGCAGCCACCTCAGCGATCTCGGGCGCCCCGGCCCGGGCGGATCAGCTTCAGCTGCGGGATGCCCGGTGCCGTGAACCCGAAGATCTGCGCGTAGAACGACAGCTCTGCTTCCAGGCTGGCAGTGATCGTCTCGGTCCGGCGGAAGCCATGCGATTCACCCGCGAAGGCCAGGTAGGCGTACGGGATGCCATGGGCGGCCAGCTGGGCGGCGACGGCCTCGGACTGGGCGGGCGGTACCACCGGGTCGTCCAGGCCCTGCAGCAGCAGGATCGGGCAGGTCGCGGCGGTCACATGGCCCGCCGGGGACCGCTCGTTGTAGATCGCCTCGAAGCCGGGCAGCGGGCCCACCAGGCCATCCAGGTAGCGCGACTCGAAGTCGTGCGTCTGTGTGGCGAACTCGCGCAGGTCCGCCACGCCGTAGTAGGACGTGGCCGCGCCGAACACGGCCTCCTCGGCGTGGGTGGTGACCGCGGCCAGTGCCGTCCAGCCACCGGCCGAGCCACCGCGGATCGCGAGCCGGGCCGGGTCGGCCTCGCCCGTCCCGGCCAGCGCGCGGGCGGCGGCGATGGCGTCCTCCACGTCCACCACCCCCCACTGGCGGCGGAGCCGCTCGCGGTAACGCCGGCCGTACCCGCTGGAGCCCCCGTAGTTAACGTCCACGACGCCGATGCCCCGGCTGGTGAAGTAGGCCTTCTCGATGTCGAGCAGCGGCAGCACGTTGCCCGTCGGGCCACCGTGCACCCAGACCACGTACGGGGGGCGCTCGCCCTCGGGGGAGGTCACGTCCGGGCTGGACGGCGGGTATACGTAGGCGTGCACGATCCGGCCATACCGGCCCTCCAGCTGCACCTGCCGCGGCTCGGGCAGGTAGGCGGCATCCGGCGTGGCCGCGGCCTGCCGCGACAGCACCTGCGTCTCGCCGGTGGCCACGTCGACCCGGACGATGGCCTGCGGGGTGGCCGGGCCACCCGCGACCCCCAGCATCGACATCCCGTCCGCCGACAGGCCGGACACGAACAGCGGGAAACCGGTGTCCAGGCCAGCCAGGTCGCCGGTCTCCGGGTCGAGCACCCCCAGCCCCATCCCGCCGACCCCGTGCAGCACCGCGAGCCGGCCGTCGGCCAGCACCGCGTATGGGCGGGCGCCCAGCTGCCAGAGCGGGCCGGCGAACTCCTCCTCGGCCGGGTACAGCGCCTGTGCCGGCTCACCGAGCAGGCCCACCTGGTAGACGTTCCACCAGCCCGGCCAGTCGGTGACCACGTACAGGCTGGCCGCGTCCCGCCATAGCGGCGCCAGCACCGACTCCTGCATGCCGCCTTTGACCAGCCGGCCCGGCCCGGGTACCCCGTGCTCGATCACCGCCACCCGCAGCTCGGTCCCGTCCCACGGCATCCGCGGGTGGTTCCAGCAGATCCAGGCCAGGCGGCGGCCATCCGGCGACGGCGTCGGGAAGGCGAAGAAGTCGGCGCCGGTCACCAGTTCCCTGATCGCCGCCGGATTCTCCGCCGCCGACCCGTCGAGGGGAACCGCCACGATGGCCCGGGTCACCTTGCCGTCGTTGTGCCGCTCCTGCACGCACCAGACCTCGGACCGGTGCGGCGACAGCGTGAAGTCGGCGAACCGGAGCGCCGGGCGCCCGGGGCCGCCACCCGCGTCCGGGGTGAGCGGCCGGGGCTCGGCCGCGCCCCCCTCCCGGCGCGGTGTCTCCAGCAGGTACAGCCGCTGGTCGGGGAAGTGGGCGAAGACGATGGCGCTGCCGGTGCGGGCACGCCGGCTGGCCGGCACCGGCAGGTAGGACAAGCCGCCGTATTCGTGGACCCGGGTCCGGGCGTTCCAGGGGGCTGGCAGCAGCGGTCGCTGCTTCCCGTCCGGGCCGAGGTGGACGACGGTGACCCGGCCGCCCTCGGCCGGCAGCCGTTCCTGCCACCACACGTCCTTGCCGATCCCGAGCGGGTAGGACACCAGCCGTTCCTGGCGGGCCACGTCGGCGGCCGAGATGGGGGATGGCCAGCTGCCGAAGGGCAGCGCGGGGGGCGGGGGTGGAGGCGGAGGCGGCGGGCTCTCAGTCATGGCAATATCGTGCTCCACTCCCCGGCCCTGCCACGGGAAATTCCGGACATGGCGGGACCCGCGTACCCTCGTATGTCGACATGGACGGCGCGCGCACCTACCAGATCCGCACCTACGGGTGCCAGATGAACTTTCACGACTCCGAGCGCCTGGCCGGGCTGCTGGAGGAAGCCGGCTACCAGCGGGCGGTCAGCGGCGAGACCGCGGACGTGATCGTGTTCAACACCTGCGCGGTGCGGGAAAACGCCGACAACCGGCTCTACGGCAACCTTGGCCACCTGCTGCCGGTGAAGAACTCCCGGCCGGGCATGCAGATCGCGGTCGGCGGCTGCCTGGCGCAGAAGGACCGGGCGGGCATCGCGGAGCGTGCGCCGTGGGTGGACGTGGTGTTCGGCACGCACAACATCGGCTCCCTGCCCGCCCTGCTGGAACGGGCCCGGGTGCAGGCCGAGGCCCAGATCGAGATCGCCGAGTCGCTGGAACGGTTCCCGTCGGTGCTGCCTGCCCGCCGGGAGTCACCGTACGCGGCCTGGGTGGCCATCTCCGTCGGCTGCAACAACACCTGCACCTTCTGCATCGTGCCGCGCCTGCGCGGGCGGGAGCAGGACCGCCGCCCCGGTGACGTGCTGGCCGAGATCAGGGCCCTGGTCGCCGACGGCGTGCTGGAGGTCACCCTGCTCGGCCAGAACGTGAACTCCTACGGCGTGGGCTTCGGTGACCGCCAGGCGTTCGGCAGGCTGCTGCGGGCCTGCGGCGGGATCGACGGGCTGGAACGGGTCAGGTTCACCTCGCCGCATCCGCGCGACTTCACCGACGACGTGATCGCCGCCATGGCCGAGACCCCGAACGTCATGCCGCAGCTGCACATGCCGCTGCAGTCCGGGTCGGATGCGGTGCTGCGGGCGATGCGGCGCGCCTACCGGCGGGAGGCCTACCTCGGCATCCTGGACCGGGTCCGGGCTGCCATCCCTGGCGCCGCGATCACCACCGACATCATCGTCGGCTTCCCCGGCGAGACCGAGCAGGACTTCGCCGACACGCTCGACCTGGTCCGGCAGGCCCGGTTCGCCGGGGCGTTCACGTTCCAGTACTCGCCCCGGCCGGGTACGCCCGCCGCGGCCATGGCCGCGCAGGTGCCGGCCGAGGTGGTGGCCGAGCGCTACGAGCGGCTGGCGGCGCTGACCGCCGAGGTGGCGCTGGCCGAGAACCAGGCACTCGTCGGCAGCCGCGTCGAGGTGCTGGTGGCCGAGGGGGAGGGCCGCAAGGACGAGGTCACTCACCGGATGTCCGGCCGGGCCAGGGACAACCGGCTGGTGCACATCGCGCCGGCCGGCACCGGCCCGCGGCCGGGGGACGTGGTGACCACGACGGTGACCCACGCCGCCCCGCACTATCTCGTCGCCGACGGCCCGCCGGAGTTGGTCCGGCGTACCACCGGCGGCGACGCCTGGCAGGCCCGGCGGGACGGCACTGGCGCGGCGCGGCTGGACGGCGCCGGGGCGGCCGGCCCGCCCGCCGCGGTCCCGCTGGGCATGCCCACCGTCGGGGCACCCGCGCACTCGTCCTGATGATCCGGGGACTTCCACGCGCATACGACGGAAAGTCTCCAGGATCATGATGCAAGGAGCCGGCACTGCCCGGCCCCGCCTATGCTTCAGGCCGAGATCAAGATGAGGCTCCCGGACCCGGAGGCGGACCCATGCTGATCGCCGCCGCTGTCTGCCCGCACCCGCCGCTGCTCATCCCGGCCGCGCTCGGCGCGGCCGCCGGTGAGCCACCCGCCCCGCTGGCCGCCGTCACCGACGCCTGCGACCGGGCGGTGCGGGCACTGCTGGCGGCCGGGCCAGAACTCGTCGCGGTCGTCGGGGGCGGCCCAGCCGACCGTGAGTACGGCCCGGGTACGGCTGGCAGCCTGGCGGACTATGGCGTGCCGGCGGTGGTCGGGGAAGGCGAGACGGCCCTGCCGCTGTCGCTCACGGTGGGCCGCTGGCTGCTCAGCCGGGCCGGGATCGGCGACGGCCAGGACGGGCCGGAACTGCTGTTCCAGGCGGTTGGCCAGCAGACAGCGCCCGGGGACTGCCGCAAACTGGGCATCATGATCGCCGACCGGGCCGCCCGGGTCGCCCTGCTGGCCATGGGCGACGGGACCGCCCGGCGCGCCCGCGATGTCGAAGGCGCGGCCGACCCGCAGGCCCAGGAGTACGACGAGGACGTCGCCGAGGCGCTGGCCGCCGCGGATGCCCGCTGGCTGGCCCGGCTGGACCCGGCCCAGGACGAGCAACTGCTGGTGGCGGGCCGGGCGGCCTGGCAGGTGCTGGCCGGTGCCGCCACCGGCACCCGGCTGCACGGCCGCCTGCTGTGCATGTGCTGCCCGTACGGCGTCACCTACCTGGTCGCCACCTGGGAGCAGGGGCAGGCAGGCTGAGGTCATGCCGGACCGGGTGATCGCCATCGTCGGGCCGACCGCGGCCGGCAAGTCGGAACTGGCGATCGGCGTGGCGCAGGCGCTGGACGGCGAGGTGGTCAACGCCGATTCGATGCAGCTCTACGCGGGGATGGACATCGGCACCGCCAAGCTCAGCCCCGGCCAGCGCCGCGGCGTGCCCCACCACCTGCTGGATATCTGGGACATCCGGCAGACCGCCAGCGTGGCCGTCTACCAGCGGCTTGCCCGGCAGGTGATCGCCGGCATCCACGCCCGCGGCCGGGTCCCGGTGCTGGCCGGGGGATCCGGCCTGTACCTGCGGGCCGCGCTGGACAACCTGGAGTTCCCCGGCACCGACCCGGTGATCCGGCACCGGCTGGAGACCGAGCTGTCCGCGGCCGGCCCGGCGGCCCTGCACGCCCGGCTGGCCGGGCTGGATCCGGCCGCGGCCAGCGCGATCCTGCCCAGCAACGGCCGCCGGATCGTCCGCGCGCTGGAGGTGATCGAGGTGGCCGGCCGCCCCTTCACGGCCGCGCTGCCCCACTACGAGTCGTGCTACCCGGTGACCCAGATCGGCCTCGGGGTGGAGCGGCCGGAACTTGACCAGCGGATCGCGGACCGGGTTGACCGGATGTGGCAGGCGGGCTTCGTGGCCGAGGTGGCCACGCTGGAGCGGGCCGGCCTGCGGGAAGGCAGGACCGCCAGCCGCGCGCTCGGCTACGCGCAGGTGCTCAGGTTCCTGGCCGGTGAGTGCGCCGAGGACGAGGCGCGCACCCAGACCGTCCTGGCCACCCGGCGGTTCGCGCGCCGGCAGCAGTCCTGGTTCCGGCGCGACCCCCGGGTGGTCTGGCTGGCTGCCGCCACCGAGCCAGGCGAACTGGTGGGCCAGGCCCTGGCCGCCTGCGCCGCTGGCCAGGCGGCCAGCAGCCAGCTCAGGGCCTAGCATCGGGCCATGCGGTTCGCGAAGGGGCACGGCACCCAGAACGACTTCGTCATTCTCGCCGACCCCGATGACCAGCTGGTGCTGCCGGCTGGGCTGGTGGCCCGGCTGTGCGACCGGCGGGCGGGGATCGGCGCGGATGGGGTGCTGCGGGCGGTGCGGACCGCGGCGATCCGGCCGGGGTCATTTCCCGGCGGCCCGCCGCCCGGCCCGGCTGGCGGGGAGGGTGCCGCCCGCGACCCGCTGCCGGAGTGGTTCATGGACTACCGCAACGCTGACGGCAGCCTGGCCGAGATGTGCGGCAACGGCCTGCGGGTGTTCGCCCGCTACCTGGCCAGCCACGGCCTGGTGACCGGGCCGTCGTTCACCGTCGCCACCCGGGACGGGCCCCGCCAGGTCCGGCTGGCCGGAGATGGCGGCGCCACCGCCGAGCTGGGGCCCGCCTGCGTGCTCGGGCCTGGCCAGGCCATGTTGGGCGGCGAGGTCTGCCGGGGGCTGCGGATCTCGGTCGGCAACCCGCACCTGGCCTGCCTGGTGGACGGCCCGCTGGCGGGCTACGACCTGACCCGGCCGCCGGAACTGGATCCGGCGGCGTTCCCGGCTGGCGGGAATGTAGAGCTGGTCCGGGTCACCGGGCCCGGCGCCGTGCAGATGCGCGCGTACGAACGGGGCTCCGGCGAGACCCGGTCCTGCGGGACGGGGGCGGTTGCGGCCGCCGCCGCGGCCGCCCACGCGGCCGGGCAGGACGGGGGCAGCTGGCAGGTGTCGGTACCGGGTGGCCAGCTCGGCGTGGAACTGGCGGCCGGCCGGAGCTGGCTGACCGGGCCGGCCGTGATCGTGGCCGAGGGTGAGCTCGATCCCGGCTGGCTGGCGCTGGCCGCGGGCGGCCAGCCCGGCCGCAGCTAGCGGCCCCGCTCCGGCTAGCCGGCGGTCACCGCCCGGCCAGCAGGCGGGACCGGCAGGCCGCGGATCGAGGCGTCGAGCACCTCGGCGATGTGCGCCACCGCCGGGGTGGCGCCGCCGGACCCGGCCAGCGTTGCCGCGATCTGCAGGCTGCAGCCCGGGTTCCCGGAGACGACCAGGTCCGCACCCGTCGCCCGGATGGCGGCCGCCTTGCGCTCACCCAGCTCGTGCGCCGCCTCCGGCTGGAGCAGGTTGTAGACCCCAGCCGAGCCACAGCAGGTCCCGGCGTCGCCCACCTCCACCAGCCGCAGGCCGGGGATCGCGGCCAGCAGGTCCCGTGGCTGCTGCCGGATCCGCTGCGCGTGTGCCAGGTGGCAGGCGTCGTGATAGGCGGCCGTGACCGGCAGCTCGTGCCGGGCGGCGTGCGGCCCGCCCGGCAGCGCGGCCAGGAACTCGCTGAAGTCACGCACCCTGCCACTGAGCGCGGCGGCCCGCTCCGCCCAGCCGTCCCCCGCCGCTGCCCCGTCCCGCTGGCCACCGGTCCCCGGCTGCCCGGCGGGCGGGCCGGCCAGCAGCGCGCCGTACTCCTTCATGGCCGAGCCACAGCCGGCCGAGTTCACCACGATCGCGTCCACCCCGGCCCGCTCGAAGGCGGCGATCGTGCGCCGGGCGAATCTGGCCGCCTCCGACGCCCGGCCAGAGTGCAGTGACAGCGCCCCGCAGCAGCCCTGGTCGCCGGGGATGATCACGTCACAGCCCTCCGCCGCCAGCACCCGCGCGGTGGCGGCGTTGACCTGCGGGAAGAAGACCTGCTGCACACAGCCGGTCAGCATGCCCACGACCGCCCGCCGGGCTCCCCGGGCGGGCACCCGGCCGGGCAGGGCCGGCTGGCGGGCGGCCGGCGCCGGGGCGAGCCGCAGCGCCGACACCAGTTCCGGGGGCAGCCACTGGGCGGCGCGGCTGCGCCCGGCCAGCTGGTCCAGCCGGGCCCGCTGGGCGCCCCGCAGCGGGGCCACCAGCGCCCGCAGCCGCCGCGGGTACGGGAACGTCGCGAAAATGGCCGCCCGCAGCGCCCGTTCCCGCCTGCTCCTGGGGGGACCGGGGGCCAGGCCCGGTGGTGGCTCCTCGGTCCAGCTGCGGGCCGCCTCGATCAGCCGGTCGTAGCGGACCCCGGACGGGCAGGCCGGCAGGCAGGCCATGCAGCCCAGGCAGCGGTCGAGGTGGCTGGCGGCGGCCTCGGTGAGCTGGCTGCCGTGCAGCGCCTGGGAGATCAGGTGGATCCGGCCCCGGGGGGAATCCATCTCCTCACCCCACAGCTGGTAGGTGGGGCAGGAGGGCAGGCAGAATCCGCAGTGGACGCAGTCCGACACGACCGCGGCCAGCTCGCCGGTGGGGTCCAGGCTCATCAGATTCCTCCCGCGAACCGGCCCGGCGCCATCCGGTGCCCCGGGTCGAACTGATCCTTGACCGCCCGCATGAGGGAGAGCCCGGGCACCGGGCCCCACAGGTCCACCAGCGCCGCCACCGGCGGCGGGGCGTGCACCACCACCGCGCTGGCCAGTACCGGCGGGCTGTCCGGGACCGGCGCGCTGGCGGGCCGGCCGTCCGCGTCGCCGCGGGCCAGTGCCGCCCGCAGGCCGGTCACGAACCCGGCCGCCGCGGCTGGGTCGGTGCTGGCCGGCAGCGCCGCGTAGAGCACGCCGGATGCGGCCGAGCCGGCCACCTGCGGGTCGGCCGTCACGGCCTCCGCCGCGGTGTCGATCGCGGCCAGCACCCGGGGCAGGGCCGCCGCCCAGAACGCGACCCGGACCAGCGTGCCGGGGCCGCCGGTGGCCTCGATCCGGCCCCACCAGTCCGGCGCGCCGGCCGAGGTCCGTGCCCCGTCCCCGAGCAGCCCGCGCAGTGCCGCTGCCCGTTCGGCCACCCCGCCCCGGTCTCCCTCCAGCAGCACGCCCACCCGGACTGGCCGGCCCCGGCCGGCCCGGCTGATCTCGACCGCCACCGGGACCAGCTCGCTGGCCGCGGCCGCGGCCACCGCCGCCCGGGCCGGGCCGGGGCCGGCCGTATCCACGGTCGTGTAACTGGCCACGGCGGGCAGCGGGTGCAGCCGGAACACCGCCTCCGCGATCAGGCCCAGCGTCCCGTACGAGCCGGCGAAGAGCTTGCCGAGGTCGTAGCCGGCCACGTTCTTGACCACCTTGCCGCCGGAGGAGGCGACCGTCCCGTCGGCGCGCACCACGGTGATCCCGATCACCAGATCCCGCGGGGTGCCGTAGCGCAGCCGGCGCGGGCCCGCCATGCCGGTCGCCAGCGTGCCGCCGATGGTCCCGGCGGGCCGCTGCCCGTTGCCGCCCGGTATCCCGTCCAGGGCCAGCTGCTGGCCGGCTCCCGCCAGCAGCTCACCGAGCTGGTGCAGGCTGACCCCGGCCTGGACCCGGGCGACCAGGTCGCCGGCCGCGTGCTCGAGCACCTGGTCCAGCCGGGAAGTGTCCACCACCAGGTCGCATCGCCGGGGCGGGGCACCCCAGTCCAGCCGGCTGCCACTGCCCCGGGCCACCACCGACAGCTCGTGCCGCCCGGCTGCCCGCAGCAGCGCACTGGCTTGCCCGACGCTGGCGGGTGCGGCCGCGTAGCGGGGCACCACCCCGGCCACGGCGTCGGCGCCGGTGGCCAGCCGGGCCGCCGGGCAGGCGGCAGCCAGCTCCGGCAGTACCGCGTCCCCGGTCATGTCACACCCGCCATGGGCTACCGGGCGGGGGGCGCGGCGGCAGGCGGCGGCAGGCGTTGCGCATCAGAATTGCTCGGCCAGCCCGGCAGCGACCAGCGGGTGGACGCCGCGCCGGGCGCCGGGGACTTCTCCGCACAGCCGCGGGGTCGGGAACACCTTGCCCGGATTGCACAGGCCATCCGGGTCGAACGCGCACCGCAGCAGTTGCATGGTGTCCAGGTCAGCGGCACCGAACATTTTCGGCATGTACCGGGACTTGTCCACCCCGACGCCGTGCTCGCCGGTGATCGAGCCGCCATGGCTGATGCACAGGTCCAGGATGGCGCCGGACAGCTCCGCGGCGGCGGCGGTGTCGGCGGCCGAGCTGTCGTCGTAGAGCACCAGCGGGTGCAGATTCCCGTCGCCGGCGTGGAACACATTGGCCACCCGGATGCCGGACTCGGCCGACAGCTCGGCGATCTTGTCCAGCACCGTGCCCAGCGCGGTCCGCGGTACCACCCCGTCCTGCACGATGTAGGCCGGGCAGATCCGGCCCACCGCGGCGAAGGCGGACTTGCGGCCGGCCCAGATGACCGCCCGCTCGGCCGGGTCCACCGCCTCCCGGATCTCGGTCGACCCGGCCTGCTGGCAGAGCCGCCGGACCGCCTCATTGTCCCGGCGGACGTCGGACGCCGGGCCGTCCAGCTCCACGATCAGCACCGCACCCGCTCCCTGCGGGTAGTGGCAGGCGACCGCGGCCTCGGCGGCCTCGATCGCCAGTGCGTCCATCATCTCGATCGCGGCCGGGATGATGCCGGCCCCGATGATCGCCGACACGGCCGTCCCGCCCGCGCCGGTGGTCTCGAACGCGGCCAGCAGGCAGGTGACCATCTGCGGGATCTTCGTCAGCTTGACGACGATCTTGGTGACGATGCCGAGCGTGCCCTCGGACCCGATGAACGCGCCCACCAGGTCATAGCCGGGCGCCGCGCCGGTGCCGTCACCGAGCCACACCAGCTCGCCGGCCGGGGTGACGATCTCCAGCCCGGTCACATGATGCACGGTGAAGCCGTTCTTCAGGCAGTGCGCGCCGCCGGAGTTCTCCGCCACGTTCCCGCCCACCGAGCAGATCTGCTGGCTGGATGGATCCGGGGCATAGAAGTAGCCGAACGGCCGTGCCGCGTTGCTCACCGACAGATTGGTGACCCCCGGCTCCAGGATGGCCCGCTGGCTGTCCGGGTCAATGGCGATGATCCGGCGCATCTTGGAGGTGACGATCAGCACCCCGTCGGTGCGGGGGAGCGCACCGCCGGACAGGCCGGTGCCGCTACCGCGGGCCACGAACGGGATCCCGGCCCCGGCGCAGACCCGCACCACCGCGGCCACCTGCTCGGCCGTCTGCGGCAGCACCACCAGCGCGGGCGCGGCGCGGTGTGAGGTCAGCCCGTCGCACTCGTAGGTGCGCAGTTCCAGCGGGTCGGTGACAACCCCCTCCGGGCCGCAGATGTCCACCATCGCCGGCACCAGCTGGTCGATCATGGCATCACCTCGCCGCTGGGTGCTGTTAGCTTCCAGCTTCCCCTCCGCCGGGGGTGAATTCCATGATCGCAGGTGATTCTCTGCCGACCGCCGTGACTGCCCTGGTCACTGGCGCCAGCTCACTGGCCGGCGGCGCCTCACCCATGACAGCCACGGTAGGCCCGGATCGTTCCGGCAACGTTACCGCTGGCCTGCGGTACCGGGTCAGGGCATCCGCTCGTAGGCCGGCAGCGTGAGGAACTCGGTGTAATCGTCGGCCAGCGCGACCTCGGTGAACAGCGACACCGCCTGGTCGTAGCGGGCGCTGTCGAAGGCCGCGCCGGCGCTGGCCTGGATGGCGGCCAGCTCTTCGCCGATGATCCGCTCCACCAGGTCCCGGGTGACGGTGGGGCCGTCGTCCAGGGCGATGTCGTTGTGCACCCACTGCCAGACCTGGGACCGGGCGATCTCCGCGGTGGCCGCGTCCTCCATCAGGTTGAAGATCGCCACCGCACCGTTGCCGCCCAGCCAGGTGGCCAGGTACTGGAGCCCCACGCTGACGTTGTTGCGCAGGCCCGCCTCGGTGATGCCGCCGGGGGTCTTGGCCACCGCAAGCAGGTCCGGGCCGGTGACGCTGACTTCCTCGCGCAGCCGGCCGAGCTGGTTGGGCTGGTCGCCGAGCGCGGCGTCGAAAACCTCGGCGCACAGCCTGACCAGATCGGGGTGCGCCACCCAGGAACCGTCGAAGCCGTCGCTGGACTCGCGGGTCTTGTCGTCGCGCACCTTGGCCAGCGCAATCTCGGTCACCTCCGGATCCCGCCGGTTCGGGATGAACGCGGCCATCCCGCCCATCGCGTGCGCGCCACGCCGGTGGCAGGTCTTGACCAGCAGCTCGGTGTAGGCGCGCATGAACGGCGCGGTCATGGTGACCGAGTTCCGCTGGGGCAGCACGAAGTCGCGGCCACGGGAGCGGAACTTCTTGATGATGCTGAACAGGTAGTCCCAGCGTCCCGCGTTCAGCCCGGAGCTGTGGTCGCGCAGCTCGTAGAGGATCTCCTCCATCTCGAAGGCCGCCGGGATGGTCTCCACCAGCACCGTGGCCCGGATCGTGCCGCGCGGCAGGCCGAGGGTGTCCTGGGCCAGGTTGAACGCGTCGTTCCAGAGCCGGGCCTCCAGGTGGCTCTCCATCTTGGGCAGGTAGAAGTACGGGCCCTTGCCCTTGTCCAGCTGCGCCCGGGCACAGTGGAAGAAGTACAGCGCGAAGTCGAGCAGGCTGCCGGAGACCCGGGCGCCGTCCACCAGCAGGTGCTTCTCGTCCAGCTGCCAGCCACGCGGCCGGACCACGATCGTGGCCAGCTCGCTGTCCGGCCCGAGCCGGTAGGACTTGCCGTCGTCGCTGGTGAAGTCGATCGTGCGGGCCAGCACGTCCTTGAGGTTGAGCTGGCCGGTGATCATGTTCTCCCATAGCGGTGTGTTGGCGTCCTCGAAGTCGGCCAGCCAGACGTTGGCCCCGGAGTTGAGCGCGTTGATGGTCATCTTCCGCTCGGTCGGGCCGGTGATCTCCACTTTGCGGTTGACCAGGCCGGGCGCGAGCGGGGCTACCCGCCAGCTGGGGTCGTCCCGTATCCTGCGGGTGCCGGGCAGGAAGTCGAGCGTGCCGCCAGCCGTCAGTTCCGCCTGCCGGGCCGCCCGGGCCGCCAGCAGCTCGGCCCGCCGGCCGCCGAGCTCCCGCTGCAGCGCGGCGATCAGGTCCAGCGCGCCGGGGGTGAGGATCTCGTCGTACCGGTCGCCGGCCGGGCCGGTGATCTCGACCCCCGCGCCTGCTGCCATGTCCTGCTCCTTCCCGCGGCTGACCGCAGATCCGGGCCTGATCGTGCGACCGACGCTAGCTTCCGGCCAGCGGCCGGGTCAAAGGCCCGCCGGGCACATCGGCGGTCCCCCGGGTGTTATTGGAGTGACCGGAACCACCAGCCATGCCAGCATGGACGGCAGACCACCGCCCGGCCCCTGGCAGGCCCGACCAAAGGCAGCGATGACCCACCCGACTGACGACCTCACCGGTGAACTCGACCTGGCCGACCGCCATGCGCTGCGCCGGGTAGCCGGGCTGTCCACCGAACTCACCGACGTCACCGAGGTCGAGTACCGCACGCTCCGGCTGGAGCGGGTGGTGCTCATCGGTGTGTGGACGGATGGCACGCTGGCCAGCGCGGAGAACTCGCTGCGGGAGCTGTCCCGGCTGGCCGAGACGGCCGGCTCGGTGGTGCTGGAGGGCCTGGTGCAGCGGCGCGGGACGCCCGACCCGGCCACCTATGTCGGTGCGGGCAAGGCCGCCGAACTGGCGGCCCTGGTCGCCGCGACTGGCGCCGACACAGTCATCTGCGATGGTGAGCTGACCCCCAGCCAGCTGCGCCAGCTGGAAGGCGTGGTGCGGGTCAAGGTGATCGACCGCACCGCGCTCATCCTGGACATCTTTGCCCAGCACGCCCGGAGCAAGGAGGGCAAGGCCCAGGTCGAGCTTGCCCAGCTGCAGTACCTGCTGCCCCGGCTGCGCGGCTGGGGCGAGTCGCTGTCCCGGCAGGCCGGTGGCCGGGTGGCCGGCGGCGGCGGCATCGGCGCCCGCGGTCCTGGTGAGACCAAGATCGAGACTGACCGGCGGCGGATCCGGGCGCGGACCGCCAAGCTGCGCCGCCAGCTCGCCGAGATGTCGGGCAACCGTGAGATCCAGCGGGGCCAGCGCCGCCGCCGGGAGGTGCCGTCGGTGTCCATCGCCGGCTACACCAACGCCGGCAAGTCGAGCCTGCTGAACGCCCTCACCGGGTCTGGTGTGCTGGTCGATGACTCACTGTTCGCCACCCTGGACCCGTCCGTGCGGCGGGCCCGGACCCCATCCGGCCACTGGTTCACGCTGACCGACACGGTGGGATTCGTCCGGCACCTGCCGCACCAGCTGGTCGAGGCGTTCCGGTCCACCCTGGAGGAGGTCAGCCAGGCTGACCTGCTGGTGCACGTGGTGGATGGCAGTGGCGCCGACCCGGCGGCCCAGATGGCGGCGGTGCGGGAAGTGCTGGCCGGCATCGGGGCCGGCGGCGTGCCCGAGATCGTGGCCGTCAACAAGGCCGACATCGCTGACCCGGTCGTGATCAAGGGGATCGAGGCCAGGGAGCAGGACTGCGTGGTGATCTCCGCCCGGACCGGGGCGGGCCTGCCCGACCTGCTCGCGGCCATCGACCGCAAGCTGCCCCGGCGCGACCAGGAAGTCAGCGTGGTGATCCCGTACCGGCGCGGGGACCTGCTGGCACGGGCGCACCAGGAGGGTGAGGTGCTGACGGTGCGGCACGGCGCGGACGGCACCGAGCTGACCGCGCGGGTGCCACCGGAACTGGCCACTGAACTTGCCAGTGCGGGCAGCGTTACCGCCCCGGCGGGCTGACCCGGAAGGTATCCCAGTTCTGGTGGTTCCCAGGCAGCAAACGTTTGCTGTGACAAATACCACTTTTACCTGCTGGCCGGGTTTGCATGACCGCGCCGGAATCCCCGCTGCGGGCCGGCTGCCTGCGCGGATAGCGGGCGGCTGAACCGAATGCCGGCTGCCGTGTCAGCCGCTCGCCGAGGTCCCGGGCCGGCCGGCTGATCGCGGTTAGCGTAATGGGCGGTGAATTCGGCCCGTGATCAATATTTGGCCTGTACAAGGGCCCTGTTGTGCAATACCGTGACTGGACCGATATCTTGGTGGCCGCATCCATGCGGCGCCCGGCCTGTTTCTTGATCGGGACTTCTGTCTCATCGGGTGCCCGGGGTGTCTACCACGAGGGCATGACAGCACGAGCCTTGGCAGGTGACCGCACATGACGCAGGGATCCCGCAGCTGGGGTCGTCCTGCACGGGGGTGTGCCCACCGATGACCGTCCGACTGCTCACAAACATCGGCCGTCTCTGGACCGGCTCCGAGATCTGGAGCAACGCGGCCATCCTCATGCTGGACGACCGGATCGCCTGGGTGGGCCCGTCGTCTGAGCTGCCGCGCAGCCTGCCCGGCGTGGTGAACGACATCGTTGATGTCGACCACGTCGAGAACCTGAACGGCGGCCTGGTCACCCCCGGGCTGATCGACGCCCATACCCACCCCGTCTATGCGGGCAACCGGTGGGCCGAGCTGGCCATGCGTGCGGGCGGGTCAACGCCGGGCGAGATCAACGCGGCCGGCGGCGGGCTGACCTCCACGGTCACCGTCACCCGCGGGACCGACCCGTGGACGCTGTGCAACGGGGTACGGGCGCGGCTGGGGAACTGGCTGCTGAGCGGGACCACCACCATCGAGGCCAAGACCGGGTACCACCTCACCCGCGACGGTGAGCTTGCCGACGTCCGGCTGCTGCGGCAGCTGGAGGACGAGCCCGGCATGCCGCGGGTGCATGTCACCTTCCTGGCCGCGCACTCGGTACCGCCGGAGTACTTCGGCCGCCGCCACGACTACATCGACGCGGTCGGGTCCTGGTGCGCCGACGCGGCCGCGGCCGGGGCCGACAGCGTAGACGTGTACTGCGACGAGGGCCGCTTTACCGAGCGGGAGGCACGCTGGATACTCGGCGCGGGCCGGGCGGCGGGGCTGCAGCCCCGGGTGCATGCCTGCGGGATCACCCGCACCGGCGCAGCGATCCTGGCCGCCGAGATGGGCTGTGCCTCGGCCGATCTGCTGCACGAGGCCACCGAGGAAGACGTGATCGCGCTGGCGACCGCGGGCGTGGCAGCCGTATTGAGCCCGGGTGCGGCGCTGCAGTTCGGCAAGATGCCGCCGGTCCGGGCACTGCTGGACAAGGGCGTCCCGGTTGCGCTCGGCTCCGATCACGCGCCCGGGGTGAACGGCATCACGTCGATGCCACTGGTCATCTCGCTGGCCATCACCCACTTCGGCATGACCGTCAGCGAGGCACTGCGGGCGGCCACCATCGGTAGCGCGCAGGCGCTGCGGGCGCCCGAGCTCGGTGCCATGGTGCGCGGGCGGTACGCCGACATCGTCGCCTGGGACGCCGACCACGAAGGCGCCTTTGCCTGGTCGTACGGCCTCAAGCCGCTCCGGATCTGGCGCGGCGGCGAGCCGGTCCTGGCCTGACCCGGCGCTCCCGGCGGCTGGCGCCGGCCACCGCCCGCTCGTGGCATGCTTGCGCCATGGCTTCCCAGCCCGCGGCCGGCCGCACCACGTCTGGCCAGCCAGTGCCCACATCGGTCTCGCTGGTTGTCGGCGAAGAGGAACTGCTGGTGGAGCGGGCGGTCAGCAGGCTGGTCGCCGCCGCAGCCGGGGGAGCGGCCGCCACCGCCGACGTGCATGAGGTGACCGGGGCCGCACTCGGCCCCGGCGAGCTGACCTCGGTCACGGCCCCGTCGCTGTTCGGCGGCGACCGCGTGGTGGTGGTCAGGGATGCGCAGGACGCCAGCAAGGATGTCGCCGACGAACTGGCCCGGCTGGCCAGCGACCCGCCGCCGGACGTGCGGCTGGTGATCACCCACGCTGGTGGCGCGAAAGGCAAATCACTGCTGGCCTCGCTGGCCGGCACCGGCGCCCCGGTGACCGAGTGCCCGAAGCTCACCCGGATCGGCGACCGGATGGAGTTCGTGCGGTCGGAGTTCCGCGCCGCCGGGCGGACTATAGACGACAGCGGGGTGCGGGCCATCATCGACGCGCTCGGCTCGGATCTGCGGGAGATCGCCTCAGCGTGCGGGCAGCTGGCCGCCGACACCACCGGGGGGATCAGCCAGCCGGTAGTGGCCAGGTACTACCGTGGCCGGGCCGAGGCGAGCGGGTTCTCGGTCGCCGACCGGGCCGTCGAGGGCCGGCTGGCCGAGGCGCTCGAACTGCTCCGCTGGGCGCTCGCGGTCGGGGTGTCGCCGGTCCTGATCAGCAGCGGCCTGGCCCAGGGGGTGCGCATGCTCGGCCGGGTGAGCGGAGCGCCGCGTGGCCTGGGCGGCGCCGCGCTGGCTGCCGAGGTCGGTGCCCCGCCGTGGAAGATCGACCGGGTGCGGCAGCAGTTGCGCGGCTGGGAGCCGGCCGGGATCGCCCGCGCGGTAGCTGCGGTGGCCGAGGCCGACGCGCAGGTCAAGGGGGAGGGGGTCAGCCCCGGCTACGCCCTGGAGGTGGCGATCAGGACGATCGTGGCCTGCCGGTCCGGTGCTGCCGGGTGAGGCGGATCAGGCCTGGATGTCGGCGGCGCGCTTGGCCATCGCGGACTTGCGGTTCGCCGCCTGGTTCTTGTGGATCACGCCCTGACTGGCGGCCTTGTCCAGGTTGCGGCTGGCCGCCCGCATGGCCTGCGTCGCCGCGTCCACGTCACCGGCGTCGGCCGCCTCGCGGAACTTGCGCACGCTGGTCTTCAGCGACGACTTGACGGCCTTGTTGCGCTGCCGGGCCTTCTCGTTCTGCTTGTTCCGCTTGATCTGCGACTTGATGTTCGCCACGCGTGAGCCTCGCTTGGATGCTGGTCTGGTGGTCGGCGGACGCGTTGCGCACGACTCGCGCGAGCGCCCCACCGGGGGCGGCGCGCATCCTGCCCGACGAGGAAGAATATCGCAACCGGGCGCCCTGGCCCAAACCGGTGCCCCGGCGCGGGGCAGTGGCCGCGCAGCGAAATTGGATCGCCAGCATGGCTGGCGGGCGTTACCGTGCAGGCGTGCCGCAGAGCTGCCGGACCCCGGCACCGACCTGGCGGGTGACCTCCGGGGAACCTGACCCGGGCACGGTCGAGCGGCTGCTGCGCTCGCTGCCGGACTGGTTCGGCATCGAGTCCGCGGTCGAGGGCTACGTGACCGCAGCGGCCCGGCTGCCGGCCTACCTGGCCTGGCCGGCCGGTGCCCGCCAGCCGGCCGGGGCGCTGCTCGCTGCCCGGCACTACCCCGGGGCGGCCGAGATCTACCTGATGGCGATAGACCCAGCAATGCACCGGCGCGGGGCCGGCCGGGCCCTGGTGGCCGCGCTGGAGGCAGACCTGACAGCAGACGGCGTGGAGTTCCTGCAGGTCAAGACCCTCGGCCCGGGCTACAAGGACGCGGGCTACGAGCGGACCCGGCGGTTCTACGCGGCGGTCGGCTTCCAGCCGCTGGAGGAAATTGACGGGCTGTGGCCGGGGAATCCGTGCCTCATCATGATCAAGTCACTGCGCAGCTGGCAGGCCAGTTAGTGTGCGCAGCCCAGCGCCTTGACGTACTGCTGCGGAGACATCCGGTACAGGCTGACCGCGCCGGGGTTGCTGAGCACCAGATCGAACACCCACCGTCGGTGGACGTAGAACCAGTAGTCGGTCAGCTGCTGGCCGCCGATCTGGTAGTGCACCAGCCACGCCCCCTGCGGGCCACCCGGGCTGGCACTTTCGGTCTCTGACAGCGCGGGCGATCCGCTCGGGCAGCCCCGGTGACGGCGGATGTAGTCGGCCCGGGTGATGATCGCCTGGCTGCGCGCGTCCCAACGGGTGTAGACGGGCCCGTAGTCGCCGGTGTCGTAGTGATGGTTGAACGCTGTGGCGATCTTGAGCAGGGCGGCCGCGGTATGCGGATCGGGCGGCAGCGGTGCTGCCGGCGCGGCCGGCTGACCGTTGCCCGCAGAGCAGCCCGCGGTCAGCAGGCCAGCAGCCACGGTGGCCGCGATCAGCAGGCGCATCAGCACATTCTCCATCGGGCACGGGCAGGCCGCCGGCACCATGCGGAAGGATGCCCGCGATCCGGGCCTGGGCCCCGTGAGGATAGCGAGCGGGTCCAGTGCCGTCCGGGAGCGTACCCGACCCGGGGTGGCCGGCTGACGGAGCCCTTCGTCACCAAGATCAGGGACATCTGGCCCTGCGCAGCGCGGCGGCAGCCCGCGACGCTGATAGCCAGGTCCTGGCCTGGTTGGGACGGTAGGTCGCGATGGGCGGAATGATCGGCGCCTCAGGCACGGTGGGCACCTGGGTGCTGCTGTGGGTCTTGCTGGCGCTCGCGGTGGGCGTGACCGGCGGCTTCCTGATCGCGCGTGCCCTGCTCACCGGGCGCGGCGGCAGCCCACCCCAGCTTCCCCCGGCCGAATCGGCTGCCGTCCGGGAGGCAAAAGACGCCCTGCGGCTGCGTTATGCCAGCGGCCAGCTCAGCCGGGAGAACTACCTGCAGGGCAAGGTCGAGCTGGAAGACTGACCCGTTCGGCAGGCGGGCGCGGCGTGGCTGCCGCCCGGCGAACCAGGTCGCTGGCCGGGCACCGACGCCCAGGTACCTGGCAGGCGCGGGCACCCGGGGCGGCATGCGACCATGGACGGCGACAGAACGCGTGATCAGCGGCCGGTCTCGTGCCCGGCGCGGTGCCCGGCCCGGTGGGCCGGCCCGGCGCGCGGGCGCTCCGGCCAGCCCGACCCGACACCTGGTGGATCCCTGTGCCTGACCAGCCCCAGCAGCCCTCCGCGGACCGTGAGCGGACCATGCCTGCAGGCCAGGCGGCCGCGGCAGACGGGCACACCCCGCTGGAGATCCTCAGGAACTTCTGCATCATCGCGCATATCGATCACGGGAAGTCCACGCTCGCGGACCGGATGCTCCAGCTCACCGGGGTGGTGGGCGAGCGGCAGATGCGCGCCCAGTACCTGGACCGGATGGACATCGAACGCGAGCGCGGGATCACCATCAAGAGCCAGGCGGTCCGGCTGCCGTGGACCGGCCCCGCGGGGGGCCAGTACGTGCTCAACCTCATCGACACCCCTGGCCACGTCGACTTCTCCTACGAGGTCTCCCGGTCGCTGGCTGCCTGTGAGGGTGCCGTCCTGCTGGTCGACGCGGCGCAGGGGATCGAGGCGCAGACGCTGGCCAACCTCTACCTGGCGCTGGCGGCCGACCTGCACGTCATCCCCGTGCTCAACAAGATCGACCTGCCCGCCGCCCAGCCCGCCCGTTACGCCGAGGAACTGGCCCGCGTCATCGGCGGCGACCCCGGCGACGTGCTGCGGGTGTCGGCCAAGACCGGCGAGGGCGTGCCGGAACTGCTGAACGCGGTGGTCGAGCAGGTGCCGCCGCCCAGCGGTGACCCGGCCGCGCCGGCCCGGGCGCTCATCTTCGACTCCGTCTACGACACCTACCGCGGCGTGGTCACCTACGTCCGGATGGTGGATGGCCGCCTCACCCGGCGGGAGAAGAGCCTGATGATGTCGACCGGTGCCGCCCACGACACCCTTGAGGTCGGCGTCATCTCACCGGAGCCGACCCCCACCGGCGTCCTTGGCGCAGGCGAAGTCGGCTACCTGATCACCGGGGTGAAGAATGTCCGGCAGGCCCGGGTCGGTGACACCGTGACCAGCGCCGCCCGCCCGGCCGCCGAGCCGCTGGCCGGGTACGACCGTCCGCGGCCGATGGTCTTCTCCGGCCTGTACCCGGTCGATGGTGACGACTACCCGCAGCTGCGGGACGCGCTCGACAAGCTGCGGCTCAACGATGCCGCGCTGGTCTATGAGCCGGAGACATCCACCGCGCTCGGGTTCGGGTTCCGGTGCGGCTTCCTCGGCCTGCTGCATATGGAGATCGTCCGGGAGCGGCTGGAGCGTGAGTTCGGCCTCACGCTGATCTCGACCGCCCCGAACGTGGTCTACCGGGTGATCCAGGAATCGGGTGAAGAGGTGGTGGTGACCAACCCGAGCGAATTCCCGGACGGGAAAGTGGCCCGCATCTTCGAGCCGGTGGTGCGCGCCACCGTGCTGGCCCCGGCGGACTACATCGGCACCATCATGGAGCTGTGCCAGGGCCGCCGCGGCACCCTGCTGGGCATGGACTATCTGTCCGCCGACCGGGTCGAGATCCGCTACACCATGCCGCTCGCCGAGATCATTTTCGACTTTTTCGACCAGCTCAAGTCACGTACCCGCGGTTACGCCTCGCTGGACTACGAGCCGGCCGGAGAGGCCGAGGCCAACCTGGTCAAGGTCGACATCTTGCTGCAGGGCCAGCCGGTGGACGCCTTCAGCCAGATCGTGCACGCCAGCAATGCGCGCGAGTACGGCATCGCCATGACGTCCAAGCTGCGCGAGCTTATCCCGCGGCAGCAGTTCGAGGTGCCGATCCAGGCGGCCATCGGGTCCCGGATCATCGCCCGCGAGAACATCCGGGCGCTGCGCAAAGACGTCCTGGCCAAGTGCTACGGCGGTGACATCACCCGCAAGCGCAAGCTGCTGGAGAATCAGAAGGAGGGCAAGCGCCGGATGAAGACCATCGGCCGGGTGGAAGTCCCGCAGGAGGCGTTCATCGCCGCCCTGTCCACCCAGCCGGACCGGCTGCGCTGACCGCGGGCAGGGGAGCTGGTTCAGCAGCGGCGTCGGGCCCGGCAGTGGCGGCGGCTCAGCCAGTTCCGCTGTGGCCCCACGCCACGGCGATCAGGATCGCGGCGAGGATGCCCAGGACGAGCATGCCCGCGCCGATGTAGCCGAGGATCAGCCCGGCCAGGGCCAGGCCGGAACCCTGCTCGCCGGTCCGCCGGATCTGGCGCCGGGCGACGTGGCCGAGCACGATCGCCGGGATCGTGATCAACGGCCAGAACATCACCTGCCCGATCCCGCAGATGAGGCTGACAATCGCCATCGCGTTGGTCCTGGCCGGGGCCGGCGGCGCAGGCGGGCGCCCGCCGGGCAGGTCGGCGACCACCGCGTCGAGCTCGGCGAAGGTGGCGGCCGACATCACCCGCGCCAGCCGCGCCTCGTGCTCATCCTTGCCCAGCCGGCCCTCGGCATACGCGGTGTTCAGCAGGTCGGCCGCGCGGTCCCGGTCAGCCGTGGCCGCCCGCAGCTGGGCCCGGCCTGCCGGATCGTAGGCGGCTGGATAGCCCGCGCCGTAGCCCGTCGGTTCCTCGCCGCTGCTGCCAGGCCCCACCGTCATTCCCGCCGCCTCCCGCCCGCTGACTGGCCTTCGCCAGATGAGTGACCTTCAATATAAACCGGCTCGCCCAGAGGCCGGACCGGCGGATAACGTGCCGGGTATGGCGGCGGCACGGGTGATCTCGGTCAACATCGGGCACGCGCGGGACGCCGACTGGGCGGGCAGCCTGAAGCGCACCGCGATCGACAAGCGCCCGGTACCCGGGCCAGCCGACGTCGGCAGGCTCGGCCTGGCCGGTGACGAGCAGGTCGACAAGCCCGACCATGGCGGCTATGAGCAGGCGCTCTACGCCTATGCCCGGGAGGATCTGGACTGGTGGGTGGAGCAGCTGGGCCGCGAGCTCACCGGCGGCAGTTTCGGTGAGAACATCACCACCAGCGGCCTCGATGTCACCGGCGCGCTGATCGGGGAGGTATGGCAGCTCGGCTCGGCGGTGGTCCAGGTGACATCGCCACGCATCCCCTGTGCCGTGTTCGCCGGCTGGCTGGGCGAGCGGCAGTGGGTAAAGCGGTTCGCTGACGCCGGGCGGCCAGGCGCCTACCTGCGGGTGCTCACCGAGGGCCGGGTCGGGCCGGGTGACCTGGTGGCGGTGCTGGCGCGGCCCGCGGAGCGGGTCACCATCGCCGAGTCGATGGCCGCCTACTACGGCGACACCGAGCTGATGCGGCGGCTGCTCACCGTCGAGGGGCGCGGCAGCAAGTGGGATGAGATCGCGCTGTCGGTGCTCGGCCGGGTAGCTCCGCCGGGGAACTGACGTGCCCAGCGCGCTGCCGGCCGGGGAGCCGGCCCCGGCCAGCGGGGAACTGCCCGCGGCGGCGCTGGCCGGGCTGGGGGCGCGGCCGTTCGGCATCTATGTTCATGTGCCGTTCTGCCAGACCCGCTGCGGCTATTGCGACTTCAACACCTACACGGCCGCCGAGCTGGGGAATGGGGCCAGCCGCGATTCCTACGCCGGCCTGGCAATCGCCGAGGTCCGGCTGGCCCGGCAGGTGCTCGGGACGGCCAGCCTGCCAGTGGCGAGCGTGTTCTTCGGTGGCGGCACGCCGACCCTGCTGCCGCCCGCCGCGCTCGCCGGGATCCTGCGGGCGATCGACGGTGAGTTCGGCCTCACCGCGGGGGCCGAGGTGACGGTGGAGGCGAACCCGGAGACGGTGGACGAGCGGGCGCTCGCCGGGCTGCGCGCCGGCGGCATGACCCGGATCTCACTTGGCATGCAAAGTGCCGTGCCGCACGTGCTGGCCGTGCTCGACCGGGTGCACCAGCCCGGACGGCCCGGCCGGTGTGCCCGGTGGGCGCGGGCGGCCGGGTTCGCGCACGTCAGCCTCGACCTGATCTACGGCACCCCGGGCGAAACCGACGATGACTGGGGTGAGTCGCTGGCCGCCGCGCTGGCCGCGGGACCGGACCACATCTCCGCCTATGCGCTGATCGTGGAGCCGGGCACCGCGCTGGCCGCGCGGATCGCCCGGGGTCAGCTGCCCGCGCCGGATGACGACGCGATGGCCGACCGCTACCTGATCGCCGATGAGATGCTGTCCGCGCACGGCATGACCTGGTACGAGGTGTCCAACTGGGCAGCCGGGGAGGCGGCGTGGTGCCGGCACAACCTGCTCTACTGGACCAGCGCGGACTGGTGGGGGGTCGGCCCCGGAGCGCACAGCCATATCGGCGGCACCCGCTGGTGGAACGTCAAGCATCCCGCCGCCTACGCGGCCCGCATCCAGGCCGGGCAGAGCCCGGCCCAGGCGCGGGAGGTGCTGACCGGGCAGGACCGCCAGCTGGAGCGGATTTTGCTGCTGACCAGGCTGGCCGGCGGCTGCCCGCTTACCGAGCTGGCCCCGGCCGGCCAGGTGGCGGCGGTGCGGGCGGCCGCGGACGGGCTGCTGCAGCCCGCCGCCCACGCGGCCGGGCGGGCGGTGCTCACCCAGCGCGGGCGGCTGCTGGCCGACGCTGTGGTCCGCGAGCTGGCCAGCTGACCGGCCCGGCCGGTCACGGATCAGCGGGCAGTCGCTCAGCCAGCGGCCCTCAGACCGCCGCCGTTTCCGGGCTCGGTCGCGCACCCGGACCGGCCCGCGGAGCGGGCCACCGGAAGGGCCGGCTCGCCGTCGTGCCGCTGGCTGCGGAAGTGTGCCAGGATGCCCTGTCCGCCATACACTTGGCACTCAGGACCACCGAGTGCCAGAGAGGGGACACGTGCTCGACGACAGGAAGCTCGCAGTGCTGCGCGCCATCGTGCAGGACTACGTGTCCACCATGGAGCCGGTCGGCTCGAAGTCCCTGGTCGACCGGCATCATCTGGATGTCTCTCCGGCAACGATCCGCAACGACATGGCCGTCCTGGAAGAGGAGGGCTACATCGCGCAGCCGCACACGAGTGCCGGCCGGATCCCGACCGATAAGGGATACCGGCTGTTCGTCGACCGGCTGTCGGGGATCAAGCCGCTGTCCGCAGCCGAACGGCGGGCGATCGAGACCTTCCTGGCTGGCGTCTATGACCTGGACGACGTGGTCATGCGCACGGTCCGGTTGCTGGCCCAGCTGACCCGGCAGGTGGCGGTGGTCCAGTACCCGTCGCTGACCCGATCGATGATCCGGCATGTGGAACTGGTGCCGCTAGCCGCCAAGCGGCTGCTGCTGGTGCTGATCACCGACACCGGCCGGGTGGAGCAGCGGGCGGTGGAACTCCCGGACCCGATCGGCGAGGATGCGGTCACGCAGCTACGGGCGGTGCTCAACGCCTGTCTCGACGGGCGCCGGCTGACCGAGGTGGCCGTGGTGATCGCCGACCTCCCCGAGCGGATCCAGCCCAGTGACCGGCCCAACGCGACGGCCGTCTTCTCGGTCATCCTGGAGAGCCTGATCGAGCGGAACGAGGAAAAGGTCGTGGTCAGCGGGGCATCCAACCTGACCGCCGCCGACTTCTCGCAGGGCCTGCGCGAGGTCCTCGAATCACTGGAAGAGCAGGTCGTGCTGATGCGGCTGCTGGGGGAGTCGGTGGACCAGTCGTCGCTGACCGTCCGGATCGGGGCCGAGAACCGGGTGGCCGGACTGCGCGGCACCTCGCTGGTGGCCGTCGGCTACGGCACCGGTGACCAGGCCCTGGCCAGGCTCGGCGTGCTGGGCCCGACCCGGATGGACTACCCGACGGCGATGGGGGCGGTGCGCGCGGTGGCACGGTACGTGGGCCAGATCCTGGCTGCTGGGTCGTGACCGTGAACGACTACTACGGGATCCTTGGGATCCGCCGCGACGCAAGCGCGGACGATGTCAAGAAGGCCTACCGCCGGCTGGCCAGGGAACTCCATCCGGACGTCAACCCTGACCCGCAGACCCAGGAGCGGTTCAAGGAAATCACCCAGGCGTATGAGGTGCTGTCCGACCCGGAGAAGCGGCAGATGTACGACCTGGGTGCGGACCCGTTCGCCCGGCCCGGTGCCGGGGCGGGCGGGTTCGGCGGCGCTGGCTTCCCGTTCAGCGACATCATGGACGCCTTCTTCGGGGCCGGCGCCGGATCCCGGGGCCCCCGCAGCCGCGCCCGCCGCGGCCGGAACGCCACCATCCGGGTTGATCTCGACCTGGCCGAATGCGCCTTCGGGGCCACCCGTGAACTGGTCGTGGACACGGCGGTGGTCTGCCCGACCTGCGCCGGCGAGGGCACCGCGCCCGGCACCCATCCCGAGACCTG
>Ga0306920_100002030_pt1 | contig 25349 bp, 26 predicted proteins | sample flu12Cox44000170_FD_204666 | JGI IMG/M metagenome (GOLD analysis project Ga0306920, IMG submission 204666) | Lab enrichment of tropical soil microbial communities from Luquillo Experimental Forest, Puerto Rico - flux4day.12C.oxic.44.000.170 (v2)... | ecosystem: Environmental > Terrestrial >...
TCGACCGTCACGAAGGGGTGCCGCGCCATGCGCGCGCAGGCGTCCGCGAGCTTCTTGGTCGTCGTGATCGGCTGCATGAGGGCTAAATAGCGCAGACCATTCCTTTTGTCAGGGGTGTACCGGCGTGGCGCCAGGGAACGGGATCAAGTTGCCGAGCCGTCGGGCGCACGGCCGGGCGCGGCGAAGCCCCATCAAGGCCGAAGCAAGCTTGCGCCTCATCTGCCGCCGCGCACGCGCGGCATGTGGATGAATTCCCAAGGGGACGGCATTTGCGGGACCGGTACTTCGATCAGCGTCGGGCCGTCTCGGCGCTTGAAAGCGCGCTTGAGCGCCGTCCGTAGCTCTTGCGGGCTGCGCGCACGCTCGGCCTCGGCGCCGAAGCTCTGCGCATAGCGCACGAAATCGGGATTGCTCAGATCGCTGGCGATAAGACGGTTGCCGAACTGCTCCTCTTGAGTGCGCCGCACGTTGCCGAAGGCGCCGTCGTTGAACACGACGACGGTCAATGGGATGCGGTAGTGGATGGCGGTGGCAAGCTCGTTCGAGGTGAAGAGAAAGCCGCCGTCGCCTGCGATCGACAGCACCGGCACATCGGAGCGCGCGTGCTGTGCGCCAAGCGCGGTGGCAAATCCCCAGCCGAGGTTGTCCTGATAGCCCGGCGAAAGGAACGTCCTGGGCTTGTAGACCGGAAGCAGGAGGCGGGCGGCAAAACCCATCTGCGTGACTTCGTCGACGAAGATACCGCTGTCAGGGAGCTCCGCCCGAATCGCCTCCAGAAAGGCGATCTGCGGCGCGAGCTTGTCGAGGCGGCGGCGCATCTTGGCTTGCCGCTCCTCCATCTCCGCGCGGCGCGATGGGCGACGGTGCGTGGAGAGCGCATCGAGCAGGCGACGCAAGATCGGCTTGGCATTACCGGTGAGGGCAACAGAGGGCGGTGCAAACCTTTCCGGCTCGTCCGGATCGGCGTCGATGCGAATGATGGCTAGATCCTGGTCGATGCCCCAGTGGGTGTAGCCATAGAAGAGCCGGGTACCGATCCCGAGCACCGCATCGGCCTCGCCCCACAACTCGCGGCCAAGGGGAAGTGTGACGCTCAGCGGATCGCGGCTGTCGAGCACACCGCGGCCGCGGCGATAGGCGAGTACCGGCGCCTGCAGCAGCCGCGACAGATCGGCGACTTCGCCTGCGGCATCCTGCGCGCCTCCTCCGGCAACGATCAGCGGCCGTTTGACGGTGGCCAGGCGCCTGGCAGCATCAGCGATCGCATCCTCATCGATCAATTCCTGCGGCGCGGACGGGACCGGCGTGGGCGCGGATATGGATGCGCTGCGGCCCCAAACATCGATTGCACATTCCAGCACGGCCGGACCGGGACGGCCGCTGCGCATCGCGCGCAACGCTTGCGCGACGCGTGCGGCGGCATGCGTCGGCGTGCGGATGCGGGCCGAGAAGTCGACCAGGCGGGCGATGATGCCGCCTTGGTCGCGAATCTCGTGCAGGTGTCCAAGTCCCCGGCCGATCGCGGCCTGCGGAATTTGCCCGATCAGCCCAAGCACTGGCGCGTTCATGCCGTAGGCCGTAAGCAGCGCAGCCGCGGAATTGAGCAATCCGGGTCCTGGCACGACCGAATAGACCTGCGGCTTGCCGGTCGCGAGCGCCGCGCCGAGGGCGAGATAGGCGGCGCCTTGCTCATGCCGCGTATGGACCGTGCGGATGCGGTCGCGAGCCTTGAACAGTGCGTCAAACAGGCAGTCGTTGTGCACGCCAGGCAGCGCGTAGATCGTGTCGATGCCGTGGGCGATGAGCGCGCCCACGGCAGCTTCGGCCGTCGTCATCCGTACGGCCGCCTCGGCAGGAGGTGTGTTGGGCTGCTTCGCCTTGCTCATGACGCCTGAAGTTGTGCAGATCGACGAGATACTGTCGAGGCCTCCGCGACCGTCGCCGTCCTTGCGGCGCCAGCCGGATTGAACCTCATCCCAAAAGCCGCCGACTAATGGTCGAATGGATAGCCGAAGTTGGCGATGATCAAGAACGTTATCATTGGACTCAGCCTTATCGCGCTCGGCGTGATCGTGGTCGGTTCGCTCGACGCCGCCAGAACTGCGGCCCCCAACTTCGCTATGCCGGACGGAGCCAGCCTCATCAATGAGCAGCGTGCCGTCCGGCAAGTCGGTTGGCAGCGTGAGCTTTCGCTTTCACAAGTGGGACGAGCGAGGCTGCAGCCGACGCGAATGCCGACGCTCGGGGTAAAGAACTAGCCCAGCTTCCGTATCGCAAGACTCGCTTACTCTCCCGAACTCGGCGCGTGCCTGGGTGGAGCGACGGCCCGGCGCGATTGCAGCCCCGTTCTTGACAAGCGACCCCGCACATGTGCCTTTCCGCGCGGCATTAGGGATCGACTGAGCGTCATGCACCGCTATCGCACCCATACCTGCGGCGCCCTGCGCGCAGAGGATATCGGCAAAGAGGTGCGGCTTTCCGGGTGGTGCCATCGCATCCGCGACCATGGCGGCGTGCTGTTCATCGACCTGCGCGACCATTACGGCATCACCCAGGTGGTGGCCGATCCCGACTCGCCCGCCTTCAAGACCGCCGAGACGCTGCGCTCGGAATGGGTGGTGCGCATCGACGGTAAGGTGCGCCGGCGTCCCGCCGGCACCGAAAATCCGGAACTGCCGACGGGTGCTGTCGAAGTGTACATCAATGGTATCGAGGTGCTTGGGCCCGCCGGTGAGCTGCCAATGCCGGTCTTCGGCGAGCAGGAATACCCCGAAGACATCCGGTTGAAATACCGGTTTCTTGATCTGCGCCGCGAGCGGCCGCACCGAAACATCATGCTGCGCGGCGCGGTGATCGATTCCATCCGGCGGCGCATGAAGGAGCAAGGCTTCTTCGAATTCCAGACGCCCATCCTGACCGCATCCTCGCCCGAGGGCGCGCGCGACTATCTCGTTCCTTCGCGCCTTCATCCGGGCAAATTTTACGCGCTGCCGCAGGCGCCGCAGCAGTTCAAGCAGCTGATCATGATCGCGGGGTTCGACCGCTACTTTCAGATCGCGCCGTGCTTCCGCGACGAGGACGCGCGCGCCGATCGCTCTCCCGGTGAATTTTATCAGCTCGACCTGGAAATGAGCTTCGTCACCCAGCAGGACGTATTCGACGCGGTCGAGCCGGTAATGCGCGGGGTGTTCGAGGAGTTCTCGGGCGGCAAGCCGGTGTCGCCGAAATTTCCGCTCATTCCTTATCAGGCGGCGATCCGGCAGTACGGATCCGACAAGCCGGATCTGCGCAATCCATTGGTGATTGCCGATGTGACGGACGAGTTCAACGAGGCGAGCGTTACGTTCAATGCGTTCAAGAACGTCATCAAGGCGGGTGGCGTCGTGCGGGCAATCCCGGCGCCCGGCGCCGCCAGCCAGCCACGCTCCTGGTTCGACAAATTGGTCGAGTGGGCGCGCTCGGACATGGGCGCAGCCGGGCTTGGATACATCGTATGGGAGGGCGACGAGGGTAAAGGTCCGATCGCCAAGTTCGTGCCGGTGGACGTTCAGCGCAAGATCGGAGCCAAGGCGGGAATTGGACCCGGCGATTGCCTTTTTTTTGCTGCCGACAAACCGCCGGCCGCGGCCAGGCTCGCCGGCGCCGCCCGCAGCAGAATTGCCGAGGAGCTTGGGCTGATCGACAAGGGCCGTTTCGAATTCTGCTGGATCGTCGATTTTCCCATGTACGAATGGAACGAAGAAGAGAAGAGGATCGACTTCTCGCACAACCCCTTTTCCATGCCGAACATGGCGCCCGAAGAATTCCTCGCGCTCGATCCAGCCGACCGCAAGAAGATTTTGTCGATCAAAGCGATTCAATACGACATCGTCTGCAACGGTATCGAGCTGTCGTCCGGCGCCATCCGCAATCACCGCCCTGACGTCATGCGCAAGGCGTTTGCGATCGCCGGCTACGACGAAAATACGCTGGAGCAGAAATTCGGCGGCATGCTGCGCGCGCTTTCGCTTGGCGCACCGCCGCACGGCGGCATCGCGCCGGGCATCGATCGCATCGTGATGCTCCTGAGCGGGGAAGAGAACCTGCGCGAGGTCGTGCCGTTTCCAATGAACCAGCGGGCCGAGGATTTGATGATGGGGGCGCCGTCGGACGTCTCGCAGAAGCAGCTGCGCGAGCTGCACATCAGGCTTGCATTGCCGGAAAAGTGATTATTTCCCACTGACCCGCGAAAATCTTGGACACTTCGTTCGAGACAGCTTTGCTGCTTGATTCAATTCCGAATTCGGAGTTGAATTTTTGCACGCATAAAAAAGCGGCCGTCTTCTCATTCGACGGATCGCGCGGCCATTGCCGGCCCGGGGTGTCGAGCGCCGCTGGCGCGAGGGAGGAGATCATGCATGACATCGAGCGACGCGCCTTCGTGAAAGGCGCGGCAATCGGCGTACTCGCCTTCACGATCGACGGTGCTGAGGTACTGCTCACGCCGCGCGCGGCACGCTCTCAAGGCGTGCCATTGCGGACGCTGACGGCCGCGCAGGCCGCCACGCTCGATGCGCTCGGCGAGACGCTCGTCCCCGGCGCCCGCCAGGCCGGCATATCTCATTTCGTCGATCAGCAGATCACGATCCCGGCGGAGGAGGCGCTGCTCGAAGCCCGCATCCTCAACGTGCGCCCGCCCTATGCGAACTTCTATCGCGCCGCGCTGGGTGCCGTCGACCGCAGCAGCCAGGCACTCAACAACGGCCACGGCTTTGCGCAGCTGAGCGAAGCCGAGCAGCGCAGCTTCGTCGACGCTATGCGCCAGAACAAGGTCGAGGGTTGGCAAGGCCCTCCTGGACCATTCGCCTATCTGGTGTTGCGCAGCGATGCTGTCGACGTCGTCTACGGCACCATGGACGGCTATGCCGCCCTCGGTATTCCCTATCGGCCTCACATTGCTCCGACCAAGAGGTGGTGACATGGCGAACGAAAAAGTCGACGTCGTCATAGTCGGTGCCGGCGCGTCGGGTTCGGTTTTCGCCGCGGTGCTGGCGAAGACCGGCAAAAAGGTCGTTATCCTGGAGCAGGGACCGGACTGGCAGCTCGCCGATCTCATCAGCTCCGATTTCTGGGGGCGGCGGATCAAGCCCGCGAGCGGTCCATTCCTGCTCGAAGGCAAGAATCCGTTCGGCTACGTCTACCAGGCGGGCTGGGGCGTCGGCGGCGCGGCGCTGCACTACTTTGCCAACTTCCCGCGGCTCTTGCCGAACGATTTCAAGATTAAGAGCGAGCACGGCCGCGCGCTCGACTGGCCGATCTCCTACGACGATGTGGCGCCGTATTACGATAAAGTCGCGCAGGACGTCGGCGTGTCGGGCGACGCCAAGGCCGAGGAAATCTGGCGGCCGGCGGGCGCGCCCTATCCCATGCCGCCGATGAAGACATTCCGAAACGGCGAAATCTGGCTAAAGGGTTTCACCGCGGCCGGCATCCGCATGGCGCCGGCCGCGGTTGCCATGACCTCGACCGATTACAAGGGTCGGCCAGCTTGCATTTATGATGGCTGGTGCCACGTCGGCTGCCCCACGGGCGCGCTCGCGAATCCGCTGGTCACCTATCTTGGTGACGCGAAGAAGGCCGACGCCGAGGTGCGTCCGCTTTCGACGGTCACGCGCGTGCTCAGCAACGCGCAAGGCAACAAGGTGACCGGCGTCGAATATTACGACGCCAAGAAGGAGCGGCAGGTGCAGGAGGCGAGCGTGGTGGTGCTGGCCGCCTGGTCGGCGCAGAATCCACGCCTGCTGCTCAACTCCGCAACCGACAAGCACGCCAAGGGGCTCGCCAATTCAAGCGGCCTCGTCGGCAAATACATGATGGCGCATTTCGGCTCGGGCACATGGGCGCTATTCGATGAAGACGTCCAGAATCACATGGGCACGACCGGCGCGCAGTTCATGTCCTACGATCGCTACGGCAAAACCAGCCATAAAGGCACTTTCGGCAGCTCGTTCATCGTCGCGGGCTCCGCGCTCAAGACGAGCGATCTCGGCGGCTTCGCCAACGCGCGGCTCGACTTGTTTGGTCCTGATCTTGCCGCCTTCATGAAACGCGCGGCGCGAGGACTGACCCGCATCAATGCGTTCGGCGAGGCGTTGCCGAACATCGAGAACCGCATCGAGCTCGCGAGCGACAAGGATGGGTTCGGCATGCCGCTCGCGAAAATCATCCATAGCTTCGACCAAGACGCGGTCGCGTTGTGGAACGCAAATTTCGAGGAGGGACTTCAAGTCGCCAAAGGTACAGGTGCCAAAGAAGTCTGGTCGGCGCGCGGCAACATGCCGACCATCCACCTGATGGGAGGCACCATCATGGGCGCGAACGCCGGCGATTCGGTGACCAACAGCTACGGGCAGACGCACGAAATCCCCAATCTCTATATCGCTGGGCCGGGCATCTTTGCGACCGCGGGCGCGTCGAACCCGACCTACACGATCCTCGCACTTTCGCTGCGCGGCGCCGAGCACTTGGCGGCACATTGGAGCACGGTGGCCGGGTGAGCCAGCGGCAAGAGCTGCTTCACCCTACGCGCGGCGCCACGTCCCTGAACGGGCGCCGCGAATCTCGCCGCGGCTGCGGGAGCGCGCGAGTTTAGCCGGCCGTGAGACGCGGCAACAGACCGAGCGCATTCTCGCGCTCGATGGCGCGCTGGTCGGCCACCGTGAAGCCCCAGTCCGCAATGCCCCGATTGACCTCCGCGCCGTCGCGGAACGGAAAGTCGGTGCCGTAGAGCGCCTGCGAGATCGACACCATTTTCAACAGCGCGGCGATCTGGCCTGGCGTGTTGCCTTGCGCCAGCTCGTAGTAGAACTTCCTGAATTCGGGCAGGGGGCCGTCGGGGAGATTCGCCGGTTTGCGCTCCGCGGCCAGGCGGATGAAACGGCCGGTCAGGAATGGCAGCGTACCGCCGCTGTGGGAGAAGACCCAGCGAATATCCGGAAACTTCATTGCCGTTCCGCTGAACACGACGTGCGCGATGGTTCGCGTCGAATCGGTGGCGTATTCGATCGACGAGGGCGGGATGCCCGGAACGATACCGCGGCAGCAATCCGGCGTGGTCGGGTGGACATAGATCACCGCCTTGCGCCGGTTGAGCTCTTCATAAACCGGAGCGAATGAAGCGTCGCCGAGATACTTGCCCTGGTAACTGGTCATCAGCCCGATGCCATCGGTTTTCAGCGTATCCAAGGCGTATTCGATTTCCTTAAGGCTTCCTTGCACGTCGGGTGGGGCGATGACGGCAAACAGGCCGAAGCGGCCAGGATAGTCTCTCGCGAGTTGGGCGGCATATTCATTGAGCCGGCGCGCGAGATCGCGCGATTCCTCGACATTGTTTCCATACCAGACCCCGGGCTGGACGACCGACAGCACCGCGGTCGCAATCCCACTCTTGTCCATGTCCTCGAGCGAAGACGAAGGCGACCATTTCGGCGGAGGCCCTCCCACGCGCCGCCCCGGCGCCGCCATGGCATCGGCGTGGAATTGGGGAAGGAAATGGTGATGCACGTCGATCCGCGTCTTGGCGGCAGGAGCTTGCGCAGCCGCAGGCGCCACGCTGCTGATTGCCGGCACCGCCGCCATGCCCAGTGCGGCCACGCCGCCTGCCAAGAAATGTCTCCGTGCAGGCTTTGCCGGCGCGCAGGTTAGCTCGCAGCACATGCAGCCGCGGAAAAACTTGCGTCGTGTGGAATTGGCGCTCATCCCGTCCTCGCGATTTGTCGAACCTGGTGAGACCTCGCCTCGATACGTCGACGATCATCGGGCCGGACGGTCAACAATGCAACGTAGTGACACGTGCCCGAGCAGCGATTCGCGGTGGCGCTGACGGACGCTGCCGTCTGCAGCGCGGCCCCGCTAGGAGTTTCTCCACCTCTGCTCCGCAGAATCTTCTTGACTCCGGGGGTCTGGGCCTTATGTGGGGGCAGGCCGCTGTGATCTGTCCACGCGTATGGGCTGATCGGCGGCATTCGCTTGCCTGACGCCGCTTGTCGGCACTCGGTTGGATCTCTCGGTTGGGGAGGACGCCAATGCGCCAGAACGCCCTCTTGCGATCGGGGAAGGGCTTGGCGAACCCAAGCACCGCCCGCAAGAACGTCGCTCATGTGGCCATGGTCAAGGCCGCGCCTGCCGAGGGGCGCGAAGGGCATTTCGCCGTGCGCAACGGTGTGCGTTGCGCCGGCGTGCATCTGATCGTCGACCTGCATGGAGCCGAGGGGCTGAACGATATCGATTTGATCGAGGCGACGTTACGCCGCTGCGTGAATGCCGCGCAGGCGACGCTGCTGCACATCCATCTGCACCATTTCCAGCCCAATGGCGTGTCGGGCGTAGCGGTGTTGGCCGAGAGTCACATTTCTATCCACACCTGGCCGGACATCGGCTATGCAGCCCTCGACGTGTTCATGTGCGGCAAGGCCATTCCCGATGCCTGCATCCCGGTGCTGCGCAAAGCCTTCAAGGCCAAGCGCGTCGAGGTCAACGAAATCTTGCGCGGGCAGGACGCCTGACCAGACGATAAAGACGCACGGATCGGCGTACTGTTTTCTGTCGTTGTGCCGTGCGGCAGCCGTCATCTGACCATGGCTGAAAAACGCCGGATTCCCGAGACGTTGTTTGACGAGCTCGGCTTCCGCATGACCTACGAGGTCGAGCGCGTCATCTATGAGCTCGAGACCGAGCATCAGCATCTCGTTCTGTTCGAGCACCCCTTCTTCGGCAAGATGCTGATGCTCGACGGTGCGACCCAGGTCACCACCAAGGACGAGTTCGTCTACCACGAGATGATGAGCCACGTGCCGATCCTGGCGCATGGCCATGCCAAGGAGGTGCTGATCGTCGGCGGCGGCGACTGCGGCGTCGCGGAGGAGGTTCTCAAGCACAAAACCGTCAAGCGCCTGACTCAGGTGGAGATCGACGCCTCAGTGATCGAGTTTGCCAAGCGGCACTTCCCGGAATTCACGGGGCCGGTATTCGCCGACAAGCGCTTCGACCTCGTCATCGCCGACGGTATGAAATATGTGGCCAAGACCAACCGGCGCTTCGACGTCATCATTGTCGATTCGACCGACCCCGTGGGTCCGGGCAAGGTCCTCTTTAGCCAAAAATTCTACGCTGCCTGCAGCCGTTGCATGACCAAAGGCGCGGTGATGGTCACGCAGAGAGGTGTGCCGATGTTCCAGGCGGGCGAACTCACCGAGGCTGTCACTGGCTTCCGGAAGCTGTTTGCCGATGGTTATTGCTACGTTGCCGCGATTCCGACCTACGTGGGCGGTCATTTGGCAATCGGCTGGGCCACCGACAATGTCAAATTGCGCCATCTCCCCATCAAGACTATTGCGGATCGCTACAACCGCGCCGGCCGCTTCCCAACTAGGTACTGGACGCCGGAAGTGCACGCGGCCGCCTTCGCGCTTCCGCGTTTCATCGCCGAGAAGGTTGCGAAAGCAACGCAGCGCCGCTCGGGAGCTGCGCGGGATGCCGTCGCGGGCAGAAAATTCAGCGGGAAGCCGTCTCCTTCGCGACGTCGAAGTTGAGCTCGATCAGCACGTTGTTCGGATCGGTCACGAAAATCTGGCGGCGCGTGCTGTTCGGCACCTCGTTGGCGCGAAACGGCACGCCTTTGCGCGCGAGATGCTGCTTCATGGCCTCGAAGCCGCGGCTGCCGAAGGCGATGTGGTCGATGACGCCTGAGTCCGGCCGCTGCGGCTTGTCGGTCGGCGAAATGTCATTGAGATGCAGCACCGGATGGCCTTCGCTGTAGAGCCAAGCGCCGGGAAAGTCGAACGGGGGGCGCGGCCCGTTCACCAAGCCCAGCACCTCCTCGTAGAAACGCACCGTATCGCGCAAGTTGCGGGTCGAGACGTTATAATGGTCGAGCACACCGACGCTCATGCTCATCTCATTCCTCCTTCCGGCGATTTCCTGGCCCGGCGCAAAGCTTAGCGCGAAACGCAGGAGGTGACGAGGCGTTGCTGCCGCCGTGGAGAATTGAAAATAGGCGGCGCAAAAGCTGCCCATCTCGCTGGTGGTCGCTGTGCAGCATTAAGCGCGCTGGGGCGGACCGCGTGAGCGGCTCAGCCGGCGCCACTGCGGTGCAGCTATGGCCTAGAACACCGCGAGAACCCTCAGCAGCGAAATCACGCCGATAATAATCACGATCACGCGCACGATCTGTTTGGTGCGGCCGTCAAGCGGCAGCATATTGACGAGATAGAGGACCAGAATGACGACGAGGAAGGTGATGAGCACGCCAATGAGGACGTTCATGCGCGTTCCCTCTCGATGAAGCCTTTGGGCAGAATCGATTTAGAATATGAATCATAGCGGGATTCCGCGGCGCTGGCATCCGCCTCGGTCATGCGCCAAGCGCGTCGATACCGACGGGGTGACCTGGGAAGCTCGAGGGCAGCGCACCCGCCCGGTGACGTCCTACGGCTTGCGCTGAGTCTTGCGAGGCTCGAGCACCTCTTGCGGCAGCGCGCCCATGCGCGCGGCCACCTCGCGGGGCACGCCGTAATCGCGCAGGACATAGCGCAAGTCGCGCAACCCGCAGGCCTCGCGCTGGACGACGAAATGCCATAGCGCAACGCTCGCCTCCGCAACCAGCTTCGCGCGCAATTGGCGGCCTGCAGTTGACGCCGCTTGCGGATGGCTCGCCTCGAACCGGGCCAACGCCGCAAGGCTTGCTTCGAGTGCCCGCCCCAGCCGGCCGAGCGCCGATGCCTTCTCCTGGCGGAATTCGTCCGCGAGCAACTCTGCAGGAGAAGGCCTGGTCTTGCGGGACATTGGTCGATGGCTCGCGCTGATGTTCCATATTCGCCGCGATAATCGACCTGTCGAGTCCCTCTTGCGAGGTCGCTTGATGTGCTCGCGGCGATCGGTGCATATGGTCGCTGCCGGCGCTCACGCGTGTGCGCAGGACGACTACGGGAGGAACGACAATGACAAGGGCTAACTTGGTCGCCACGCTTGCCGTGCTGGCGATCGTCGTGGGGGCCGGCCGCGGCGCCTGGTCGCAAGAGACGTTGAAGGTCGCGATCCCGCAACGCGGGGCTTGGGACGCGGGCGTGGCCGAGCTCGGCCAGCGCGGCGGCATTTTCAAGAAACACGGCCTCAATCTCGAAATCCTTTACGTCCAGGCCGGCCCGGAATCGATCCAAGCTGTGATCGGCGGCAGCATGGATATTGCAACCGCCGCCGGCGTATCGGCCGCCGTGGGCACTTTCGCCAAGGGCGCGCCTATCCGTATCATCGGCAGCGAGATGATCGGTGCACCCGATCTCTACTGGTACGTGCCGGCGAACTCACCGATCAAAACGATCGAGGATTTCAACGGCAAGACGGTTGCGTACTCATTGACCGGCTCATCGAGCCATGCCGCACTGCTGGCGCTCATTGCGCAGTACAAGCTCACCGCCAAACCGACGTCGACCGGCACGATCGCTGCAACCATCACGCAGACCATGACCGGGCAAGTCGACGTCGGCTTTGGCGCGGCGCCATTCGGGCTCGATCTCGTGGAGGACGGCAAAATCCGGATCATCGCTACCGGCAGCGATGTCACTTCGCTCCGCAGCCGCACGGTGCGCGTCAATCTGACCAATGTGAACACGCTGCAGAACCGGCGCGACGCGATCATCCGTTTCAATCGCGCCTACCGAGAGACCGTCGCATGGATGTATTCCGATCCCGCCGCGCTCAAAATCTATGGGGAGTACTCCAGCTTGCCAGAGAAGATCGTGCTGCGGGTACGCAATCTCATTCCCAAGGGGAGCATGGCAACCGATCGCGTCGAAGGCATCGACCAGATCATGGCCGACGCCGTGGCAGCAAAATTCATTCCTGCGCCGTTGACGGCCGAGCAGGTCAAGGAGCTGGTGCAGATTCCGAGGTGAGCGAGCGCGACGCGTAAACGCCGCGCTCGGCCGCTACGCTCGTAGCGATCAGGTGAGCACTTTGTACTTCTTGAACCAGGCGATCATCTGGTTCCAGCCGTCCTCGGCCGCCTCCTTGCGGTAGCTGGGGCGGTAGTCGGCGTGGAAGCCGTGGGGGGCGCCGGGATAGGTCTTGATCTCGAAGGTCTTTCCTGCCGATTGCAGGCCCGCTTTCATTGCGTCGACCTGGCCGAGCGGGATGCCTTGATCGGCCTCGCCATAGAGACCGAGCACCGGCGCTTTCATCTCCGGCGCCAGCTCGGTCGGACTCTTCGGCCAGAGTGATTTTTGCGCCGGCGGATCGACAACCGTGCCGTAGAACGCCACGGCCGCCTTGAGGTCCTTGTTGTGCGCGGCGTATTCCCACACCGTTCGCCCGCCGCGACAGAAACCCATGATGCCGAGACGGTTGGCGTCGCCGCCCTGGGATTTCGCCCACGCCACCGTGGCGTCGAGGTCTGAAAAGAGCTCGGCATCCGGTTTGCTGTTCACGATCGGCATCAGCTGCGGTATGTCGGTGATCTTGGTCAGGTCCGTGCCCTTGCGGAAATAGTAATCCGGCGCGACCGCAAACGCGCCTAGCTTCGCCAGGCGGCGCGTGACGTCTTTGATGTATTCGTGCAAGCCGAAAATCTCCATCGCGACCAGGATGATGGGCGGGTTCTGCGCGTTGGCCGGCCGCGCGTAATAGACCGGCATTTCCCCGCCGGAGACCTTGACCTTCGCTTCGCCGGCGGTGAGGCCGGTGGTGTCGGTATGGATCGCATCGGCGCGAACCGGCCCCGCGGCGAGGGTGTAGCCGGCGGCGGCTGCGGCCGAGGCCGTCAGGAAGAAGCCGCGGCGCGAGAGCGGATCAACCTGGTGCGCCAGTCCCTCGATATCGGGCATCAGCTTGGGTTGGGCAGACATGCGAAATCTCCTGTTGGGGCGTCGGGAAACCTTGCCGTGGGTTGGTCATGCACCGAGCATGTGGGTTGGTCATGCACCGAGCATAATGACAGATTGTCAACGCTCGCCTGAGGCTTTATTCCGTCGGTACCGCTTTGCCACCTTCGCCCGAAGACGCCACAGGCGATGCGTCCATCGCGTCCCGGCGGGCCTCCACACCAGTCACCTCGCAGCGGCTGCGCGTGATAAAGCGAGGAAAAAGTGTGACTTAGCCGAACGGTGCACGGGCTGAAGCCATGCCCGTCTCCGGCATACTGGGTTTGAATTACCTCTGCGCTCAGCCTTGATCGGGTGTGAGAATTTGAGCGCCAGTGCTCCCTGATCGACGTGACAATCGAACCGTCGCATCCGAACGAGCCGCGCGCGGCGCGCTTCATCGAGCAAAACGAGGAACCCGTGCCGTACTCCCGCGTTCTTCGCTCACCTCCCTAGCAGCCGAAGGAGGGAGATGAGTGGGCTTGGATGAGTTGCGAGCGGTCGGGGTGTATCGCTGACGAAGCGTCTCTCTAAAAGGTGATGACATGGCGGCAATGCGGGAAAGTCGGGACAGCGCCATGCGTCCGGCGGCTTCGCTGAGGAGCATTCCGGCCTTTCACAGGAAAAGGAGTTCTCTCGATGTGTGACTACAGTCTGCACCATGTCGCGACCCGACCTGCCAAAGTTGGGGACAAGCTGGTGGCGACCAGATTCCCCAATTCGATCACGCGCGGTTTCGCTGCGACCGGCGAACCGCATGTCGCCGTCTGCCTGATGCCGGGCACGGAAATTGCGTTCGAGCAGAACGTCGAATGCGAGCCGTCATTCGGTATCGGCATTCTTCCGAACAAGAAGATAGGGCAGCGGCTTGCGCGCTTCCGGCAAATCAACATGGACAACGCGGTGACTCACCACGACGCTTTGGAGTTCCCGGACGGACAGGTGGTGCTGGTCACGCGCCTGTGCGAGGGCCAGCGCGCGACCGTGTTGCAGTTGCCTGCCGGCGCGCGTCCCGCGACCGCGGAGAAGGCAGAGCCGGAGCCGAGCGAGGTTTCGGTTTCACTCTAAACGCCGCGCTGCCGGGCGGTGGCCGCTGCCGCGACCGGAAGGGAACGGCAGAGAGCGCGAGTTGGCGCCGATGTCGGCAATGCTTCGACATGGCGTGGCCGCGGAGAGCTGAGGTCGGTGCAAAACCGAAGAGCCCCGGCGCGAGTCGGGGCTCTCCTTTGTGCCTGGGATACGCGCGAATACGTGTTCGCGGACGAATCCTATTGCTCACGAAACGTGACCAGCGTCTCGAACTTGTAACCGCACGCTTCGCATTCCCAAAGATGCCGAACGCGGTGCCGGTCTAAATACTCCGACCATTCCGGCAGGAAGATCGTCTCCCCACACTGGGCACAGTAATTCAGCAGTCTGGTCTGAATGTATTTTCGGGGGCTCGCGGTTCGGAGCTCCATGACGCTTCCTCCGCCATGCACCCCCCTCCCGTCGGGCGTCGATGCTAGCGCAATTGCCGCAGTGATGAAGCAGAAGCACTGACCTAACACGCCGGAGGCATGAGCAAGGCGGCTTTAGTCCGCTGCGCTGGCCATTCTGAACTGGCGCGCACATTTCGATTCCGATCACGCTTAGCCACGGAACGGCTTGGCACTTCAAGTGTTCAAGCTTCTGCGAAGGGCGCTGGGAAAGGGCTCAGAGGCGGTCATGCCCGCAGCGCATTACCTACATCCGGACTTCGGCTTGCTGTGTCCGACGCCGCGGTTTCGCCGCAAGGCGCGGATCGCTGTCGGTTGTTTGGTCGTTGCATTGATTGGCGGCACCGTGCTGAGGGCGATCCACAGTCCGCCGCGCGCTCCGACCGCCCTCGATACCACCGCCGCGGTCGGCGATGCCGGCGAGGTCCCCGCCATGATGCGTGCCGCTCCGCCAGCCGTTACCGGAGCTGTTGAATCGAGCGCGGGTAGGGCCAGTTGTGAGCAAGACAACTCCACGCATCGCACCTGGCCCTATCTCGAGGGCAAATGTGCCGCAGGTAAAGCGCGCAAGCCGCGCGCGGTCCGCGCTGCAACCAATCCTCCCGCCCTTGCCGCCATCGCTCTCGGCCGTCCATCGGCGCTGTTGGAGAACGCGCAGGCACCCGCGCCGCGGGTGGCTTGCCGGTTCAGGGGCAAGCCGAGCGGTCAGCGGTAATCCCGCCCGCCATTGCCGCGGCCGAGGCATCTCAACGCCCCGCGACGATGAGCAAGAAAGCGAAGAAAGTTGCTCGCCGGGAGAAAGGGCGGCGCGATCCAAGCTCGCGTGAGGCTCTCTGGTGGCGGGAAGTGCGTGCCGATCCTTGGGGGGTTGGCTATGGCGGGGCTGATCGGGATTATGGGCGCAACGGATACGCTCGCGGCGGCTTTTTTGGCAACATGCGGTGAGTTGCCCCGCCTTCTGGCCGTCTTCCTATGTTGCGCGCACCCGCTATAGTGGCCGGGTGCGACGCACAAAGAGGGAGACCGCCATGCCTGAAATTTATGTCCACGCCGTCAAAGGCCGCTCGCTTGACCAGAAACGTGCGCTGATCAAGGACATCACCGACGCCGTGGTGAAGAACTTCTCGGTTCCGGCCGAGGCCGTAATGGTGGAAATCGTGGAGTCTGAGCCGACGGCCAAGGCAAAAGGCGGCGTTCTGTTCAGCGAGATGCGTCGCTAGCGGGGCAAGCTCCCGCAGCCCGTTTCGCCCGGTCACGCCCGGGCGAAACTTTTTTGGCCCGGCCAAGCATGGGCGACCTTGACGGCAAGACCGCATTGGTGACGGGCGCAGCCTCCGGCATCGGGCTGGCCACGGTCGAACTGTTCGCGCGTCGCGGTGCGAAGGTCGCCCTCAATCACCTGCCGGATGATCCCCGCGGCCCCGCGGCTGTCGAACGGTTGCGCGTCGACGGCTTGGCTGTCATCGGCGCGCCCGGCGACGTGTCTAAGGCCGGCGCCGCCGAAAAGATGGTTCACAGCGCCATCGACGCCCTGGGCCGGCTCGATTTCCTCGCCAACAATGCCGGCACCTCGGCAACCCTCGCGCCGATTGCACCGGCCGATCTGGACCGGCTGACGGAAGAATTTTGGGCGGCGATTCTCGCCACGAACCTGCTCGGGCCGTTCCGCTGTACTCGCGCGGCGGCGACGGCGCTCAAGGCTGCGCACGGCGCGGTTTGCAACACTGCCTCTGTCGCTGGCCGCAACATGGCGGGGTCCAGCATGGCTTACGGCGCGAGCAAGGCCGGCCTTATCAATCTCACCCAGAATTTGGCGCGCGCGCTTGCGCCCGAAGCCCGTGCGAACGCGGTGGCGCCCGGATTTGTCGACACCGATTGGACGCGGCCGTGGCCGCAAGCGCGCAAGCAATCCGCCATCGAGCGCTCGCTGCTCAAGCGCGCCTGCACGCCGGCCGATATCGCTGCGGCGATCGTGTTTCTGTGCGCCGATACCAACATGGTGACGGCGCAGACGCTGGTCGTAGACGGCGGATACTCGCTCTAGCTGCTCCTTTACGCTCGCTCGCGGCTCGGGCCAGGTCGGCCCAAGCCACTCTATTTCAGCAGCAACTGCGGCAGCCAAAGCGAGAGTGCGGGGACGTAAGTCACTAATGCCAGCACGATCAGCATTGGCACGTAGAAGATCAGGATGCTGCGCGACACCGCCTCCATGCTGACGCGGCCGATCGCGCATCCAACCACCATGGTCGGGCCGACCGGAGGCGTAAGCAGGCCGATGCCGAGGTTAAGGATCATGATGATGCCGAAATGCACCGGATCGATGCCGAAGGTCTTGATAACCGGCAGGAAGATCGGCGTGCAGATGAGCAGCATCGGCGCCAGATCCATGAACGTGCCGAGCAACAGCAGCAGAACGTTGACGTAGAGCAGAAAGGTGTACTTGTCGCTCGAGATCGCGACGAAAAACTCCGTGGCCTTTGCCGGGATGCGCATGATCGCCATCATGTATCCGAAGGCGATCGAGAAGCCGATCATGATCATGACCATGCCGACGGTGCGCACGACGCGTGCGATCAGCTTCGGCACCTCGCTCCACTTGACGTCGCGGTAGACGAACATCGTCACGAGAAAGGCATAGATACAGGCGACCGCTCCCGACTCGGTCGGTGTGAAGATGCCGGACAGGATGCCGCCTAAGATGATCACGACTGTAATCATGCCCCAGATCGCATCGATGGCGATCCTAACTGCGTCACGCAGTGGCACGATCTCGCCTCGAGGAAATTTGTTCCGGTATGCGATGATCAGAACAAGAATGATCAATGACAGACCAAGCAGCAAAGCCGGGATGATGCCGCCCATGAACAGGTGAGCCACCGAGATCGTCCCGCCGGCGGCGATCGAATAAATGATCATGTTGTGGGACGGCGGGACGAGAAGCGGCTGCAGCGAGCCCGAGATCGTGACGTTGACCGCGAACAGGCGCGGATAGCCGTTCTTGATCATCTGCGGAATCATCACCGAGCCGACCGCGGCGGTGTCGGCCACGGAAGAGCCGGAGATGCAGCCGAACATCGTAGAGGCGACGATGTTGACGAGCGCCATTCCCCCGCGAATGAAGCCGACGAAAACCTTGGCGAGATTGACCAGGCGCTCGGCCATTCCGCCGACGGCCATGATCGCGCCGGTGAGGATGAAGAACGGGATTGCCAGCAGTGAGAAACCGCTCATGCCGCCGGCGACCTTGAGCATCACCGCTTCAAGCGGGATTCCCGCGTAAAGCGCGGCGAGAATGGCGGCGAGGCCGAGCGCATAAGCGACCGGCATTCCCATGAGACAGACGATGGTAAAACTACCAACGAGAATGAAGATGTCCACGACGGAAGTCCGTCTTCGGTCTTATTCGGTGGTGAGTTGGCTGACCGTCTCGGGCTCGGGCTCAGAGAAGAACTTCCGCGTCAAGAAGCGCTCGATTACGAACAAAACCGTGAGCGCGCCGCCGATCGGAATGGGCAGATAGGAGATTCCTACCGTAATGATTGGAAACTCCGGGATAGCCTGGTGCCAGGTCGCCTGGCAGAGTTTTATGCCCCACACGAGCATGAAGAAGTTCGTCGCCAGCATCAGCACTTCGAGGATCCAGCCGAGGAACGATTTGGTCGGCTCGTGCAGAAACGCGGGCAGAATGCCGACGCCGATGTGCAGATATTCGCGATAACAGACCACGGCGGAGAGAAAGGAGACGACGATCATCAACAGAATCGCTAACGGCTCCGGCCACGATGCTGCACTGTTGAGCACGTAACGAGTGAACACGCCGTAAGGAATGATCAGCACGATGACGACGAGAAACGCGCCGGCCACGAATAGGCAGGCGTTATGGATCGCGTCCATCGCGCGGAAATATCGCTCCTTCATGGAACTCCCCATCCTGCGAACAATAGGAGAGCCGCGAATCCATCGACTAGCCGGCTTGATCGGCGCTCGATCAGGCGATCATTTCACGTCTTGAATGCGCTTGATCAGCTCGGCGTCCTGTTTGCCGTATTTCTCCCATACCGGTTCGACCGCGGCCTGGAACGGCCGCTTGTCGTCGATCTTGATGATCTCGACGCCCGCTGCCTCGATCTGTTTGACCGATTTCTCCTCCATTTCGTACCAAAGCTTGCGCTCTTCTTGCTGCGCTTGTTTGGAGAATTGGACGATCAGCGCCTGATCGTCCTTGCCCAGCGAGTCCCAGATCTTCTTCGAGAACACCAGGATTTCCGGGATCATCAGATGCCCGGTGAGGGAGAAATATTTGGCATAACGGTAATGCTGTCCGGTGGCGTAGGTGGGAGCGTTGTTCTCGGCGCCGTCCACGACCCCGGTTTGCATCGCATTGACGAGTTGATCGAAGCCCATGGCGACGCCATTGCCTCCCAGGGCATTCATGGTGTCGACGAAGACTGGATTGCCCATCATCCGAATCTTGAGGCCCTTCAGGTCCTCGATACTCCTGATCGGTTTCTTGCTGTTGTAGACATTGCGTGTGCCGGCGTTCATCCAGCAAAGCCCGATAAGGCCTGCGGTTGGATGGTCCGACAGCTTCTTCAACAGTTCATCGCCGATCGGGCCATCGATCACCTTCTCCATGTGGGCGTCATCGCGAAACATGAACGGCAGATTGAACACGTTGAGCTCGGGAACGAGCGGGCCCATAGGTCCGACGCTGATGCGCGCAATGGCAAGCGCCCCGACTTGGGCTTGCTCGATCATTTCCTTCTCGCCGCCGAGCTGCATCGACGGGTACATCTGGATGCTGATGCGGCCGCCTGTCACGGCTTCGAGTTTCCTCCCCATCGCCAAGACCGCTTCCACGGTCGGATAGCCGAGCGGATGCACATCGGTGGCCTTGAGCACGAGTTTTTGCTGCGCGAAGGCGGGAATGCCGAGATCGGTCGCGAGCGCGGCGAGCGCGCTGACACCGAGACGGAGCACGCTGCGGCGATTCATGATGGTCCTCCTAGGCCGCTAATGATTGCGCCGGGGCCGAGCCGGTTGATCGGGGCGGCAGGCCCATGCTAGCACTTGTCATATCATATGATGACTGTCGGCCGCCGAGTGTCAAGGGTATGAGCAGAGCGAGCCTTTCGGTGATCCAGCCGCTGTCCGCGCCGCGATCCCTGGCCAGCGAGCTGGTTGCGCGCCTCACCGACGACATCACGAGCGGCAAGATCCCGCCCGGGTCGCGCCTGCCGACCGAACAGGAATTGATCGCCGCGACCGGCGTGAGCCGGACGGTGGTGCGCGAAGCGGTGGCAGCTTTGCGGGCGGATGGACTCGTGATCACGCGCCAGGGCGTCGGCGCCTTTGTCCCGGAAAACGCGCGCCGGCCGCTGCGCATCGAGGTCGACCCGCTGTCGCCGCTGCGCGCCGTGTTGGACGTGATGGAATTGCGCACCGGCATCGAGATCGAGGCCGCCGGTTTGGCCGCCGATCGCGGCTCGGCATCGCAGATCCGCAAGATCGTGGAGTGCCTTGCGGCCATCGACGGCGCGCTCAAGCGCGGCGGGGACGCGATCTCCGAGGATTTCGCGCTCCATTGCAGTATTGCCGACGCCACCGGGAACCCGCAGTTTCGACGGTTTCTGGAGCATCTCGGACGCTTCATCATCCCGCGGCAGACGATTCGCGGCGGGCCGGGGATACCGAGACGTGCCTATAGCGAGACGTTTCAACGCGAGCACCGAGCTATCGTGCAGGCCATCCGCAGCGGAAGCGTTTTGCAAGCGCGCGCGGCAATGCGACGGCACCTCCTCAATAGCCGCAAGCGCTATCAGCGTCTCGCCGCCAGGCTGGACAGCAGGTAGGAGTTATTTGGCGAAGGAATAGCGCGAGCAAGATCATGAAAACGGTTTTGGTCACTGGCGCAGCCGGAGGCATCGGCACGCGTCTGCGCCAAATGCTCAAAGGCGCCTATCCCAACATTCGGCTAAGCGACCTTAGGCGCCCTGCCGATCTTGCGCCCGACGAGACTTTCGTCGAAGCCGACCTTGCCAGCATGACGGAGGTCGAGAACGCGGTTGCCGGCGTGCAAGGCATCGTGCATCTCGGCGGCTTCTCGGTCGAAGGATCGTGGGACACGATCCTGCAAGCCAACATCATCGGTTGCTATAATCTGTTCGAGGCGGCGCGTCGGCAGCGAGTCGAACGCGTGGTGTTCGCCTCGTCGAACCACGCGATCGGTTTTTATCCCCGCCGCCGCCGCATCGGGGTCGACGCGCCCGTGCGCCCGGATTCTCGTTATGGCGTGAGCAAGGCCTTCGGCGAGGCGCTCGGCGCGCTTTATGCATTCAAGCATGGACTGCGCGTCACCTGCATCCGCATCGGCAATTTCGGCGACGCGCCGGTCGATCGGCGTCGGCTGTCGATCTGGGTCTCGCCGCAGGACCTCGTGCAACTGATCCGCATCGGCCTCGAGCACGCCGAGATCCGCTACGAGATATTTTATGGCGCGTCCGATAACGCGCGCGGCTGGTGGGACAACGCGGCGGCCTTCCGCCTCGGCTATCGGCCGCACAGCCGTTCGGAGGAGCACAGCGCCGCCGCGCTCGCGGCCGACGCAAAGCTTCCGCCCGACCCCGTCGGCGACTGGTATCAGGGCGGGCCGTTTTGCAGCGAGGAGTTCAGCGACGGCGTGGAACGTGCGCCGCTGTGAGCGAGACCGGCCGGCACCGGCTATAAGCTGCGGCCGTCGAAGGGCGCGGCTTTGAGCCCGGCAATATCGACGTCGTCAAGACAGCGCACATTGACCGCAATCATTTCATCGCCCTTCGGATTGCTGCCGCGCGAGAAGGCGCCCACGCCGCAGTGCGGACAAAATAGGTGATGGATGGATTTCTTGCCGAACTGGTAGTCCTTCAGCGCGTCGGCGCCGGCGCGCAGCGCGAAGCTTGCCGGCGGCACGAACGACCAGAGCGCGCCGCGCTTCTGACAGATCGAACAATTGCAAGCCATCACGTTGCCGAGGTCGGTCGTCACCTCGAAACGCACCTCTCCGCAATGGCAGCCGCCGGTATAGGTCTTAGCTCCTGGCATCTGCTGGTGCCTAGTCCTGCTGAAAGTCGATTCGTTTGTCCGGCCGTTCGAGGTCCACGTGTAAGGCCTCGCACAACCGATTCGAATAATTCCACATACCGCAAAACACCGTCAGCTCCACGATCTGTTTCTCGGTGAAGTGCCGCCGCATCGCCGCGAAAGCGTCGTCATCGTCTCGCGCGGTGAGCAGCGTCACGGCTTCGGCCCAGCGAATCGCCGCTTTCTGACGCTCGTCCAGATCGGGAGAGTGCATGTAGTCGCCGCCTTGCGTCGCTTTGATCTGCGCCTCGGTGAGGCCGACTTTTCGGCCCAGCGGCACGTTGTGCGACATGCAATAGGCGCTGCGGTTGAGCGCCGAGGTTTTGATGATGACGAGCTGTTGCACTTTCACGTAGTCCGGGTCGGATTTCACGTTATCGAGGCGGATTGCTGCATTCGGCAACATCCAGCCCGCAAGTGCGGCCGGCTGATGCGCCAGAACCTGCGAGAAATTGCTGATGCGCCCCCACTGTTTGCGCACCCCGTCATAGACCTCGCGGGTATCGGCGTCGGCCTCCTCCGGCTTGATCATTCGCACGCGCGCCACGGCGACCTCCTGCCGCCGGCAATCTAGCGCACGTGTCGGGCGGGCGCGAGCCCGCGACAAATCCTCAGGCTCATCCGTGCTGAAATTGGATATTGCAGCCCTTTTCAATCGATACTCGTTCGAGCGCGTCCATCGCTCCCTTCAGCACACCGAGCTGGTTGTTGGCATCGGTCGCCTTGCTATCCTGGCCGCCCGCAGTCTGGCTGCCCGCAGCCTCCTGACTAGTGATGCGTTTTGCCTCCTCGCCGAGCTGACGGCACGTTAGGTTCTCGAATGTCGAGGGTTCAACGTAGACCGGGTCAATGCCGGGGACGGATTGGTGTGTGCAGGCGCCGAGGACTGCAGCAATTCCGACAGCGATGAATGTGCCAAAGCGCATGGTTCCGCAGTAGGCTCGTAATTGAGGCGACATTTTGCACGGTGCAACTTGCGGTGCAAGTTGGCGTGCTCACGCGGCTGGGTTTCTAGTCCAAGCGGGAGTCCTGTGGGGGTGCTGCCCAGTTTTTTTGCAATTTCCGCGTGGCCGCGGAGTAAGGGCCTGCACTTGCGCACCAGGGCGCGGCGCTTTTGAGGTAAACATAGCGGCGAATCGATCGAGATCCGTTCTATCGCCTTGGCGCGCACGGGTGAGTCGCGATGGGTTGGTGCTGAGGGTCCCTGCTACACCTCATAATCGCCTTCCCGCGATGAAGCGGCGCGCGCACGCGCGCGTTTTCGTGTGCGAGTTCTGACGTTTGCCTGTAATTTTTGAGTAGATCCAATGAGATACGCCCGCCGGGCGCGATGTCAGGCGCCACCGTGCAGCGAACGGCTAGAGCGCCGTCGCTGGAAATTGTCGGCGCAAAATGTGCTATCGTCGTTGGCAACGGGCACGAATAAAGATCCCGGCCGGAGGGATGATCACTACGCCGAAAAGCCATGACAGCGCGTACCTGCGCGGCGGCGTGGCCGCGAGGGCCGTGGGCACGTGCCGCGACACGAGACAGCGGCTGTGGGACGGCCTGCGGACAGGCCCGCATTGCCCGGCGTGGCGGCTGTGAGATGTTCCGACGCGGCGTCCCAAACTCTCCCTTCCCAGCGGCTCACGCGGCCGTCCATCCATTCGAGTCGATCCCATGAAATTGTCGACTCGTCTGACCCTGGCAATGGTGGCGCTGGTTCTGTTCACGACCGCGGCGACGGGAATCCTCGGCTATCGCAATCTCTTGAGCGTGGCGCTGCCTCGTTCGTTGGAGCGTCTCGGCGGTCACGTGCAGCTCCTTGCAACCGAGCTTGAGGCCGTCGTCCGCGGCGCGCGGGCGGACGTGCTGGCCTTTGCGGTTGATGCGATGGTGGAGGGGAGTTCCGGCGAAATCGCCGATCGCTCCAGCGTCTTCGCCGCGGTCGAGCGGCGCCGCCTAGCGTCGCGGTTTTCGGCGGAACTTACCGCCAAGCCCTGGTATGACGAATTGCGGATCATCGCCGATGACCAGCGCGAGATCGTCCGCGCAGACCGTTCAGGACCAGGTGGCGCAATTCGTTCGGTACCCGAGGCGGAACTCCAGAGCGCTGGCGATCGGGAATATTTTCAAAAGACGATCGGACTTGCGGCCGGCGACGTTTACATCTCGCCGATCGATCTCAAGGAGACGCAGGGCGTCATCGCCACTCCGCGCATTCCGACCATGCGGGTCGCCGCGCCACTATTTGCACCGGATGGTCGGCGGTTTGGAATCGTCGTCGCCAATCTGGATTTGAGGCCCGTATTCGACCGCATTCGCGGTGCTGCACGCGAAAGCAGCCGCATCTACGTCGTGGACGACTCGGGCGATTATCTCCTCCATCCCGATGTAAAGCGCGAGTTCGGCTTTCAGGTGGGTTCGCCTGCGCGTGTGCAAGACGAATACCCCGGGCTGATGGAATTGCTGCAGAGCAATGATGCGGGACCTCGGGTCGTCCGTGACCGCTCCGGCGGGCGCCTCGGCGTGGCATGGCAAAAGCTGCGGCTGGGAGGTGGTCCGCGGGTCGCTGCGATTGAGACCCTTCCTTATCCCGCTCTTATTGCCGGAGCGACGACCATTCGCGATTCGAGCGCAGTCGCTGCGCTCGCTGCGGTGCTGGTTGCATTCGTATTGGCGGTGATCATCGCCCGCTCCATGACCAGACCGCTGGCGCAAATGACGCGGGCGGTCGAAGGGCTGGCGCGCAACGAACTGATCGTTGCTCCCACCGGCGCGAGCGGCGAGATCGGCGTTTTGGCGAGGGCATTCGCCCGCATGGACGCAGATATCCGCGACAAGACGGCTGCGCTCAACCGCGAAATCGAAGAGCGCAGCCGCCTGTTCGATACGTCGCCGGATTTGATTTTGACGACGGACCATGCGGGCAAGTTTCTTTCGCGTCAGTCCGAGTTGCAAGACGATCTTGGGCTACGATCCGGAAGAAATGATCGGGCGCACGGGGACGAGTTCACCTATCCCGGCGATCTCGAAGCGGTGCGGGCAGAGATGCGGTTGGCGCGCCGCGGGCAGCAAAGGCGCAATTTCGAGACTCGCTGCGTTCACCAGGACGGGCGGCTCGTAACGCTCGCGTGGAGCGACGTGTGGTCGGAGCCGGAACAGCTGCATCTTTTCATCGGCCGCGACAGGACGGAGGCTAAAAAGGCGGAGGAGGCGCTGCTCGACAGCGAGCGCATGGCGCGCACCATCATCGATACCGCGCTGGACGCCATCATCCAGGTCAACGAATCCGGCGAAGTCCTGGCATGGAATCCGCAGGCGGAATCGATCCTCGGCTGGTCACGTCAGGAGGCGATGGGCAGACCGATCACGGATCTGTACCTCCCGAAGGGGTACCGGCCGCGCTATCTCACCATGAACGAGTTGATGCGGCAGGTGGGGCGGGTCGAAGGCGAACGATTCGAGATCGATGCGCTGCGCAAGGACGGTCACAAGATCAAGGTGGAAATATCCATGTCCGGCGTGCGCCGGCGTGATGGCAATGTCTACAACCTGCTGCTGCGCGACATCACCGCCAAGATCGCCGCCGAGGAGCAGATGCGGCAATCACAGAAGATGGAAGCCATCGGACAGCTTACCGGCGGTATTGCGCACGACTTCAACAATGTGCTCACGGCGATCACGTCGATCATCGGTATTTTGGCCGACGGAGTCGCCGACAAGCCGCAACTTTCGGAAGCGACCAAGTTGATCGCTGCCGCGGCGCGGCGGGGAGCGGAGTTGACCAGGCGCCTTCTCGCCTTCGCCCGCAAGCAGCCGTTGGAGCCGCGCGAAACCGACATCAATGCCCTGATCATGAATGCCCAGAAGTTGT
>Ga0306920_100002031_pt1 | contig 25346 bp, 23 predicted proteins | sample flu12Cox44000170_FD_204666 | JGI IMG/M metagenome (GOLD analysis project Ga0306920, IMG submission 204666) | Lab enrichment of tropical soil microbial communities from Luquillo Experimental Forest, Puerto Rico - flux4day.12C.oxic.44.000.170 (v2)... | ecosystem: Environmental > Terrestrial >...
TCGTCGGCTTCTTCAGCTTCTCCAGCCGGCAGGAATACTATTCGCTCCCCGCGGTTCCGGCCCTCGCACTGCTCACGGCCGGCTGGCTTCAGCGCGAGAATAATTCGCCAGCCGATAGCCGCGAACGCCGGTCTGGCAGAATCGCCTCGGGAGTCCTTCTCGCCCTGGGTTGTCTGGTTTTTGTCGTCTGCATGAGCATCTTTGCCCAATCTCATCCGTTTCCCGCTGGCACCGATATCGGCGACGTTCTCACCGCGCATCCAGGACACTACAAACTCTCGCTTGGCCACATGCAGGACCTCACCGTCGAAGCGCTCGGCATGTTTCGAGCGCCGCTCTGGGAATTCGGCTCTGCAATGTTGCTGGGAGTCGGGCTCAATTGGTTTTTCCGCAGGCGCAGCTTCGCACTCAAGGCCAATCTCTCCCTCGGCGCGATGATGGTCGCCATTCTTCTGTGTGTGTGCCAGGGCTTCGTGATTTTCTCGCCGGAAATCTCATCGAAGAGCCTGGCGCTCGCGATTCGCAAGGATTTTCAACCCGGTCAAACGATCGTCTTCTACCGCAACTACGAAAGCGGCGCCTCCATCACTTTCTACACGGGCGAACGAGTCCACATCATTGACGGGCGGCGTGCCGATCTTTGGTTCGGGTCGCTCTTTCCCGATATTCCGCCTGTCTTCGAAGACCAGAATTCTTTCGTACAGCTGTGGTATGGACCCAACCGCGTCTATCTGTTCACCGAAGACTCATTCGTGGAAGACGCCCTGAAGGGAATTGACCCAAAAACAGCGCACATTTTCGCACGTAGCGGCGGCAAAATTGTGTTTACGAACCAGCCCATCGCCCCCGCTTCCATTGCATCACCGGTTCCCGCAATTTCAGCGCACCCTGAGAGGCTTCCTTGACTCATCCCTGGCATGACCTGAGTCCCGGCAACAAGGTCCCTTACGAATTCGACGCCGTCATCGAAATCCCGCTGCACTCCAACGTTAAGTATGAGCTCGACAAGGCCAGTGGAATGATCCGCATGGATCGTGTTCTTTACTCCGCCGTTTTTTATCCCGCGAACTACGGCTTCATTCCTCAAACGCTCGCCGAAGATCACGATCCCCTCGATGTTCTGGTGCTCTGCCAGGAATCCGTGGTTCCCCTAACCATCATGCACGCTAGGGTGATCGGCCTCATGACCATGATCGATTCCGGCGATCCCGATCACAAGATAATCGCCGTCGCCACCAAAGACCCCGAATTCAACGGATATCACGAAGCAAGCGAGCTGCCGCCGCACCGGCTGGCCTTCATTCGACGATTTTTTCAGGATTACAAACAGCTGGAAGGTAAAGAAGCGGATGTAGACGAGATCATGCCGCCATCCAAAGCTTATCAGATAATCAAAAACGCGCTCGCGACCTACAAGAAACAGTTTTCCTCGGAGAAGGCCCTCAAGCCAAAACGCTAGTTCAAGGCGCTATTCCGTATACATCACCAGCATCACACCAAGAACGATCATGAATAGCGGCCACACCTTGCTAAAAAGCTCGTACCATTTCGCATTCGATTCCGCCAGGCCTTTCGCCACCGCTGCTCCCGCTCCGGCCTCCGCAAAATGTGCGTGTTGATGCTGGACGCTTACCATCGTCTTCATCGCATCCGGGCCGTGCATCCCGCCATGATGATGGAATAGCAGCAGAACGCATCCCCCTAACGCCACCACCGGGAACACCCATGCGCTCCACGCCGCTTTGAGTCGTTCGCTCGCCCGCAACATTTCCACCACGCCCATCACCAGCAAGATGAGCGCAAATGTCTTATGTTGCACATCCTCGGGATTGTGCATCATCGCGTAAATAAAACTCTGGTTTCCGAATGGCCAGATTTCCGTATCACTGAACACAAGAAGAAACACCCCCGCAATCAAAAAACACATCGGCCATGCATAGCGCGCTGCGGGCCACCGCTTGCTCAGCGCCGGCTGTCCCAGGAAAAAGAGCGCCGCCAGAATCACCAGCACCCCGGCAAGATGATGATTGAATTCGCTCTCACGTTTGTCCGCAAGATGCTTGGCCTTTTGGGCGGGCGTCTCCTCCATCGCCGCCGCATTCTGCATGCCTGGCATGTCTGCCATATCTCCCATGCCAGACATATGCGACATGTTTCCCATATCTGATTGGGGACGCAGCGTCGGATGGTACGTCCAGCCGGGCGCTGCAAGAAATACGGCGCAAATCACCACAAGCAACGAACTCAGGCCGATCCAGAAGGTTTTCTCAGACCGATTCAGTGGCAATGTTCCCCAACCTCCATTTTTTGTTAGTTGCAGCCCATTTTGAATGCGGCGGCCTGCCGCCGCTTTCATAAATCCCCGGCTTGCCGGGGCGACTCTCAGAAAATAGGATTGCTTGTCCTTTTCCTACGTCTGCGGGCGAGTCAAAAGAGACAAAACAACGTCAGAAATCCATCGCCAAACCAACATAGTTCTCAGCCAGCGACTGCGACGCAGCTCGCGAGCTAGTCACGTAATCGAGTTCAGCGAGTTGGCGTCGTTGATCGAATTCATTGTCAGTTTCGAACAAGTGCAGCATCGCCGTCATCCACCACGAAAATCTCTGCACCTTCCAGACCCGCCGCAGGCACGTCGCCGAATATTCATCGAGACGCCGCCGCCCGTCCGATTTGTAAAATTCCTCCAGCGCCCGAGCCAGCACGCGAACATCTGCCACCGCCAAATTCAATCCCTTGGCGCCAGTCGGCGGAACGATGTGCGCCGCATCGCCCGCCAGGAACATCTTTCCACATTGCATAGGTTCCACAACAAAGCTGCGCATCCCCGTCACGCCCTTCTGCGTGATCGGCCCTTCCGTCAGCTTCCACCCGTTATCCGTTGCGAGGCGCCGGTGCAGTTCCTCCCAGATTTTCGCGTCCGGCCATTTGTTAATGTCCTCGTCCGGCGAGCATTGCAAGTACAGCCTGCTCACTTGCGGCGACCGCATGCTGAGCAGCGCGAAACCTCGCTCGTGGTAGCTGTAAATCAGTTCATCGCACGATGGCGCTACGTCCGCTAAGATCCCGAGCCATCCGAACGGGTAGGTGCGATCGAACAATCTAAGCACGCCGTTCGGCACGCTCGGCCGGCAGATTCCGTGAAATCCGTCACAACCCGCAATGAAATCGCAACTCAGTTCGTACGTTTCCCCGTGGCTGCGATATCGAATGCGCGGTTTCGTCGCTGAACCCGCATCTGCAAAATCGTGGACGCTCACTTCTTCCACTTCGTAAAAGATCTGGCCCCCGGCTTCGCGCCGCGCCTTATTGAGGTCCTTGATTACCTCGTGCTGCGCGTAAATCGTGATTGCCTTCCCGCCGGTCAATTGCGCAAAATCGATCCGGTGCGTCCTACGCGCGAATCGCAGGTTCACTCCGTAATGGACGAGCCCTTCCTTCTTCAGCCGCTCGCCCGCGCCGGTCTCGATCATCAGATCCACAGTCCCCTGCTCCAGCACTCCCGCGCGCACCCGCTCTTCCACATACTGTTGGCTGCGATTTTCGATGACGATGGATTCGATTCCCAGCAGATGCAGAAGATGCGAAAGCATCAATCCGGCAGGCCCGGCCCCGACAATTCCCACCTGCGTGCGCAGTTTTTGCACACCGCTATTTTAATACCGCGAGCGCTCCGGCGCGCCCACAAAATTCATTCTTCTCCGCTTCCGCTTGTCGCTTCCAAATAATCGCCAGTAGCCTCATTCCCCGACATACAAAACCTCTCCGAGGAACCTGGCGTGCACTGCCGCCTTGTTTTCCGTGAGATCGCCCGCCTGAAATTGATTGTCGACCTGACGCGCCGGCCGCCCCCGATCCTGTACCTCCTTGACGAGTTGCTTCAAGGAACGAATTCACACGATCGCCGGATTGGCGCGAAGGCCATTGCGCGCAACTTGTTCCAGCACGGTGCGATTGGGTTGATAACCACACACGATCTGGCGCTCGCGGAAATTGCCGACTCGTTGGGACCAGGCGCCGCGAACTTTCATTTCGAACATCGCCTGGTGAACGGGAAACTGCGTTTCGACTACATTTGACTGTGGGAGTCGTGCAAACCAGCAACGCTTTGGAGCTTATGCGATCTATCGGCCTCGATGTTTAAGAAGGATGTTAAAAAGATCTGATACCGCGAACCGCCGCCGGGTCTACTAAGATGTGAATTCTTGCTTCTGCTTGACCCTTCTCGACAATCTCCGGTAGCCTCACTCCGCAATTATTCGATCCGATTCGAAGGAGTGCCTCGGCATGCTCGTCAGCCACAAACGGATTCTCATCGAGTGGGGCGATTGTGACCCTGCCGGAATCGTTTTTTACCCGCGGTATCTCGAGTGGTTTGACGGTTGCACTACCGCTCTGTTCCTCGCCGCGGGCCTGCCGATTCAAAATCTGTTCCGTTCGCACGGCGTCCTGGGCGTTCCGCTCGTCGACGTAAAGGCCCGGTTCATCGTGCCGTCCACGTTTGGCGACGAACTGCGCGCCGAATCAACCGTGATGGAATTCCGGCGCAGCAGTTTTGTGCTTCGCCATCAATATTTCAAAGACCAGGTTCTGGCCGTAGAAGGCGTCGAGACCCGCGTCTGGGCCGGTCTCGACCCGCAAGATCCCAAGCGCATGAAATCCCGCCCGCTGCCTCCTGAAGTGATTGCCCGTTTATCCGACAATCGGCCCTGAATCGAAACTCAGCGCAGCGCAAGGATTCCGTACGGTTCGCACAAAGCAAATGGCCCAAGTGAACAATGAAACGCAGCTTGCGCTCATCCGCCACGATCGGCTTTTGTCGGTCGCCGACATTGCCGGCACTTTTCTTTTCGCGATCGAAGGCGCGACGGCCGCCGTCACCGGCGACCTCGATTTACTAGGGCTGATGGTCCTTGCGTTTTCCACAGCGCTGGCCGGAGGAATCATCCGCGACCTGCTGATCGGCGCGGTGCCGCCTCAGTCTTTGCGCGACTGGCGCTACCCCACCGTAGCGTTCGCGGGCGCTGCAATCGTTTTTTCCCTGCATCAGCTTTTCGAGAATCCTCCCACCGAACCTCTCATCGTCCTGGACGCCGGGGCGCTCGCTCTGTTCGCGGTCGCGGGCACCGAGAAGGCGCTGAAGTACAAAATGCATCCTTTCATTGCGGCTTTGCTGGGCGCCATCACGGCGGTTGGCGGCGGGACGATTCGCGATATTTTCCTGGCGCGGGTGCCGAATGTGTTGCGCGCCGATGTCTACGCTACCGCCGCGCTGATCGGTTCGACTGTGATGATCGTCGCCCGAAGATGGCGAATGGGCGATGCGCCCTCGGCGCTCTTGGGAGGCGTCTCCTGCTTTTTGATTCGCCTAATCAGCGTCTGGCGGCACTGGCAGCTGCCGCACGTCCCGACGTGATTGCGATTTGCTAGCGAATCGAATCGCGCAATTGAATCAACGCTTTATCGGCGCCGTCCACGCGGATGAGTCCGGGCCGCGGATCCTCAAGATCCAGCACGGCGTAGATCGTGATCGGAATCACTGTCGCGTACAGAATCATGCGCAACCAGCTGCGGCTTTTTCGTTTTGCCATCGCATAGCCGGCCAATAGCCCGCTCAGAAGCGCCACGCTCACGAACAGCAGAAGAATCAGCGCCGGCAGACGGCTGCCAGAGGCGCTCATTCGCCCGGTCCTGACGTCAATCATGTCGTTAATCGCGGGCATCAGGAGCCGTGTTGAATTTTGCGTCGAGTCATTCTTGCTTACGGCCAGAGAGCGCGACCAGATCCCCTGCTGAATCTCGCCGGCGCGCGCGAATTCCTGCCGGGCCTCACTTCAAACTTTAAGAATCTCAAAAGCGCGAAGCCGCGCGTCGAGATACTCACGAAAAAGCGCGCGGACTTCCGACTGCTCGGCAGCGGGAAGCAAGTCGACGCGAAGATAAGCCGTGCCGATCGTGTTGGCCTCTTTGACGATCAGCTGGCGGCGAGCGTCAAAGCGCGACATCGCCCCCGCAAAACTGAATCCGAGAAGAAGCCCAAGCAGCGCGAACACCGCCGGGTCGATGGTCCCCGTCCCTTCATATGCTAGCTCGTTGTTCCTTTTCGAGCTCGCCAGGCCAATCCGGAAACCAATTTCCAGGCACAACAAGATGCCCAAAACAGGCCGGCCGACATCGCCACTTCTTTCCAGGTGGATAGATTCATCGGTCAGTCCACACCCGAAAATCTTTCAGTCGGCATTGGGAAGCAGGGATTCATTTTTTCCGTCTATTTCGGCGAACACTCCTTGCGCGATGTGAAAGGCTGCATTGGCTGCCGGCACACCGCAGTAGATTGCGCTCTGCAGCAGCAGTTCTCGAATTTCATCGCGCGTCACCTTGTTATTGAGCGCGGCCCGAACATGCATCCGGAATTCATCGCTGCGATTGAGGGCGACCATCATCGCGAGGGTTATCAGGCTGCGCGTATTTCGCGGAAGGCCGGGCCGCGACCAGATTTCTCCCCAGGCATAGCGCGTGATGAAATCCTGGAAGGGCTCCGTAAATGCGTTTTTGCTCTTCTCCGCTTTATCGACGTGCGCATCTCCGAGCACGGCACGCCGGACCTTCATTCCAGCTTCGTGCCGTTCGCTATCACTCCTATTTTTCCCGGGCATCAGTTCCCCTCCGGCTGGGTCAAAAAATTAAGCAACGCTTTCGTGAATTCATCCGCAGCTTCCAGGTTCGAGAGATGCGACGAATCCAGTTCCACCAGTTTTGCGCCCGGAATCGTGTCCGCGAGGTAACGCACATCCGCCGCTGGAATCACAGGGTCGTGCAATCCTGCGATCACCAGAGTGCGAGCTTGAATGCGCGAAATCGTTTCGCGCTGATCCGCGTCGCGGATGGCGCCGCAATTCGCGGCGTAGCCTTCCGGAGAAGTGCTTGCGATCATCTGGCGCGTGGAAGCAATGACATCCGGCGCCCTGGCGATGAAGGCGGGAGTGAACCAGCGCTGCGCCTGTGTTTCAGCAACCGGGCCCATGCCTTGCGTCCGCACCATTTCGATCCGCGCGTTCCAAGTGTCCGCTGCGCCAATTTTCGCAGCAGTATTGCACAGCACGAGTCGGTTGATTCGGTCGGCAGCGTACACGCCGAGCCACATGCCGATCACGCCGCCCATCGAAAGCCCGCAAAAATGCGCGCGCTCGATTCCCACCGCGTCGAGCAATCCGATGACATCGCGCCCCAGTTGAGACATGTTGTAGGGTCCGACGGTCACAGACGACTGGCCGTGGCCGCGCGTGTCGCAGCGCAAGACGCGAAACTGAGCTGCCAGCGCCGGGACCTGCGGCTCCCACATGGACAAATTGGTGCCCAGTGAATTCGAGAGAGCGAGCACGGGCGCGTCGTCAGGGCCGTCGAAGCGATAGTTCAACCGCACGCGGTTCGATTCCGCAAAAGGCATGCTTAGAGTTCTCCGAGTTGCCGCATTAGAGTTTTCGATCCAGGCTGGATAGGACTTTCCTAGTCATTTCTCTGGCAGAGCCGATGTAATTTCCGGGGTCCATCAAACGTGCGATTTCTTCGGTGGAAAGGTGCTCGCGAACTTTGGCGTCGCTCAGGAGCACATCTTGCAATGATTGATTTTTCTCGACAGCGCGACGGCTCGCTTCCTCCAACAATTGATGCGATTGCGAGCGACCCAGCTTGCTTCGCAGAGCCATCGCTACAGCTTCGGAAAAAATCAAGCCGCGCGTCACTTCGATATTTTCTGACATGCGATCTTCGCGAATCTCCAGCCCGCCAAGCACTGCGGCCGCCTGCGCGACCGCTCCTCCCGCGAGCATGCAGATTTCCGGAAGTGTTTCCCATTCGGCGTGCCAACCACCCAAGCCTCGCTCGTGCTCCTGCACCATGCTGGCCAGCATCGTGCAAACAAGAGCTGGAACTCGAATCGCCGCGGATAAAATCACCGCGCAGCCGACTGGATTCTGTTTGTGCGGCATCGTCGAGGAACCGCCCTTGCCGGGCGCTGCGGGCTCAGCCACTTCCGCGACTTCGGTTTGCGCCATCAGTGAAATATCGCGCGCGATCTTTCCGAGCGTCCCGACCAATAGACCTAGCGAGGTTGCCACTTCCGCGAACCGGTCACGTTGCGTGTGCCAGGGCATATCCGGCAAACCAAGCTTCAGATCATCGGCCAGGGCGGAAGCGACCGCTGGCCCTCGATCGCCGAGCGCCGCGAGCGTGCCCACGGCGCCTCCGAATTGAATTACGAGTGCATCTTCTTGCGTTTGGTTGAGGCGAGCGTGATGCCGCTCGATCGCAGAAAGCCAACCGGCGGCTTTGAGTCCGAGGGTGACGGGCGGGGCATGTTGCAGCCAAGTGCGGCCAGCGAGGAGAGTGGACTCGTGGGCTTCCACAAGCTTTACCAGCGCGCGGGAAATTCGGGAGAGTCCGTTGCCGATTTCCTCGAGAGCTTCTCGCAACTGCAGCACGAGACCGGTGTCGATCGCGTCCTGACTGGTAGCGCCATAGTGGACGAAGGCAGAAGCCTTCTCGTGATTCCTGGCGACGAGTGAGGCGAGCTGCTTGATCATCGGGATCGCCACGTTCCCGGCAATCGCGCCTTCGCGAGCCAGCGTCTCAATCGAAAAGAGATTCGCATCGCATTGCGATTCAATCGCTGCAGCGGCTTCCTTGGACGCGATGCCTTCGCGAGCCAGCGCTCGTGCCAGCGCGGCCTCGAAATTCAGCATGGCTTGCAGGCGACGATGATCGGAAAAGATCTCGCGCATGTCGCCGGTCGTGAAGAGCGGACCGAGCAGGTGAACGGGATGTGGTGTGGTCATTTGAGTGGTGCCAGCGCCGGTATCATATCGCGGGAACTGCCTTTGCTTCGGAGAAAAGCGGAGCGAGGGGCAAATGGCAAAAGATCGTGCAACTGCCAAGATCGGAAGGATGAGCGTGGCAAAGGCGCACAGACAAGAGGAGGCAACGGTCTGCGGCGAAACCAACGCCGCCGGAGTTTTCTTTGCGTCGCGAACTGGTGCAACTGGTTGGTTGGAGCGCAGGCTGAAGCCTACGCTACTGAAACGCAACTTTAGACGTGGGGGGCTACTTTTTTCAGGTCGGCTATGAAGAGCTTCATTTCTTGGTGGCGCGTGGCATCGTCTGGGGCGCGCAGGATGGAAGATGGATGGACTGTGGCTATCACGTGCGGGGCTAGATCGGATTTGAGGAATTCGCCGCGGTGCAGGGTGACGCGGAAATCGCCGCCAAGCAGGGATTGGGCGGCTGTGGCACCGAGGCAGACGATTACGTTGGGGCGGATGGCTGCGATTTCGGCGTCGAGCCAGGGGCGGCACGCGGCGATTTCGGTGGCGTTTGGTTTTTTGTGGATGCGGCGTTTGCCACGTGGTTCCCATTTGAAGTGCTTCACGACGTTGGTGACGTAGACTTTCTTTCTGTCGATACCTGCTTCGAGTAACGCGCTATCGAGAAGTTTTCCTGCTGGTCCGACGAAGGGCTTGCCTTCGATGTCTTCCTGATCGCCCGGCTGTTCACCTACGAAAATTACTTTTGGTTTTGCACCGGCGCCTTCGCCGAAGACTGTTTGCGTGGCGTTCTTCCATAGATCACAGATTTTGCAGTGGGCGGCTTCTTTTTGAAGCTCTTCGATGGAGGCGTTGCGCGGAAATAGCGCGAGTGCGGGTTGAGTGGCTGAGCGTTTGGCCATGGGGAAGCGTAATGCGCTGGGGGAAGGTAAGGAATCGGGGAGTTGCGGTAGGGCTTGCGCGGCGCATGGCGGATGCGAAAAGCTCGGTCCTCGTTTCGCTCTGGTCTCGGTAATGCGCTCGCGCATCGATTTTTTTTTCACGGCTACAAAAACGCCGGCCGGAGGCCCTTCGTACCTCAGGACGAGTCAGCGGTACAAAGGCAAGTCAAGAGAGCCAGGCAGGGTGCCCTTCGTGCGTCTGGGCCAACCGGCGCTACAGGGGCTTGACAAGGGCGGGTGCCGGAGAGAGAATTTGATTAGGCGAAGAAAAAGCGAAACTACTTAAGGGCACAGTGGTGCCAAACATCGATGCCGGGCACGGCCCCGGAACCCCATCCGGGATCGACACGCCATGCCCCTACTGAACTTTTCTCCTCGCCGGTGGTTGTCATGTCTGGAAATCTTGCTGCTTTGCGATTGCAGGTGGAGACGGCGCTGGCCGGGCGCGTAACTGCGCCCTTCTCGTATCGCGACCGGAAACTTGTGGAGATGGTATCAGCGGGCATCCCGGAAATTGATGCGCTTACGGGAGGATTGCCGCGCGGCGGAGTGACGGAAATTTGCGGGTCTCCCTGCTCCGGGCGAACGAGTTTGCTGGTTTCGGCGCTGGCTTCGCGAACGGCGCAAGCGGAGGTGTGCGCGCTTGTTGATGGACGCGACGCTTTCGATCCTCATGCGGCGGCTGCCGCTGGAGTGGAGTTGAAACGGCTGCTTTGGGTGCGCTGCCGGAATATCGAGCAGGCGTTGCGATCGACAGATTTGCTTTTGCAGAGCGGCGGATTCGGGATGATTGCGGTGGACCTGAGCGACATTTTGCCGGCGACGGTGCGGCACGTTCCGTTGAATGCGTGGTTTCGGTTCCGGCGGGCTGTAGAGGATACGCCGACGATCCTGATGCTGCTCGAGCAGGAGCCGAATGCGAAGACGTGCGCGTCACTGGTGTTGCGGGTGGGATTTGAGGGGACGCGGTGGGTGGGGACGGCGAGCGAGAATCGAGCGGGAGATTTTTGTGCTGCGAATTCTTCGGCATGTTTGCTGGAAGGAGCGGGAGTGCGGGCGGAGGTGGTGAGGTCGAGTGTGCAGCCGGTGGATGGGAGAGAGGTTACGGCTGAGGGAGGCGAGGGCGATTTCACATTTGAAATTTCAAATTTCAAATGAAATGCAAAGGCAGGAGCAGAGAGGCGTGGTGTCACAGAGGCACGGCGGCACAGAGGCAAAGTCAGAAGCAAAGACGAAGACAGAAGCACTGCTCAAACAAGCTTTGGCTTCGCTCAGGACGAGCCGCACTCTATATGGGATTTGCTGCGATTTACGTTGCGGATTTTATGGTGCAGGCGGTGGTGCGTGCGGAGCCTGGGTTGCGTGGTTGCGCGATTGCGCTTCTTGAGGGCACGCCGCCGCTGCGCAAGGTGGTGGCTGTGAATGACGCGGCTTTGCGAGCTGGAATTGAACTGGGGATGACGGAATCGCAGGCCGAGGATTTTTGCGCGGTGCAGGCGCGGCTGCGATCGCCGACGCTGGAAAAAACGGCGCATGCGGCGCTGATGGATCTGGGGTGGTCGGTTTCGCCGCGTGTGGAAGATACGGCTGCGGACACGATTGTGCTGGATCTTGCGGGTCTCGCTTCCTTGCTGGGAAGCGAGGAGATTATTGCCGAGCAATTAATGGAACGCGCGTCGCTGCTGGGATTGGCGGCGCGGGTGACGATCTCGTCAAATCTTGAAACAGCGATCCTTGCGGCGCGTGGCCTTACGGGAGTGATTTTGATTCCTGCGGGCGAGGAAGCGAAGGCGCTTGGCGGCTTGCCGGTTCACGTTCTTTCACCTGCCGCGGAGACTCTTGAAACGCTTGCCAGCTGGGGTGTGCGCACGTGCGGGGAGCTTGCGGCGTTGCCTGTGCTTGAGCTTTCGGAGCGGCTGGGGCATGAGGGAGTTTGGCTGCATGAATTCGCGCGCGGTGCGAGTTCGCGTGCGATGGTGCTGGCGGAGCCAGATGTTCATTTCGAAGAGGAGATGGAGCTTGAGGATGCGGTGCCGGAGTTGGAGCCTTTGTCGTTTTTGCTTGGAAGGCTGCTTGACCAATTGTGCGCGCGGCTGGCGGCGAGATCGCTGGCGGCAGCAACGATTCGGGTGCGATTCGAGCTGGAGCCAGTGTCAGAAAATAATGTGCGCTCGCTCAATGACAGTGCTCCGCGGAAAGCTGCCTTACCGATGTACGAGAAGCTTCTGACCTTGCCGCTGCCGTCGCGAAATTCAAAGATGCTGCTGAAATTGCTTCGCTTGCAATTGCAGGCAGAGCCGCCGCAGACGGCCGTGCTGAAAATATTCATGGCTGCCGAACCGGCGCGATCGCGATTCGCGCAGGGTGGATTGTTTTTGCCGAGTTCGCCCGATCCGGAAAAGCTCGAGCTGACGATTGCGCGGCTTGCGAATCTGGTGGGCGAAGAAAACGTTGGCGCGCCCGAATTGGCGGATACGCACCGGCGGGATGCGTTTCAGATGCGGCGATTTGTGATGCGGCAGAGCGCGGACGAAGCTGCTTCCAAAATGCGGGCTGCAACTCAAAAAGTGGGCGCTGCACTGCGCTACGTGGCGTCGGGTGCAGAACACAAATCGTTTACAGCTGCTCATAGCACTCGAATGTCTTTTCGCGTTTACAGGCCTTCTTTGCCGGCGAGGGTGGAAATGCGCGAGGGGCGGCTGGCGCGAGTTTCGTTCAACGGCGTGCGCGGCGAAGTGGTGGCGGCGTCGGGCCCGTGGCGCACTTCGGGAGATTGGTGGCAGGAAGACGGGTGGGAACACGACGAGTGGGACATTGATGTTCGTTTCGGCTGGTCTTCCGCGCCTGTCACTGCCGTTCGGCAGGTCTTGATGAAACGCCAGCGCGTGGCGCTCACGCGCTCGGATTTATTTTCATCCAACGAGCGCGAACAATCGATGCAGCGCGGGCTTTATTGCATTTATTACGACGCGGAGCGCGGGGGTTGGTTCGTGCGGGGGATGTACGACTGATGAGCAAAGCGGTCTACACGGAACTTCACGCGCGGTCGGCGTTCAGTTTTCTTGAAGGCGCGACAGTGCCGGAGGATCTGGCGAACTCGTGTAAAGAAAAAGAAATGAGCGCGATGGCTGTGCTCGATCGCGACGGAGTGTATGGCGCGCCGCGTTTTCATCTGACTGCGAAGAAGATTCCCATTCAGGCGCATATCGGCGCAGAGGTGACGTCGGCGGAAGGCTGGCGGTATCCGTTGTTGGTGGCGTCGCGCGAGGGCTATCAGAATTTGTGCCGGTTGATCACGCAGATGAAATTGCGTGCGCGCAAGGGTGAAGGAAACGTGGCGGCGGAGGAAGTCGCCGAAAAGGCGCGCGGGCTCATTTGCCTGACGGGAGGCGATGAGGGACCGCTCGCGCATGCGTTGGCGCACGGAGGCGTGGAGCGCGGGACAGAATGCGTGCAGCAGCTTTGTGAGCTGTTTGGGCGCGAGAACGTGTACGTGGAGTTGCAGCGGCATTTTTGCCGCGATGAAGAAGCGCGCAATCACGTTGCTATTGAAATCGCACGGAAATTGAATTTGCCGCTGCTGGCGACGAATGGGGTGTGCTACGCCGAGAAGCGGCAACGGAAAATTCTGGATGTGTTCACGTGCATTCGCAACCACCGCAACCTTGCGACGGCCGGGCGGCTCCTGACGCGCAATTCCGAGCGTCATCTGAAAGCGCCGCGCGAGATGGTGGACTTTTTCAGCGATCTTCCCGAAGCGATTGCCAACACGCAGGAGCTTTCGTCGCGTTTGCAATTCGCAATGAGTGATCTGGGCTATGAATTTCCGCGCTATCCGGTGACGGACGGCGAAACGGAGATGAGTTTCCTGCGAGATCGGGCGCAGGAAGGGATGGTGACGCGCTACGGCAGGGATGATGAACGCGCGCGAAAGCAGATCGAACGCGAGCTTCAGCTCATCGAGAAACTCAAGCTGGCGGGATATTTTCTGATCGTGTGGGACATTGTGCGCTTTTGTCGCGAGAAAAATATTCTCGTGCAAGGACGCGGTTCGGCGGCGAATAGCGCTGTTTGCTACGCGCTCGGTATTACAGCAGTGGATCCGGTGGGAATGGATTTGCTTTTCGAACGCTTTTTATCCGAAGAGCGCGGCGAATGGCCTGATATTGATCTCGATTTGCCGAGTGGAGATCAGCGCGAGCGCGCGATTCAATACGTTTACGAGCGGTACGGACAATTGGGCGCGGCGATGACGGCAAATGTGATCACCTATCGCGGGCGCTCGGCGGCGCGCGAAATCGGCAAGGCGCTTTCGTTTGATCCTAAAACGCTCGATCGCCTGGCTGGCCTGGTGGGCGCGTGGGGATACAGAGACGCAAACGATACGCTCGAGAGTCAGTTCCGTGACGCCGGGCTCGATTCAACGCACCCGCGCATTCGCAACTTTTTCGAACTCTGCCAGATGGTGCAGGATTTGCCGCGTCATCTTGGCCAACACTCCGGTGGCATGGTCGTTTGCCAGGGGCAACTTGATTCCGTGGTGCCGCTCGAGCCGGCAACGATGCCGGGGCGCGTTGTGGTGCAATGGGACAAAGAAGATTGTGCGGACATGGGGATTGTGAAAATTGATTTGTTGGGACTGGGCATGATGGCTGTGCTCGAGGACTCATTGAAAATTATTCGCGAGGATTATGGCGAGGAAGTGGATCTGGCGCGTTTGCCGGCGTATGACCGGACGGTTTACGAGACGCTGTGCAAAGCCGATACCGTGGGGATGTTTCAAATCGAGAGTCGCGCGCAAATGTCATGCTTGCCGCGGCTGAGGCCGAATCGTTTTTACGACATTGTGGTGCAGGTGGCGATCATACGGCCGGGGCCGATCGTGGGGCAGATGGTGAATCCGTATTTGAAGCGGCGCCAGGGGCGCGAGCCGGCTGAATGCCTGCACCCGTCGCTCGAACCGGTGCTTTCGCGCACATTGGGAGTGCCGCTGTTTCAGGAACAGCTGTTGCGCATGGCCATGATTGCGGCGGGATTTACGGGAGGCGAGGCGGAAGAATTGCGGCGGGCGTTTGGATTCAAGCGTTCGGAAAAGCGCATGAAAGAAGTGGAAGTAAAGCTTCGTCGCGGAATGGAACAGAACGGAATTCTTGGAACGACACAGGACACAATCGTTCAGTCCATTACATCTTTTGCGCTCTATGGATTTCCTGAATCGCACGCGGCCAGTTTTGCGTTGCTTGCGTATGCCAGCGCGTATTTGAAATGCCATTATCTGGCGGCGTTTACAGCGGCGATGCTGAATAACCAGCCAATGGGATTTTACAACGCGGCCACGCTGGTGAAGGACGCGCAGCGGCACGGATTAAAAGTGAGGCCGATCGATGTGACTTGCTCGAACTGGCTGTGCAAGCTGGAAAAAGATGACGAACGGCTGGTGATGAGGCTCGGGTTTCGTTACGTGAAAGGATTGCGGCAGGAGATCGCGCTGGCGCTTCTGGAGCAGCGCGCGATGCGGCCGTTTGCTTCGATCGAGGATTTAAAATTGCGCGTACCTGGATTGCAGAAGAGCGAAATGGCAACGCTTGCCTCGATTGGTGCGCTGAATTTTATTTCTGCCGGCAACAGCGGCAGGTGGCACGGAATTCACCGGCGCGAAGCGTTGTGGCAGATCGAGCGCGCTTCGCGGCGTGCGGGACCTTTGCTGGAGCGAACTGCATTAGAGGATGCGACGCAGGACAATTCGAGGGCAGATGGCGCTCGAAGCGATTCACATGAGGAACAGGAATTTCACGTTCCTGCCGACACTACTGTGCCAGAGCGAATTTCGTTTTCGCGCGCGAGCGATTCTCCTTTGCAGCCGATGACAGCAGAAGAAAGGCTGGTGGCGGATTTTCACGGCACGGGAATGACAGTGGGGCCGCATCCGATGGCTTACCATCGAGCGGAATTAAGGAAGCAGGGGATACGGTCTGCGAACGAGCTTGGCACGATTCCCGATGGCACCTGGGTGCGCATTGCGGGGTCGGTAATCGCGCGGCAGCGCCCTGGCACTGCGAAAGGGTTCGTGTTTCTAAGCATCGAGGATGAGACAGGGATTTCAAACGCGATTATCACTCCGACACTTTTTGAGCAGGATCACGTGGTGGTGGTGCATCAGCAATTCTTGCTGATCGAAGGACCGCTGCAAAATCAAGACAACGTGATTTCCGTGAAAGCGGCGCGCATTCGACCGCTCTCCATTACCCGAGCCGAAACCGTATCGCACGATTTTCACTAAGCTCGCACAGACCATAGTTTCCTACACTTCTTTGCTGCCCGCGGACGCAGTTCGTCTGGTTTGAACTTCGCGACTCCCTGTCGTAATCTATTCTCATCGCATTTGCACCTCTGCGCGCCCGTAGCTCAGCTGGATAGAGCGTCTGGCTACGAACCAGCTTAGCTAAAAATCTAAACCGTTTCTCTGGTGTCGCTTACGGGCGAGCTTCTGAATTCTCCCTTCCCCTAAACGTACCAAAGTTGTACCGAAATTTGACTGTGGCGGGCGGAGCCACTCTGTCGCTCCAACACAGCGCGGCGAAGTGTGCCCGTTGCGGGCAGGCATGCCAACTCTCCCATTCGGACGACATTACCAAGCTCAGCGCCTGGCTCGGGAAAAGCTCAAACGGCGATGCGGGAGAGCCATAAGAAACATCATGAATTAGAAGTGGTGGAGTTGCACTGGTAGCGCTTCCAGCGCGCAGCATAGGAATTTGGTGCGGCAACCCTTGTGTGATGGTTACAACGCTACCAGAGCCTTTTGGACTACCCGCGCCGGGCATATGTGCGAGCGGCCTGGGCCAAACGCAGATGAAGCTGGCGTACAGCGTGTTGTCAGCGCGGCTACCTTGCGCTCATGGGTCGGTTCAGCAGAGAATCACCGCAGCATGCCGAGCGTCTTTCTCACGTTCAGATGCCGCCACTGTCAGCAAGGTCGCTGCGTAGCTGCTATATGGTGGGACATTCGTGCAATTAATGAACTCAAAGACAAAGATTTTTCTACGCGATGTCCTGAGTGCGGGCATCAAGACGTATTTTTTGGCATAGAGGCCATCGAGATTTGCCATGGGGAATTGTCACCTATTGAGCGGATGGAGTTGGACGAAGACGAGTTGCGGGAATTCGGACTAAACGAAGAGCGTGAAAGCGAAGACTGAAAGTGGCTTAACCTTTTGAAACGACCAACGAATTGGCAAGATAGAATCTGGAAATCATGCCCGCAAGTCCCTGGCGAACATTTGGCACCCCCGACCCCAATTACGATTTCGTCGTCCTTCTATCGTTTCTTCCACTCAAAAGTTACTGGAGAGTGCTGCCCTTTTTCTTTTACACGGTGCAGGTGGTCTGGCAGTTGGCAGGGGCAGGCGGTCTGGTGGGTTATTCGCTTCTAGCGCGTCCGTTCAAGAAGCAATTCTGGACGCTCTCCGCCTGGAGGAACGAAGGCGCTCTGCGAGCTTTCGTTCAGCATCCACCGCATGTGCACGTCATGACCGCTCTCGCCCCCCACATGGGCGAGACCAGGTTCGTGCGCTGGGCGGTTAAAGGTTCTCAGCTGCCACCGCATTGGGATGATGCGCTAAGCCGACTTCCACTTTAGCGCGACTCTTTACGATTGGTTTCCCTTCGCTTCGTCACACTGCTTTGCGGCGCTATTGGGGTCGGACGACCGTGGACGGTAAGCCCGCAATAAGTGACGCGCTGCCGAACCAGCAGACGGTACAGTGCCCGCGCTGTGAGCAACGATATCGGCTCGGTTACTCAGATAACGAATGGCACAAGCTCAGCGCGTGGCTGGGGAAAGCTGAACGGGCAGCTCGCGAGAGTCATAAGAAATATCACGAAGCAGACGTGTTGCAATTGCGCTGGTAGCCTTCCAGCGCGCTGTCGAGCGCCGTGCGCCGAAATGAAGTGTTCTGAGCCAGCAATAAATTCTCGTTGCAAACCAGAAGGTTCTACGTCACCAACCCGACCACTCACGTTGACTTACTCGCTACCGCAGCCTAATATCCCGCGAAATGGTGGACACCCAGCCATGATTGGTCAAACCATCTCGCACTACCGCATCCTTGAGAAGCTCGGTGGCGGTGGGATGGGTGTCGTCTACAAGGCCGAGGACACTCGTCTACATCGGTTTGTTGCTCTCAAGTTCTTGCCAGAACACGTTGCGCGGGACTCACAGGCGTTGGCTCGTTTTCAACGTGAAGCCCAAGCCGCGTCTGCTCTAAATCACCCAAATATCTGCACGATTTACGACATCGGCGAAGAGAACGGACAGGCTTTCATCGCCATGGAATTCCTGGATGGGCAGACGTTGAAGCATGTCATCCAAGGCCGTCCAATGGAATTAGAGCAGTTGCTGGAAATCGCAATTCAGGTGACCGACGGACTGGAAGCCGCGCACCGAGAAGGCATCATTCACCGCGACATCAAACCAGCCAACATCTTTTTCACCAAGCACGGGCACGCCAAGATTCTCGACTTCGGATTGGCCATGCTGGCCTCATCGCCGCGTATTGCGCAGGGGATTGGGGCTTCCTCGATGCCAACGGCTGTTTCGGATGAACTGCTCACTAGCCCCGGTTCGACTGTCGGCACAGTTGCATATATGTCGCCAGAGCAAGTGCGTGGAAAAGGCTTGGATGCACGCACCGATTTGTTTTCGTTTGGTGTGGTTCTCTACGAAATGGCGACAGGTGCACTTCCCTTCCGGGGGGACACCTCGGGAGTGATTACCGACGCAATTCTGCATCAGGCTCCAGTTGCACCGGTGCGGTTGAATCCTGATGTGCCAGCAAAATTAGAGGACATTATCAACAAGGCGCTGGAAAAAGAGCGGGACCTCCGCTATCAGTCTGCTCGAGACATACGCACCGACCTAAAGCGCCTGCAGCGGGATAGCGGCTCCGGGCGAACCTCGACAACCGATGCACAAGCAGTTCCGGTGTCTGTGCCGGAAATCGCCAGCAGTTCCGCAAACCTCATAGCGGTTCAGCCTGCTGCGAAACCGTCGCATACGAAATATATTGCCGCTGGTGCGGCCATCCTGCTTGCCGCGATTGCGTTCGCCTTGTTTCACTTCAAGGGTTCTGCCACTGTGCCTAGTGGCCCTGCAAAGATTACGCAAATCAGCCAGTGGAACAAGCCGATGAGAGACGCACACTTATCTCCCGATGGCCACGCGGTGGCATTTGATTCAGAGGTAGGCGGCATCGCGCAGGTGTTTCTGATGCTCACCGCTGGTGGCGTGCCTCTTCAACTTACGAATGATGAAGGCGACAAAGACGTCGACAATTTCTCGCCCGACGGCAGGGAGGTTTATTACCGAAGGTCTGTAGGGCGCAACGAAGTTTGGGCCGTGCCCACACTCGGGGGCACTCCGCGCCGTGTGGCGTCTGCAGCTGATGTAATGCTCCAATCATTCGGTGTCTCAACCGACCCAGGATTCGATTTAAAAGATGGCTGCGTCGAAGGCTGGACACCATAGGCGGGCGGCGTCCGTCAATTTTTTCCAGTGCCTTCCGAATGCGTAGGTCGCGACCTGTGGAAATGAATCCCCGTCGGAGCGTTCTTATCGCTTCACCATCACGTCCTGCTTGGTGATATACCTCGGCAAGATTTATAAAAAGTTGGGGGTGAGTCCACTTTATTTCCAAGGCCTCGCGGCACATCCTTTCACCAGCGAGGTAGCGTTTTTCAACCAGAGCGCAGAGCATACCCACGTAGGAAAGAAAAAATGGATTTTGTGGTTCCTCTCTAAGAGCGCGGCGAACGTGCGCGAGTGCTATACCCTTGTGCTCATCATGAAGATGTCTGAGACATTCTGCAAATTCAGTTCGCCCAATAGTAGTCGGTGAGTGCACTTCTCTCTCGTCCAACATGAAGTTGTTCCCCCTAAGACGAGCATTCGAACCTAAGTTTGGAGATTAGCGCTTGTTACCGAGTTGGGTCACGTATCCGACGGTGCTAATCTGCCCAAAGCTTTACTGTCCTTTGGGACAGGCGAGGGCGTTAACTGAAGTTCAACTGAATACGTTTTTCGAGCGTGACATTTGTTCTAGCAGCAACTTTAAATGAAAGCAAAGTCTCCGCCTGGCCCTTCTTAACTCCCCGAATTCTCCGTGATAGAATCCAAGTCAAACTAACCCTCCGCTGGAGGCTCAAGATGCGAAAATCCTTTGGGCTCCTTCTGTCGGTTCTTGTATTCCTTTTCCTTTCGCAAACCCTTCGGTCCGAAATAGAACCCGTGGCTCTTCCCGAGTCAGCAACCCCATACGCGACTGGCACGGCTATTTTCGGCCAGCAGTCCGCCCCAGTGCGCACGCCTGACACCCCGACTTCTAATCCAGGTGCGTGGGCCCAACAGGGTACAGCAAGGCGAACGGTGGACGTGAATCAACTGAAGGCCGAGGCTAAGGAAATTCAAGATTTGAGCCAGGGTCTCACGGAGCAAATCGATAAGATCGGGAATGGCAAATTACCAGCAGAACTTATCGAGAACCTCAAAAAGATTGAAAAAATTTCCAAGCGCATAAGAGGAGAAATCTCGTAACGTGGGATAGTTGTTGAAAAAGTTGAGGATAAACAGAATAAGCAGGGAAAACGGAAAGACAGAAGTTATCTCCATCGAGCAGGCCGTAGAGAAACTGAAAGGTTATTACAGCCTGCCAACCGACGAAATAAGGGCAATTTTAGAAAGTGGTTCGCGCCTGCCCACAATCTCGTTTATTTACGAACGTGCGGACTGGTTCGATTGGCTCACACAACGCTGATTGCAGCGAATCTTATGCCGCCGCATCGGTGACACTTTCTTGCCCTAACAAAGATTTCAGTCGCTGCTCTAAGTAAGAAATCCCCAACAAAGCAGCCTGAAGCTGAACTCGCAGAGTGTTATTCTCGGCTTGGAGAATATCCAACCGAGCTTGCAGGGCATTCTCGGCTTGGAGAACGCCGAGCCGAGCTTGCAGCTTTCGATTATCGTTTTGAAGCCGACTTATCTCGGTGTTGTGGCGAAATTGCTGCTGTCGAGAGCTTTCGGCAAGATAACTAAGCTCAGTTTCAAGACCCATAATGCGATGCAACAAATACGTCTCGTCGCTCATGGTTTCACCTACTTCGTATTCGTTCTCGGCCTCCCGCCGCTGTTCGAGCCGCCCTGCTCTATCAACACAACCTGAGCGGCGCAATTCGAACAACGCCAGCACGTGTAGGCATACATGATTAACTCCTACATTCAGAATTACGGTGCCTTCGGGAATACGGGTGACGAGTTAATTGCTGCAAACCGGACCGTTTTGAAAACCTGTTCCGATTCGGCGTGCTTCAGTAGAACAAAAATCCAAGCACGGCGGAAGGTTATCTGGGCACACTTAGCCCGAGCAGTAAACAGAAGGCGGCCCCGCTTCCCAGAGGAGCCACCCAAGGCCCGTCCTGCGCAGCAACCTTATAAAAGGTGGCTGACGCCTCCAATAGTACGAATTCTCCAGTACCCCGCGCCCACCGCTCCGTTGCCTGCCAGTTCAAGTCCCCACAATTCGGGGTGAGCGGTGCGGTAAGTCCTTTGAGTGAAAGGAGACTACCTAAGTGGCATAGCTAGTTCCGCGTGATTTCTATGCTGAATGCCCGGTGCGGTGGCGTTGCCGACCAATTGTCGTAAGCCGACTTTCGCCAGCCGGGGGTTGAACTTGCCGGTTCGCAACCTTCTACCTGCTTTGATCCTCAAAACTGTAACTGGACCTTCAACTGGATATTTCGAGGTGAGGCATCGCCACCTAAGCCTGCTCCCAAAATTCCTGTCGGCGGACTCTGCATGCCGAAAATCTGGCCAAACGTTGGATGAGTATTGGAGTTATCCGGCATACCAAAGTTCGGATGGTTGAAGAAATTGTAAAACTGAAGTCCAATTCCTAAAGCAGCATTTTCCCATCGGGGAATTTTAGTGTTTTTCATGATGGCAAAATCTGTGTTGAAGTAACCCGGTGCTCGGAAGCGATTTCGTCCCTGTGCAACAGACACTGCAGGACCCGCACACGGGCCTGACGGGCCCGGCAGGTTTCCAGCATTGAAGCTCGTTTCACATCCTGTTTGCAAAAACCGCGCATTTGGGTTGGGTGTCACCCCGTCAGGCAGCAACTGGGGCGGCTGGCACGGTTGCGAGGCAACAGGTATAGCCGCTCCTTCTCCGCACGAACCTACCCCAACAACTGGCTCAGCGGGAACAGCATAGATTGGCCCGAAAAAATTGTTCGCCTGAAGTTCGAAACCTTTCGCATCGTCGATTACCGTATAGGGGAAACCGCTACGAGCGAAGATCGTCCCCGAAATCTGCCAACCTTTCACAAGATACTCCGGCCCGTGGCCGCGCAGTGCAGCCCTTACAGGAACTTCCCACACATAGCTCGCATTGAAAGAATGCCGGGCGTCATAATCTGCATTTCCGTAGCTGCCCCTGAAATTTAGCGGATTCTGAGGCGCTTCCGAACTCCCAAAGGTAAATGGAGCCAGCCCCCCGTTTGAGACCTCATCGAGGGCGTGGCCATAGGTATAGTTCGCTTGGAAAACGCCTTCACTCCAGCCGTTGAAGCGGTGCTGAACAGAGAAAACCATGCCGTGATAGTTTGACACGCCGACGGTGGTCAACTGAGTCACACCGCCAAACCGCGGATCGGCACAAGGAGGAACAGGCGGACTCGTGCATAGCGCGGCAGGCAACGCGTCAAAGCCAAAAGCATTCGCCGATGGATTCAGGATCAGCTCATGCACGCCGCGATTGCCGAAGTATCCTATGTTTATCGATGTTCCCGCACCGAAGACGTGTTGCGCTTCGAGGCTCCACTTCAGATATTGCGGAGTTTTAAGTAAGTGGTCGGGGCTTCCCAGTGTGGGAGGTGAGAAGCCGTTTACCTTAGCCTTGATTTCCGCGAAGGTTTCTCCCGATGCGAACCCGTTCAAAAACTCAGTATTCGAATTCGCAGCATCCTTGAATAGGCTCGTCGTTTCATTTGGGGCGAGGTTGTCGCTTTGAACAACAAAGCGGTTGGAAAGTGGAGGATTGTTATAAATAGCCAAGACGGCGAAGCTTGGCAATGAATCGTAAAAAATCCCGATTCCACCCCGGACCACCGTGTTGTGCGCTGTGCCAAATGGCTGCCAAGCAAAACCAAATCGCGGCGCCCATACAATGGCGGAGACGTTTTCGTAGGCTTGTTTGAGATTCGTCTGAATGGCCTGATTGTAGGGTTGATCAGGATCATGGTTGACCGAATCGAAGGGGCTAGTCAGCCGCGCGAAGCAGCGGTTCTCGCAAACAGTATTGGAATGATGCTCAGTCCTTATCGCGAATGTCAGCGTTAGGTTTTGTCGCAGATGCCACTCTTCTTGGGCATAGAGACCAAGGATATATTCAGAAAAATGATTCGAGAGCTGTGAAGTAAACGACTGAGTCAGCTGCGTGGCATCTGTCTGCGGCGTTGCTGGGTCAAAGCCTCCCTGATAAAACGCGTTGAGCGTGAACGGTACCAAAGTTCCCTGATCCACGCCGAACAAGGCATCAACCCTGTGCCTAAGGAAATCGATCCCAAAGCCAAGCTTATGTTTTCCCCATATCTTCATGAAGTCGTCGGACACCCGGTACATACTGGGGCCATATCCGGAACGCGATCCTTGGCTGGAACCGATGTTCGTGAAGGAATTGGCGTCTTGCCAAGAAAGCAATGTTGGAAGTGCTTCGAGTGTTCCTGCAAAGCTTGCCTGCCCGTCCCGGGACCTAAACCTATGAACTCCCAAGAGGAACTGGTTGGCGGCGTAAGAGCTAAACGTGTGTGTCTCCACTAGCTGTCCTTGCCACCATCCACGGCTGATCACTATTCACATTGAATAATGGACTTATTGGATCTGTAAAACTTGCTTGATGGCCGCTGTTGTAAGCAAGAAGGAAAAAAATCTGGTCCTTAGGACGGATGTTCCAATCCACACGACCGGATACCAGTGATTCGTACGTCGGACGACCAATTGTTGTTTCGTAGTGTACTGCACAAGGTACCGTCGTGCCCAGTCCGTTTGGCCCTACAAATTGTTGGGTACAACCTAAGGGGTCCGAGAAGCTGCCGGACGTGGCTCTGCTCACTCCAGGCGCGCTGTTGTAGAGGTTGAAAATCTGCTTGTAAAATGCATCAGAGGCGGACGTAGGGCCGAACTTGGAGTCGATGTTGGCGATGGTTGCCGTTTCAAACTGAGGACTAGGTAAAACCACGGGTTGCGCGGCTTGTGGAACTAGCAAACGCAGACCTTCGGTGTCGAAGAAGAAGAACAGCTTGTCCTTTTTGATCGGGCCGCCGATCGAACCCGCCCACTGGTTGGCGTTATCGAAGGGACGCGGAGTACCGGTTGCATTGTTGATCCAACCGTTGGCGTTAAGAACACGCCCATTCCAGAAGTACAGGACATTCCCGTGGAATTGGTTTCCTCCGGACTTGGTAATGTAACTAACGCTGGCTCCCGCTAGTACTCCGAATTTCCCAGAATACCCGTTGCTGACAATCGTCGCCTCTTGCACTTCGTTCTTGCCCAACAGCAAATTGGTGGCGCTTGACGAATTTATGTTTAGACCGAGATCCGTATAGTTCATTCCGTTCAAGATGAACATCGTGGAAGTGCCGGAAATTCCCAAAATTGAAAAATTACCGACACCACCGGCGGTGTTCATGATGGCACCCGGAGAGGTCTGCGCGATGTATGTGAGATCGTTGCCCGGATTCGTTAGCTGAGCAACTTGAAAACTCCCCGCGGTACTGAACGCATCCGCATTTTCCGCATCCATGAGCAAGACGTGTTCAGTCACTTTTACTGTGCTGCTACTTTTCGCGATGACGAGTCTGATGTTTAAAGTGGTAGGAGGCCCCACGCTGACGTCGAGAATTTGGCTCACCGTTTGGAAGCCTGGATGGGGGACAGTCAAAGTGTAGGTTCCCGGGGGCAAAAACGAGAATGAGTACACTCCGTCACGATCGGTGTATTTCGTTTGACTATTTCCTTTGGCGTTGTCTTTCAACTGAACGCTTGCGCCCGGCACGACAGCCTCACTCGGGTCTGTCACCACACCGGTGAGGCCACCCGACGTCGAGTTCTGCGCACCGACGCCATCGGAAAGCATCAAACCAAGCAATACGAGGACCGCAGGAATGACAAATGGCCGCAAGGTCAAGGACACCCCTAATGAAATCTTGAGTAAGCGCCCGTTGAGGAACCTTCTACGCCCATAACTTGGAAGGTCAAGTCAAACGTCATACAGGAAGCTAGTGTCGCAGGTTTTAATCGAGGACTCGTACGTACTAGTGGAGAATTTGACAGAAGCAGAAAGCTAAACGAATCACGATTCTCAACTTCCGGTAAGTCGCCTCACAGGGCAATTCAAAATTCGGGCGTTTCTACTTGATTGCATAACAGAGTCGGCTCCTAGACCTCGAGTAGACTTTGGTTGTTCGACGACCGAAGGCTCGGGAAAAGGAGCCGAGCATGTTGATTATCGGAGTAGATTATCACCCCAGCTTCC
>Ga0306920_100002032_pt1 | contig 25336 bp, 23 predicted proteins | sample flu12Cox44000170_FD_204666 | JGI IMG/M metagenome (GOLD analysis project Ga0306920, IMG submission 204666) | Lab enrichment of tropical soil microbial communities from Luquillo Experimental Forest, Puerto Rico - flux4day.12C.oxic.44.000.170 (v2)... | ecosystem: Environmental > Terrestrial >...
CGGAGGGGCCATCGCCATGCCCTGGTCGGCAGTTAACCGGGGCGGGACGCTACGCTGTCGTGCCCGGAGTGCTCACTTTCCGCCAAACTTGTCGAACTCTCCGTTACGCACTCCTCCGAGGAATGCGTTCCATTCGTCCGGTGTAAACCTGAGCACCGGGCCGTCGGCATCCTTGCTGTCCCGAATACCGATCTGGTCACCGGGCAGGCTTGCCACTTCGACGCAGTTGCCGTTGGCAAAGCTCAGAGAGCTCTTAGTCCAGGACAAACCTGGACCGAGCCCCTCTGGGCTGACGCCAAGCGTCACCCTTTCCATGTCTGGTCCCCTTTGCTGAATGTCCCTGCGCACGGCTGAAGGCCGGGACTTTGGCCGGGAGTGTATCAGTCACTTAGCGAACTCAGGCCCCAACTTGACCGATACGACTCACTCCCTTCACGGAGAACACGTCTCCCAGAAACCACTCATTCATCATATCTTTGCCTATAACCCCCCTCTTACGGACAAAACGGGTGAGGGCAGGGAGGTGTCTGGTGGCTGTGTGGTGCGTGTTGCGAAGGAGGCCGATGTACGCCGCCGAGCCGCGCAAGCCCTCTTCTCGCGGCCTGCCGTCGGCGTGGCTGGGCCGTGCTCGGGCTCAAATGCCTGCGATGCGGGTGCTGCCCGCCCATCGTCGCCGGGCCTGGGCGGCGCCCGCTTTCCGGGTCGGGCGGCCGGCCGCTGCGCTAGCCGCTTCTGCACCGCTCAGGCGCTCACGGCGCTCACCGGGTATGTGACCAGTGCGCCTGCGCCGTTTCGAGGATGAGTTCTCTGGACGACGCCGGGTCGAGCGCTTCGGCAGCCAGCATCTGGAATGCGATCCTGTGCAAATACGTGTCCCGTTCGCCCTCCACGGAAAAATCAGCCCGCAGATGCTCGGCGCTCACCACATCTTGCAGCATAGCGTCATTTTCCGGACCAAAGCGGAATAGAACAAACGACTCCAAGGTCACGTTGTGCTGTGCGTCCAGGGGGAGGATCTGCAGGGTCACGTTGGGCCGGTCACCCTCACGCACCAGCCGCTGGAGCTGTTCGTACATCACCCGCTCGTCCCCGATGCGGCGCCTCAGGATCGACTCGTCGAATAGGACCGACAATTGCAGATCAGGCTTGCGGTCCAGCACCTGCTGACGTTGCATCCGGACTCTGACCAGGCGCTCGATCATGCCGGGCGCGACCGGCTCCACCCGGTTGTAGCTGCTGATGATGTGCCGGGCGTAGGCCTCGGTCTGCAGCAGGCCGGCCACGACCTCGACGTGCCAGATGGAGATCGCGGTTGCCTCATGCTCAAGGCCGATGAACTGCTGATAGTCCGGGGAAAGGGAGTCGGAGAATTCTTCCCACCAGCCCCTCCGGGCGGCGTCTTTCGCGAGTTCAAGCAGGAGTGCGCGACGAGACCCGGTGATGTCGTAGTAGTCGAGCAGTCTCTCGACTTCCTGCGGTTTCAAGCTGGTCCGGGCCAGCTCGTACCGGCTGACCTTCGAGGGTGACCATTTCAGCGCCGTGGCAACGGCATCTCCGCTCTTTCCCTGGCTTTCCCTTATTCCTCGCAGCTCCGCCGCGAGCCGGCGGCGGCGCACCGTGGGGCTTCCTGGCATGGACATGGGACGTCCCTCCCTCCCCACATGTCACGCGAGCGCACCGCTGTAACCTGCGTTACCTACTATACCTATAAAATGCTACCTAAACTCCCATTAAACCTTACGCTGAGATCCCCGCAAACTACGTTCAGTGCCTATCGGCGAAAGCGAGCTTAGGGCCGGCCTGGCTGCCTTATGGCGGCGGGTCCGCATGGTCAACCCGGCGCGTCCTCGCCGGGCGCGGGCTCCTGAGAAGCCGGGTCGGGCGGAGCCGCGGCCAGCCTCTCGGTGAGGGCTTCCACCTGGCGGCGGAGGGCTGATACCTCGGCGGTCAGGGCCTGGAGCGCGGTGTCACCGGGCGTGGCCGCCGTGCTGGCTGGCCCGCCGTCCGGCGACGCGGCGCCGTTGCTGCCCTCATTCAGCCGGAAGAAGCTCGCCAGGGACCCCGCGAGCAGGCCGAGGACGGCGATCCCGGTGATCATTATGGTGACCGCCGCCCAGCGCCCGGTCGTGGTCTTGGGGACGATGTCCCCGTAGCCGACGGTGGTGATGGTCACGATGCCCCACCACAGGGCGTCGCCTACCGTGGCGAACTCGGGGTTGACCGGGTGCTCGGCGTGGTAGGCGACCAGAGAGCCGATGACGACCACGCCGCCCGCCACCAGGGCGACCTGGCCCAGCCGGTCGAACAGGCGGCGCGCTCCCCGGCTGGCCATCACCAGGCGGGCGACGCGGGCGAGGCGGAGCAGGACCACGAACTGGCCGGCCGAGGCGCCCGGGAACAGGAACCACGGGGCGGTGGCGATCACCACGAACAGGTCAAAGCGGCCGAGCCGCGTGCGCGGGTAGTGGTTGAGATGGCGGGTGTGCACCACGTAATCGACCAGGAACACCAGCCAGCTGGAGATGCCGATCGCGATGCCGACCCAGCCACCAGATTCCGGGACGACGATAAGCGGCAGGACGGCCGACACGATGATCGGCAGCCGCATCCTGGTGTCGTAGCGCTTGAGGAAGGCGGCGTCGCGTTCTGAGCGCGGCTGACCAGGACCACGCTCTGTTCGGGAAGCGGCATCCACGGTCCCGATCGTGCCAGACCGGCCGCTCGGCCGTGTCTAGCTGGCTGAACTCGCGTTCAGCCGGCCCGCCCGCAGGCCGGTGATGGCCTGGGCACCTGCCGTGCTACGGCCGCGGGTCCGCCTGTCCGAGATTGGCCAGGGCCCAGCGCAGCTCCCGGCGCGAGCTGATCCCTAGCTTGGTGAACACCTTGCGCAGATGCCATTCGACGGTCCGGGTGCTGAGGTACAGCTGGGCGCCGATCTCCAGGTTCGTGCGGCCCTCGTCGGCGAGCCGGGCGATGTGTGCCTCCTGGGCGGTGAGCTCGCTGACCGTCTCGACCGTCCGCTTACGGACCGTCTCACCGGTGGCCAGCAGCTCGCGCCGGGCGCGCTCGGCGAACGCCTCGGCCCCCATGCCGGACAGCATGTCGTGGGCGGTCCGGAGCTGGACGCGGGCGTCCAGGCGGCGGTTCTGGCGACGCAGCCACTCCCCGTAGAGCAGGTGAGAACGGGCCAGCTGGGCACGGCCGGAGGTCCGGGCCAGGTGCCCGATCGACTCCCGGTAGGAACGGTCAGCGTCCGCGCCGCCGCTGAGCAGGGCGCGGACGCGGGCCTCGATGCCCAGCGCCCAGTCGGTAGGTGTTGCCCCGGTGCGCTCGGACAGCCACTCCAGCGCGGCCCGGGCCAGCGGCTCGTCACCGGTCCGGGACGCCGCCTCGGCCAGCTCCGGCACCGCGAATGGCCCCAGCGCCGCCGGCCGGCGCTGCCAGGCCTGCCGCGCGGCATCGCGCGCCGCGTCGTAACGGCGCAGGCCGTTGTAGAGCACCGCGGCCAGGGATCTCGCGAAGTCGACGATGTAGCCCTGATGTCGTGCGGTCCCTTCCCGCACGGTGGCCTCGATCAGCCCGGATGCCTCTTGCTCCCGTCCCCGCCACGCTGCGAGCAGCAGCGCGCTCGTCGCCGTCGGAGGCGTCCCGGCCGCCTCCGCGATCAGGCGCTCTTCCTCGACGAGCCGTGCCGCCGCGCCGAACTCGCCCCGCATGATTTCCGCCGCGACCAGCCCCATCGTGGCGGACCGCCATTGCACCAGGGCACCCATGTCGCGGGCGACCTGAGCCTGGCCAGCGGTCAGGGCATGCAGTGACTCCCAGTCGCACCGCTCCATGGCGATGGTCATGCCGGCCCGGCCTCCGGACAGAAAGCGCCAGCGGCGGGCCTCGCTGGTGCCCGCGTCCAGGGCGAGCAGCAGCCCGAGGGCCTGGCCGAGCGCCGGGCCGGCCGCCGCGTATCCCTCCGTCATCAGCACCGTGAACGCGTCGAGCACGACATCCACCGGCCGCGGCGGGTCAGGAGCAGGCGGCGCGGTGCGCGCGGCCTCGGCCGCCGCCCGGGCACCGCCGGGGATGAACTCCTCGCCCACGTGCATCGCAGCCGTGAGCGCCTCCAGGTACGTCTCCCGCGCCTGCGCGGCGTTGAGCGGCGCCAGGTGGCGGGCCGCGCTGAGCAGCAAACGGGCCGCGTCGCTGCTACGGCGCTGGTCATCGGCGATCTGGCCGCGCAGGTACTCTGCCTCCGCCGCCCGCAGCTCATCCGGCGGCCCGGCCTCGACCGCGGCCAGCAGCCCGAGCGCCGCATCCAGCGCGCCCGCCTCGCGCTTGGCCCGCGCCGCCGCCAGCAGCCGCTGCGCCCGCCGCTCCGGTTCCGGCGTCAGCAGCGCCGCGCGCTCCAAGAACGCGGCCGCCGCGGCCAGGCCCCCGCGGGCCTGCGCCCGCCCGGCCGACCGCTCCAGCTCGGCGGCGACGTCCTCATCCGGTCCGGGCGCGGCCTGGGCCCGGTGCCAGGCCCGCCGGTCGGGATCGGCAGCCGAGTCGGTGACCTCGGCCAGCGCGCCGTGCATTTCCTGCCTCTCGTGCACCGAGGCCGACCGGTACGCCGCAGAGCGCACCAGCGGATGCCGGAACCGCACTCGCGCGCCGAACTCCGCCAGTCCCGCCGCCATGGCCGGTACCGCCGCCTCGGCGCCGATTCCGAGCCGTCCGGCGGCCCGCCACACCAGCAGCGAGTCGCCGGACGGATCGGCCGCCGCCAGCTGCACCAGCCGCTGGGTCTGCCTCGGCAGCGTCTCGAGCTGCCGCCCGAAGCTCTCCTCGATCCGGCCGTCGAGCGGATCCGCGCCGCTGAGCCCGAACCCGCCCGCCAGCTGTGCCGGCGTCAGCCCCCGCGGCAGCTCCAGCAACGCCAGCGGGTTACCGTGCGTGTCGGCGATGATCCGCTCCCGGACCCGCGCGTCCAGCGGCCCGGGCAGCACCGACGCCAGCAGCGCCGCCGCATCACCCTCGGCCAGGCCCTCCACGACGAGCTCGGGCAGCCCGGCCATGTCCTCGCCCGGAACCCGCGCCGCGAACACCAGGCCCACCGGATCGGCCGCCAGCCGGCGAGCCGCGAACCCGAGCGCCTGCGCCGAGGCGTGGTCCAGCCACTGCTCGTCATCCACCACGCAGATCAGCGGACGTTCCCCAGCCGCCTCAGAGAGCAAGCCGAGCACGGCCAGGCCCACCAGGAACCGGTCCGGCACCGGCCCGGCGCTGAGGCCGAACGCCGTCCGCAGCGCCGCGCGCTGCGGAGCCGGGAGAGACTCCGCATGGTCCAGCATCGGTGCGCACAGCTGATGCAGCCCGGCGAAGGCCAGCTCCATCTCCGACTGCACGCCGACCGCCCGCACCACCCGGCACCCCGAGGCGCGGCTGGCCAGGTAGTCCAGCAGCACGGTCTTGCCCACGCCCGGCTCACCGCGCACCACCAGGGCCCGGCCGTCACCGGCCCGCACGCCGTCAACGAGCCGGTCAAGCACCCCGCATTCGCGGTACCGGTCCGTTAGCTCCGGCACGCGGACGTGAGCGCTCACACGGCCTCCAGCCGGACACCACCAACGCCCGTCAGCGTACCCCCGGGACCGGCCCCGGAACCGGGCACCTCAGCCGCCGTGGGCGGACACACCTGCGGCCCGGACCGCGGACCAGGGCAGGGCCAGGGATTCCCACGGGGGCGATGTGTCCGCCCGGCGTGCGACGCTGAGGCCGGCACCGGCCGGCGAGGCATAACAGGCTCGGCTTCCTCCCTCCACGTTAAGGAGCTGGTCATGAAAACCAAGGTTGTCGAGGACGCGGACGTCGTCACCTACGTGGCGATCTGTGACCCAGGTGATGAGGCGGTCTCCGCCCTGACGGAGTTCGCCCGCTCGGAGCGACTGGAAGCGTCGCAGATTACCGCCGTCGGGGCCTTTGAGCACGCCACGGTGGGCTGGTTCGACCCGGCGGCCAGGGACTACCGCCGCATCCCGGTGCACGAGCAGTGTGAGGTGCTGTCGCTGATCGGCGATGTCGCCGAGGGCCAGGATGGCCCCATTCTGCACATGCACGTCGTGCTCGGACTGTCCGATGGGACCACGCGCGGGGGTCACCTCCTCGAGGGGCGCGTGTACCCCACGCTGGAGGTCGTCGTGACCGAGGCCCCCGCGAAGCTGCGCAAGATAATGCGTCCCGATATCGGGATCCCGCTCATCGATCTGGAACGGTCCGAGTCGTGACCTAGCGCGGCCAGATGGGGTTTCCGGCCGCGGCCGTGGTGCCTGAGTACTGGCGCGGCCCGGACCACGGACCAGGGCACCGGCCAGGGATTCCCACGGGGGCGACGTGCCCCCCGGGGCGTGACGCTGATGCTGGCGCTGGCCGGCCGGTCTAGCCGGCCGGCACCTGGCCCGTCAGCGCGGGCGTCGGCCAGGGCCCGCGAGCGGAAGGAACCCCATGCCCAGTGTCGGCCAGGACAACGACCAAGCGGCCTCGCCTTGGCTGCTACCCGGTTTCGAGTACCGGCGCATAGACGTCGAGGGCGTCGCCATCAGGTGCGCGGTCAAGGGCTCGGGCCCCCCGCTGCTGCTGTTGCACGGCTATCCGGAAAACCATCTCACCTGGCGTCATGTTGCCCCCGCCCTGGCCGAGGACCACACGGTCGTCCTGGCCGACCTGCGCGGCTATGGCGACTCCGGCAAGCCCAGTCCGGACACTGCCGGAGTCGTTTATTCCAAACGGTCCATGGCCGACGACCAGATGGGACTCATGCGCCAGCTCGGCTTCGGGCAGTTCCAGCTGGCCAGCCACGACCGCGGGGGCCGCGTCGCACACCGGCTGGTCCTCGACCACCCCGGCACCGTCACCCGGCTCGCCATCCTGGACATCCTGCCGACCCGGCACGTCCTTGAGCACATGACCCTGGGCGTGGCCACTACGAACTACTTCTGGTTCTTCCTGGCCGCCGGGGACGGCATCCCCGAGCACACGGTCGGCGCTGACCCGGGCTACTGGGTCCGCGCCGTGATGGGCCAGCTTCTTGGCGACGGCGCGAGCATCGAGCCCCCGGTGATGGAGGACTACGTCCGCTGTTTCCGCGACCCGGGGACGATCGCCGGCTCGTGCGCTGACATGCGCTCGGCACTGGGCATCGACCTTGCTCACGACAACGAGAGCGTGGTCGCCGGGCAGAAGATCGAATGCCCGGTCCTGGTGCTGTGGGGCAGCCAGAGCATGGCCGCGCCCGACCCGCTCGGCATCTGGCAGCAGTACGCACCTGACGTGCGCGGCCACGCGGTACCCACCGGCCATTTCCTGCCCGAAGAAGCGCCAGACCTGGTCACCGCCGCGCTGCGCGATTTCCTCGACTAGCACGCGGCCACTCGAAGGCCAACCTCGCGCGACCCACGATCTCCGCAGCTGACCACCGATCCCAGCCACCACCGAAGGAGCCACGATGTCCAACCACTTCAGCGCCGACAACCTGAAGTTCCCCGGCGACGACCGACGCCTGGACTTCACCGATCTTTTCGTGTTCACCTCGTCCGACGACCCGAGCAAGACGGTGATAGTCATCGACTCGAACCCGACCAGCGCCCCGCCGCCGATTCCCGCACCGGTGACCGGCCCGGAGTTCTACCCCGGCGCGATCTACCGGATCAACATCGACAACGACGGCGATGCGCACGCCGACGTCGCGTTCACGTTCACGTTCTCCGAGTACGTCGATGGGATGCAGGCCGGCACCGCGTGGTACGCCACCGGCGCAGCGGCCCGCCGGCCCGAGCCCGCCGGGGAGGTGCTGGCCGCGGACTTCCCGGTCAGCTTCAACGCCATGCCTCAGCCGGTGCAGGCCGGGCCGGTGCTGCTGGCCGCCGGGCTGCGCAGCGACCCGTTCTTCGCCGACGTCGAGGGCGCCCTGCACGGCTTCGCCTGGACCGGGCACGACGACTTCGCCGGCAACAACGTCGACTCCATCACGCTGGAGGTCCCGGGCGACATGCTCGGCACGGGCCCGATCGGAGTATGGGCCACCATCAGCCGGCGCCGCGACGGCGTACTGGAGCAGGTCGACCGCGGCGGGAATCCGACCATCAACCCGTTCATCAACCCCGACGGCGAGAAGAACCTCTACAACGCCCGCCAGCCCGCCGACGACGTGGCCAACTATCTCGGCCCCTGGTCCAAGATCCTGGAAAATGCCGGCGGTTACTCGCCCGAGGAGGCCAGGGCGGCCGCCCTGCAGGTGCTGCCCGACATCCTGCACTTCGATCGCACCAAGCCCGCGACCTACCCCAATGGCCGCGTCATGACCGACGACGTCTACAGCATCCGCTTCGCTTGGCTGACCAACGGCAAGGTCCCCCCCAGCGGCCTTAAGCCCCACGGCGACCTGCTGGCCGCCTTCCCCTACACCGGCCCGCCCAACCCCTAGCCCCCGGGCCGCCCTCCGCGCCGGCGACGTCGGGCGCCATGCGCCGCCGGCGCGGAGCTCGGACGGAAACCCCGGTGGGCGCAGCGCGCCCGCTGAATAGAGTCGGGTGGTGCCCGAGCTGCAGCGTCTGCGCGCCGACCATGCCCCGGCGGTCCTGGCCTTCGAACTCGCGAACCGTGCCTACTTCGCCGCCTCCATCTCCGACCGCGGCGATGAGTTCTACGAGCAGTTCACCGAGCAGCACAACGCCATGCTGGCCGAGCAGGAGGCCGGCGCCTGCGCCTTCCACGTGCTCGTCGGCGACGATGGCTCCATACTCGGCCGGTTCAACCTGTTCGGCATCGAAGCCGGCACGGCTGAGCTCGGCTACCGGGTCGCGCGGCACGTCGCCGGGCGCGGCGTGGCCACCGCGGCCGTACGCGATCTGTGCCGCGTGGCCGCGGCGCAGTACGGGCTGCGCACGCTCAGGGCGGCGACCAGCTACGGGAACGTCGCGTCCCAGAAGGTGCTGATCAAGGCCGGATTCGTCCCGGTCGGCCCGGCCGACCCGGCCCACCTCGGCGGGAAGCCAGGCACCTGGTACCAGCGCGACCTGGCCGACGCCTGACGACTATGGCGTTCGCGGCGCCTGGCCGGCCAGCCGGCTGGCCAGGACCTGCACGGCGCGTGCGGCCCAGGCGGAGGGACGGGGACGGGCGCCGTCGGCCAGGCCGTTCCAGTAGACCGACCAGGTGCCCGCGACGATGTGCCGTGCGGCCGGGGCGGTGAGCAGGCGGATGGCCGCTGATGTGGCCCTGGGCCTGCGCAGCAGCGTGCTCTGCAATGCCGCCGCGCCGGGCATGTACCGGCCGAACGCCGCCTCGATCGCCTCGGCGTAGGCGGGGCCCGCCCGGGCCGGGCCGGCGAGCACCGCCTGCGCGGCCAGCCGGGCGCTGACCATGGCCGGCCCGATGCCCTCGCCTTGCAGGGGGTTGATCAATCCCGCGGCGTCTCCGGCCAGCAGCACGTTGCCGGCCGCGGGCGGCGTGCCGGTGCCGCCCATGCGCAGCCACCCGCCCATGACCGGCCCCGGGCGCGCGTCCCCGCTCAGGTCACCGCGCTGGCCGAGCAGCGTGACCAGCCGGGCCAGGTCACCGCGCAGCGACGCCTGCCTTCGTCTGTGGCCGAGGCCGACCCCGATGCCCACGTTGGCCTGGCCCTCGGTACCGGGAAACAGCCACCCGTACCCCGGGTAGATGCGCCACGGGCTGGAGTCGAGCAGGACCAGCAGCGGCAGCCGAACCTCCGCCGGCACGTACCCGCGGATCGCGAAACCCCACAGCGCCGTGTCCGGGTCGAGCATCCCGGCGAGCCGGGCGACCGGGCTCAGCGCCCCGTCCGCGGCGATGATGACCTCCCCGGCCAGGCGCTGCCCGTCGCTGGAAACAACGGCGTCCACCCGGCCGTCCCGGCCCGCCTCGACCGCGCTGATCCGGGCTCTGACCGGGACCGCGCCGGCCGCCACGGCGGCCTCGCGCAGCGCGTGGTCCAGCGCCAGCCGTGGCACGATGATCCCGTGACCGGGATAGGTGCGCCCGGTGAAGGCCGGCAGCCTGCTGCCCCGGCCGGAAGGGCCGACCGCGAGCAGGTCGCCGCTTTGCCTGGCGCCGGGAACACCCAGCCCGAGATCCGCCAGCACCTGCACCCCGTGGGGCCCCACCAGGTCCCCGCACGCCTTGTCGCGCGGGTAGGCTGCCTTATCGGCCAGCGCCACCCGCGCGCCAGACCGGGCCAGTACCAGCGCGGCGATGCTGCCGGCCGGGCCGGCGCCCACCACCACCGCATCAAAGCGGCGGATCACCGGGCCCGCACCATCGCCGGCGCATCGGCGCGGATGCCCCCAGCAAGAAACCACAGCGCCCGGGTACAGCGCCGGGCGCTGGCGGCCAGTGGCTCCATGGCACCTCCTGAAGGGCTTCCAGCTTCACGCGGGCCATGTCCGTCGCCCGCAGACGGACTCGAACGGTTTCCGGCCGGCCGGGCCGGGCGATGCCCAGCCGGACGCGGTGCCGCCCGGACAGCCTGTCCTGGTCCGGTGCCGACAGGAACCCTGCTCACCTCATTGTGGCGATGCCGCCGCCGGCCGTGGCAGAGATGGTAGTGGTCGGCGGCGGGAGGCGGATATTACCGGAATACTTCTAAACTACTGCTGAATCAGTTAATATACGGATATGGAGGTGCAAGCGCCTCTTGACGCATTCGCCGGCGGGCAGCAGGCCGCGGCCCTGGCTGTCCGGTTAAGCCCGCCAAACATGCCTATCGGTCTGCATGAGAGGTAGGCATGCGCGGGCGACAGGACCCGGCGGCAGCGGCCGCCACGGGCTGATACTCGGCATCTGCTGTACGAGCCTGTTCCTGACCGGGCTCGACACCACCATCGTCAACGTGGCCCTGCCGTCCATCGGACGGGACCTGCACGCCCCGGTCAGCGGCCTGCAATGGACCGTCGCCGCGTACACCGTCGCGCTGACCTCGTGTCTGCTGAGCTCGGGCACGCTCGCCGACCGGTTCGGCCGCCGCAAGGTCTTCCAGGTCGGTCTGTCGGCGTTCACCTTCGCCTCCTGGCTGTGCAGCCTGGCGCCCAGCCTCGGATGGCTGATCGCCTTCCGGGTCCTGCAGGGCGTTGGGGCGGCCATGCTCAACCCGGCCGCGCTGGGCATCATCACCAACACGTTCACCACCCCCGCCAGCCGGGCCCGGGCCATCGGGGTGTGGGACGGCGTGTTCGGCCTCAGCCTGGCCCTCGGCCCAGTGGTCGGCGGGGCGCTGACCGGCCTGGCCGGGTGGCGATCGGTCTTCTGGGCGAGCATCCCCGTCGCCTTAGCCACGAACGCGCTGACCGGGCTATTCGTCCCCGACTCCAGATCACCGCAACCACGCCGCCCCGACCCGGCCGGGCAGCTCCTGGTCATCGTGACACTCGGATCGCTGGCCTACGCCATCATCGAGGGACCCCGGGACGGCTGGGCATCACCGGTAACCGTCTGCCTCCTCGCGGTCGCGGTCACTGCGGCGGCCGTACTGGCCTGCTACGAATACCGGCGCACCGAGCCCCTGGTCGACCCGCGGGACTTCCGCCAGGTGCCGTTCACCGCGGCAGTGATCACCGCGGTGTGCTTCACGGCGTGCACGGCCGGGTTCTTATTCCTCACCACCCTTTACCTGCAAGACGCCCGCGGTTACAGCCCGCTGCACGCTGGCCTGGCCATGCTGCCGATGCCCGCGGCCATGACCGTGTGCGCTCCGCTCGCAGGCCGCTATATCGCCCGGCACGGGACGGCGCTGCCGCTGCTGGCCGGCGGCGCAGCCCTGGCGCTCGGCAGCTCGGCCATCGCCTGGTACCTGGACACCGCCTTCGCCGGGTTCTTCGCGCTCCCCTACGCCCTGCTCGGCGCGGGCGCCGGCCTGTGCAGCCCGGCGATCACCGGCACGATCATGGGCGGCCTGCCGGCCGCCCGGGCGGCGCTCGCGTCCAGCATCGCCTCCGCCAGCCGCCAGCTCGGCCAGACCCTCGGCACCGCGATCACCGGCACCGTGCTGATCGCCAGCCTGCGCGAATCCCTGCACGCCGGGTTCGTCCACGCCGGCCACCCGGCCTGGTGGGTCACGGCCGGTTTCGGCGCGGCGATCCTTCCCCTCACGCTCGCCTCGGCCCGCCGCGCTAGATCGGCGAGTCAGCGCTCGCAGGATCTCACCACGACGGTCGCGAATCCCACGTCCCCCCGGGGCGCCGTTGACACGTGGAACACCGTCCGCGTCGACGCGAGCGCCGGGGTCAAAGAAGGCAGGTGACCATGAGTGATGACCGGATCCGGACAACCCGCGTACAGCCTCGCGCGCTGGCCGAGGGCACCCGCCCGGCCCGCCCCAGCCTGCGCGCGCCCGGCGGGCATGCCGCCCGGCGGGTCGCTGGCTCCCCCATGGCCTTGTGGCCATGGGACACCACACCCCCGCCCGGCGGGACGCCGCCGGCCGGACCCAGCGCAGGCCACCGCCTGGCCTGCCAGGGGTTACGGGCGCCTGGCGGGCGTGCCGCCCGGCGGGTCGCTGGCTCCCCCATGGCCCTGTGGCCATGGGACACCACTCCCTCGTGAACAGCTACGCCGGTTGAGCGCGGTTGAACGCGGTGATGCCAGCGACGATCAGCGCGCCCCCGGCGACATCCAGCGCGGTGAGCTGCTCCGTGAGGATCAGGACCGCGGCGACCACGCCGAAGACCGGATAGAGGTTGAGCGCCATCGCCGAGGTCGTCGCCGGGACCTTGGTGACGACGGCGTTGAACAGCAGGAAGGGGATCACCAGCACCACCGTCCCCCCGACGCCGGCGGCCAGCCACTCTCGCCAGCCGGCGTTCACCGGCACGGCCTCCGCGCCGCTCGCCCACCGCAATGCCAGCAGCGGAAGGACCAACGCGAGCCCGAACGTGAACTGCCATGCGGTCATGCGTATGGCGTCTGTGTCGGCGTGCTGGCGTGCGGCTACCAGGGTGGCTGTCGCGGCGGCGAGGACTCCGGCCATGACGAGCGCATCGCCGAGCCCGGCCCGCCCGCTGGCGGTGCTGAGGCCAACCAGCACCGCGCCGGTGCCCGAGACGGCAGCTGCCAGCAGCCCGCGGCGGGTTAGAGGTACGCGCAGCACCAGTACGGCGAGAACGAAGGTGCAGGAAGCCTCCAGTCCGCCGATCAGGGAACCGGCGACCGCGCTGGTCCAGGCGAGCCCGTAGTTGAGTCCGCCGTAGGCAAGTCCCGGCTCTAACGCACCGAGCAAGGCGTAGACGCGCCGTGGCGCGGCCAGCGCGTAGCTGCCGCGCCGGTGGCAGCGGACCGTAAGTATCACCCACAGCAGGGCGGAGGCGATGACCAGCTGGACCGCCAGCAGGGTTAGCGGCCCGAAACCATGTAAGGCGTATTTCGCGGCGGCGGAGTCGCAGCCCCAGCACATCGTGGCCAGTACTAAGGCGCCGACCCGCCTGCGGTGAGCGCTGGTGCTCCTCGGGCGGGCATGGGCCCCAGCGCGTTGGCGCCGGTGTCTCCCGCCTGCGGTGACCGGCCCCGCGGGCCCTGGGTGCGGCCGGGCGGCGGCCGCCGCGCCGCCGCCGCCGTCGGCTAGCCGCCTGGGGGGCCTTTCGTGATAAAGCACCGGGGCAGCCGGCCGCGGCCCCAGCCCCGTGGGCGGCTGGCTGGCCGCGGTCATGGCTGCGGGGGCGGCCGGCGGGGAGTGCTTCGCGTGCCGAGGCGGCGCATCCGGGATCTCACCTGCCTGCTTGACAGCTACCTGACATGCGGGACAGTATCTATAATATGTTGATTTGATATATTATCCAGGTAAAGAATGTGATCAGGCAGCAGTTGACGAGGGCAGGCCCCGGCCGGGCCGCGTAAGCGCCGCAGATACACAGGACGAGACCGGCGCGCCCCAGACCATCCCCGTACCTCTGCCGCGGGGCCCGGAGCGTTCCGCACTGGACAGGAGTGCTGGCGAAGTGGCAAGAGAAGCGGACCCCCGGCGGCACGCGGCCTTCTTTCACGGGCAAGGGCTGCAGACGCCGTGCCTGCTGATCGACCTGGAGATGGTCGCCGCCCGGTTCTGTGAACTGGCCGAGGCCATGCCGGCGGTTGACATCTATTACGCCGTCAAGGCGCAGCCCCATCCGGCGGTGCTGGACGTTCTCGCCGGGCTGGGCTCGTCGTTCGACGTCGCTTCCCGTGCTGAGCTCGATCTGTGCCTGGCCCGGGGCGTGCCGGCGAAGCGCATCTCCTACGGGACCACGATCAAGCTGGAATCCGACATCGCCTACGCCCATCGGTTCGGCGTCGGGCTGTTCGCCCTGGACAGCCAGTGCGAGCTCGAGAAGATCGCCCGGGCGGCGCCCGGAGCGGGCGTAATGTGCCGGATTCTGGTCGACAGTGCCGGAGCCCAATGGCCGCTGAGCAGGAAATTCGGATGCAGTCCGGACATGGCCGCGGACCTGCTGGCGCAGGCACGGGCCCTGGGCCTGCAGCCACGCGGTGTGTCATTCCACCCGGGCTCCCAGCAGCGTGAGCCGACAGCCTGGCAGGCGGGCTGCGACCAGGCGGCCAGGATCTTCAGCCAGCTCAGCCAGAAAGGGATCAGCCTCTCCCTTCTCAACTTAGGCGGCGGCTTCCCCGCCTGCTACGACGCCGCGGTCCCGGACATCGGCGAATACGCCAAGGCGATCGGGGCCGCGGTCCAGGAAGCGTTCGGATGGCCGGTGCCCCGCATCGTCGAGCCCGGCCGCTTCATCGCCGGTGACGCTGGCGTGCTGCGATCGCAGGTGGTCACGATCTCCCGCAAGTCCTATGCCGACCCGCTCAGGTGGATTTACGTCGACACAGGCCGCTTCGCCGGGCTCGCCGAGACCGAGGGCGAGGCGATCCGCTACCCGATCATCACCGAGCCTGACCGCGGCGGCCCTACCGGCCGGGTCGTTCTAGCCGGGCGATCGTGCGACAGCGTCGACATCATCCAGGAGCACGCGCCCCTGTACCTGCCCATGAGCCTGCAGGTCGGGGACTACGTCGACTTCGGCGCCGCCGGGGCCTACACCGACGTGTACGCGTCGGCAGGCTTCAACGGCTTCGCGCCGCCGCAGGTCCACTGTTTTGGAGGTAGAACATGATGGCAACGGCCCCGGCCAGCCCGCGGCTTCGCGTACCCGGCAAGGTCGTGATCCTCGGCTGCGGATCAGTGTCCCGGTGTGTGCAGCCTCTGCTGCTGCGCCACCTCGACATGGACTTCCGCCACCTGACGGTCATCGACATTGAGGACCTCGGGTCCGCCATCCCGGCCACGCTCCAGGCCGGCGCGCGCTTCGAGCGTCTGCAGCTCACCCCCGCCAACCTAGCCCGCGAGCTGGCCCGGCTCGCTGGACCAGGCGATCTGGTGCTCAATCTGACCTGGAATATCGACACCGGCGACATAGTCACTGTCTGCCGCGAGATCGGCGCCCTGTACATCGACACCTCGGTGGAGGTGTGGGACCCCTACAGCGGCGACGCCGCGAGCCCGGCTGACCGGACCTTGTACGCCCGGCACATGACCATGCGTGAGCGCACCCGGCACTGGGCCGGCCAGGGTCCGACCGCGATCGTTGACCACGGGGCCAACCCGGGGCTTATCTCGCACTGGACCCGGCGCGGCCTCGCCGACCTGGCGACCGAACTGCTCAAGACCGGGGACCAGCTGCCGTCGCCGTTGAGCCAGGACCGGGCGCGGCGGATCGAGGACCTGCTAGGCGCCGCCGACTGGTCTCGCCTGGCCTGCGAGCTGGGGGTCAAGGTGATCCACTGCGCCGAGCGGGACACCCAGATCAGCTCGCGACCCAAGACGGTCGGCGAATTCGTCAACACATGGTCAGTGCCCGGATTCCACGAGGAAGCGTTGTGGGCGCCGGCCGAGCTCGGGTGGGGCACGCACGAGGGGTGGCTGCCACCCGGCGCCCTGACCCACCCGTCCGGCCCGGGGAACCAGATCTGCCTGTCCCAGCTGGGCGCGGACACATGGGTCCGCAGCTGGGTGCCCACCTACGGGACGATCCACGGCATGGTCGTCCGCCACGGTGAGGCATTCACGATCAGCGAGGCGCTCACCGTCTACGACGACACCGGCCAGCCGACCTACCGGCCCAGCGTCTACTACGCCTATGTCCCCGCCGACTGCGCCATGGCCTCTCTGCACGAGTGCCGCATGAACGACTACCAGCTTCAGGACCGCTACCGGGTGATGACCGACGACGAGATCATCAGCGGCCGCGACGAACTCGGGGCCCTGCTGCTCGGGCACGACCTGACGGGCTGGTGGACCGGCTCCCAGCTGACCATCGAAGAGTCCCGGGCCCTTGCCCCCGGGCAGAACGCCACCACCCTGCAGGTGGCCGCGTCCATCCTCGGGGCGATCAGCTGGATCATCGCCAACCCCAACCGGGGCCTGTGCACCCCCGAAGACGTCGATCACGAGCCAGTCCTGCAGGTCGCGGATCTTTACCTGGGCAACTGCCCGTCCCTGCAGACCAGCTGGACCCCGCTCGCCAACCTCGCCGCTCACCCACTCGCGGACCCCAAGCCGGGAGCCGACCCATGGCAGTTCAAGTCCTTCCTCGTGAACTGACATGGCGCCGGCCAGCCCCCGCCACGGAACCGAACGGAGCAATGACCAATGACCGCATGTACCACCACCGCCAGGAGCTGGGTCGTGGTCGTCCATCCCGAAAGGGCCAGCTGGGACGACATCCCCGTAGCCAGCGAGCTCATGCGGCCCCGTCAGCTCACGGTGACCGTGGCGCAAGAAGGAGACGCACCTCCGCGCATAGCCCGCGCCTGCGCGGTAGGGCCCAAGGTCTGCCACGGCGGCACGGTGAGCGGCATGGCCCAGCACAAGAAGACCTGGCCTGGTGATGCCGACCTGGCCTCAGCTCCCGGCTGGGTGCACACCGCCGCCGAAGCGGCCCTCGCCAGCGTCGCCGCCGAAACATCGCAGCCGGACGGGCGCCCGGAGCCCAGGCCATGTCCAAGCCAGATGAGCGCCTGAGAGGCCGGAGGCCTCAGCGCATAGTGAGGACTCCGCCCTGGGACCGGCTCCTGGTGCACCTGCGCGCGTCCCAGCTTGACCGGGACCTGGCGGCTGGGGCCCCACTTGGGGCTAGCCGCGCGCTGGCCCTGCGGTCCGAGATGTTAGTGCGCATGCAGTATCGGCGCGACCTGGCCGACAGCGCGGGCCGGGTGCTGGCGGCGGCGACCCAGCCAACCTTCTCCGGCCGCCCGCGGGTCTCGGTCTGCCGCGACCGGGTCCGGGCCTGCTCGGCGGAGTTCGAGGAGCTAATCCACCTCCTGCTCACCGCGGGCCCCGTCCCCGCGCAGGGCGTGGCCAAGGTCTCCGTCCTGCTGGCCGACGCCAAAGGACCCCTTTACCATCGCGCCAGCGCCGACGACCTGCGCGCCCGGGTGCGTGACGCGGCCGATGCCCTGTCTGTTCTCTCCTGCTAGGCCTGCACCGAGAACAGCGGCTCGCCGAGAAGTGAGGTGTCTATCTCGATGCCCAGGCCGGGGCCGGTGGGGGCCGAGCCGCGGCCGTTGACCGACCGGGGCTGGTACCCGGCGATGTGACCGTCGGTCCAGTCGTTCATGAACGACGTCATCAGCAGGCTCTCCGGACGGGTGCTGGCCGCCAGGTGGCTGACCGCGGCGGTGATCAGGTCGCCACCCCACATGTCTTCCACCGAGACCATGAGGTTCAGCTCCTGCATCACGTCGCGCATCAGCGCGGCGCCGGTGATGCCGCCGGCCCGGCTGATCTTGATGTTGACCGAGGAGGCGCCGGCCGAATGCTTGGCCTGGTAGAGGTCGGACAAGGTGACGATCGACTCGTCCAGGACGAGCGGAAGCTTGCTGTCGCGCGAGGCGAGCGCGCTGTCCTCGGTCGTGCGGCACGGCTGCTCGATGAAGACGGGAAGACCGGCCATGGAGTTCATCGCGATGCGCGCGTCCAGCAGGCTCCAGCCGCCGTTCGCATCGGCCACCACGATCGTGTCGCCGGTGGCCGTCTCCACCACAGCGCGAACGCGGGCCGCGTCGTCGCGCGGATCGTTGCCGACTTTGAGCTGGAACCGGTTGATCCCCGCAGCGATGCGGCGCCCGGCAAACGAAGCCATCGACTCCGGCGAGCCCAGCGGCACGGCCTCGTAGACGGGGAAGTCCTTGTGGAGCACGCCGCCCAGCAGCGCGGCGATCGGCAATCCGGCTGCCTGGCCACGCAGGTCCCAGCAGGCGATATCAACCGCGCTCTTGGCGTACTGGTGCCCCATCAGCGCCGCGTCCATAACGCGTCGCAAGCCAGAGACGTTCGCCGGGTCGAGCCCCAGCAGGTGCGGGGCCAGGAACCGCAACGCCGTGCGAACACCCTCGGCGAAGGTGGGCAGGTACGTCGACCCCAGGGGCGTGATCTCACCCCATCCGTCCAGGCCCTCGTCGGTCCGCAACCGTACCAGCGTGCCGATCTGCGACGCCGCGGCGCGGCCGCCTGACATCACGTACTCGCCATGCGCGTACCTGAGCTCATAGCCGAAGCAGTCCAGCCCGACGAGCTTCAACGCAAGATCCCGTCTTTCCTAACTAGTGCACATCTTCGTAAGTTTGCCGGTGGCTCTTACGAGGCCCTCGCGGTAGGGCGAGCGACTCCCCGGCCGACTGTAGTCGGCAGGGCGGGCAGGTGCCTGCCAGGGGACCCGCGGACGTCGCCGTGATGAGGGCGGCGACGCGGGTCACGTCGCGCCGCGGACACACCCGGCAGGTGGTCCCCGGCGCGGCGGTGCGTGACGCCGGCCGCGGTGACGGCCGGCGTGATCCCGCCGGGCAGGAGCCCGGCGATGTTGGCCGCCGCGATCAGGTCGCGGTGGCCCGAAAGCCCGCAGCCCGGGCAGCAGAACACCCGGCCGCGCGGCCTGGGGACCGGGCCCGGCAGGCCGGGCATGTGGAGGAGGTGCCCCGCTCATCAACCAAGGTCAGAGCGATCCCGGCCTGCTGGGCCTTGTCCCGCAGCACGCTGATCAGGTGGCCGACCCGCCAGTCCCGGGTGCGCCGGTCATGCCGCCGCCCCGCCGCCAGGTCCAGCACGCCGCGCGGGTCACCGACCACAAGGGTGCCGATCCGCCGGGCGACGGCCCAGCCGATCACGGTGCGGGCGGCTTCGTGCTGGGCCTGGCGGACCCGGCGGGCGTGCCGTGCCTCCACGATGCGCTGGCGGCGCCGGTAGTGCCGCCAGTGCCGGGATCCGCGCTGCCCCGGTTTCGGCGCGCGGCGGGCCACCGCCCGCTGCCGCGCCTTGGTGTCCTTGAGGTGCAGGTGGTGCTCGGCGCGGACCGCCCGGCCGGACACCAGCAGCGCCTGGCCGCCGGGCCCGGCGGCGGCGTAGGGGTGGATGATGCCCAGGTCCACCCCAGCCACCCGGCCCGGATCCGGCTCCGCGCCCGGCGGGTAAATGGCGGCCGGGACCTCGGCGGTGACATCGGCCCACAGTCGGCCCGCGTCATACAACAGCGTGACCGACCGGACCTGGCCTGGTGGGTAGGGCGGGTCACGGTCCAGGCGCACCTGTAACGGCGGGCAGCCGCGGGCCACCGGGATCCGCAGCCGCCGGCCCTCCAGGACAAAGGTGCCGTGATACCAGCGCACCGGCATCATCTTCCGGCGCCGCCGCGGGAACCGCGCGGATGTGTCGCCATTCTTGCGGCGGGCGGCGGCGGCGAACCACGCGTCGGAATAGCGGCGCAGCACCGACCGGGCGCCGGCGCTGTCCAGCTCGCCGAAGCACCCCGGCCCCGCCACGGCCAGCTCCCGGCATAGCCCCTGGTACGACACCAGCGGGGCGTCCTGGCGGGCCCGCCGCCAGGCGTTCAGCTCCAAGACACAGGCCCACATATCCCCAGCCGAGAGCAGCAGCCCCAACAGCCGCCGACGCTGCCCGCGGGTCAGCCGCAGGCCAGCGCGGGCGGTGCGGTGCACCACCGCTGGGGAGTGTGGCTGACTATGTCTGGGCATGTCATCATTCCACCAGGGGGCACCGACAAAACAGCCAAGCCAGCCAGCCCTGCCCCGGCGCAACAATGGCTGAACCAGGCCGAGCAGCCTTCTCCCTCATCCAGTGGACGACGGCGCCCCTGGCGAACTAACAACCGCGACCACTAGCCGGTGGGGAACGGCGGCTGCCACCACGACGGTGTGGTCTGTACCTCGACGCGGTCGACCCACTTTACCCACCAGTAGCCGCGCCGCCCGGGGGCCACGAGGCGCACCGGGAACCCGTGATCGGCTGAGAGGGGAGCACCGCCCACCTGCGTGGCGAGCAGCAAACGATCCAGGTCGTGGATCGGGAAACGGACCCAGTAGCCGGTGACCGAGTGCACGTACACGCTTTGCGCTCCCGGTCCGCGGTGGAGCAGCGGGGCCAGCGGCACGCCGGTCCAGTCCTGGTGCGAGTACCAACCGGACGTGCAGTCCAGCGTGGCCCGCACCCGGGTGTGGAAGGTGGTCAGCTCGGCCAGCGTCAGGTCCTGGCGCCTCTGCCCGTCCTTGATGGTCAGCCGCCACCGGTCCGGTCGACGGTAGGCACGGCGTCGAGCAGCCAGCTGGTCGACGGCATGGCCTCCGGCCGGAACGAGGCCGTCTCGTACGAGCCGGTGAAACGGCGTCTGGCCCCGGGCAGGCCCAGCCCGCTGATCGCGGCCTCGGCGGCGGCATACAGCCCGGCCGCGCCCACCGCCAGCACACCGGCGCGCAGCAGCGTCCGGCGCGACAGATCGGTCCGGCGCGGCCGGATGCCCCGGGCCCAGACGTGCCACACCACCAGAGGCACCAGCGCGAGGGCGACCGCGATGTGCACCCACAGCCCGGGCTTGCCGTCGATCGATCGCACCAGCCCGGTGGCATAACCCAGGCCCGCGATGAGGGTGAGCAGCGCCAGCACGCCAGCAGCAGCGACAGCCACCGGCTGAGGCGTGCGCGCCGCAGTCCGCAACGCACCACCCGGGACTTCCACGGGATGAGCAGGACCACGGCCATTCCGCAGATCCCGTGGCCGATGGCTACCCAGGCCCCGTCCGGTGAGCCGATCGCGACCGTGGCCACCCCGGTGCCGAAGGCGAACAGCAGCATGACGAGCAGCGCCTGGTTCGTCTGGCGACCGGGCGGGCGCAGCAGCCTCCGCAGCCGGTTGGGGGACGGTCGAAGTTCGCCTCCACGAAGGCGCATAACAAACGTTATACGCTACGTTATCGAGCCGTTACCGGGACGGGTCGGCCCCGGGCTAGGGCAGAGACCAGCGCTGCCCGGTCGCGTCCGCGCAGACGGCGATGCGCAGCTGGGTCCCATTGGCCTTGGCATTTCCCGGGTCGGTGAGGCAATGGCCGCTGGACTTGACCACGTACACGCCGGTGGCGCGCCGGGTCCAGGTCTGCGTCGGCGAGCCGGTGCAGGGCTCGAGCACCGCGGCGCTGCCGGCGGTCACGCACTTGCCGACCACCCGCAGCTCGCCGTCGGCGGCGAACGTCATCCTCTGGCGGGCCAGCCCGTCGCAGGACCACAGGTCAATCTTGGTGCCGTTCGCGGTGCGGCCGGCGTAGTCGTCGGCGCACTTGGCGTCGTAGCCCCTCAACGGCCCGGCCGCCGAGCTGACCTGCCAGGTAAAGCTGACCGTGGCCGAGCCGGCGTAGTTGGCGACCGTCACCGCTGTCCGGTACGTCCCGGCCGTGGTCGCGGGCGTACCGGTGATCTTGCCGGTGGAGCCGTTGATGACCAGCCCGGCTGGCAACGCCGATGCCTTGTAGGACAGCGCGGCGCCGGTGTTCGAGCTGGCGCGGATCTGCAGGCCGACGCCGCGGCCGAGTGTGCTGCTCTGGGTGCCCGGGGAGCTGACCGTGATCCGCGGCGTCGCGGTCATCACGCAGCGCCCGGCCGCGTTGCTCCACAGGCTCTGCATGGCGAAGGTGCCGGTGGACAGCGTGACGTCGCCCTCCGGGTCGGTCAGGCCGAAGATGGACCCGCCCCAGGCGCACTTGTCCCCGATCTCGCCGCCGCTGACCGTGTCGGCCGGGTCATACCACGCAAAGCCGTCGCTCGTCTCCGGGTCGGTGACCGACTCGGCATACTCGTGCCCGGCGGTCATGGACAACCCGTCGTAGGTCCCGGCCGACCCGGGGTTGATCCAGTTCTCGCCGCAGCCGGCTCCCGCGTCGAGCAGATAGGGCAGGTTGGTGAAGGACACGGTGCCGGAATAAGAATGCCAGGCGCAGTACACGCCGTTGGGGTCGATCGCGCCGCAGTTGCCGACGAAGCCGTCGCTGAAGCACGTCCCCGACTGGGAGGCGACCACGATCTGCGCGTCGGCCAGGTCGGTGATGGCGAGCTGGCTGGCCAGCCCGTTCGCCTCGGCCGCGAGGTCATCGGGCGTGACCGGGTCCGGGGGTGTCGTGGTGTCCTGCCAGGCGCCCGCGAAGACCGAGCCAGTGAACGCGGGGTCGCCGCCAGAGTCACCGTACTGGGAAGTGACCGTGGACCAGCTGTCAGCCGAGGTCACCCCGAGACCTTCGTACAGGTGGGCCAGCTCGGCGTAGGCCGGCGAGGACAAGTTCCAGTTCGGTCCCCACAACAGTAGGTACACGTGCGGGGAGTGCTGCACCTGGCCGCCGTTGTATACCAGGTCACAGTCTGGCTCCGCGCAGCTGGCGGCTGCGCTGCCCGCCCGGGGGGCCGCCGCGCGGACCCGTCTGCCGGCCGGCGGGACCACGCCGGCGATCTTCCGGGCGGTGGCGTGCGGCACGGCGTTCTCATAGGCCCGGTGCAGGCTGAGCACGTGCAGCGGCGGCCCGCCGGCCGCGGGGGCGCGGACCGCCGCAGAAGCCGGGGCGGCAATGGCAAAGGCGGCTGCGGCGGCGCCGGCGGTCAGCAGGACCGTGAGCTTCAAGGTGGCTTCTTTCCATCGTGGCGGGACTTACGGCTACTGCGCGGCACAGGTGACCGCGGATAACCCCGCACGGCCGTGAGCGCTGAAGCGCACGGGCTCGCCCCCCGCGTTCGCTGTGCGCCCCAGCGCCCGTGCATGTTTACCGCATGGCAGTGCGCGTTCACCGCCATGGCATAGTGAGACCGAAGGAGCGAACGGGAGCGATCCGGAGCGCGCAAGCGGCCCGCGAGTTCCCCCGGGTGCGCGAGGATGCGTACGTTGGCCGATGTGACGAGCGAGACGTTGCGCCTGTGGCGTGAGTCCAAGGGCTGGGACGTGCCACGGATGGCGCGCGAGCTGCGCAGGGCCGCCCGGGATTCCGGCGAGGACGTGGCCGCCCATCACGGTCTGGTGCGGATGATCCCGCAGTGGGAACGAGGTAACCGCGCTCCCCGCGAGCGGTACCGGCTGTTGTACCTGAAGGTCTTCGAGGACCTCGGCGGCCTGTCGCACGGCATGGCCTTGGGTACCGATGTCGCGCAGCGGATCGCCGAGGTCCGCTCGCGCGCCGCCAGCTTGCCCGGCTCCGGCGAGATCAGGGCGCTGGAAGCCGCTGCCCTGGCCAAGCCGCGGGAAGCCATGACCCCGGCCGAGATCCGCGCCCTGGCCGCGGAGGCGATCATCCATCTGCACGAGGTCGCCGGCAAGCTCGCGGAACTGTCGGCGCTGCTCAGCGACGACAAGGCCAGCGAGGGCAAGTCATGAGCACGCGCGACGACGAGATCAAGCGGGTGGTGGCCGAGCTGGAAGTCCGCATCGCGGAGGTCGAGGCTAGCGTCGCAGTCCTGAAAGGCCTCTTGGCCGACGACGAGATCCCGGCAGACGAAGATACCGATTGACCCAGAGACTGCGCTACGGGGGCTGGAAGGGCCGGTCCTGTGTTCCGGATGACGATGGCGACATGGCTGGCGCGCTCAGCGGGCGGATCCCGAGGAGCGCATCACCGAGCCGGTCTTTTCGGTCTCCAGGTCATACCGGGCCTGCAGGTTGATCCAGAACCGCGGTCGTCCGCTTAACGCCTGGCGCGCCTCGCCTAGCGCCCATCTGGCGTTCCCTGCGGAGCTCTCTCAGGTAGGCGAGGAAGTCGACCTGGATGATATGCCTGGCGGAACGGCCGTATCGCTTGGCGGTCGCCTCGTGGTACCTGGCGATCTCACGGTTCATTTGGTGCTCCGGTGGCAGCTTCGCGCGGCCTTGAAGCAGGTCCGCCACCCACTCCGACTGGATCTCGGCAATCGGCATGAGCGCCCCGATCGGCTGGACGAGCCCGATGAAATACAGCCCGGGCCGCCTGGGCGGGACGACCCGCCGGTACAGGGGGACGTGGTGGCCGCCTGCGCCGGTCAAGGCTTCATCGAGGAACGGGAAGCTGATCTTGTAGCCGGTGCAGTAGATCACCACGTCGACCGGCTCGGCGCTGCCGTCCACGAAGCAGACGCGGTCCCCGTCGAAACGGTCAATGGTGGGCTTGACGACGATGTTGCCGTGATCCAGCTTGCTGAGCAGGCTGTCTGACACCGTGGGGGGAGCGCACAGCACTGGCCGGTCGGGCCGGGGCAGCCCGTATTTTGTTACCTTGCCCTGGGCGATCCGTATCAGCAGCGCCACTGCCAGGCTCTGTAGCCGCGCCGGTGCCCTCGTCCCCAGGCGCATGAGCGTCAGATGATCGGTGGGCCTGCCGAACAGGTATTTCGGCACTATATGGGTGCCCCGGCGCACGGCCAATAGCGTCCGCGCGGCGACCTGAGAGCAGTCGGCTGCGACGTCGCAGGCGGAGTTGCCGATGCCGAGGACGAGGACGCGTTTGCCGGCAAAGGGTTCCGGCGTACGGTAATCGTGGGAATGAATCTGCTCGCCCGTGAAGGTGTCCGCGCCGGGAAAGGCTGGTTCCGGGTATTGCGGATCCCAGTGGTGACCGTTGGCGACCAGCACAGCACCGTACCGCTCGGTGCGCATCGTCCCGGTGTCTCGCTGCCGGACCGTGACGTCCCAGCCGCCTCCCGCTCCCGGCCGGGCCTTGGTCACCTCGGTCCGGAACTGAATCCTTGCGCGGAACCCAAAATTATCCACGAAATCATCGAGATACTTGGCGATCACCTCGTGGCTCAGGTAGTCCGGATAATTATCCGGCATCGGGAACGCTGCGTACTGCATACACCGCCGGGATGACTTGGCCTGCAGTGAGCGATATGCGGATGACATACCGCTGTCATTGTTGTACCGCCAGTTGCCGCCAACATCCGAGCCCGCCTCGAAACAATCGAAAGGAATGCCGCGAGCGTGCAGGACCTGGCACGAGGCGATCCCCGACGATCCCGCCCCGATGATGCA
>Ga0306920_100002034_pt1 | contig 25327 bp, 19 predicted proteins | sample flu12Cox44000170_FD_204666 | JGI IMG/M metagenome (GOLD analysis project Ga0306920, IMG submission 204666) | Lab enrichment of tropical soil microbial communities from Luquillo Experimental Forest, Puerto Rico - flux4day.12C.oxic.44.000.170 (v2)... | ecosystem: Environmental > Terrestrial >...
GCGAGCGCCAGCCGTAGGCGCCCATCAGCGCGAAGAGGAAGGGGCTGAAGAACGCGAGGCCGATGTACTCGCCCACCGTATAGGTGCCCGTGGCGAACGCGCGCTCGCTTTGGGGAAACCACGTGGCGACCACGCGGCTATTCGTCGGGAAGCACGGCGACTCTGCCGCGCCAAGGCCCAGGCGGCAGGCGAACAGCGCGCCCACGCCGCTGATGAAGCCCTGTGCGAGCGTGCACAGCGACCAGAGCGTCATCGAGATCCAGTAGGTGAACTTGCTGCCGAAGCGGTCGAGAAACACGCCGCCCGGAATCTGCGCAACCACATAGCTCCAGGAGAACGCCGAGAACACGACGCCCATGAGCGCCGCGTTGATGCCGAGTTCCTTGGTGAGTTGCGGCGCGGCGATGCCGAGCACGGTGCGATCGAGGTAGTTGATCATCGTGCCGATGGCCAGCAGGCCGAGGATGCGATAGCGGGCCTTCGAGCGGCGCATCGCGCCCTCGGCGGGCGTCGCGGCGGAAATCGTTGACGCGTCGCCGCGCCCCGTGGATACCGGTGGTGCCATGTCTCTCTCCAGGTGTCGGCCGGAGCTGGCGCTTTCACGCAGACTCCGGACCCATACAAAGCTCGTTTGTTATTCGCCGGCGTTTGCCGCCAGCATCGATTGCAGATGCGCATACACGCGTTCCGCGTCGGGCTCGACGCCCGTGAACAGCCGGAACGCATCCACTGCCTGGTACACCGCCATCCCGCCGCCGCTCAGCGTGCGGCAGCCGCGCGCCTCAGCCGCTTCGAGCAGCGCCGTGCGAATCGGGAAATAGACGATGTCCGCCACCCACAGCCGCTCGTGCAGATACTCCGCGGGCAGCGGCATGCCGGGCAGCTTCGCCATGCCGGTCGGCGTGGCGTGGATCAGGCCCGTGGCGTGCAGGAGCACGTCGCGCAGGTCACCGCCCGCGCCAACGCGCGCAGCCGGGAAACGCGCCTGCAGTTCGGCAGCGAGCGACCCGGCGCGCGACGCGTCCACGTCGAACAGCGTGAGCGCCTTCGCGCCCATCTGCAGCGCCGCGTGCGCAACCGCCGCGCCCGCGCCGCCCGCACCCAGTTGCACGACCGCTTCGAGCGAGACGTCGGGCAAGCCGCGCTGGAACGCACGCGCGAAACCCGACCAGTCGGTGTTGTGGCCGATGCGCTTGCCGTCGCGGAACAGCACCGTGTTCACGGCGCCGAGCGCGCGGGCGTCGTCGGAGAGTTCGTCGAGCAGCTCGATCACCGCCTGCTTGCACGGGTACGTGATGTTCAGGCCGTCGAAGCCCATGCGCTCGGCGGCGAGCAGCAACTCGGGCAGCGCGGCGGGCGTGAGCTTCAGCGCTTCGAGATCGATGCGCCGATAGACGTAGTTGAAGCCGAGTTCGCGGCCCTCTTTCTCGTGCATCGCGGGCGTGAGCGAGCCGCCGATGCCCGAGCCGATCAGGCCGCAGAGAAACGATTGGGCGGTCGCGCGCGCGCCCAGCGCGTTCGTTCCGGCGGAATTGCGGGCGCTCATTTCGCCACCTTGTTCGCGAGCAGCGTGGCCATGCGCTCCAGCGCGAGCACATACCCCTGCGTGCCGCAGCCAACGATGATGCCCTCTGCAATGGGTGAAACGAAGGAATGGTGCCGGAACGCCTCGCGCTTGTGCACGTTCGAGATATGGACCTCGATCACGGGCTTCGCGATGGCGGAAAGCGCATCAGCGATCGCCACCGACGTATGCGTATAGGCCGCCGGATTGATGACGATGCCGTCCACGCGCGTACGCGCTTCATGGAGCCAGTCGATCAACTGATGCTCGGCGTTCGACTGGCGAAAATCGATCTCGAGCCCAAGACGCGCCGCCGCTTCGCGGCACAGCCTGGCAACGTCGTCTAACGTTTCAGCACCGTAGATCGCGGGTTCCCGCGTTCCCAGCAGATTCAGGTTCGGCCCGTTCAGGACCAGCACCGAAGGTATTCCCATCACTCACACTCCAGAACAACTTGACGACCGGTACGGCGCATGTCGATGAACCCTTGCATGCCCCACCGCATGGCCGCAAGTGTGCCGCGAAGCGGTGCATCGGTCACCTGGGGTTTGCGAGAATTTGTACTAACTAGTTAGTTTGGCGTATCCTTCGGACACTCCAGCGGCAAGTGTGTCTGCGGTGCGCCAGTCAGCTACGCGGCCGCCTCACGCCGCCGCGCCGGACCCTTTTTCAACGCCGTTGCTGCAGTCATGCCAGTCGTCACGCCCATGTCCAAGCCGACCCACGCCCACTCCCACGCGCTGCGCCGCTCGATCGCCACGGTGTCGATCAGCGGCACGCTCGCCGAGAAGCTCGCGGCCATCCGCGCCGCCGGCTTCGACGCCGTCGAGATCTTCGAGAACGACCTGCTCTATTTCGAAGGTTCGCCGGCCGACGTGCGCCGCATGGCCGCCGATCTCGGGCTCGATATCGTGCTGTACCAGCCGTTTCGTGATTTCGAGGGTGTCTCGCCCGAACGCCTCGCGCGCAACATCGAACGCGTGAAGCGCAAGTTCGACGTGATGCATCAGCTGGGCACGGACCGTTTACTGGTGTGCAGCAATGTCTCGCCCGAGACGATCTGCGACGACGGCCTCGCCGCCGAACAGCTCGGCGCGCTGGCGCGCGCCGCCGGGGAAGCGGGCGTGACGATCTGTTATGAGGCGCTCGCGTGGGGGCGCCACGTGCGCACCTATGGCCACGCGTGGCGGCTCGTCAACACGGTCGATCACGCGAACCTCACGCTCGCGCTGGACAGCTTCCACACGCTCTCACTCGACGACGCGCCCGACGGCATCGCTGCGATTCCGGGCGAGCGCATTGGCTTCGTGCAGATCGCCGACGCACCGAGAATGCAGATGGACGTGCTCGAATGGAGCCGGCACTATCGCTGCTTCCCGGGACAGGGCGATTTCGCGCTCGCCGACTTCACGGCGCAGGTCGTGAAAAGCGGCTATACGGGTCCGCTGTCACTTGAAATCTTCAACGACGGCTTTCGCGGCGCGCCGCCCGCCGCCACGGCCGCCGACGGTCATCGCTCGCTGCTGCTGCTCGAAGAACTCACGCGCGAGGCGCTGCAAGCCGAGCATGTCGAGGCGAGCGCGCTTTACCACCCGGGCGCGGCGCCCGCCAGCGCGCAGTGGCAGTTCCTCGAATTCGCCGTGGACGACACGGCGCGCGCGCACGTGGCCAACTGGCTCGAAAAACTGCACTTTCGCCGCGCGGGCCAGCATCGCTCGAAGGACGTCACGCTCTATCAGCACGGCTCGGCCGCGATCGTGCTCAATGCCGAGCCCGACTCGTTCGCCGATGCCTTTTTCCAGCGCCATGGGCTCTCGCTCTGCGCCTCGGCGTTCCGCGTGGACGACGCGCACCTCGCGCTCGAGCGCGCCAGCGGTTACGGCTATCAGCCGTTCTCGGGCCGCGTGGGTCCGAACGAACGCGTGGTGCCGGCCGTGCAAGGCCCGGACGGCAGTCTTAACTATTTCGTGAACGAGCAGCCGGGCCAGCCCACGCTCTTCGAAGCCGATTTCTCGCTCACCGACATCGACGGTCCTGTCGAAGTCGGCCCGATCGCGGGCATCGATCATGTGAGCCTGTCGCTGCCGGCTGGCTCGTTCGACGCATGGGTGCTGTTCCTGAAGTCGGTGTTCGGGCTCGAAGCGACGCCCGCCGTGCTGCTGCCCGATCCGTACGGGCTCGTGCGCAGCCGCGCGCTCATGAGCCGCGACCGCGGGCTGCGCGTCGTGCTCAACGCCTCGGTGGACCAGCACACGGCAGCGGCAGAAACGGTGCGCGCCTACCACGGCACCGGCCTGAACCATGTGGCGTTCAGCACCGGCGACATCTTTCGCGCGGTCACCGGATTCGAGGCTGCAGGCGTGCCGCTGCTGCGCGTGCCCGCGAACTACTACGACGATCTCGACGCGCGCCACGCGCTCGATCCCGCGTTCCTCGACACACTGCGCGAGCACAACCTGCTCTACGACCGCGACGAACGCGGCGGCGAGTTCCTGCACGCCTACACCGAAACGCTCGACCAGCGCTTCTTCCTGGAAATCGTGGAGCGGCGCGGCGGCTACGACGGCTACGGCGCCGCCAACGCCGCCGTGCGCCTCGCGGCGCAGGCGCGCCAGCGCGCGCTCGCCGCGCAGGAGGTGCGCCAGCCACTGCAATGACCGACACGTAGTCGCTTCTCGCACCGCTTTTTCCACCCAACGCGCGCGTAAGCGCGCCTTGCACGCCGCACCGCCCTGAAAAGCATGCGGCGTAGCAAAGCAATAAATAAGCAGTCCATATTTCAACGGAGACTCAACGATGAAGAAAGCAGGCCTCGGCCTTGGTACGTTCCTCGCGACTAGCGCCGCCCTGGTGGTCAACCCCGCGTTCGCGCAAAGCAGCGTCACGCTCTACGGCGCCGTCGACGACGCCATCACCTACGTCAACAACCAGAACGGTCATTCGAACGTCTACCTGCGCCAGGGCAACCTGTACGCGTCGAAGTTCGGCCTGCAAGGCAAGGAGGATCTCGGCGGCGGCACGTTCGCGATCTTCGACCTCCAGAACGGCTTCGATCTCAACACCGGCGCGCTCTCGTCGAGCGGCCTGATGTTCAACCGCCAGGCCTACGTGGGCCTGCAGAACCAGAACGTGGGCACGCTCACGGCAGGCCGCCAGTACACGCCGTATTACCTGTTCGTCGGCCCGCTTACGGGCAGCGCCTGGCTCACCGGCGCGACCGGCGCGCACCCCGGTGACATCGACGGTCTCGACACCACCGTGCGCATCAACAACTCGGCCACCTACACCTCGCCGATCTGGCACGGCGTGCAGGCGAGCGCCATGTACGCGCTCGGCGGCATCGCGGGCAGCACCGGCAAGGGTCAGACGTGGAGCACCGCGCTGCGCTATTCCAGCGGTCCCGTGAGCCTCGCGGCGGCCTACCTGCGCATGGACAACGCGCAGCAGACTACCGGTTTCGACACCGCCTCCACCGGCAGCTTCGGCAAGTCCTCGCTGAACACGGGCTACGTTTCGGCGCGCGCGGTCCAGCACATCGCCGCGGCCGGCAACTATACGCTCGGCAGCCTGACCCTCGGCGCGTCGTACTCGAACGTTCAGTACATCGCGGGCGGCAAATCGATCTTCCACGACACGGCCATCTTCAACACCTGGGCGGCCCTCGCGGTGTATCGCTTCACGCCGGCCTTCGACGTGGGCGGCGGCTTCGCGTACACGCTCGCTTCGCAGGCCAACGGCATCACGAGCGCCGCGCGCTATCAGCAGTATTCGCTCAAGGAGTCGTACCACCTCTCCAAGCGCACCACGCTCTATGCGCTCCAGGCGTACCAGCACGCGGGCGGCCAGACGCTCGGCGCGAACGGCGCGGGCAACATCGTCAACGCGAGCCCGGCCGTGGGCGACTCGCAGAACGCCACGCCTTCGTCCACGCGCTCGCAGTTCGTCGGTATGGCCGGCATCGCACTGCTGTTCTGATGGACCGCCGGGGGCCGTCCGCGCGCCCCCGCTCGCACACCCTCGACGCGGCGGCACGGCGCTGAGTACACTCGCGGGTATCGTCTCAACGAACCCGCGAACTCACCGTGCCGCCTCCCGTTCCCGCCGTCAGCCCTAGCCTGCGCAGCCGCCTGCGCACGCTCGCCAGAACCCAGCCGAAGGCTGTCGAGCGCACCTACGACACCCTGCTCTCGCTCGAAGGCTATAGCGCACTCTCGGCGGCGGCCCGCAAGGACATCTTCTCGTCGATCGCCTTTTCGGCCGACCTGTGGTTCCAGTGCCTGCTCGCCGGCACGCCGCCCGCCGCCGATGTGATGGACCAGATAGCGGCGTTCGCGCGCCGCCGCGTGCACCAGAACGTGCCGCTGCGCTCGCTGCTGCGCGCGTTTCGCCTGGGGGCGCGCGAGCTTTGGCGCACCTGCACGGAGCTGGCCGAGGCAGACCCGGCGCTCGCCCATGAGTTGCTGTTCGATATTTCGCCGTATCTGCTCGATTACTTCGATGCGATGGCCGAGCATATCGCCGAGGCGTATCTCGACGAACAGCACCAGCAGGCGCGCTGGCGCGGCTCGCTGCTGCAGCAGCTCTATGACCTCGTGTTCCATGCCCCCGACGACGCCGCGCGCTTTCGCGAAACCGTCGAAGCGCTCGGCCTCGACGCGACGCTGCCGCGCATCGCGCTCGCCGTCGATCTGGACTTGCGCGACCACGCACCCTCGGTGCGCGAGGATGCGCTCGACCGCTTCGCGCTCGGCGCCGCGCGTCACTTCGAGTCGAAGCCCGATGCGCTCGTGCGCGTGTGGCACCGCGAACGGCTCGTGTTCTGGCTGCCGTGCGTGCGCGGCGATTCGATGACGCGCAACGATCAGCGCGCGGCCGAGCAGGCGGCCGCGCTCGCGCGTGCAGAGCCGCGCGTGCGCAGCATCGGCATCGGCCTCATGAACGAAGGCGCGCGCGGCTGGGCGGCCTCGGTGGAAGAAGCGCTCAAGGCCGTGGATTTCGCGCCTCGCGGCAGCAGCGCGGACGAAGAGAGCGAAAGCGGCAACGGACACGGCAGCACCGCGCGCGTGCACCGCTTTTCGTCGATCGCCATCGAAGAAAGCGTGCGCAGCAGCGCCAACGTGCTGCGCTATCTCGTCTCGCTTGCCGAGCAACTGGCGACGGAAGCGGACCTGCTCGCCACGCTCGAAGCGTGGTTCGCGAGCGGGCAGCGCCGGCGCCAGACGGCCGAAGCGTTAGGCGTGCATCCGAACACACTCGACTATCGGCTGGAGCGTATCGAAACCCTGCTGGGCGCGAAGCTCGACAACGCCCACTGGATTGCGAGGCTGGATATCGCGCTCAAGCTGCGCGGCGCGACGCAGGGTTCGGAGCGCGATGCGAGGAAGAAGGAGAAGAAGGGGCGCGTGGCGGCGAAGAAGGCGAAGAGCGCGGCACGCTGAACCATGCGGCGCGCGCCGCTCACGCTTCAATCCGCGTCGCGCAACTCCCGCCGCAAGATCTTCCCCACAGCCGACTTCGGCAGCGCCTCGACGAAGCTCACCACGCGCGGCACCTTGTACGCCGCGAGCTGCGCGCGGCAATGCGCGATCACGGCTTCCGCGCTCAGCACCGCCTCTCGCGCGGGCACCACGAACACACGCACGGCCTCGCCGCTGCGTTCGTCTGGCACGCCCACGCACGCGCATTCGGCCACGCCCGGCAGCGCGGTCACGACCGCCTCGATTTCATTCGGGTACACGTTGAAGCCCGAAACGAGGATCATGTCCTTCGAGCGATCGACGATGCGCAGAAAGCCGCGCTCGTCGAACACTCCCACGTCGCCGGTGCGGAAGTAACCGTCCTCCGTAAACGCCGCGCGCGTGGCCTCGGGCTGGTTCCAGTAGCCCTGCATCACCTGCGGGCCCTTCACGCAGATCTCGCCCGCCTCGCCCGGCGCCGCCTCCACGCCGTCGTTGAGCAGCTTGACCTGCGTGGATGGCACCGGCAGCCCCGTCGTGCCCGTGAAACGGTCGACGCTCCCGGGATTGAACGACAGCACGGGGCTCGTCTCCGAAAGTCCATAGCCCTCGCGGATGAACCCGCCCGAAATGTCCTGCCAGCGGGCCGAAACCGTGGGGATGATGGCCGCGCCGCCGCCGCCCGCGAGCCGCAGGCGCGAAAAATCGACCTCGCCGATGCGCGGATGCGCAACGAGCCCCGCATACAGCGTATTCACGCCCATGAAGCTCGTGGGCCGCGCGGCCTTGAATACGTCGATCAGACCGTCGAGATCGCGTGCGTTCGCAACGAGCCAGTTCTGTGCGCCTATCGAGAAGTAGACGATGAGGTTCACCGTGAGCGCGAAGATGTGATAGAGCGGCAGCGCCGTCACGATCACCTCCTCGCCCGGAGTCATGAAGCCCGGCATGAAGGCCTTGAACTGCTCGACATTGGCGACGAGGTTGCGATGCGTAAGCAGTGCGCCCTTGGAAAGCCCGGTCGTGCCGCCCGTGTATTGCAGGAAGAGCGGGTCGTCGCCGCACAATGCGGGCGGTTCGAACGGCAGCGTGGCGCCTTGCGCGAGCGCCGCCGCGAACGAGCCGGACTGCGGCGCGTGCTCGCCGCGCGCGCTCGTGCAGTCGGCTGCGCCAACGCTCAGCACCGTTTTGACGGCCGTATTTCCCTGGATCGCATCGAAAGTCGGCAGCGCGGCATCGAACACCACGAGCGTTTGCGCGCCGGAATCCACCAGTTGGTGCTGAAGCTCGCGCGGCGTATAGAGCGGATTCACGTTGACCTGCACCGCACCGGCTCGCACGATGCCGATGAGCGCAATGGGAAACGCGAGCAGGTTCGGCAACATCACGGCGACGCGGTCGCCCTTCTTCACGCCCGCATGCTGAAGGTAGGCCGCGAAATCGCGCGAGAGCCGATCGACGTCGGCATAGCTCAGCGTGTGGCCGCCCGCGTGCAATGCCGGCCGGTGCGCGTGCTCGCGCATCGCGGCGTCGAACAGATGCGCGAGCGACGGATGCAGATCGGGATCGATGCTAGCGGGAATATCGCCATAACTGGCGAGCCAGGGGGCTTTCAACACGTTCGTCTCCATGAATTCATCTCGCGGCTTGTCGGGCTTGCAGGGCTGGCTGGCCTTGCGCCGCGTTTCATTCCCATGCTACGGCGTCGCCCGCGCCTGGAGAACTGGGAAAGCGGATAACGTGATTGTGAAAAGTCACAAAGAACGCTGGGGCGCGAGCGCCTGTTCGACAGCACGTCCGTGTCTGATCCTTGTCCATTATGCGACGCTGCGCCGTCTCGTTCAAAGCGCCTGAATCGACTTTCTGGCGTGTCGACGCGGCGTCGCGCCACGCACGTTTGCTAACCCGCATGTGTCTACGGATTGCCCGTCTCGACCACGCACGTGCTCGCCGCCGCTCTTTACTGGATGTTCCGCCTGGTTTTCAGTTCACGATGACTTCTCATCGAGTTCGCGCAGCATGTCGCGCAAGCGGAACTTCTGCACCTTTCCGGCGGGCGTGGACGGCATGGCGTCGAGCAAGAGCAGGCGCTCGGGCAAATACTGCGCGGCAATCTTGTGCGACTTGAGGAAACCGACGAGTGAGGGCAGATCGACGGCAACGCCTGACTTCGCCACCACCACGGCGCACGCGCGCTCGCCCAGCCGCTCGTCCGCATACGCGACGATCGCCACCTGCGCGACCGCGGGATGCCGGTAGAGCAGCGACTCGATCTCGACCACCGGAATGTTCTCGCCGCCGCGAATGATCACGTCCTTGCTGCGGCCGCTGATGCGGATGTAGCCGCGCTCGTCGATGGTCGCGAGGTCGCCGGTGTCGAACCAGCCTTCGGCGTCCGTCGCGTTGAGATGCGCGCGCCTGAGGTAGCCGCCGAAGCCCGAGCATGCGCGCACGAACAGCCGCCCCGCCACGTTCGGCGCCAGCGCGCGGTCGTTCTCGTCCACCACCTTGACCTCGACGCCCGGCAGCGGCGCGCCGTCGGTCGTAAAGGAACGTTCGTCGTCGTCGGTGAGGCGCGTGAGCGTCACCGCGCCCAGTTCGGTCATGCCCCACGCCGAAACGATCCTGGCGCCCAGCGCCTCCCGCGCGCGCTCGACCAGTGCGCCGGGAATCGGCGCGCCCGCGCACAGGAAGGCGCGCAGCGTCGGCACACGCGCGCCCGTGTTGACGGCCGCGTTTGCGATATCGCCGAGGAACGCCGTGGACGCCATCGTGAACGTGGCCCGCTCCTGCGCGATCAGCGCGAGCGCGGCCTCGGGCCGCCACACGTCCTGCAGGACGGCGCTTGCGCGCAAAACGATCGGCATCATCAGGCCGTACATGAAGCCGGTTTGATGCGCCATGGGGGAAGCCATCAGCACGACGTCGTCGCGGCCGAGACGCATGGCCTGCGCGTACGGGCCGATGTTCGACAAAAGCGTGTTCGCGGTGTGCATCACGCCCTTGGGCTCGCCCGTCGTACCCGAGGTGTAGAGCAGTTGCGTCACGTCGTCCGGGCCGGGGCGATGGCGCGCGAGAATGGCTTCGGCGTCGCTCGCCTCTTCCCAGCGCGGGCCGCTCAGCAGCGCCTCGAAACTGTGCGGCGCCGGCCCGTTTTCATCGGTTGCACCCGCAACGACAAGGTGCTGCAATGCCGGCAGATCGGGTTGAAGCGCGCGAAGCATCGCCTCGTGGTCGAAGCCTCGATAGTGCTTCGGCACGATCATCACCTTGCTGCCGCTGTGATTGAGCATGAACGTCAGTTCGCGCTCGCGAAAGATCGGCATGAGCGGATTGAGCACCGCCCCGATGCGCGAGCACGCGAGATAGAGCAACGTGAACTGCCAGCAGTTGGGCAGTTGCGTCGACACCACGTCGCTCTGCGTGACGCCAAGCCGCGCGAGACCCACCGCGATGCGGTCCGCCATGCGCGCCATCTGCGCGTAGGTGAAGCGCGTGGTCTCGCCGTCTTCGATGCGCACGGCCGTGAGCGCGATCTTGCCGGGGCATTCGGCCACACAGGCATCCAGTTCGTCGTTGATGGTGCGCCCGGGCCACCAGCGCTGCGCATGCTCCCGCGCGCGGCGCGGCCCGATCAGTACCGCGTCGAACTCCATCTGCTGCCTCCGGTGGTATTGAAGGAAACGTCGCAGGCGGCGCACATCATGCGGGCACCGCGTCGCGGCCCGCGTTTGCACGCGCGATGATGGTCTTCATGATCTGCGCCGTGCCGTCGCCGATCTGGAAGCCCAGCACGTCGCGCAGGCGCTGCTCGAGCGGCCCGCGATCGTAGCCGCCATGCCCGAACGAGAGCAGGCATTGGTGCACCACGTCGTAGGCGAGCTTCGGCCCCCACCACTTGCACATCGCGGCCTCGGCCGTATGGGGCAGGCGGCGGTCCTTCAGCCACAGCGTTTGCAGGCACAAGAGGCGCGCCGCCTCCACCTGGGTCGCGTACTCGGCAAGCGGATGCGAGACGCCCTGGAAAGCCGAGAGCGGCTTGCCGAAGGCTTCGCGCTGTGCCACGTACTCCCAGGTTTCTTCGAGGCTCACGCTTGCCACCGCGAGCACCTGGAGGCCGATGAGCGCGCGCGAGAAGTCGAAGCCCTGCATCACCTGCACGAAGCCCTTGCCCTCTTCGCCCAGCAGATGGTCAGCAGGCACACGCACGTTCTCGAAGAAGATCGAACCGCGGCCAATGGCGCGCTGACCATGGCAGTCGAAGCGGTTGCGCGTGATGCCCGGCAGATCCATCGGCACGAGAACGGCCGAAACGCCGCGCGCGCCGTCGTCCACACTGCCGGTGCGCGCGAACACCACGGCGGCGTCGGCCTGATCGGCGGCCGAAATCGAGGTCTTTTCGCCGTTGAGAACGTAATGGCCGCCCACGCGCTCCATCTTCAGGCGCAGATTCGCGGCGTCCGAGCCGCCACGCGGCTCCGTGAGCGCGATGGCGAGCAGCGCGCGGCCCTGCGTGAGCCGTTCGAGCCACGGGCGCGCAATCCCGGGCGCGGCGTGCTTCGCGAGAATCTGACCATTGAGCGAGGCAAGCAGGTTGATGTACGAGAGGCTCAGGTCGGCGCGCGCGATCTCCTCGTGGATGACGCCCGCGGCGAGGCAGCCCAGGCCCTGGCCGCCGTACTGCTCAGGCAATTCCGGCGCGATGAAACCCATCTCGCCCATTTCGCGCATGAGGCCGCGGTCGAGCACGCGCGTGGCGTCGCGCTCGATGAAGCCGGGGGCGACGCGGCCCTGCGCGAAGCGCCGCGCGTGTTCGCCGAGCACGGCGAGGTCTTCGTCGATATAGGGATTCATGGTGTCTCCTTGAATCGGTTCCGCACTAATTCGGCATCCTTATCGCTGCGGATACGCGTTTATTTCGCGTACTTGCGGAACTCGGGTTTGCGCTTTTCCTGGAAGGCGCGCACGCCCTCGCGCGACTCTTCCGTGTCGTAGTAGAGCTTGAGCGCATACATGCCCATGCCCGCAATGCCGGCCTGGTGCGCGGTATCCATGTTGAACGAGCGCTTGGCGATGGCGATGGCCGTGGGGCTTTTCTCCATGATCTCGTCGCACCACTTCTGCACTTCGGCATCGAGCTGGTCGTGTGGCACGACCGCGTTCACGAGGCCCATGGCCAGCGCCTCGGCGGCCGGGTAGCGGCGGCACAGATACCAGATCTCGCGCGCCTTCTTCTCGCCCACCACGCGCGCGAGAAACGCTGTGCCATAGCCCGGATCGACCGAGCCGACCTTCGGGCCCGCCTGCGCGAACACGGCCTTTTCCGAAGCAATGGTGAAATCGCAGATCGTGCACAGCACGTTGCCGCCGCCCACCGCGTAGCCCTGCACGCGAGCGATCACAGGCTTGGGCACGTCGCGGATCGCCGTGTGCAGTTCCTCCATCGGCAGGCCGATCGTGCCGCGCCCGTCGTACTGGCCCGCGTGCGCCGACTGGTCGCCGCCCGTGCAAAACGCCTTGTCGCCCGCGCCCGCCAGCACGATCACGCCGATCTCGCGGTCGTAGCCCGCCTTGTTGATCGCGTGAATCAGCTCGTCGCAGGTGCGCCCGCGAAACGCGTTCATCTTCTCGGGCCGGTTGATGGTGATCCATGCCGCGCCGTTGCGCACTTCGTAGAGAATGTCTTCGTAGTTCATGATCGATGTCTTTGGAGTTTCATAATCGATAGCGGGTTCGTCAGCCCGCCATGGTCAGGCCGCCCGAGACGCTCAGGACCTGCCCTGTGATGTAGCTCGCGTCGTCGCTCGCGAAGAACACGATGGCGCCCGGCAAATCCTCGGGCTGGCCGATGCGGCCAAGCGGGATGGAGCGCTGGAACGCCTCGAGCAGTTTTTCCGGGTTGCCCGCGCCTTCCTTGTATTCGGCGAAGAGCGCGGTGTCGGTCGGGCCCGGGCACACCACGTTCACCGTGACGCCATGGCGCGCATGCTCACGCGCGATGGTCTTCGAAAACGCCACGAGCCCGCCCTTGCACGCCGCATAGACCGCCTCGCCCGACGAGCCCACACGCGCCGCATCCGAGGCGATGTTGATGATGCGCCCGCGCTTGCGCTCGACCATGCCTGGCAGCACCGCGTGATGCATGTGGAGCGCGCCGGTGAGGTTGACGGCGATGAGCTTCTCCCACTGCGCCGGTTCGGTCTTCGTGAACGGGCGGAACACGTCCCAGCCCGCGTTGTTCACGAGCACATCCACGGGGCCGAGCCGGGCTTCGGCTTGCTGAAGCGCCGCGTCCACTTCCGCGCGGTTCGTGATGTCGCAGCGCAGCGCCAGCGCCTGGCCACCCGTTTCGTGAATCGCCCCGGCCACCTTCAGCGCCGCTTCGAGCGACAGGTCCAACACCGCCACGCGCGCGCCCTCGGCTGCGAAGCGCCGGCAGGTCGCCCCGCCGATGCCGCCGCCGCCGCCCGTCACCACGACCGTCTTGCCTTCGAGTCTTCGCACCGTGTTCCTCCATTCGGTTGAGCAGTACCATAGACGCCTTCGACGCTGGGCCCCGCCTTCGGGTCCTGCCTCGAATTACGTCAATATGTTGACGTATACTAGGTAACGCTCAGATCGAAGACAAGCGCGGAAACACCAGGAGAAACCCTTGCAAATAAGTCGAAAAATACAGGATACAAGTCGCTTCGATCTCGCCAACCGCTTGTTTTTCCGCCTCTACCAATGTGCAAACATGTTGCATAAAACGGGCACACGCGCCGTGGAGGCCGAGGGCTTGACCACGCAGCAATGGGCCGTGCTCGGCGCACTCTCCCGCCCGGAAGCGCAGCCGGGCATGAGCGTGGGCGATCTCGCGCGCTATTTGATGGTGAGCCGCCAGAATCTCTCAGGCCTGATCAGCCGCATGGAGCGCGACGGCCATGTGAGCACCCAGCCGGACGAACGCGATCGCCGCTCGCGCCTCGTTTGCATGACCGAGCCGGGCCGCAAGCTATGGGTTGCGCAGGCCACACCGAAAATCGAGGCGTACTACGAAGATGTGCTCGCCAATTTTTCGTCGGATGACATGACGCACACGCTGCACTATCTGCTCAAGCTGCTCGACAATATGAAGCGCGTGGACGAAAGAGAGCGTGCGGGGGAAGAAGATCTGTGACGGCGCCCGGCCACCGGCCGCCCAACACTCGAAGCAAGGAGAAAACCGCATGAAAATGGACGCATTCCATTTCGGAACGACTGACTGGGCCAGCGTCGAGCCCACGGAACACAAGGGCGAAACGGGCGTGGCCACCTGGCGCACGCGCTTTTTCGGAAGCGAGGCCAATCCGGTTCGCGTGCGCATGGTCGACTATTCGCCCGGCTACCTCGCGGATCACTGGTGCAAGAAGGGGCACATTCTGTTCTGCCTCGAAGGCGAACTCGAGACCACGCTCGACGACGGGCGCAAGTTCGTCCTCACGGCGGGCATGAGCTATCAGGTGGGCGACGACGCCGAGGCGCACCAGTCGTACACGCGCGCCGGCGCGAAGCTTTTCGTCGTCGATTGAAAGGGGTCGGCCGTGAGCGCTGCTTCAGCGCGGCGCGCCGAGATCGGCGTCGAGACGCTTGCGCAGATCGCGCACCACGCGCGCCGCGGGAACGAGCCACCAGGTGGGCGCAGCCACGGAGAAGTCATACGCGAGCGCCGTTTGCGCGGCCCCGGCCGTACGCGCCCGGCAGCGGAACGTGACCATGTGGCGCCGCGTTCCCGCTTGCGAGCCGGGCGAGAACCGCATCATGGCGCGCAAGGCGAAGTGCGAGTCGTCGGGGGCGGCCTCGTACGATTCGACGCTCCACTCGGCGCCGTAATGCGCCTCGTGGCGCAACGCCGCGCTCACGCGCCGGCGTGTTTCATCGGCAGGCAAGGCCACCGGGTGCTCGCTGCCCGCCCGGCCGGCGCGGTACAGCGTGCGCTGCGACCAGCCCCAGCCGAACGCCAGCACTACGCCGCCGGCGACGAGCCCCCACTGCAGCACGTGCGCGAGCCATCGCCCGGCCTCGAAGCGCGCGATCGGCGCGAGCAGCAGGCCCACGGCCAGGTGCGCGACGACGTAGATGACGATGCAGACGAACACGCTCGCGGAAAGCGTGAGGAGCCAGCCGCGCGACGGATCGTCGAGCTTTGCAAACAGGAAATCGCGCACGCCGCCGCCAGAACGTGACGGCATATCGACGGCTTGAGGCGTGGCGTCGGGCTGCGCCTCGCGGGCCTCGCGCCCCTCGTCGCGCATCCCCGCGAGTTCGCCGTGCAGCGTGTCGCGCTCGGTCCTCATGCGCTGGATCTCGTCGAGCGTGCGCGTGCGCTCGGTGCGCAGCGCATCGAGCTCGGCGCGCACGCGTTCGCGCTGCGCCACCAGCGACTGCATCTGCGCATGCAGCTGCTCGGCCTGCGCGGCGCTCAGCGCCGAGCGGCTCACTGGCGCCACGTGATGCACGGACCAGTATGCCTCCAGCAGCTCGCGCGCCTCCTTCACGCGCTTGAACTGCTCGTCGGCCCAGCGCATCGAGGCGGCCGTGGGGTGCCGCCACTTGTCGGGATGCAGGACCTGCGCAAGATGGCGATAGTGGTGCTTGATGTCCGCCTCGCTCGCACCCGGCTCCAGATCGAGCCGGTAGTAGAGGCGGTCGTAATCCACGGGTCGGTAATCGTGGCCTGGCATGACCTTTCTGGATTCGTGGGTGGGTGGCGGCTTGCGAAGGTCGCAACGCCTCCGTACTCAAGTTAGTGCAACGCGCCGGGTCCGGCAAGAAAACCGCCGTGCACCGCCGCCCCTGTGCGCTCAATATGGCCGCCCCGCCAGCAGACGGCCCAATGTCGCGAACGCGATCGCCGGCAGCTCATGCAGCTTGCGCACGACCACGGCGTTCGGATAAAAAGCCTCGACCGCATCGTCGAGGATGCCGATGCCGACGATTTCGATGCCCTGCTCCTGCACCGCCTGCACGCGCGCGAGCAGGTCGGTGCGCAGCACGGCCGGGTCGCCGTCGCCCGTCGCGGGATAGCCGTCCGAGAGCACCAACAGGAGCCGCCGCCGCGCCTTGCGCGCTCCGAGCCGCGCGGCGGCCCACGCGAGCGCTTCGCCGTCGGGGTTCTCGTGGCCGCAATCGATGGCCGCGAGCCCGCTCAGGTCGCGCGAGCCGAAGCGCTTGAACACGCGCAAATCCAGCCGCTCCACGAAACGGTTATAAGCTCGCAGATCCGCGCCCGCCGCGCGCTCGCGCTCGTAGTGCGCCCGCATCTCGGGGGCTTCGATCGAGCTGTAGCCGAGCACTTCCGAATCGAAGGCCAGTTGCGTGAGCGCGTCGGCCAGTGCCGCCGCGCACAGGCGCGCAAGCTCGATCTTGCGGCCCGCCATCGAGCCGCTCAGGTCGAGCAGCAGCGTGACGACCGTGTCGCGGCCGCTCGCATGACGCGCCACGCGAAATGGCGTACGGTAGCCGCGCGAGGCGGCAAGGCGCGCGAGCGCCGCGCGATCGATCTCCCCGCGCTCCTGCTCGCGCTTCCAGTGAGTCAGCTCGTCAGCCTTGAGCACGCGCTCGAGGTGGGTCTTGAGCGCACCGGTCTCCGCGCGCGCCAGCGCGCGCAGCTTGCGCCACGCGGTGGCGTCGCCGCGGCCGGTGAGGTCGCTGACGACATCGAAGGCCGTGGTGAGCGGGATCGACAAGCGCGGGCGCGCGTGGGTCGGGCCGCGCGCTGCACGCGCCGCCGCGGCATGCGGCGCATCGGCTTCGGAAAGCGACGCGCCGGCCGCGGAGTCGGATTCGGTCGATGCGTGCGCCAGTGCGCCTTCGTCACCGTCGCGAGCGTCGTCGGCCTGCGCGGCGCCGCCCGGCGGCTCGACTTCGTCCTGGGCGCCGAATTCGTCCATGGCTTGCGCGAGCCGCGCCGCTTCCTCGTCGAGCCCTTCGGCCGGTCCCGCGGTCTGCATCATGTTGTTCGCGCCGCGCGACGCGAGCGAGCGCACGCTCGCCACGATCGCCGCGGCGGCACGCACGCTGGCCTGCGTCGATTGACTCGCGCGCGCCGCGTCGAGCGGGCCGTCGATCGCGCGCAGCGCGGCGGCGAGCGCCATGGCATCGCGCTCCGCGACGCCCGGCGCTTCGTCCGCTTCGTCCGCTTCGTGCCATAGCGTGCGCTCGATCGCCCATGCGAGCCGCTCGCGCCACGCCAGCGCCGGCCAGCGGCGCGCGACTGCTGCGCCACGCTGCGCGCGCCACTTGGCCGCGTAGCGTCGCGCGCCTGGGTAAGCCAAGGCGAGCTGCGCGAGTACGCGGCGGTCCTCGATGGCCTGGGCGATGCGCCCCGTCACACCGGCCTGCGGCGTATCGAGGCGCGCCGCTTCGCTGTAGCGACGGCGTGCGGCCAGCAGATCGAGCGCGCCAAGGAGTGCGGCCTCACCCGCGGGCTCGCTCGCTGCGGTGTCTGCCAGGCGTGCGGGCAGCACGAAGCGCTCGCCTTCCACGCGCGGCTCGCCCGCGCCGAACGCCACGCTCACGCGCGTGTCACCGGTCAGCACGTGTGCGAGCCGGGTGAGCGCGCCCTCGGCGTCGCCGCGCGCGATCAAGCCTTCCGTTTCGGCACGCGAAGTGGACACGACGGACACGGCTGCCTCCGCGCTCACGCGTCGAAGATCACGTGATGACGGACGATGCTGCGGATAAGCGCCGCATCGTCCGCGCTCACCTTCGCGTAGATCGCCGGGCCCGCCGCGCGCTCGACGTCGCCCGTGCGCAGCATCAGTTCGGCCCAGTCGATGAGACGCCGCGTGGAGAACGCACTCGCCAGGTCTTCACGCGCGAACGCGGCGCGGCAGTCGGCGGCAATGGCCGCGAGCGTCTGCGCGAGCGGCCGCGTGAGCCGCGGCAGCGTGCGCAGCAATACTTCGGTCTCCTCTTCAGCTGGGAGATAGTCGAAGAGATAGACACGCCAGCGGTCGAGAAATGCTTCGTTGAGCAGATTCGCGCCCTGATACAGATGGCGGTATGCGCTCATCGCACCCGCGGCGTTCGCGGTGGCGAAAAGACGGAACGACGGATGCGGCACGACGATCTCGTTGCCGCGCTCCTTGAGCAGCAGGCGGCCGTTCGGCTCGAGCACGGCGGTGAGCACTGCAAGGATGGACGGCTCGGCAAAATCGAGTTCGTCGATGATGAGCCAGTAGCCCTCGCGCATCGCCATGGGCAGCACGCCGTCCACCCAGATCGTCTCGCCGCCCTTCACGATCCAGAAGCCCACGAAGTCGCCGATCGTCGTCTGGCCGTTCATGTTCGCGCGCAGCACGCCATAGTCCGAACGCGCGGCCACCTGCTCGACGAAGCTCGTCTTGCCCGAGCCCGTATGCCCGATCAGCATCACGCGGCGATTCTCTACGATGTCCTGAACGATGTCGTCGCCGCGCTCCGTGAAGAGGTAGGCCGCGTTCACGCGCGGCACCAGCGCGTTCGGCTCGCCGCGCGGCAGGTCCACGCCGCCAATGCGCACCGTGGCGGCGGTGTTCGCCGGAACGCGCTGGGCGGCCTGGGCGGTACGCTCTACACGTGCCGCACGCGCCGACGCGGCGGCCTGCTGCAAGGCGCCGGCAAACGCACTGCCCGCCTGTGCGGCGCGCACTTCATCGGCGCGTTGCGTTCCGGAAACGAAGCCCTCGCGGCGCCACTTGAGCAGCTTGGCTTCGAGATTGTCGAGATCGACGACGGTGTCGATGTTGACCTCGTCGTGCTCGCCCTGACCGTGCTCGATGCGATACATGTGCGCGCGCCCGGAAAGCGTGACGCGCCACCATTCGCGCGCGCGGCCGGCGCCGCGGCTATACAGGCCCAGCAGGTCCTCGGGACTTTCGTCTTGCAAGGCAGGATCGGATGCGTTCATGAGCGGGGAATGCGGGGCGCGGGCGCGCGGCCCGTAAATCGCCCCATATTACCCGTGCGTGTCGCAGTGCGCAGAAACGCGGCACATGCGGTTCGCGCTGGCCGAACGCAATAGCCAGCGCTTGAGCGAACGCGGCGAGGTGTTCGAGATCAATGGGCTGGTGCGCATCCCACTGCCCGGCGCGTCCGACCGCCGCCTTGCCATGCTGCGCCGCGCGGTGATCAACAATCCGTCGGCCGACGTCGGCTTCGGCTGGGGGTCACGGGAGAAAGCGCGGCGCAGTGAGGCGATCGAGCTGATGCGGTACGCGCCTCGAGCGCCTCAATGCGGCGGCAAGTCGCCGACGAGCGGAAACATGTCGGGCGTATAGCCCATATTGAAGTAACCAGCCCGTGCGTAGGTGGCGATCCGCTCGAGCTGCTCGGGTTCGCGCGAGGCTTGCGGCGCGCTGGGCGGCAAATGAGCGCGGCCGCGCGCGAGCACGTGCCGCGAGAACCACGCCGGCATCGACAGCTTTGACATTGCGTGCTCCTTGCGATGCATTGAACACCTCCAATCTAGACAGTGAGGCGCTCGCACGCAAACAAGCATTTCTGCAATCTATTTCATGACGGCGATATGACGGCGGCACGACGCGAGCGCGGGTCATCCGCTCCCGCGCCGTGCGCGCATCACTTCCTGCGCATCACTTCCCGCGCATTACTTCCCGTACACGTCGAAATCGAAGTACTTCTTCTCGATCTTCTTGTACGTGCCGTCCTTGATCATGCCGGCGATCGCACCGTCGATCTTCGTCTTCAGCGCCGTGTCCTCCTTGCGCAGGCCGATGCCGGCGCCGCTGCCGAGCGTCGCCGGGTCCTCGAGATCGCCGCCCGCGAAGCTGAAGTCCTTGCCGCGCGGCGTCTTCAGGAAGCCGATATCGGCCTGCACGGCGTCTTGCAGCGCCCCGTCCACGCGCCCGGCCAGCAGGTCCTGATAGACCTGGTCCTGATTCTGGTACGGGACCACTTCGACGCCGGCCGTCGCCCAGTGCGCCTTCGCATAGGCTTCCTGGATCGTGCCCTGCTCGACGCCCACGCGCTTGCCCTTCAGCGATTCGGCCGTCGGCTTGATGCCCGAGCCCGTCTTCGCGACGAGGCGCGTGGGCGTGTTGAACAGCTTCGCCGAGAACGCGATCTGCTCCTCGCGCGCGGGCGTCATCGACATCGACGAGAGCACGCCGTCGAACTTGCGCGCCTTCAGCGCCGGGATCATGCCGTCGAAGTCGTTCTCGATCCACACACACTTCGCGTCCAGACGATGGCAAATCTCGTTGCCGAGGTCGATGTCGAAGCCGACCAGCTTGCCGTCGGGCGCTTTCGATTCGAACGGCGGATAGCTCGCATCGACACCGAATCGAATGGTATCTGCCGCGAATGCGCCAGAAGCGGCGGTTGCGGCGAACAAGGCGACGGACACGGCTGCAAACATCTTTTTCATGGGGTTCCCCCTGGGTTCTGGGTAAGGGTGGTGGTCCAGGCCCGCACCGCGACGCTCAGTAGTGCCGCGGACGGTCCGGTCGCGTCGCCCCGCGAACGTGATCGACGTCGCGGGTGCATCTGCGCCGCGCAAGGTAGCAGTCCAGAATAGCGCCGTCGAGTCTCCAAAACTACGTACGGAGAAATGCCAGGGTGCCTTTCTCGTGGCTTGCTCTATGTAACGGCAAATCACCAGCGCCGCGCGCTGTAACGCGCGAAAACCTTTCAAATCACCTACGTTTCGAAATTGGCGCACGAGTTGGTTAGACTGCGAGTCTCGGCCTTTGCTGCGCGGCAAGGCCCAGCTTCGACGGCATAACAATCAAGAAAGAGAATACGTATGCAGCGACCCGACAGTCACCGGCAGCATGCTGCGGCGGCCAAGCCGTTGCGCGCGCCGGCATGGTTTCACTCTTCATCGTTTTCGCAACGCATGAGCCGCGCCGACACACGCGGCGGTTCGATCTCCCGGAGGCAGGCATGAGCGACGTCCCGCAGACGCAACCCGCGCCCCAGCCACCCTCGCCGACCCCGCCCGCTCCTCCGCCGCAAGCGCCGAAGCGCCGCGGGCGCAGCACGCTCATTCTCGCCATCGTCGTGATCGTGCTGATCGCGCTCGTGATCGTGCATGTCTTGCGCAACAAGAAGACTGAGCACGGCGCCGCGCCGCAGGTCGTCACCGTGGCCGCCGCGACACTGGGTCCCATGCCCGTGACGCTCAGTGCGCTCGGCACCATCACGCCCCTTGCCACGATCACGGTGCTGCCGCAAATCAGCGGCTACCTCATCGAGGTGGGCTACAAGGAAGGCCAGGATGTCGTGAAGGGGCAGTTCCTCGCGCAGATCGATCCGCGCCAGTACGAGATCAGCAAGGAACAGGCGCTCGCGCAACTCGCCAAGGACCAGGCGCTGCTCGCCCAGGCGCGTGTCGACCTCGCGCGCTATACGCAGTTGAACGAGAAACGGTCGATCGCCGAGCAGACCTACATGGACCAGAAGTTTCTTGTCATGCAGTATGAAGCCTCGGTGCAGGCCGATAAGGCCAACGTGAGGCTCTTCGAACTCGATCTCATCTACTGCCGCATCACCGCGCCGGTGTCGGGCCGCGTGGGCCTGCGGCTCGTCGACCCGGGCAACTATGTGACGTCGTCCAGCTCGACCGGCATCGCCGTCATCACGACGATGAAGCCCACCACCGTGCAGTTCGCGATCCCGCAAACCGCGCTCGGCAGCGTGCTCCAGCGCGTCAACGCCGGCGCGAAGCTGCCGGTGACCGTGTACAGCAGCGACAACACGCGCCAGCTCGCCACCGGCACGCTCTTCGCGCTCAGCAACCAGATGGCCACGGCCACCGGCACGGTCACGCTGCGCGCGAGCCTGCCCAACGACGACGAGGCGCTCTTTCCCAACGAGTTCGTCAACGTGAAGCTGCTCGTCGACACGCTGCAGAACGCCGTGCTCGTGCCCACGCCGGCCGTGCAGACCGGCGCGCCGGGCGACTACGTCTACCTCGTGAACGCCGACAACACCGTGTCGGTCCACAAGGTCACGCTCGGGCCGAGCGACGGCCGCTACACCGTGATGGCGGCCGGCCTGCAGGCGGGCCAGCGTGTCGTGACCGACGGCCTCGACCGCCTCAACGACGGCGCGAAAATCCAGCCCGCGGGACCCAGGCCCGCCACCCATGCGGGCGCCGCAAGTGGCGCGGGCGCAGCGAGCGCGCCGCATCACGGCAGCGCGCCTGGCGCGGCGAGCGAGCCTGGCGCGACGGCGTCGAACGCCTCCGACGCGAGCGCCGCGGCCTCGCAAGCCGGCTAGAATCCGGACCCCGCGCCGATGAATATTTCGCGCCTCTTCATCCTGCGGCCGGTCGCGACTTCGCTCCTGATGATCGCGATGGTGCTGGTCGGCCTCGTTGCGATGAAGTTCCTGCCGGTCTCCTCGCTGCCTGCGGTGGACTATCCCACCATCCAGGTGCAGACCTTCTATCCGGGCGCGAGCCCGAACGTGATGGCGACCACCGTCACCGCGCCGCTCGAAGTGCAGCTCGGCCAGATACCGGGCCTGCAGCAGATGATCTCGTACAGCTCCGAAGGGGCTTCGATCATCACGCTGCAGTTCGATCTGTCGCTGAGCCTCGACGTCGCCGAACAGAACGTGCAGCAGGCCATCAACGCGGCCAGCAGCTTCCTGCCGAGCGGCTTGCCCGCGCCGCCGACCTACGCCAAGGTCAACCCGGCCGACCAGCCCATTCTCACGCTCGCGGTCACGTCGAAGTCGATGTCGCTCACGCAGTTGCAGGACGCGGCCAACAACCGCCTCGCCACCAAGATTTCCGAAGTGCCGGGCGTGGGCCTCGTCACCACCGCGGGCGGCAACGTGCCCGCCGTGCGCGTGGAGGCCGACCCGCACAAGCTCGCCGCCTACGGCCTCAATCTCGACGACCTGCGCACACTGCTCGCCAACGTCAACGTGAGCAACCCGAAAGGCAACTTCGACGGCCCCGAGCTGAACTACACGATCAATGCCAACGACCAGATCTCGGACCCGAAGGACTACGAAGACACGGTCATCGCCTATCAGAACGGCTCGCCCGTGTTCATGCGCGACGTGGCGCGCGTTTCCACGGCCGCGCAGGACGTGGAGCGCGGCGCCTGGTACAACAGGACACCCGCGATCGTGCTGAACGTGCAGCGCCAGCCGGGCGCGAACGTGATCGCGACCGTCAACCAGATCATGAGCCAGTTGCCGCAGCTCGAAGCGGCGCTGCCCGCGGGCATGCAGGTCACGGTGGTGTCGAACAGCGTGGGCGTGATCCGCGCTTCGGTGGGCGACGCTGCCTTCGAACTCGTGCTCGCCGTGGCCCTCGTCGTGGCGGTGATCTTCGTGTTCCTGCGCAACCTGCCCGCCACCATCATTCCGAGCATCTCGGTGCCGGTCTCGCTGATCGGCACGCTCGCGATCATGTACGAGCTGGGCTATTCGATCGACAACCTCTCGCTCATGGCGCTCATCATCGCCACGGGCTTCGTGGTGGACGACTCGATCGTGATGATCGAGAACATCGTGCGCTACCTCGAGGAAGGCGACAAACCCTTGCAGGCGGCGCTCAAGGGCGCGGGCCAGATCGGCTTCACGATTCTTTCGCTGACGATCTCGCTCATTGCCGTACTGATTCCGCTGCTCTTCATGGGCGGCGTGATCGGGCGCCTCTTCAGCGAGTTCGCCGTCACGCTCGCCGTGACCATCGTGCTTTCCGCCGTGGTCTCGCTCACCGTCGTGCCGATGCTGTGCGCGCGCATTCTGCGCGCCCAGGCCGAGCGCCACCCGAGCCGCTTCGAGCGCATCAGCGAAAGCCTGTTCAACAAGACGCTCGACGCGTATGAGCGCGGCCTGCGCTGGGTGCTCGACCACCAGACGCTCACGCTCGTCGTGTTCGTGGTGACGGTGGTGCTCACCGGACTGCTTTACGTCGTGATTCCGAAGGGTCTTTTCCCGGTGCAGGACGTGGGCGTGCTGCAAGGCATCAGCGTGGCCGACAACTCCATCTCCTATCAGGCGATGGTGCGGCGCCAGTCCGCGCTCGCCGAGGAAATTCTCAAGGATCCCGATGTCGTTTCGCTCACCTCGTACGTGGGCATCGACGGCATCAACAACACGCTCAACAACGGGCGCTTCCTCATCAACCTGAAACCGCACGACGACCGCTCCGAAACCGCCGACGCAATCGGGCGGCGCATCCAGCAGTCGGTGGCGAAAGTGCCGGGCATCCGCCTCTACGTGCAGCCCGAGCAGGACCTCACGCTCGACACCACGGTCTCGCGCAACCAGTACAACTTCGTGCTGCGCGGGCCGAGCCAGGAAGCGTTCCAGCAGTACGTGCCCGCGCTCGTCGAGCGCATGAAGCAGATCCCGTCGATCCGCGACGTCACGAGCGACCTCAACACCGATGGTCTTTCCGTGAATGTCGAAGTGAACCGGCAGCTCGCGGCGCGCTACGGCATCACGGCGGCCACGATCGACAACGCGCTCTACGACGCGCTGGGCCAGCGCATCGTCTCGACCATTTTCCAGCAGTCGGACCAGTACCGCGTGATTCTCGTGGCGAAGCCCGAGGCGCTGCCCACGGTCGAGTCGCTCGGCGACCTGTATCTGCCGAGCCAGACGAGCAGCGAGGGCCAGGTGCCGCTCAAGGGCATTGCGAAGATCGGCATCACGCGCTCGCCGCTCATGATCAGCCACCTCGCGCAGTTCCCCTCGGTGACGATCTCGTTCAACCTCGCCGACGGCGCCTCGCTCTCCGCCGCCGTGCGCGACGTGCGCAGGGCCGAGGCCGCCGTGAACCTGCCGCCCTCGATCACCTCGTCGTTCCAGGGCGCGGCGCAGGCGTTCGAGGATTCGCTTGCCAGCGAAGTGTATCTGCTGATCGCGGCGCTCGTGGCCGTGTATATCGTGCTGGGCGTGCTCTACGAGAGCTACGTGCACCCGGTCACGATTCTGTCGACGCTGCCCTCGGCCGGCATAGGCGCGCTGCTCGCGCTGATGATCGCGGGCAAGGATCTGGACGTGATCGGCATCATCGGCATCGTGCTGCTGATCGGCATCGTCAAGAAGAACGCCATCATGATGGTGGACTTCGCGCTCGAAGCCGAACGCGTGCAAGGCAAGCCGCCGCGCGAAGCGATCTTCGAGGCGTCGCTCCTGCGCTTCCGGCCCATTCTCATGACCACGCTCGCGGCCATGCTCGGCGCGCTGCCCATGCTGCTCGGCAGCGGCACGGGCTCGGAGCTGCGCCGCCCGCTCGGCCTTGCGATCATCGGCGGTCTCACGCTCTCGCAGATGCTCACGCTCTTCACGACGCCCGTGATCCATCTGTTCT
>Ga0306920_100002035_pt1 | contig 25325 bp, 17 predicted proteins | sample flu12Cox44000170_FD_204666 | JGI IMG/M metagenome (GOLD analysis project Ga0306920, IMG submission 204666) | Lab enrichment of tropical soil microbial communities from Luquillo Experimental Forest, Puerto Rico - flux4day.12C.oxic.44.000.170 (v2)... | ecosystem: Environmental > Terrestrial >...
GCGGCTGTCGAATTCATTTCGCGTCTTGTAAAAGTTCGTGTTTTGCGCGCCCATGAAGGCGTTGGCGACATAGCTGACGCCGGACAAATTGATGTAAGCATCCGCGCGATAATTCTGGCCTCCTTTGCTGATGTAACTGCGCGAGAGGCTTTGAATTTGGGCGGGAGTTTCGGTGCCGTCGGGTCCGGTAGTGCCATCGGGAAGCGTACCGAGATGGGGTGGGACCATCATCGTGAAGGATTCGCTCATGGTGTCCCAGCCTTGCTGGCTGGTTTCCGGATCGTTGGTGGCGTTGAACTGGCGCTCTTCGCGGGTGACCTGCGTTGGGCCGGTCGGCAGGTTGGTGGAGCTATTCCAACCCGGATAAATTCTCACTTCGTGATTGGCATCCTTGTACACGGTGATATCAATTCGCTGGTTATTGGGATAAGTTGTTTTCCAAGGGCGACCCATTGGGTCGAGCAGCATGCTGGTGGTCAAATTCAAGTGGCCGATTCCCGCATCCTGAACAGCCTGGCGCAAGCCACCGGTGGCCGAGTCGTAGGAATTTTGCACCGTGAAATTGTCCGCATCGACCGTTTGCGTGACGCGGCCAAAAGTGTCGAAGGTCGTGTTTTCGACGTCGGCAACATTCGGACCGTTTTGGGCATCACCGATAACGGGTTTGCTGACTGTCTTCATTGTTAATTGAGTGGTTCCAGTGTTCCATTGGTAACCATAAGTGGTTTTTCGGGGATCACCGCTCGCGGGATCGCCCGTGTAGAAACCGCCGTAAATTATTTCGTGCAATGGCAAAACGGGCGCAGTAAAACTGGGAGGGGTTGTATAGTCGACGATTCGCTGCGTAAACAACCTGCCGTTGGCGATGGTGGCCAATTGGCCCTGCAGGAGATCGGTTTCCTTGACATAGCCCGCTGCGGCGGCGACCCCACAATCCGAGGCCCCGGTGCAATAAAGAGTTTGCTCGATCAATCCGGTGTTGGACGCTATGTTCGGAGCAAGGGACGGAGATCCTTCATTGTAGTAAGGGGCGGAGATGGCTGAGGGGTGCGCGTGCAGAAGCAGCCGGCCGCCAACGTCGGTGGTGCTAGAACCGTATTGGTAATAATCGACCCATTGTTTGCCGGAACCGTCGGCAAAGGCACGAAGCATCACCTGAGCAAACTCATTGGTGTAAGTGATATTTTGAGTTTGATCGGGGTTGGTTTCGACGGTTCTAAACTTCCAGGTATTAAAAGTGTCGGTACCGCCTACACTGGTAGGAGAGTAAGCATATGTGAATGTTCCGGTTCCGTTGCAGGAAGCTCCAGCAGAACAGCCGGCCGTCTGAAGGGTTTCCTGCGTGACCCGGCGGTCGGTGTCGTACTGGAAAACCACGTCGGCGTAAGGTTGAACTGTGGCATCGTCGGCGGTGTTCCAGGTGGTGGGGAATTGGGCTTGTAAGCGGGCCAGGGATTGGGAGCTGAAAGTCATTTCCATCGCGCCGAGTTCGCCGTGGATAATCACGTCTTTGAAATACCGGTTGTACGTCATATCGATGACGTTATTTGCACTGTCCAGGATTGTCACGGTTTTCAAGGCCCCTGCGGAACCAAAGGGCTCAAAGCCGTCATAGTAGGAGTAGCTCACGGAGCGGACCGTGACGAAAGTTCCCGATTGTCCCGTCGGGCGCTTCCAGGTAACCGTGGCAAGGGCGCCCGCCCCAGAAGCACCGGTGATATAGGAGTAAAGAAATTTTTCCAACACCGTGGCACCGCTTTGGCGGTCGATTTCCTTGAGCTTGTAGAGTTGATTGGGGTCGCTCGTATCAGCCATGGTGTAATAAGAATAATTCGTAACATTTTCGTAGGGATCGGAGATGGATGTCAACTGCCCGCGTTGATACTCCAGATTACCGGTCCAGTCGAAAAACTTGAAAACGTCGTTCTTGCTGTCGGTGAATGTGAAGTAGCCGCTTGCAGAAGTCAATTTCTCATTGAGGAAAAAAGTGGGTGTGTAGTTGCCGGATCCGGCATCGTTGAACCGATGGCTGGTGGTGCCGTTGGTCACCACCGAGTGCCAATAGTAGCCATTGAGGCTGCCTTGGAGAATGTAAGGTTGTTCGGTGGCGAGCATGCCGGCGCCAACAAAGCCGGTTGGTCGGTAAGCGAAGCTGTTGCTCCAAGAGCGTTTTTGGCCCCAACTACCCCATCCGGAGCTGTCGAGATCATCGAATTGGTTTTGCACGACTCCATCCCATTGACGAACGGGATGTGCGGAATATTGCGACGGTGCCAGCCCGCCGGTGTCGAAGGCGGAGCTATCCGGCAATTCATTGGAACCTGCACACTGATCGCAAATGGGAGGTACTTCGGGAGGCGTCAGCCGGCCGCAATAGATTTCCATCGCAATGCTGCCACTTCCGGTAACGTCCAACTTGAAAAGATTGGGCCCGTGCGCAACTCCCGTGATGTAATAACGGTGGTCCGGACGGTAGCTGCTTCAGGTATAGTCGGGAGAAAAGTTGTCAAAGGTAAGTCCGTTGGTGGTCAGCGCTGGATTTGCGAAATTTGCATATAAGGCGTCACCGCCAACATTAGGGGGTTGGGAGGTGTAAGTGCCCCAGGCAATGAAGGTGTACACAGCGTTGGCCGTCAGCGAATGGGAGACTCCGTCATGCCCGACCGGGAGACCGAACTTATAGACGGGGCTCCACGGCAGTCCATCAATCGTCGCTTCGGCACAGGCCGGCTCAAGGTCCGTGATGTGGCCTTCGCCGCCTTTGTCGGAAAATTTGGTCAAAGCGAGCAAATCGCCAAGGACCTGGTTGACCGGCGCTGTTGGATGGAGGACCGATTGTCGCGGTGATGCTTCGTCACTCAACTCGGCGAGCCCGATTTCCGAAGAACCAGTGGCGCCGGTATCCGCGGCGGGTTGTTTGGGCAGAGTCGAGTCGCTGGGAACTATTCCGGGACCTATGGGCGGGGTCAATTCCCCAAAGGGATCGGATTGATTTAATGGATCGTAGAGTTCAGTTTGGGCACTAGCGACGTCCAATTGTAAAGAGAACAGGCCATTTTTGGCAGGTAGTGCCGCTGTCTGCAGCTGATGGTTTTCCGATGCAACGCGGGCTGGGAGAGGATCCGGCCATTGCGATTTGTCATTGGAAGATTTTTCGGAAAGTTGTCCGTCAGACGCCCGTGTGACCGAAATGGAAAGAGCATTCCCAATCGAATGCGAAAATCGCTGAGCGGCGTTGGATGACAAACTGAATTGGTTCCGTGGCATCGTCGAAGCGATAACAGTCTGCCCAAGCAGTGCGCCGAGGACTGTATCGCCGGGTGGCAGGCGATCCTCCAATAGTTCCAGGCGGGGAGCGAGCTCGAATTTAGAACGTGTTTTCTTTCCAAAACGGCGGCGCAATTCCTGGTCACGATGGGAAGTTTGCAATCGAGACATAGCTGTGCTCCTGGCAAAGAGGTTCGTCCAAGTTATATATCCCGTGCCTTGTCCAATGACGGTCATTCGTCATTGCTGAGAATCATCTGCGCAGCTAACAAAGTGCGGCCGATTTCGCAGAAACCGCAACGGAATTTTGCAGACCTGTGCCCTAGTGTTCCGAGTCTTTTTGGAAGCTCATTGCCGTGCAGCTGCAACGGCAGTGGACTACCGGGAAAGGCTTGGAGACAGGCCCTTACGAGGGATGGGCCGTGTTTTTCATGAGGAACGGTTCCGGGAAGAACCAAGGCTTCGTCGAAATCGAGTGGAAACGAGTTGAGGATGCGGTGTTCATGAGTTGCTCCCTTGCAAAGATAACCGCCAAGTTCCCGTGGGCCACGATTGACACGCGAGAAAAAACGAAATGGAATTTTCGACTGCGATTGATTCGCAACCGGCGAATGTACATTGGGTACACCAGGGTTGTCAAGACTTTTTTGAATTTTTTTGGAATTGTCATTGGGGATTCGTGATTTGGCAGAAGGTCCCAGTGGGAGTGTCCCTCATTTCGGATGATGTTCGGAAATGACACAGATCTGTCGCGAAATCCCGGTCACGGGTGTCGAGCACGCAGTACCGAGTACACAGTGCCGTCATTCGAAAGTCTCCTCGTCGTTGCAGTCATTGCGGCCGTTGCACGCAATGCGTGCAATGCGTGCAATGCCCGCATTGCACACAATGCACGCAATGCAGCGGGGCCGGGGTGGGTGCAACGACGCAACGACGTCGACAAAAGTCATGGATCGGGTAGAAGAAAGTCAGTCGGAGTTGGTCCGTAGTACACATTTGTCACTGGTTCGTCGTTGCAGGCGATGATGCAACGACCCGGTGCAGTTCTCGGGGTTGAGTGCGTGGAGTAGGGAGTACCGAGTACTCAGGACCAGGTTTGAACTGCGCTCGAGCCGGCGGTACGATGGCGAGCAGCTGGCGGCGATGTCGTTCGGATGCGCAGGCCGATGGACGGGACGCATTTCCCTTCGGTGCCGTTTTTTTGTTCGGAACGTGACAAAAATCTGTCGCGAAGGGTAGTCCGGAGGCACAGATGGCCAAAGGAGATTGGCCGGCCGCCTGTGCCTTTGAGGGCAAAGCCGGGATTGCAGTGGACATGGAAATGTCAACGAAACGGCCGAAAAATAAGAAGGCAAATGCAAAATGCAGAATGAAAAATGCAAAGTGCAAAAGCGGTTTTAATGAAGTGCACCGGTATCCCATGACAGCCGCCGCACAAGTCGGTATTGTAGAGTCGAAAGGGTCTTGCCCGAATATGTTTCTTGCTTTGTCATTAGTCATTCGTCGTTGGTCAATCGTGGGCGCGCGGCGGCGGTTCGACGGTTTCATGGCGGTGCGGTTTCGTATCTCACGAAAGCGCGAGATACGGCGGCAAAAGGGGCGTTAAGTTGTTGTGTACGAATAGCTTGCGATGAAGACTGCGGGCGTGCATTCACGTGAGACACGGGTCGATCCGAATTGGAAAACTTGTTTTAAGAGGGTTCGAAATACATGGACCTCATGGTACGGGCAAATGGTATGATCCGTTATCGTATTCTGCTAATTGGGGGGTCGCTAGCCTTCCTTTTTGGGTTGGGAACCGGGGCGGCCGTTGCGGATGAAGATGGCAAGCTAGCGGCGTTCTTCCAGAAATACCTCGACGAAGAGTTCAAACTCAAACCCCTCGAGGCGACTCGCCTGGGGGATCACCGATTCGATCATCTGCTGGAAGATTTGTCTCCCAAGGCACGCGCGGGTTGGAGAAATCAGCCGCAGAAGTTTCTCCAGGAACTTTCCTCTCATGTCGATTTCAATGCACTTACGCCATCCGGGAAAATCGACTACGCGATTTTCCTCACCAATCTCCGGCGAGCGCTCTGGCTCGCGGACAACACCCGACCGTTTGAAGAAGATCCCCGTATTTACAACGACTATATTACGGACAGCATCTACCTGTTGTTGACGCAATCGACTCTCACGAAGGGGGAAAACCTCAAGAATTGCGTGGCGCGTATGGAGCAAATTCCTCGAGTCGTTGCAGCGGCCAGGGAAAGTTTACAGAATCCCCCGCGGGTTTTCGTGGGAACCGCGATTCGCCAGAATCGCGGATCAATTGCTTTTTATGAACGAGGAATTTTTGCAATGGCCGGGGAAACACCAGTACTGAGCGAGCTCAAGCCGGCCGCGCGCAAGGTCGTTGAGAGTTTGACTGAATATGGGAGATTCCTGGAAGAATCACTGTTGCCCGCGGCCAACGGGGAATGGCGTCTGGGCAAAGAAAGATTTGCCAAGAAATTCGATCTGGAACTGGAGGCCGATCTTTCCCCCGCTGAGGTGCTCCGCGAAGCCGAGGCTGAATTCGACCGCGTGGAACGCGAGATGTACACGATCGCCAAGCAATTGTGGAGCCGAGCATTCCCCAGGCAACCGCTGCCTCCCGACGATGCCGCGGGCCGGCGCGCCGTTATCACACAGACGCTTATCCATCTGAATAAGGACCACGGCAAAGCGGAAGACCTGGTGCGGGACGCCAGCACTATCGCTTTGCAAATCAAAAAGTTCATTGCTGAAAGGGACATCTTGCGCCTTCCCGACCCGGACCGCTGTCAAATCATGGAGATGCCGGAATTCCAGCGCGGCAATACGGTGGCTTTTTTGAACCCCGCGCCTCCCCTCGATCCCAGGGCGGCCAGTGTTTATGCGATCAGTCCTCCGGCAAAGGAGTGGAACAGCCGCCAGGTGAACAGTTATCTGGAAGAATACAATCGGCACATGCTCCATCTCTTGACCATTCACGAGGCATTTCCCGGGCATTACGTCCAGTTGGAGTATTCGAACCGCCATCCTTCGCTGATTCGTAAGGTCCTTTCGTCCGGCGTTTTTGCGGAAGGCTGGGCAGTGTACACCGAGCAAATGATGCTGGATCAGGGCTATGGGAACGGCGACCTGGCATTGCGGCTCAATCAACTCAAATGGTACTTGCGGGCCGTAGCCAACGCCATTCTGGATAACCGGATGCACTGCGCAAGCATGACAGATGAAGATGCGTTGACGTTTCTGACGGAGCGGGCCTATCAAACCGAGGCCGAGGCGCTGGCCAAAATCGTCCGCGCCAAGCAGAGCTCCTGCCAACTTTCCACCTACTTTGTCGGAAGGATGGCATTCTACAACTTAAGACAAACCATGCAGCGCGAGCTGGGCGATCAGTTCGACTTGGGCCGATATCACGAAGCCGTGCTGGACCACGGAACGTTGGCGGTTCGCTATTTACCCCAGTTGGTCCGGGACCGCCTCAAACAGCCCCGGTGAAGCCGCAAAGCGATATCTCGATTTATCTCCTCGCGACAAAATGGTAAGAAAGAGAAAGGTGAAAAATGAATCCATCCGGCACAATCTTATGAAATTTCGCGATCCCCCCTTTATTCTCAACACAATTTTCCTCAATTTTTTGGTTACTTTCTGGTTCACAGCTTCGTGCCGGACTGCCGAGCCGGTCTCCCGGGATGCGGTTTTCCTCAGCTACCTTTCGGCGCGCGGGATTGGTCCAGCCGGCATGAGCGGCCGGGTGACCGATGTTGCGGTGGTCGAAAATAAACCATCGGTCATGTACATTGGGTCCGCCTCGGGAGGCGTGTGGAAAACGGTGAATAACGGCACCACCTGGACACCCATCTTCGACCGCCAGGATAATCTGTCGATCGGCGCCGTGGCCGCGGCAGCCGGCAATCCGGAGATCGTTTGGGTGGGAACGGGAGAGGCGAACGCCCGCAACAGCGTATCGTGGGGCAACGGTGTTTACAAATCAGCGGACGGCGGCAAGAGTTGGCGCCATATGGGCCTGGCCGATTCCGCACACATTGGCCGGATCGTCATTCATCCCCAGGATTCCAAAATTGTCTACGTGGCGGCCTTGGGTCGGTTGTGGGGGCCGAACAATGAGCGGGGGATTTACAAAACCACTGATTCCGGCCGAACGTGGCAGCGGGTGAAATTCATCAATTCCGACACCGGCTTCATCGACCTGGTCATGGATCCCAAGAATCCGCATATCCTCTACGCGGCGGCCTATCAAGTTCGGCGCGGCATTTTCGCCGGCGGCAACCCGGCACTCCAAACTGGTGAGGGGAGCGGCTTGTACAAATCTTCCGATGGCGGAGACACCTGGGTGAAGCTGGAGAGGGGATTGCCGAAACGTCCTTTAGGCCGTTGCGGACTGGCCATATTTCGGAAGGACCCACGCATTGTCTACGCTGTCGTGCAAACAGACAAGACCAGCGCTGGCAACACCGGGCAAGCTGCGAAAACCGCCGAAGCACCCGATTCGGGAGGGGTGTTTCGTTCTGTGGATCATGGTGAGACCTGGAGCAAAGTAAACGACCTGTGTCCCCGGCCCTTCTACTACGGCAAAATTTGCATCGATCCCAATGATGAGAAACGAGTTTATGTCCTGGGAATCCAACTGCATGTTTCCTTCGATGGCGGGAAGAGTTTTGCCAACAACGGGGCGCCCAACGTCCATTTCGACCATCATGCTTTATGGATTGATCCCCGCGAGTCTGATCATTTGGTTTTGGCAGGGGACGGCGGCGTGAACTTCTCCTACGACCGCGGTGCGACCTGGGAACATTTGGACAATTTGCCTCTCGGCCAATTTTATGGCGTGGCTGTGGACATGCGCAAACCCTATCGCATCTACGGAGGCCTCCAAGATAACGGCACGTGGTGCGGGCCCAGCGCTACCAGAAACTCCGATGGGATTACTAATTCCGATTGGTCACGGATTCTCGACGCGGATGGTTTTCATTGCCAGGTCGATCCATTCCAACCGGACCTTGTCTTCGCCGAGAGTCAATGGGGCGCGTTGCACCGGCTCGATCTCCGTACCGGAGCTGAAGTGGGAATTCGCCCGCGGGCGAATAATGAAGAGCCAGCTTTTCGGTTCAATTGGAAAGCGCCAATCATCCTCTCGGCCCATTTGCCGCGCACCTTATATTTCGCCGGCAATTATCTTTTCCGCTCGAAGAGCGACGGCGACCGTTGGGAAATTCTGAGTCCTGATTTGACCCGCGGCACAGCGGGGGCCAGTGCCGATTTCGGGCATACGATTTCCACCATTGCCGAGTCTCCAATAAAACCCGGCCTCCTTGTCGCCGGTACCGATGACGGCCGCATCCATATCACGCGCAACGCCGGCCAAACTTGGACCGAATTGACTGACCGAATTCCCAATTTTTCCGGTGATGGCTGGATTAGCCGGATTGAGTGCTCGCATTTCAGTGAAAGCACCGTGTACGTTACTATAGATCGCCATCGGCATGACGATCCTGCTCCGTATGTGTTTAAATCCACAGATTATGGAATGACTTGGCAATCTCTGGCGAAAGAGCTTCCCGCAAAAGGGTGGGTACACGTGATTCGTGAGTCGTCACGCAATCCGGACCTGCTGTTTGTGGGGACCGAGTTTGGTTTGTCGGGGTCGCTGGATGGGGGGAGGCATTGGTACCCATTGCGCAACGGTTTGCCGCCGGTGGCAATTGACGATTTGGTCATACACCCCCGTGATCGGGAGCTTGTGGTTGCCACACACGGCCGGAGTATTTACGTGATCGATTTGGCTCCCCTGGAGGATCTGAATTCCAAGATCCTCGCGGAGGATGCGTACCTTTTTGAGCCGCAGCCTGTGACTGTTTTTCAATATCGCGGTTCGCACGGTCTAACCGGAGCCAAGGCTTTTGCGGCCCCCAATCCCCTTTTCGGGGCAACGATCCATTATTACCTCAAAAACGCGATGACCGGTCCGATTCTAATCACTATCAAGAATGAGTTGGGGCAAACCGTAGTCAATTTGAATGGCGGCAAGGAAGCGGGCTTGCACAAGGTGCTCTGGAATCTTCGGGTGCCGGCGACCAACGGCACCGATCAACCCCAACCACTCGTACCACACGGCGAGTATTCGGTGCAGATCAAGCTTGGTAATCGCGTCTTGACCAGAACGCTGCGTGTTGAGGCCGAGGAATAGTAATCCAGCCGGTACTATTTCGTCGAATTCATACCGAGCAGCCTGTCCAGCACCGGCGGAATCTCTGCCGCCTTGAACACCCCTGGACCCGGGCCGCCTTTGTAGGCAACTTTTCCTTCCGAATTGATCACGTAAAATCGATCCGGCCAACCAGCATACGCTTTCTCCACTTTGTCGTCGAGCGTATCGACGAGAATCGGGAGCGAGACTTTGAATTGCGCTGCGAAATCCTTCGCCACTTTTTGCCTTTCTTCCAGTGCTTTGGGATCTTGAATCAAAATCTTGTCGCGGACGTTGGCTTGTACCTGCCAGCCATCCGTAGGATGTGCTTCGCGAATATAAATTACATAAAAATGTGCCTTGTCTTTATAAGTGGCATAGAGCTTTTCGATCTGACCGATCGCGTTGCGAAAGGGCGGTCACGTACAACTGCCGAAGATGAGCACGACCGGCTTGCCCTTCAGGCCGGACAGTTTCACAGTGGCTTTACCGGTTACGTCCTTCACGGTAAAGTCGGGCGCGGTTTCGCCCAATTTCAAGTCCCCTTGGCGCGGCCTGGGGCGTTCTTCGGCTGCGAGGCCACTCCTCAAGGCAAACAGAAACACAGCTGCGGCTGTTAACAAACGCCTTTTTATTCGCATTAGAAATACTTTCCGTAGCATATTCCCAAAAATGGATCAGCGACTATTAGCCTCTATTATATGTTGGCTGATGCAAGTTGCACTTTGGATGAATCAATCTGAGATTGAGTCAGTTCCGAATTACTCAGCAAGTCATCTGACAGAGCAGATTCTTGCAGTCGGAGAGTCCGCTGCGGAAGTTCAGGAGGAAGCGACGTTCGCGTCTGCGTATCGAAATTATTAATCAAGTTCATCTTAGGGGCCGGTTGATTTTCTGGTACCGGGGCATTGAAAACGTGGTGATAAGCGTCCTTGGCACCGGCTGAGCTGTAAGCGCTTACATAAGCGCGGCCCAATATGGCCCCGGAGTAATCCTGGATTTGGTCCTTTTGATCGGGAACTGGTTGCTGATCTAATGAAGCCGAGTCATTTTGCACGTTATCGTCCGGAGGCACTGTTTCCTCATCGTCCTGATTGGCATTGGCATCCGGCTGACCCGGATCGATTTGCGGTAGCACGGGAAACTCCGGCAAAATCAGCCGTCGGGGAGCACCGGGGCTGCCGCCTCCCGAAAAATCGAAATCATTTACCAGGTCGCCCAGAAAGGGATAGTTTTCGCGCACGCTTGGCCTCGGATCGGGCCGGCCGTCGGTCTGCGGGTCGAGCCGCTGGCTGTTCAGGAAATCATCCTCAATGAATTTGAGGTAGGCATCGAAACTCAACTCCTGGTGGTCGACGTAGCCCTGCTTGGCCCAGGGACTGATGACGAGAGCAGGCACCCGGATGCCGTAACCATTTTGATCGGGTCCCGGGTAGGGTGGCACGACGTGGTCATAAAAACCGCCCCAATCGTCCCACGAAAGGAAGATGGCTGTACTGCTCCAATTCGGACTCTGCATGGCGGCGTTGATCAGGCTGGTTACCCAGGCCTGGCCGGTGCTTACCAGTGCTGTAGGATGCTCGCTGACCGTTTGATTGGGAGCAATCCATGATACAGCAGGCAGCGTGCCCGCCGCGGCGTCCTGGAAGAATTGGTCGGAGTTAACGATGTTGCCGAGTTGGCCGTCGTCGTGCACCGTCGTGAAATGGGGCAACGGGTTCCAGATCCCGAGCACTCCCGTGTGGTCGTAGTACTTCCAGCTAACACCGTTCTGGCTCAAAAGGTACGTCAGATCGGTCCAGCCGAATCGGAGGCTATCATCATTCGGTGTGGTATGGTTGGCCAGATCGCTGTGGCAAGAAAACGGATCCTGTGGATCGGTGCATACCGCGCTCCAGCCCGAGACCAGGAAATGGTGCGATGGTTGACTGGGGCCGATTTGCGGTGGGAACATCGCATCCTGCAGGACGAAATTGTCCGCGTATGCCCAGTAGTTGGGAATCTCGCGGTTGTCATGGTAACCCATCACCTCGGGAGCGCCGGTGGGATGTTGCTGGCGATAGACCTGCAGGAAGCCGTCCATCGCACCGCCATCGATGTCTGTACGCGCATTGGCAGCCGAGTGGCCGGCGCCCTGGTTCCGATCCATATGCGTGTGATAAGGCGCGACACAATTACCGGTGGCCGGGTCCGGCACGCAAACTCCATCCGGAATCCCGTTGACGTATTGGGAGGGGTCGGGAGGAACATAGGTGCCGAAATATTCATCAAAAGACCGGTTTTCCTGCATGATGATTATCACATGCTGGATATTATGGATATCGCCGGCCAGCAGGTTTCGAGCCTCAAGCTGTTCCACCTTGGGAATGAATTTAGTGTGAATGGATGCGGGAAATCGAAGGCGATACCCTGGAATGAACGAAGCTTGATTTTGGGAAATTGAACGCCGCACGGAGAGAGTCATTGCCCGACTCCTTTACAAGAAAATTGGCCCGTAATTGGCCAGAAATCATGGAAACTGTATGGCGACGCAATTGCGTACGGTTATTCTGATTGTTCGACTCTTTTAATGAGACTAATCTTAAAACACACGAGATCGCGATAAGTTTCGCAGGGATGTCCTGAGTTTTCACCAGGGCAAACGTTCGAGGTCGGAGTTGCCGCCGCTCAATACGACTCCGACACGAGGCAATCCCGATATGGACTTGAATTCCTCGGACATCACCCCCGCCACCGCCACAGCGGCACTCGGTTCTATCAGTAATTTCGCGCGTTCCCAGGCCAGCCGCATGGCATGGATAATTTCCGCATCGGAGACTGTGAGAACCCGCTCGACGAGATCGCGCACGATCGGCCAGGTCAGGTCGCCAAGACTTGTAAGCAATCCATCGGCGATAGTTTTTGGAGCCGTTTGGGCAATGAGCGTGCCGGCCGTTTTGGACCGGGCGGCGTCGTCCGCACCATGTGGTTCGGCCGCGAATACGCGCAGCGAGGGTTTCAGTCCTTTGGCCGCGATACTAATGCCGGAAATAAGACCCCCGCCTCCCACCGGGGCCACCAGTGCATCCAACTCCTCGACCTGTTCCAGGAACTCCAGGGCCACAGTCCCTTGCCCCGCGATGACGTCAGGATGATTGTAGGGAGGAATCAACGTCGCTCCGGTTTCGGCGAGCACGTCCGCGGCAGTGGTCTCGCGCGCTTCCAGGGTTGGAGCGCATTCGATGACTCGGCCTCCATAGCCTTCGACGGCCCTGCGTTTCACCAACGACGCTGTACTGGGCATGACTATGTGGGCCGGGATGCCGCATATTTGCGCCGCCAGAGCTAACGCTTGGGCGTGATTGCCCGAACTATGGGTCACCACGCCGCGCGCAGCGCCGTCATCATTCAGTTTCATTACGGCATTGCATGCCCCGCGAAATTTGAACGCGCCAACTTTCTGCAATTGTTCGCATTTGAAAAACAACGACCGCCTCGCCAACCGATTCAGTGTCGTGCAGGTCGCAACTGGTGTTCGGTGCGCAACCCCGGCGATTCGTCTAGCCGCTTCCCGAACATCGCCAAGACTCGCAGCATAATTACTCATGGTCGTTGCTGGTAGTGCGGGAATACAATTCAGTGATTTCGGCAAGGCGATTTACGACCGAGGCTGTCAACACGTCTTGCGTAAAGCGCCAGCGCCAATTGCCGGAAGGCCGGGCCGGCGTATTCATGCGGGCTTCCGTTCCCAGGTTAAGCAAATCCTGCAAAGGGACGATGGCGAAATCGGCCACGGAGCTCCAGGCCAGGCCGATTAAATCCCAAACAATATCCTGGTACTTCCGAGTCAAATAGCGGTGTAAGAACTGAGCTTCTTTTTTGGGAATGGATTCGTACCAGCCGCGCGTAGTGTCGTTGTCATGAGTTCCCGTGTAAACCACGGTATTCGAATTGTAATGGTGGGGCAGGTATGGATTGGAGGAATCATTGTCAAAGGCGAATTGGAGAATTCGCATGCCGGGCAAGCCCAGTTGCTCGCGCAAGGCCTCGACGTCGGGTGTGATGACACCAAGATTTTCCGCGATCATGGGTAAGGCGCCCAGCGTCTGGCCTAACCGGCGGAACAAATCAATTCCCGGCCCTGGAACCCAACGCCCGATTTCCGCGGTGGGCATACCCGCCGGAATTTCCCAGTACCCTTCGAAACCGCGAAAATGATCAAGGCGAATGAGATCGACCTGTTCGAGAGTGGCCCGGATGCGGGCGACCCACCATTCGTATTCGGTTTTTTGCAACGCTTGCCAATTATAGAGGGGATTGCCCCATAATTGACCGGTCTTACTGAAATAGTCCGGGGGAACTCCGGCGACCACCGTGGGCTGGCCGTTTTCGTCCAACCAGAAAAGATCCGGGTGGGACCAAACATCGGCGGAATCGCTGGATAAGAAAATCGGCACATCTCCGATGAGACGGACGCCGCGCTCGTGGGCGTACCGCGTCAAGCTTCCCCATTGGTGGAAAAATAAGAAATGGCGGAATTGATGCAAAAAGATGGTATCGGACAATTCGCGGCGAACTTTTTGCATCGCTTCCGGTTTCCGCAAGACACAATCCAAAGGCCATTCCAGCCAGCTCTTGCCGCCATGCGCATCTTTTAGAGCCATGAACAATGAAAAGTCTTCGAGCCAAGCGGAATTGTCGCGGCAAAAGGCTTCAAATTCAAGCTTGAGGGAACCTGCAGCGCCGTCCCGAAAATTTGCACAGGCCCGGCGCAGCATATTATTCTTGAATTCAATCACTGGCCCGAAATGGACCTGGCTGGCTGGAAAATGGACCCCATCGAGATCGTGTGGACGGATTAATCCATCGCGAACCAATAGATCCGGACTGATGAGGTACGGGTTCCCGGCGAAGGCGGAGAAACATTGATACGGAGAATCACCATAGCCCGTGGGACCAAGCGGAAGAATTTGCCACCAGCTTTGCTTAGCCGTGGATAAAAAGTCGACCCAGTCGTAGGCCGGTTGACCCAGGTCGCCGATGCCATAGGGACCAGGCAGAGAAGTCGGGTGCAGAAGGACCCCTGCCGATCGCCTCGACCGTGGAGCGTGAGGCGTGGTGCCTGAGGCGTGGAGCGTGGAAGTAGCCTCCACGGTCCACGGTCCACGGTCCACCGTCCACACCTCACGCTCCACGTTCCACGCTCCACGATTCAATGATTTGGTTTTGAATATCCAATTCCACTTCTCGGCTCCAGGCCTGAAGGAGACGGCGAAATTGGGGCCCGGGCTTGCCGTCGCCGATCGGCTTTGCGTTGATTTTGGTTACTGCCATCATGCAATACGGCGTGCTTGTGATAAAGGCCTCATCAGCGTTTATGGCTTGATCTACGGCAATGTTCGCCTCCTCGCAGGGAATACCCGCTTTGGAGGCGAGTTCAAGAACGGTTCCTCGACTGATGCCGGGCAAAACATTATGCTCTTGCGGAGTCAACAGAATCCCATTTTCCACGATAAAAAAATTGGCTGCATTCGTTTCGGTTATGTTTCCGCCCAGGTCAAGCAACAATGCAGACGCGTCGGGATCGACCGCACGAGCTTCATTTTCAGCAAGAAAATAATGCATGCGGCTACGGCATTTGATCATGGGATTCACACATTCGGCCGGAAGCTGCCGGATCGACGTGATGATCAGATGAATTCCGCTTTGCATTCTCTTTGCGTATAACGCAAATGGCAACGGAAACGTGTGCATGCATAGCGTGGGTGTTATTCTTAATGGCCTCTGGACCATTCGCGAATAGGTGCTGACTTCTCCCGCAGTGACAAAGTGAATGAGTCCCAGATCATCATTTGCGCGTAACAATTTGCTATTGTGTTCTACTAATTGTTGCGACAGGGCCGTCAATTCTTCCTTGGAAAGGCCGATGTTCATGCCCGCGTAATTCAACGAATCAAATAATCGGTCGAGATGGTCGCCGAGCCGAAAAAGACGGTGGTGAAAAGTCCGAGACATTTCGGAGACGGCGGCTCCCAGGACGACCGCGGCATCGAAGACGGGCAATTTAGCTTCGGAGGCCGGCACAAAACAACCGTCCAAATAGGCTCGAGCTTCCTTCACGGGATTATTCCACCGCTCCGCGCATACGATAGCCCCCGTCCACCAATAACGACGTGCCGGTGATGTAGTCCGCATCATCGGACGCCAGAAAAACAGTGGCCTTGCCGATATCGGTGGGGCTTCCAAACCGGCCCCAGGGCAGCGTCGGCCCCATTTTTTGGATGACTTCCGTACCGAATTCCTCGTGCTCACCGGGTGTGTCGATCCAACCGGGCTCAATAACATTGACGTTTATGCGATGCGGCGTTAACTCGTTCGCAATCGTAAAGGACAAATGATTCAGGCCCGCCTTTCCAGCGTTATAAGCGGCGCTTCGAGCAAAAGGAATATGGACGTGGACGCTGGAAATGAAAATGATCTTTCCGCCACCGCCGCGCTCGACCATGTGGCGGGCGACAAGCTGGCCCATATGGAACCCACTCACCAGGGTTGCTTGAATGACTTTGTCAAAAGCATCCGCATCATACTCGAGAATCGAACCGCGGATGTTTCGAGAGGGGTTGCTGACAAAAATATCGATCCGTCCCAGGGCCTCGATGGTAGCCGCCACTACCCGCTGGCAGGAAGAACGCACGAATACATCGCCTTCGACCGGAACCGCTTTGCCTCCGAAACCGCGAAGTTCTCGGGCCACCGACTCAAGCAATTCACCACGGTTCCAGTCATTATCAGCTACCTCCGCGCCGGCTCGAGATAATTAAAGAGCGCAACATCGACCAATTCCCCTCGCCGCACCGGTCACCAGCGCTTTTTTGCCGATTAATTTCATGGCTTCATTGTTTCATAATCAAACTAGGCAAGATAGCTTATTAGTTCTCGCGCGCTCTCAAGTTTATCCAATTCCCAGCATGCTCGCAGAATTTGGTCGCTGCGTTCCTTGCCGTAGCGCGGTTCTACGAGCGTCCGGAATTTATCTTCCACCTCGGCATCAGTCATGGGATTTTGAGCATGCCCGCGGGGAAATTCCACTTCGCGGACATATTGTTTGCCGTTGGTCAGAGTGACGGTAAGGCGGTTGGGAATGCCGCGCGGATAGCGGGCGGTGAGAGATGGATCGCGGTGCAATTTCACTTTGGCCACCAGGGCCAGGAGGTCTTCATCGGTCAATCGTTTGGTATCAAACTGCGCCCGGGTGACCGTGCCATCCATCAGGGCCACCGCGGCGCAATAGGGCAAACTATGATCAGCAGTCTCGCGGGTCTTGGGCCGCCATTTTTCCGGGTCCTTGCCGATTATCTCCACAGCGGCGTCAAAGGAATGAATGTCGATGGCTCCTACCAGCCTCATATCCCCCACCTCGGAACGAAGCTGCAAGGCCGCATCGATGGCGCTTTGGGAATGATACTCGGCAGGCCAGAATTTGATGTAGGTTTGCGTTATCATGAACGGCCGGCCGGCACCTCCCATCGGCGCCACTTCGAACGGTCCCGTCAGCAACTTCATGAAGCCGAGGTCCCCTTCGAAAATGGGCGCCGGCCCCGTCATCCCTTCCCGGGCGAGAAGCGCGGCAAAGACGCCGTTGCGCGCGGCATTGGCAAAGGCACATCCCTTCCACATGCTCAATTCGCCGGATCGGGTTTGACGCAGTGCGGTGTTGCAAACTCCCGCGATGCCGATGGCATGAGTCGTCCGCACCGCGTCCAACTTCAATAATTTGCAGGCCGCGATCGCCGAGGAAATTGCCCCATAGGTGACATGGTCGAAGCCATGTTTCCGCAGGCTGGCCGCGTCGCAAAGCCGGCACTGAATCTCATAGGCCAGCACGGTAGCAGTGATGAGTTCGCGGCCATGGGCGTTCGCCAGTTCTCCCGCCGACAACACCGCAGCCAGATTATCGCTGGGATGCGCCGGCTCCAGCGACAAGTAGGTATCATTGTAATCCAGGTAGCGAATGAGCAAGCCATTGACGAACGTCGCCCATTCGATCCCACTTCGCCCGCCACCAATCAGCCCAGCATCAGGCCGACTTCGAAAGTTCAATGCGCAACGGCGGGCAATGGCGTAAGCATCGGCGTCCATCGCTCCAACAGCAGTGGCGAAGGAATCGATAAAGCGACGCTTGGCTTCATGCACCACATTGGGCGGCAAATCCTGATATCGCAATGTCACTGCATAGTCCGCAAAGCGTTCGGCCAACGGTTGGGGCATCAGAGCCTCCCCTTATCATTTGGATCCGATTCAACGATTGTGTTGCCAACGATACATAAAAATAGAGTAATGACAAGGTTCAGCGTTCAATCCGCACGGCACAGAATTTGAACTCTGGGATTTTCCCTAAGGGGTCCAGTTCGTCGATGGTCAGCACATTGGCCGCTGCTTCGCGGAAATGGAACGGAATAAAGATGCTTCCCGGTGGAACAGCATCGCAGGCCCGTGCCGGTAATCGGATGGAACCACGCCTTGAATGGACGGTAATTTCCGCTCCGGAAGGTATGCCAAATCTGGCCATGTCCTGGGGATGGACCTCTACAAATGGGGTCGGCTGCAGGGCATCCAGCACTCCGGCGCGGCGGGTCATTGTGCCGGTGTGCCAATGCTCGAGCAAGCGGCCGGTATTGAGCACCAGCGGATATTCCCGGTCCGGGAGTTCTCTGGCGGGGGCAAATTCGCACGGAACAAATCTGCCTCTTTTGGAAGGAGTCGGAAAGCCTTCGTCGAAGAGAACCGCCCTGCCGTCCGACGGATCCGGATCGAAACAGGGCCACAGTTTGCCGTTGCGCCCGAGGCGTTTATAAGTGAGGCCCTGGTAATTTTCGGTCAAACCGGCGAATTCGGCGAAGATTTCTTCGGGAGACTCGTACTCCATGGGATAACCGAGCCGGGTCGACAAATCACACAAAATTTGCCAATCGAGCCGGGCTTCACCGGGCGGAGTGAGAGCCGGACGGCCGATTTGGACCCGGCGATCGGTATTGGTATAAGTGCCGGTTTTTTCTAGCAACGAGGTGGCCGGCAAGATCACATCGGCGAATTCCGCGGTTTCGGTCAAGAAAATATCCTGGACGGCTAGGAATTCCAAATTACATAAAGCCTTGCGGACTTTGTTAATATTCGGATCGGACAAGAATGGGTTTTCGCCCATCACGAACATACCTTTGATTCTGCCCTCAATGGCCCCGGCCATGATTTCCACCACGGTCAGCCCTTTCTTGGGATCGAGGGGCACTCCCCAGGCGGCTTCGAACTTGTGGCGCACCGCGTCGGATTCCACGGATTGGTAATCGGGGTAGAACATCGGAATCAATCCGGCGTCGGAAGCGCCTTGAACGTTATTTTGGCCGCGAAGCGGGTGCAATCCAGTTCCCTGCCGGCCGACGTTGCCGGTCAACAGACACAAAGCAATGAGACAACGCGCGTTGTCCGTGCCGTGGACATGTTGGCTGATTCCCATACCCCAGAAAATCATCATCGCCTTCGCCATGCCGATCGCTCGGGCGATGTCGCGAATCGTCGCCGCATCAATGCCGCAGAGAGGGGCAATTCCCTCCGGGGTATAAGCGCGAACCAGCTTGCGAAGAGCAGTGAAATTCTCCGTTCTCTCACGGATAAAAGGCTCATTGACAAGCTTCTCGCCGATCAAGACATGCATGAGCGCATTGTAAAAAGCGACATCCGTACTCGGTTTGAGCCGGCAATACCAGGTCGCAAACTCGGCAATCGGCGGCCGGCGCGGATCGACGACAATTATCTTGGTTCCCCGTTTGGCCGCTTGTTTGAAAAATGTGGCTGCCACGGGATGATTTACCGTGGTGTTCGTTCCCGTAAGCAGGAGTACGTCCGCAAATTGAGCATGCCCGAAAATATCGGTTACCGCGCCGGAACCGATGCCTTCCAACAAGGCTGCCACCGACGAAGCGTGGCAGAGCCGGGTGCAATGATCGACGTTATTGGTTCCCAAACCGGCGCGCATCAGTTTTTGGAACAAGTACGCTTCTTCATTCGAACACTTGGCGGAACCAAAACCTGCCAGAGCTCCGGGGCCATTCTGTTTCCGGATTTTCCTCAGCTTGGAGGCGATAGTGTCGAGCGCTTCATCCCAACTTGCCTCTCGAAATGCCTCGCGCCCCACGCCCCACGCGTCGCGCTCCACGACCCCGGCCTCCTGACCCCGAGCGCCTATTACATCGGCGGACAGCGGACCCTTCGGATAAAACTCCGGGCGACGAATAAGCGGCATGGTCAACCGATGCTCATGCATGGCGTAGTCCCAGCCGAATCGCCCCTTCACGCACAGCCTGCCTTCGTTGACCGGACTATCTCGCCCCTCCGCCCACAAGATGCGGTTGTCCTTCACGTGATATGTCAAGGCGCAACCTACACCGCAATAGGGGCACACACTATCAACCGCCATGCTTTGCGAGCGGGGCACCAAAGGAAGAGTAATTGGCTTATTGGTCAGCGCTCCGGTCGGGCAAATGGCCGCGCATTCCCCGCACGAAACGCAGGTGCTGCTTCCCATGGGTTGGTTAAGGTCGAATCCGATGCGTGTGCGGTATCCTTTCCCGGTGCGGCCGATGACTTCGTTGGATTGAATGTCATTGCAGCCTCGAATACATTTGTCGCACAGGATGCAGGCCTGATGATCGACGGCAATCACGGGAGAAGACAGGTCCTTTTCTCGTTCATCAACGGCAACTTTTCCCAAGCTCAGCGGTTGTAGACTTTCCGATGTAGGGCCGTTAAGTAATCCATACCGTCTTGCGAGTCCTTCCAGGTCGCAGTCGCCGGTCGTTTTTTCGCGTTCGCAGGGTGTGGGATGATCGGCCAAAAGAAGTGCGATAAGCATGCGGCGTTGTTTTTCAATCCGGCCGCCCCCCGTTGTCACGTTCATGCCTTCTTCACATGGTCGCACGCATGATGCAGCCAGGACCCGGCCACCGACATCCACAACGCATAACCGACATACTCCGACCGGCCGCAATCGGGGTTGATGGCACAGTACCGGAATTTCGATCCCCAGTTTCGCGGCGGCCTCCCAAACGGAAGTGCCCCGAGCAACCGCGATGGGTCTGGCGTCAATGCGCAGATTGATCATGATTTACCTCGGGCCAATGTTTCATAACGGAAACCACCGGATTTAGGGCGACTTGGCCCAGCCCACAAATCGAGGTCAAAGTCATCGTTTCCGCAAGCTCTGGTAAAACACTTAACTCTTTTCGGTCGGCTTGGCCGGATTGGACGCGCTCCAGTATGTCCACCGCAAGCTGCGAACCGACCCGGCAAGGTACGCATTTCCCACAGGACTCGTTACGAAAAAATCGAACGACGTTGGCAGCCAGGGCGAGCATATCGGTTCCTTCTGCGATGGCAACAACGGCGCCGGAACCGAGCATCGATCCGGCCTTGGCGACGGCGGTGAAATCGAGCGGCAGATCGATCAGGGAAGGCGGCAGAAAATGGGAAGAGGCGCCTCCCGGCGCGAAAGCCGCGAGCTGCCTCCCATCTTTCATTCCGCCTCCCAGGGCCAATAGTTCTCGAACCGTAGTGCCAACCGGAATCTCGTATACACCCGGTTTTTCGACGTGGCCGGACAGGGCAACGAACTTGAGTCCGCAATATCCTTCTTTCCCCTGGCTCTTCCACCACGCCGGCCCCAGGCGAACAATTGCCGGTACTAGAGCCAGGGTTTCCACGTTATTAATGAGAGTTGGCTGCCCGTGGAGGCCGTACGTGTTCGGAAACGGAGGTTTATTGCGGGGTTCGCCGCGCTTGTCCTCCAGGGCTTCCAATAATGCGGTTTCTTCCCCCAGAATGTATCCGCCTGGGGATACAAAGATCTCCAGATCGAAATTAAACCCGGTGCGCAGAATATTCGTCCCCACCAGGCCCATTTCTCGGGCCCGTTCTAATTCTTTTTCAAAGAGTTGGCGCTCCGGTTCGTATTCGTGGCGAATGTAAAGTATTCCCCTCTCCGCTCCGGTTACCAACGCGGCGACGATCATGCCTTCAATCACCAGGTGGGATAATTCGGCGAGGATGACGCGATCCTTAAAGGTGCCCGGTTCGCTTTCATCAGCGTTGCAGATGACGTATTTGGGCAATCGAGCTTCCCGGCGGACCAATTCCCATTTGGTTCCCGTGGGAAAACCTGCCCCTCCCATGCCGCGCAGGTCGCTTTCCTTTAATGCAGCGATGATCTGTTCGGAGGCTTGGTTGCGATTACGTCGCAGAAGTTCGCGGAGTAGGTCAAAATGCTCGGTAGCCGTCGCATATGGATCACTTTGCCAATGACGCGATTTTCCGGGATCTGCTTTAGGAACTTCGGGATGGCATTGGGTCCACTCCCGGACATGGGAGTCGTCGTTGAGGGCAATGGCTGTTCCATTGACCGCCGCCGCCGGGGCCATTTCGCACTGCCCCAAACAGGACACTTCCCGGACTTCGCAGCCACCGATGTCTTGGGTTTCGTGCTTGAGCCGACGGCATTGTTGGGGTGCGCCGGCCAACCAGCACGACATGTCCCTGCAAACAGCCACCTCCAATCGAGGCGGCGGAGTCGTACGAAAATGTGGATAAAACGAAACCAACCCTTGCAGATGATAGAGGGGTAGATTTTCCTGCTTGGCCAAACTTCGCAAGATGTCCTCCGTCAGGTAACCATGAGTTGCCTGGAGGTGCTGCAGTTGGCGCAGAAGTTTCATGAACAATTGAATCCGTGCGAAACGAAACGGACGCTGGCTTACGGCGTCTAATCCAGTGGTGGAACCACCGACTGCTCCATGGCGAAGTTCCTTACTTTGTTTTACCAATAATTGCGTTTCCGGCTCATAATTTGCTTGGAATCGATATCACCATGAACATATCCACGCTGATCGATCACCTGTCTCGCCCCGCCGCCTATCCGCATGCCGTGAACGATGTCGATGTTCGCCAAACACATGTCTCGGTAGTCTTTTTGGCTGGCCCCTTTGTTTACAAAATCAAAAAGCCGCTGGAACTGGGTTTTCTCGATTTTTCCACCTTGGAAAAACGCGCACATTTTTGCGCCGAGGAAGTACGCCTCAATCGCCGGCTCGCTCCCGCGATTTACCTGGGAGTTGTCCCGGTTACTCAATGCGCCAGCGAGATCCGGTTCGAAGGGCAAGGTTCAGTCGTTGAGTGGGCCGTCAAGATGGAGCGGCTACCCGAGAAGGCGACTTTGCTGGAACGGCTGTATTACGGGGAAATCGATGTTCCTCTGATGCGAACTTTAGCTAGAAAGATCGCGAATTTTCATACTTATGCCGATGCCGGCGAGCATATTTCCGCGTTCGGAAGTTTTCCTTATGTAGCTCGCAACGCCCGGGAGAATTTCGAGCAAACCAATCCTCTGGTCGGTACCACGATCAATTCGGCGGTTTTTCAACGCTTGGTGACGCTGAATGAAGATACGCTGGCTCAATTGCGCCCTTTGATCGAACGCCGGGCCCGCCAAGGAGTGCCGCGCGATACTCATGGGGATCTGCACCTTGATCATGTGTATTTTTTCCCGCATGAGGTGCCCCCCAAGCAATTGGTAATCATCGATTGCATTGAGTTCAATGAGCGTTTTCGCTTTGCCGACCCCGTGGCCGACATGGCTTTCCTCGTCATGGACTTGATTTTTCACGGCCGGCGCGATTTGGCTCAGGAATTCGCCCGGGCCTATTTCCAGAAAATGCATGACCCATCGGGCTGGGAATTGCTTCCCTTTTACACCGCCTATCGAGCTGCCGTCCGCGGCAAGGTGGAAGGCTTTGAACTGCTCGAAAAGGAGATTCCCGGGGAGGAAAAATCATCCGCCCTGGCGCGGGCCCGCGCGCATTGGTTAATGGCTCTGGGAGAGTTGGAAAAATCGAGCCGAAAACCATGCCTCGTCCTCGTGGGCGGTCTTCCGGGTTCCGGGAAATCGACTCTGGCGTGCGCGCTCGCTCACCAGGCCAATTTTCAAATGATCCGGTCCGATCTGGTGCGCAAGGAACTTGCCGGGTTATCCCAGTCGGAAACTGCGCCCGCCCCTTTCGGCGAGGGCCTTTACGCCCCCGAATTGATCGAGCGGACCTACGGCGAATGCTTGCGCCGAGCACCCGACTTGTTGTTTGCAGGCAACCGAGTTCTCATCGATGCCAGCTTTGGCGCGGAACAGCGCCGCCGCGACTTCCTGAGCCTCGCATATCGCCTGGGAGTACCCGCGATCTTCTTCTTGTGCCGGGCCGATCCGCAAACCATTCGCCGGCGACTCCAACACCGCCGGCACGATGCTTCCGATGCCGATTGGTCGGTTTTTCTGCGATCGGTCGAGTTATGGGAGGAAGTCGGGCCTCAAACGAGCCCATTTCTGCATGTGATTTCCAATCAGGAAAGACCTGAGGATGCTGCTTCTCAGGCCCTGGCATACCTGCGGGCGCGGCAATTGGTGGATTAATCCGGCGGTCGTACTCGAACGGCACATGGATTGCTACTTCTTTTTGCAGGTGATGCGCTCTCATCCAGAAAAACGAGTATAACCATGTCACCGGTCAGGACCATTTTGCATCCCACTGATCTATCGGAGAATTCCGAATACGCATTCCGGTTGGCCTGTTCGCTGGCCCGCGATTATGGAGCCCGGCTAATCGTGGCTCACGTTGTGGAGCCTCCCATTTACGTCAGCTACGGGGAACTGGAAAAAATCTTGCAACACCCGCTGGGTTACACGCTGGAACTCGAAGCCAAACTGGCCAAACATCGTGCACTGGATCCCAAAATTCCCATGGAGCATCATTTGCTGGAAGGCAACGCGGTGGATGAGATTCTCAACCTCGCGGAAGAAACCCAGTCCGATTTAATTGTCATGGCTACCCACGGTCGCAAGGGCCTGAGCCGGCTTCTCATGGGCAGCGTGGCGGAGAAAATTGTTCGCAAGGCGCCTTGTCCGGTCTTGACCGTCAAGATCCCGGCACCAAACCGCGTAACTTCCTCGGAATCGACCAGTACAGCCGGCGAAAAAACTCTTTCTTCAGGACCAACGTGACGGTTATTGCAAACATTCTCGGACGTCTTGCTGACACTTCGATGCCCGCCTGAATCTTGGTTTTTGCCTCCGAGGCACAGATAGATGGCCAATCTCCCTTTGGGCGCCTGCGCCATTGCGGTTGAAACAATTCAACCCGAGTCATCGCCTTGCACTTCGAACCCATTCCGCCGAAAGGACCGTCCCCAAGGACCCTCGTCAATGACCAATGACCAATGACCAAGGACCACATCGTCGTTGCATCATCGCCTGCAATGACGAATCAATGACTCACGAGGACTCCGGACCCATAACCGCTGACTCAGGACCACCGGACCACTGACTATTGTCGACGTCGTTGCGTCGTTGCACGCACCCCGACCCCTCTGCATTGCGTGCATTGTGTGCAATGCGGGAATTGCACGCATTGCATGCAACGACCGCAACGACTGCAACGACGAGGAGACTTCCAATGACTCCCAACGACACTCCCTCATCCGATCCCGTAGCCGCTTCCCCAACCTGCACACCGTTGACAGCGACAAAAGAAAAGGGGACAGGCACGTTTAATATTGACATTTCGTCGGTTCCGACTTACGCGGTCGGATATGCCACGCGCTCCGCGAGCTTCTATCGGCGGCATCTGCTACCACGTCATGAACCGGGGCAATGGCCGCCGCGCGGTGTTCCAGAAGGACGGCGACTACCAGGCCTTCCTTAAGGCCATCGGCCATGCGTGTATCGAGATCCCCATGCCTGTCCTCGGGTTTTGCCTGCTGCCCAATCACTTTC
>Ga0306920_100002036_pt1 | contig 25320 bp, 19 predicted proteins | sample flu12Cox44000170_FD_204666 | JGI IMG/M metagenome (GOLD analysis project Ga0306920, IMG submission 204666) | Lab enrichment of tropical soil microbial communities from Luquillo Experimental Forest, Puerto Rico - flux4day.12C.oxic.44.000.170 (v2)... | ecosystem: Environmental > Terrestrial >...
CCTTGAGCGCCGTGCCAACGATCTCAGCGGCAAAACGGGGGAAAAGACGCTGATCCATACGCGCCCCAACTCCGTCCGATCCGGATTAAATTCACGTCCAATTCGGATTATATCGCCGTCTGATTCGGAATGAAACATCGTCTAGTTTAGATTTAAACTGGAATCGCTTGACAGAATGCTGTACGGCTCTGAAATCGACAGCTTCCTGTGGCGAGATCGCCAAGAATTTAGTATTTTGGCGAACGACCGCTCCGCACCCCACCATCTCCGGGGTACGTTCCACCCAGTCGTGCTGATCCTCTCTCTCGAAAAGGCTGTTAGGGTTTCGGACGCCACAAGGGAGCGTCGTCAGGAATGAACCCGACTCTCTTAATGAATTTTTGGTCTCCTGTCGTCCAGTCAAACAGTTCTAGCTTTCCTGTCAGGCGGGTATCCAGCGTAATTGTCAGTTCCGTTTTGTCTTGGAATTCTAGGGAGAATGTAACGGCATTCCAACTCATTAGCAATGCTGACGGACTGGAGCACTTTGCCCTTGATGCCGTCGATGAAGGTGTCTTGATTGAACTTCCGTCGATTTCGTTTCTGCTTCGGTTGCGCCATTCCGAAGAACTCCATTTAAGTACTAAATATACCCGTCTCAAATAAGACGTGTTCTTTTTAGGACGTAAACCGTAGAAACACTGGTGCATGCGGGATGAATCCGAGTTTTTCAAAGGCTTGGGAGCTCGGATTAGACGATTACGTGAACAAGCTGGCTATAGCCAGGAAGATATGCTGTCGCATGGCTACTCCGTCCGATATTGGCAAAAAGTTGAGGCTGGAAAACCCATCACCCTGCGAACTCTCCTTCGTATTTGTCGAATATTTGGAACTCCGATGGGAGATGTTGTTCGCGGGCTAGACGGGATCACAAAGAAGAGACCGCGATAAACGAGATAAACTAGAACAGTGCGGCTCGAGCCGTGTTGTACTCAGAGACTTCCCTCGTTCCCAGTGCGCGGTTAAGCAACGATTGAATGTGACCTCATGGCGGGACGCATGGATCGGCACAAACACCGCAAAACGGACGACCACCATGAACAGATGAATCAGCGCTGTCAGTACGATCAACCATTTAGAAATGGCGGGATGGTGAGACCAGATCAGTAGAATGTTTACCAACGCCAGTAAGACAAGAACGGGGCCAAAGCTGGGAAGGATTCGCCTGGAGACAGAGGAATGCACAGCCGCGAACTCGTCCTCGCCGACCAATCTCCAGGACTGGTAATACACCAAGGTGCTCATCACACCACCGCCGTACATGTAGATTGCCAGGACAAAATACGCCACGGTCAGTATGTTTCTTGTCTCCATGTCGCGCCCCTCTCATGCGTAGCACTGACCGCCAGGCAGGACCGTCTTCACTAAGACTGTGTTAAAAAGACTCTCGGCAGGCCCATTCTACTCTCCGATATCCGCGGGCCATCACTTGTTGAAAGGCAAGGACAACGACTTTGCGAACTGATGAGAAGGTGCCTCTGCACAGTCTTGATTACGGACAACCGAAAATAGCTTGACGCAATCTGTGCGAAGGAGGCGCGAAGACTCGGGACAATCAACACTGAGAAGGGGCAATTGGAGCCCCTCTGCTCCAACGCCAGGGAAAACAGGGGTTTATACTACCGACCCCTGGTCTCACAAGATGTGGATAAAATAGAGGTTAACTGGTTGAAAAGATTGGTCGGGGAGAGAGGATTTGAACCTCCGCCCCCCTGGTCCCGAAGCAACTACAGAAACACTATCTCATTGATTCGCTTAGCTCGGTTCAGCGTCTGAGACCTCGGTTTTACCCGGGTTTCGGCAGCAATTGGACCCAAATTGGACCCAAGTTTTTTCGCTGCTGCTCCCTGCCAGTATGGTCGGTCAGTGTAACCGAGATATTACGACATTCGACAAGCAGCAATATGACAACTCTGGATTATCGCCTTAACACGCACGCATGCTGTCAAAGAACTCTTTGTGCTTGGCGACGATCTGGTCGCGGATCTGGTTGTCCACATCGAGGGACCAGTTCCCTTCATCATGCGTGCCGCCCAATACAATTCCGTCTTGCCGCGAAAACATATATAGGCGTCCGGGAACGACCGAGTACTCGATCTCCGGCTGCAGCAACAAAAAAGTCAGCTGCCCTTTTACCGGAGTGAGCTCCTCGTCTTTAAACAACGCCTTCGCGCCCAATCCTGTGCAGTTGAAGACCAACCTTTCCGGTAAGCGGCTGATCTCTTCAGTTTCGTGAAACTCGCGTACCTGAACCTTGCCTCCAGCAATAAGAAAATCCTGCATGAGCGCCGTCAAGTAAATGGGAGGCTCAATGAGCATCGTGTCAAACCTTCGCACGAATTCATAGCCAGCAAAGGGATGCTGTCCGCGGCTGAGGTCTCGAAACTCCGGCGTCAGGCCGCCTACAACTCCCTGCCGGCTGAAGTCACCCGCATCCAGGAACGCCGAATGCGCAAGCTGGAAACTGCTCGTCCAGCGCACACCGTAGCGAGAACCAACCATTGTCTGATAGCGAGCGAATGCGAAGTTGCACGCTTTCGCGAACTGGTCGTTGAATGCAGCGGTCCGAAATTCCTCCTCGAAAAGGGTGACCGGATACCAGAATCCGCCGGCGACGTTGGAAGTTGTGTTCGGAGGCAAATCTTTCGCGTAGATGGTGACCTCGAATCCGGAATCCTGTAGCAGGCGGGCCGTGGAAAACCCCACGACGCCGGAGCCAAGCACCGCGACAGGACTGCTATGTCCGGGCGCGCCGAGGTCGAGAGCCAGCTTTGCTGTTCCCCATGACATCGTGATTCCGGCGCCCCCGTGTCCGTAGTTGTGACTACGAGAGTGTCCCCGATCTGCTCTGGGCGGACGACGAAGCCGGAACGACGGAAAGGACGCAATCCGCAGATCGATCTTATGATCCGATCTGTGGAAACATTGACCCGCGGCAGACACGGCGGCTGGGATACTGTTGCCTTGACCAGCTTCTTCGCACAGGACGACAGAACGGTCGAAGCACTCGCGATCGCGAGGCCTTTCAGAAGTTCGCGGCGATGCATATTGATCCGGGAGGCCAGAACGCAAAGGAAACTATCACATTTCCATCAAAACCACGCCAGGGGACCCAGTGGAATTGACAACCAGGAGTTCCTTGTAACTCAACTGGCGTTAACGTATTTGCTTGTCTGTGCACGCTCGGGTTGCCGACCGGACCGCCGATCCTTTCCAAGGTAACGTTGAATTAGTTTCCCACGAACCTAAGGAGCCTGAGTTTTGGCCAGGTTCCGTCGCCAATCGCAGTAAAGTTATCCACCTAGCGAGGTGGCGAGTTCCTCATGCAATACCTGCCAAAATTCGGAATAGCCACCCGTTACCCCGCATGTCGAGAAAGGGCGTGGCGATCGCCTTTATCTTCTGCTCCGCGACGAAGACCCTACTCGGGATCTGTCGGGTCATCAAACAGCACAGTGAGCTTGATGCTTCCGTGGCCGAACTGCGGGAAACCGGGCGTGTTGGGGCTTCCCGGGTCGAGGTTCGAGGCAGTGTCTTCGGGCGGAAACAGAATCAGTGAGTTCAGAAACTTCAGCAACGCGGCCGAGTCTGATCCGGACAACTTCGCATAAGCATCACGCGAAGCCTGCGCTTCTCCACCATGGCGTAGAATGACCTCGTCAAGCGAGATGCTGCGGCCGTCGTGGCCGTGAGAGCTTTTCGTTCCCACTCCCCACAGCGCGCGAGTTATGAACTGCGTCTGTAGTGTGCCGTCGTAGTTGCGTTCGTGGAAATTCGGCCCGAGGTCATGTCGCTTGAAATCGGTGAAGATGTTTTCGACGAGGTATGCATTCCCTTTGGGTTGTTGAAGAGGCGGATAGCCGCTTCCATCGTCGACGGTGTTGACCATCGTGGCTGCGGTCGCAAACAGCGTATTGAAGATGCCGTGTGCGGAGTCGTAAACGGTTTGGACGTCGGCGACCCGACGGTCGTGGTTGATCTGCAGATTCTGGGTGTGGCACGAACTGCACCCGATCTTGTTGAAGACCGAGAGACCATGTGCTGTCGTCGTGTCCTGCTTGCCCAGCCCAGGCTTGAAGTAATTTAGTAGATAGAACTCCAGGTGATCGACGATCGCAGGATCGATTTCGTACTGTCCCGTTTCAGCATCGGGCAGTGGGGGCGGACTGATCTTGTCCTGGCTGCCGTCGAGCACCATCCCCGAAGGAGTTGCGACTCGCCCTCCTGCGCTGGCCTTGGTCAAGTCCGGATCGTTGACTTCCAGTCCCAATTCCTTGTGCATGGCGCCGACTACGAATTCGCGAATGGAGATGGTGCTGCCTTCGGCGAAGAACGGCTTGACGCGCAGGTCGGGGTCAACTCCTTGTACTTGTGAGTAATCGACCGATCCAGAGGGGCTCGCCGAGATAGAGCCGTAGTTGATGGTTTTGCTGTTCAGAACCAGGGTGACGACCTCCCCAAGTTTTTGGGCGAGGGCAATGGCCTGCTGACGGATGTTGCGCAAGTCGGTGGTGATCTCGTCGGCGAGCATTTCCCGGAGACCTGCGCCGAACAGGTGCGGAGCATCACGGCTGTCGGGTCGCGTGGCCACGTTGCCGCCCACACCTGCTGAGCCGCGCGGACGGCCGTGGCAGAGCGCGCAACTGTCCGAGAGACCAGCGCCAATCGCCGGATCCGTGTCGAGGTCGCCAACGCCGTCGCCTTCATTTGGTCCCTGTCCCTGGGCGTGGGTGAACTTGCGTTGAAAGAGCTGCCGTCCGCGACGAATCGAGCGAAATGGATCGCGGTTGATGATGAAAATGGAGGACCCGGGGGTCATGATGTCGCCGCGTCCGGCACCGGTCTCGTCCTGCAATGACTTGGCGATTCCGGCTTTGGCCGTACTGGGCGCTTGCGTGCGATCAGTGAGCTGCCCCCATACCACAGTCGACCAAAGACAAACCAGAACAACCGCCGCTGTAATTCGTGGGTTCATACGATTCCTCCGACGACCTTCCACGCGAGTGTTTCAAACGACAAACGGAATCCAACGCGCTCCCACCCTTTGCAGATAGGCAGCGTATTGCGGATCGGCGCGCAAGAAGTTCTCCTCGACGATGCTCTTGATAAGAAACCACAAAATCCCCAGGCCCAGAATGAGCACATTTCGCGGGCTGTAAGCCCGAAGCGCAACACCGAGAAAGCCAAGAAAAAGGCCGGTATAGATCGGGTGCCTCATATAGCGATACGCTCCAGTTGTAACGATCTCGCGCTGAGCAGGAACAAACCCAATATTTCGTCCAAGGCTTAGGCGCGCCCAGACAATGATCACAAGACTGCAAATGGCCACGGCATCGGATACCTGGTGGGGCACCAACGGCCTGCCCTTCTGGACTACCCCCAGCGTCAGCAGCGACCAATAGGTCGCCACAAATGTCAGCAGCCAGTAAAAGGGATTGGGTGTGATTCTCTTTGGCGACCTGCGGAGAATCATCGTGACAAAAGCAATCAACGTTCCCGTCACCAACGAAACCAGTGGAATGCCGAGCCCGAGATGCTGGTAGCGATAGTAGCCCAGATACAACAGAGGCAGCATCGCAACGAGGGCGATCGTGCGGTCGACCGAAGGCTGCGCGATCACTTCAAACAGGGATGATGGACGGCTTGCTGCAACGGTGCTTGAAGTCATTTCGGCCTCCTTAGTGTTCCTCTTTCCACAGTAGCTCCGCTCCACTTAGCGTTTTGACGCGTAAACGCTAAACGCTGAGCCGGGAGGGACGACCGCGATCATCTGCGTCACCTCGCTGCCTAGTAGAGATCGGAACGTAAGCGCGTAATCGCCGGGTTCCGTGGGGGCGAACTCAAAATCATAGGTTTCGCCCACGCTGACGTCCTTCACCGCGTCTTGCAACGTTGCCTGCGGAGGGGACAGCACAGCCCCATCTTTCGCAAGCGCTCGCCACTTCGCTGGATGATCTTCCAGGATCAAGGAGGTCCGGACCGTGCCATCATTTGGCGTGATATTGATAAAACGAAAGCAGTAGGTCTGCCCGGCCAGCAGTACCATCAATCCTGGCTGGGGGCTGCCATTGAGCACGAGCGGATCGCGCATCTCGTTGACTCCTGCGCGACCGATAACAAAAACCTTGTCGGTGACGGGGTCGTATTTCTGTCGGGGCTCCAGCACCAACAGTGCACCGTACATGCCTCCTGTCAGTTGCCGCACATCATTCCAGTGTGTGTGATAAATGAATGTTCCAGCGCGGGGCGGCGTGATAAATGCAGTAAAAGAATCTCCCGGTGCAATGTAAGGAGTTGCATGTTGAGACGTGCCGGCCCACAGCGGCACCCCGTCGTAATAGCTCTCGATCTCCAGCCCGTGCCAGTGGATGGCTGTAGCTTCTTTCAATTCGTTGTGAACGGTGATGGCGGTCCGCTCACCGCGCGTGATCACCAGAGGTGGACCGATCGGCTCAACATCTTTACTAACGCCTTCGAGGAAAAAACTAGGGCCGGCCGGTACATACGGACTGGCGGGGCGTTCCCGAGCGTACAAGTGCCTCTCTGCCACAAGCGGCAGTGCGGCAACCTTTGCCGCAACCAAGTGCGCGTTGTCGGCGTTCACCGTTATTCCCATTACCAGCTCGCCCATGCCCATGCGCGTGGGATCGTCTTCGTGGCGCATGGTTGCCGAGATTAGCGAGGGCCCATCGGGCCCGTAGAGCACAGGAGACTTGTAATCGCCCATCATGTGGTCCAGGATGTGGCAGTGGAAGATCCAGTTCCCCACGCGTTCCGGCAGCCAAGTCATATCGAAGGTGTGGCCCCCGTGGACTGGTTCTGTCACCACCATCCGCCGCTCCGCCGGTATGTAGCTATGCTCGGTCTCTCCATCGCTGACAGCATCGACATAGAAGTAAAAGCCATGGAGGTGCATGGGGTGCACAAACGGAGTCACGTTCACGATGCGCCAGTGCTCGGGTTGGCCGAGACGCGCGCGCAGCCGTTCGGTGTATGGCCACGACTTGCCGTTGATGGAGAGTATCCCTACGAAGTTTGACGTGAATAAGCCCTTGGCCCAGACTTGGATCACGAAGATGCGGTCATTCGTATTCGAACCTTGTTTATCAACAATGAAAGTGCCGGACATCAAGCCTTCGTCTAAGTGACGGGCTTCCAGGCTCGCATCAGAAGCGGGGGAGCGACGGTCCGCCTTCCCCCCGAGCGTGGAGGCCCAATAGAAGTAGCTTCCCGGCTCGCCCGCCGGGAAGCGCGCTTCCTTGGTCTCATCGAGCGCGAGTTCCATATAGTCGGCGGCGCTACCCGGATGTTGATGCAAGCCGTGGACAGCGACAGCGAACCGTAACCGGTTGTGAACCGAAATGTGAAGCTCAGTCCCTCGTGGAACGCGGATGAGCGGACCCGGGGTAATGGGATCGTGTCCCTCTTCGGCGAACGAATAGACAGGGATCGCGCGTCCATCCCCGGCTTCGGGATGCCAGATTCCTTCGCGCAATTCCAAATGCAACGTGAAGACGCCGGAGTTCAGCTGACCTGCGGGCATCCGGTTATTGTTCGCGAGAATGTTAGGTACCCCGCCATCAGACGCCAAGCAGCTTATGGCCACGAGGCAGAGGGCCGCGAACCCAGCACACCGTGCGAGGAGCCCACCATGGCGGGTGCGACTCTCACGTTGAGCGAATTGAGAGCGAATCTTTCGTCTGTCGGTTTTCATTTTGTGCTCCCCGCAACCCTGCAATGTGATTGGTGCGACTTGGACACACGCGCAGGCGGGGTCTGCATGTCCCTTAATTTCCGTCGTGCCCTGTGAGCCTTCGGAGCCATCGAGGGTTTGGCCGGCCATCCTCGTTTCCCCCTGCTCTCAATAACGAGAACTGCTGGTGGAAACTGCAATCCCTTCCTAAAAAAATCTGCTAAGCGATCAGGTAAAAGTGGAAACGCGTTCTGGAAAGAACTGCTTGGCTGTGCTACGCTGTGGCAGCAGTTAGTGGCGGCCGGCCTCCGCCGAGGTTTTTATGGGGGCGCCCTCCCAGCACGAAGTCACTGAATTATTGCGGGCTTGGAGCGCCGGGGATCGGACGGCGCTGGACAAGTTGACGCCCCTGGTCTACCGCGAACTGCATCGCGCCGCCAGACGTTACATGGCGCGGCAGCAGCTTGATCACACCCTGCAGACCACGGCGCTAGTGAACGAAGTTTATCTTCGCCTAATCGCTTTCAAGCAAGTCAGTTGGGAGGATCGCGCCCACTTTTTCGCGGTTTGCGCACAACTCATGCGTCGCATTCTCACTGACTGGGCTCGCCGCCAGCAGTACCTTAAGCGAGGGAAAGCAGCGCCGCACATCGTTCTTGAAGAGGCGTTGGTCGAGTCGCCGATGCGCAGTCCCGACCTGGTCGCACTCGACGAGGCTTTGAAAGCTCTCGCAGAAACTGACTCCAGAAAAAGCCATGTGGTCGAACTGCGGTTTTATGGCGGGTTAAGTGTGAACGAAACCGCTGAAGTGTTGAAAGTTTCCCCGGAGACTGTAATGCGAGACTGGAGAATTGCCAAGCTGTGGCTGTTGCGTGAGATGACAGGAGGCGAGCAGGTTGGAGCCTGAAAACTGGAATCGCGTTGAACCGTTGCTGCAGGCTGTGTTGGACCTTGAGGAAAGGCGGCGCACTGTGTTCCTCCAGCAAAGTTGCGCTGGGGACGAGGATTTGCGGCGCGAGATCGAATCTCTGTTGATACTCCAAAACCATGCAGAGAAGTTTATGGAAACGCCTGCGTTAGAGATGGCGGCCGAGGTGCTGGCTGGGGATCAACAGGTAGAGGAGACTTCACGTCCCGACCCTCCGATACTGAATTTACTGGCGACCGAGGGCACTGGGGGCACGGTAATTGGCCGGTATCAGCTGCTGCAGAAAATCGGAGAAGGCGGCATGGGCGAGGTCTGGCTGGCTGAGCAGAAAGAACCCGTACTCCGCCGCGTCGCTCTCAAGCTGGTCAAAGCCGGGATGGACACCCGCGAAGTAATCGCCCGCTTCGAATCCGAGCGCCAGGCTTTGGCGCTGATGGACCACCCGGCCATCGCCAAGGTGCTAGACGGGGGCTCTACACCTCAGGGCACGCCGTACTTCGTGATGGAGTATGTCGCCGGCATTCCCATAACGACCTATTGCGATAATCACCGACTCAGCAACCGTGCACGGGTGGAACTTTTCATGCACGTTTGCGAAGGAGTCCAGCACGCCCATCAAAAAGCCATTATCCACCGCGATCTGAAACCCTCGAACATCCTCGTCACCGAGGTGGATGGCCGGGCAGCACCGAAGATCATCGATTTCGGCATAGCTAAGGCGCTGGCCCAGAAGCTGAGCCCGGTTACGCTGTTCACGCGTACCGGGGTGCTAGTCGGGACCCCGGAATACATGAGCCCGGAACAGGCCCTTTCATCGGGTGAGGACATCGACACACGTACTGATGTCTACTCGCTCGGTGTCATTTTTTATGAGTTGTTGGCCGGAGCGGCGCCCCTCGATCTGCGAAAAATCACCCTTGACGAATTGCTGCGAAGACTGCGCGAGGAAGAACCGCCGAAGCCGAGCGCCAAGGTCCGCACGCAGGACCCTGCCACGTTATCGGAGCTGGCGCGAAGGCGTGAAATCGATCCCCTGGCTCTGGCCAAACAGATGCGCGGCGACTTAGATTCGATCGCGCTGAAGGCTCTCGAAAAAGACCGGTCGCGTCGCTACGCTTCACCCTCCGATTTGGCCGCGGATATTGGGCGGTACCTGAGGAACGAAGCGGTGCTGGCAGTCGCGCCTTCGGCTGTATACCGCGCCCGCAAGTTCGCTCGTCGCTACGGCGCGGCCCTGGCCATGACCGCTGCTCTCGTTTTGGTGCTCATCCTGGCAGCCGGTGTCAGCATCCGGCAGAGCATACGTGCCAACAGGGAAGCGGCTGTGGCCCAGGCCGTCAACGATTTCTTGCAAAACGACCTGCTGGCCCAGGCAAGCCCTGACACCCAGTCGGGCCCGAGCGCGAAACCCGATCCGCACCTCGAGGTGCGAACGGCCCTAGACCGGGCGGCCGCTCGGGTTACGGGAAAGTTCGAACCGGAGGTGGAGGCTGCCGTTCGGGACACCATTGGGCAGACATATATGGACCTTGGGGTGTACCCAGAGGCGAGCAAGCAACTGGAACGGGCGCTGGAATTGCACCGCCGGATCCTGGGCGCACAGAATCCGAAGACCCTCAGGACCACGAGCCGCCTCGGACGTACCGCCGTTTTCCAAGGCAAGTACCCCGAGGCTGAGGCGCTGTTCGGCCAGGCCCTGGAGATCCAGCGCCGGGTGTTAGGGTCCGAGCATCCCGACACGCTGTATTCCATGAGTAATCTGGGACTCATCGACTACCGGCAGGGCAAGTACCCGCAGGCTGAGGCGCTCCACACCCAGATCCTGCAAATCCGTCGCCGTGTGCTGGGTGCAGAGCATCCCGACACGCTGACTTCTATGAACAATCTGGCGATGGCTTACAACGCGCAGGGTAAGTACGCACAGGCCGAGGTGCTCCTCAGCCAGATCCTGGAGGTTCGACGGCGCGTTTTGGGTCCCCAGCACCCCGTCACCCTGGGAACCATGACGGACCTGGCTGTTAGCTACGCCACTCAGGGCAAGTACGCGCAGGCGGAGGCACTCGGCAGCCAGACCCTGGAGATCGAGCGCCGGGTGCTGGGTCCCGAACATCCCGACACGCTGACTTCTATGAACAATCTGGCGATGGTTTACGACCTGCAGGGCAAGTACGCGCAGGTCGAGATGCTCCTCAGCCAGACGTTTGAGATCCAGCGGCGCGTGCTGGGTCCCGAACATCCCGACACGCTGAGATCCATGCACAACCTGGCGGGCGTCCGCGGCACGCAGGGAAAGTATGCGGAGGCCGAAGCGCTGTTCCGCCAGACTCTGGACATCCGGCGGCGCGTTTTGGGTACCGAGCATCCCGCCACTCTTAACACTCTCTCGGATTTTGCGTCCGTGTACCAACGACAGGGCAAATACGGCTTGGCGGAGACTCACGCGGCGCAAGCGCTGGCGGGCCGCCGGCACGCCTTGGGCTCGGAACACCCGGACACGATAGCGTCGGTGTCCGACTTGGCACTGGCCTACCTCTCCCGGGGGAAGTTCGCAGAGAGCGAGTCCCTCGCGCGCGAGGCCCTGGAGTTCAATCGCAAGAAGCAGCCGGATGACTGGCAACGATTCCGTGCCGAGAGCCTGCTGGGCGCCAGCCTGGCTGGACAAAAGAAATACGCTGAAGCCGAACCACTGCTGTTGGAAGGCTATCAGGGGATGGCAGTGCGAAAAGACCGGATAGACGTCCCGGACTGGTATCATGTGGACCGCGCCCGCGAATGGATCGTCCAACTCTATCAGGCTTGGGGCAAGCCTGCGAAAACTGCCGAGTGGCTGAAGAAGTGAGATCCCGAAAGTGGATGCCGTTGCCTCGACATGCTTTTAGGGAGAAATCGTTTCCTGACGAGTCTTGGCGTTTGAAGTGAAATTCCAAACTGGCCCTAAACCGACGGCATCTTGTTATAACGGCTGCACGCTTGTTTGATAGCCGTGCGAACTTTCTTAATGTAGTCCGGTGAGTGCCTCAGTCCACACGCGCAGATTTCATCTAAGCAATCGGCCAATTCTTCAGGTGTGAGAGTTTCGAACCCAAAGTCGAGTCCATCTGTGATGATAGAAAAGTGGTCCCAGTTGCCTGACTCCCTCGCTGGCGGGAATCAGCATCTGGGCGAATGCCAGCCGCCGTCATGGGTGCCAGTCCCAGTCCGAGACTGGGACGGACGCGATCAGCCATAGAGCAACTCTTGTCACCGAGGTCCGATAAATAGACCGAAAGGGGGTGAAATATGCCTCAGTCAGTCGGTAGCAGCACGGCCCCGGATGGCGCGAATGCCTATGCTAGCGAGTCGAATGAGACTGCAACAACCGCCCAAATTGGCGAAGACAATCTGTCCCAAGTCGCTCAGCGCCTTGGGGTTGACTTAGAGACACTTCGGGGCGCGAACCCCCAGGTTTCTGAATCAGGCAAGATTCAAGCTGGCCAGGAAATCCACCTTCCGCCAGCGGGAGGACCGCAAGGATCTGGAGACACAGACCGGGAGATCGACAGCACCCGGCCATCGACTCCGGGCCTGGCCCCCGGGGGCGATCTCAGCGATAACGTAATCAGAGGCATGTGGCAGGCAAAACTCGCCGGCGGCGGCCCTGGCGCAAGCGTCCCGCCCGATGTGTTGAAGGCAAATAACAATTTTGTATACGCAGATAGCGGGGGCGGTTCGGGATCGGGTAAACCGCCAGTCCAGAAATCTCCTGCGGAATTACCTGAAATCAAATCGATGCTGACGCACCCCCAGAAAAACTCCCCGAGCACACAGGTCCTTCCGGCCGTACAGAAGGACATTGAGGCGGGGAAATATACGGACGCATTTCAAAAATTGGACAATCTCATAAAAACGAAAGGTGACAATCTTTGGGACGACGAGAAGGCTCCGATTTCAACAGTTCGAGATCAGCTTGAGTTTCTTTCCCAAATGCAGAAGGCAGGTGTTAAAGCGGACTATCCGCCCACAGAAGCACAACTTGTTGAGTACTTCAAGACGCTGAAAGATCAACCGGCTGCGGCCCGCCAAGCGTTTGACGACTACGCCCACAGGTTTCAGGTACACCCCGCCAACATTGCTACCGCAGATTTCGTCATGCACTACAGCCATGGACAGCAATCTGTGGATAGAGGAGGCACCACGATCGATGTAACCACCGATGTGCCACGTAGCTGGTCTGACGTTGCCAGTCACCCGGTTTCAAACGAGCACTTCCCGCAGTACATCGGCAAGCAGATGAACGACTGCAAAGGGTATGCTTTCATGGCCGAGAAGTTGCTCGGAGCGGCGGGGTTCACGGTTGTACACCACATCGACGCAGCGCCGAGCAAGTTTGGCGATGGACACATGATGGTTTCATTCAGCCACCCGGGAGAAAAGGACCTTACGTTGACCAGCAATGACGGTGTTTTTACAGGAAGAAACGAGAGGGACCTAGCCAAAAAAGGCTTTTCCTATGCTGCGGGCGGAAAGGACAATGTAACCGGGCGCGAACATTACTTTACCGGGAGAACCGCGGCAGACGCAGAGGTCCAGCAAGGAATATTTCAGGTGGCGACCCGGGACAGAATGAGGGGAATCAGGTACGACGAACTTCCCAGATAGCTTACGTTCTCTTTAACACCGAGGTTGTCTTCCTGCAGGTTTGTCCGAGACTGGGACTGACCGTCTCCTCATCCGCCTCGGAAAGCGAATTCGCAAGTTAAGGGAGAACCGCGGCTGGACTCAAGTGGAAATGGCTGAGCGCGTTGGTATTCTCTGGTACCGGTGCGCGGTCCAAATCTGGAAGGGAACGCCGCGCCCGTGAAATTATCGCGGATAGTGGTGCGGACACGGTGGAGCACTTCGAAAGCGTGGTGAAGCAGGCCCACGGTGTCACGTTCCGCGAGCATGCGAAATGGTGGCTGAACCACATCCAAGGGCGCAAGCGCAAGCCGATTGCAACGGCGACCTTGGAACTGTGGAAAGGCTGCCTTGATAACTGGATCGACCCGAATATCGGAGATCTGCCGTTGTCCGAGGTCAACAATGCTGCGCTCAAGGGGCTCGTTGCCAAGATGTCGGAAGGTGGTTTGTCACCGAAAACGATTAGCGACAACTACGTTCCGGTGGTGAAGATGATTGTCGCTTCCGCAGTCGATGAACAGGGGGAGCAAATTTACCCCCGAAAGTGGAATCACGAGTTCATCGACCTGCCCGTCGTGGAACAGGGCAAGCAAAACACGCCGTGCTTTTCCGCTGAGGTGATGACGGGTTTAGCACGGTGGAAGAGGCCACGGGAGCGGATGATTTTCATCCTATGTGGCGCCGCGGGTCTGAGAATTGGAGAGGTGCTGGGCATCGAAATTGATAAACACATCTCACCCGACTTCCTGACCCTTTCCATCAAGCAGAAAGTTCGTCACGGCAAGGTCGAGCAGCGGCTAAAGACGGCCTACGGCTTTCGCCAAGTTGATCTTCACCCGGCGATTGCTGAGCTGCTCCAACAGTTCGTTGATGACCGGAAAGCTGGTTTCGTCTTTCGCACACGAAAGGGGAACCCAGTCTCGCCGACGAACATAATCCGGCGCCATCTGCACAAGGCGCTGGAGGAACTGCAATACGTGAATCCGTACACCGGGACGCACAAAGCGGGCAACCATGCGTTCCGCCGTTTTCGGAACACGTATCTGCGAAATTACACGGACTGCCCCGAGGGCCTGTACAAATACTGGATGGGCCACGCAGGGAAGGACATGAGCGACCTCTACGACAAGATCTAAAGAGGACGTAGCGTTCCGCAGAAAATGGGCAGAACGGTGTGGATTCGGGTTTGAGTTGCCCCTAATTGTACCGAATGTACCGAAAACAGCCGAAAAAGTGGAGGCCGCGCACGCGGCGTAAATCATTGAGGCCGAGAGAGAAAGAATGGTCGGGGAGAGAGGATTTGAACCTCCGACCCCCTGGTCCCGAACCAGGTGCTCTACCAGGCTGAGCCACTCCCCGACGAGGCACGCCAAGGCTTGAGCCGCACTCTGAGGATTTCTGCGGAGACCTTGGGCGATTCAAAGTATACCACCCCTGCTCGGAGAGGCTGAAAGCTCAGTCTGCCGTTACGTTTTACAGCACAGCCAACCAGGCTCACGCCCTTCGAGCGCAGCCTGTCTGTCTGACTGAGGCTCTGCGATTATGATTGCTCAAAGGACTTTTCCTGTCACTCCCTCCCTATCTGTTTCTCGAAAGCCCTGGACGGGTTCATACTAAAGACTCCACCCCGGGCATGACGCGCTACGCACACGAAGCCTTGTGTGCGCCGTTTATTCTCAAAACAGGGTGGCATTGTTACAATCGTTGCTCAATTAAAACGATTCAATGACCACGATTCTCACTGCCGGGGAACTCTATACGCCGCTCCAGCGCGTGGAACGGCCGCTGGTTTTTATCGACGAGGGCCGGATTGTCGAGATCGCTTCCTCGACCCGGCGCGAAATCCCTAAAGGTCCTCGGGTCCTCGATTTCGCGAATTGCATTCTTGCGCCGGGTTTCGTGGACATGCACATCCACGGAGGCGCGGGGCATGATGTGATGGAGTCGGACCCCAGCGCGTTGCCAAGCGTAGAGCGACTGCTCTATCGCCACGGAGTCACGACGTACTTCCCTACCACAATCACGGCGCCGCTCGAGACAACTCTCGACGCGCTCGGGCGGCTTGCTGACGCCATCGAGGCTGCAAGCAAGAACCAGAGGAAGCACCGCGCGCGTCCCGCGGGCATTCACCTGGAGGGACCATTCATTAGTCATGTGCGGCCGGGAGTACATCCGACTGGCGACTTGCTTCCACCGACCCTGGAAGTTTTCGAGCGCCTCTGGAAGGCCTCGCGCGGTCACATCAAGGTCCTTACGATTGCGCCGGAATTAGATGGGGCACGAGCTTTGATCGCCGAGGCTACCCGTAGGGGTATTTGCGTAAGTCTTGGACACTCGGATGCCAATCTGGAGCAGGCGCAGTCAGGAGTGACCGCAGGCGCGCGGCACGCGACCCACACTTTTAACGCGATGCGCCCGCTGGAGCACCGGGACCCGGGCATCCTCGGTCTCGCTCTGACCGATGACCGACTGAGCGCAGAGATTATCGCCGACGGAGTTCATGTCGATCCTCTGATGGTGCGGTTGTTCCTACGCGCAAAGGGCGGAGACTCGGCGGTGCTGGTTACCGATGCCACGGCAGCTACTGGAATGCCTGATGGACAATACCGGCTGGGCTCCCTGGTGGTCGAGGTAAAAGACGGCAAGTGCTTGTCGCACGGCAAGCTGGCCGGCAGCGTTTTGACCATGGACCAGGCCGTGCGCAACGTCGTGCGCTTTGCCAATTATGATTTGCAGGGCGCGGTGCGGCTGGCCACCCTGAATCCCGCGCGCACCACTGGCTTGGCTGAGGGATTGGGGACCTTGGCCGAAGGCTCGGCGGCGGATCTCGTCGTGCTCAATCCGCAAGGCGATGTCGTGCGGACCATCGTGCAGGGCCAAGTCAACTAGGCAGCACCGAAATTTACAGCGAGGATAAGATGGCAGAAAAACGCGAGTTCCCGCACCACATGATCCGCGAGATTTTCGAGCAGCCGCGCGGCCTGCACGACACGATCGCGCCGCGCATTTCCCTTCCCGAAGGCATCGTGCAGCTCAACGAAGTGCCGATCAGCCGCGACGATTTGCGTGGTTTGAGCCGCATCAACATCGTGGCTTCGGGTACCAGCCGGCACGCGGGCATGGTCGGACAATTCATGATCCAGGAACTCGCGGCAATTCCAGTGGATGTCGATTACGCAAGCGAATTCGAATACCGCAATCCGCTGATTGGACAAAGCGAGCTGACCATCGTGATCACGCAGTCGGGTGAGACGGCGGATACCACCGCGTCGCAGCGCGAAGCCAAAGCCAGAGGTTCCCGCACAGTTGCTATCTCAAACGTGGCGGGAACGACGATTGCGCGCGAAGCCGACGGCGTGATCTACACGCTGGCGGGACCGGAGATCAGCATTGCCTCGACTAAGGCTTTCACGGCGCAGATGGCCGCCCTGTTCTTGTTTGCGATGTACCTAGGGCAGGCCCGCGGGACACTTTCCAACGATCGGCGCGCGCAATACATCCGCGAACTGCTCGATCTGCCGGATAAGTTGAAAGGTCTGCTCAGTTGTGCGGGGCAATGTGAGCAGATCGCAACCGAGTTCTGCAAGATCGATGACTTCCTGTTCCTGGGCCGTGCGATCCACTACCCGGTCGCCATGGACGGAGCGCTGAAACTGAAGGAAGTTTCCTACGTCCACGCCGAAGGCTATCCTACAGGAGAAACCAAGCACGGCCCCAACGCGTTGATCGACGAGCACCTACCCGTGGTCATCATTGCGACGCGCGACAAGAATGACCCCGGCTCTATGCTGCGCTTTGAGAAGACGCTGGGAAATATCGACGGCTTCAAGAAGCAGGCGAGCCGGGTGATCGCCCTCGCGACCGAGGGCGACCACGAAGTACAGAAGCGTGCCGACCACACCCTCTTCATTCCGCAAGCGCCTGAGTTGGTTTCGCCGATCCTGGAGATCGTGCCCTTGCAGTTGTTCGCCTACTACATGGCGGTGAAGCGGGGTTTGGACGTGGACCGTCCGAGAAATCTGGTGAAGTCGGTAACGCTGGAGTAGACGCTCTAGTTCGGCTTGCGGGTCTTGCCGTCGGCCAGATACTGCAGCATGAGAGCTTCGGCCGCGCCGCGGATGCGATCGTTCACAGGGCTTGGCGCCTGTTGCACTGTGTCATGCGAGGGCTTCTGCCGGATGGCTTCCCGCAACCTTTCTCCGAAATCCGAATCGTTGGTCACCACCTGGCCGTAGAACCACAGGAAGTGCCGCATCTGGTCGAGCGCCGATTTCAGTACCTGGAGAGATTCCAGTTCGGGTTCGGCGCTTAAGGCTTCCAGCAGTTCGGGGTTGCCGGGCGCCTCCATGGCGGCGCAGTTGAGCTCTCGCTGAATCGCACGCAGGTCTTCCGTAACGCGGAGAATGCGCAGGTGCACATTTTCGAGATACTCGTTCTTGTCCATGGAAAGGCCCCGTTAACGACACCTCAACATCTCATCGCGTACACGGAGCGAACAGATGTCCCACGGGCATGAGCTTTGGTAATTCTTCATTACCAACGTGTCAATCGCCGCAATTGGCGCGGGGTTTCACGCTTTGCAGGGTTCCTGCATCAGCCACAGGCAGGTAACATGCCGCTGCGAATCTCGGGTACCCCGAGTACACGGACTCCCGTGCACGGCGAAGCGGCGGCCCTGGCTTTCAACATTTGTTCCGTTGTCACCAATCCCAGCCGCAGAGCGCCTTCGCGGGTGGAGGGGATACGCTCCATCAGCCAGTACGCCGGGATCAGCGCATAGGGCCAGACGTAGCCCGGGCCCAGCACCTGCCAAGGACGCCGAATCGTAGCGTTCACCCTGCTCTCCCGGATCCGGCTTCGCACTCTGCCCGCACCTCCTGGTACACCTTCATGATCGGGGCCGGCTGGGCCACGCTTAGGTAGATGAAATGTCCGACCCGTGCCGCGACAGCGGTCTTCACCGCTTCGCAACCGGCGACCAGGTCAATGCTGCGAAACCTCGCAGCCTTTGTCGGACTGGGATGGGCACTCCGACGAGTTGGACAAACGTGCAGCCTGCGGGCACACGGTCACGGTGCGGGGATGAATCAAGAGCATTGCCTGGGATGGGCTCGCATCCTGCCGGCAGCATTGCCCTGGGATTCGGGGCGCACCAGCGCGCTAACAGTTTTTCCGCACGCAAGGAGGCGCGGGATCAGTCGACTACCGATGTAGCCTGGGCGGACGAGCGCGGTACCGACGACCGCCAGTTTTGTATAATCCGCGCGGTTCAGCGTGCGCTGCCACTTCTGGAGGATCCTTGGTCACTCGCGCGTGGGCTCTAGCCCTGTCTGTGGTTGCTCTTCTGTCCCCCGTCTGGGCGCAGCGAGAACCTGTGCTGAAACAGATCGACGAGCCGCATGCCTACTACTTCCGCGAGATGTACCTGCCGCAACTGACCACCGGGCCAAGCGCCGTCGCATGGTCGCCCGACTCGAAGTCAGTCGTGTATTCGATGGCTGGGTCCTTGTGGCTGCAAAACATCGACTCTGAGCAAGCGGAACAACTCACTGCAGGACCGGGCTACGACTATCAGCCGGATTGGTCGGCGGATGGCCGCTGGATTGTGTACGCGAAGTACGATCACAGCGCAATCGAGCTGTGGGCTTTCGATCTGCGTGAGAAGAAAGCGCACGCTCTGACCGCAAATGGCGCGGTGAACGTCGAGCCGCGTTTCTCGCCTGACGGCCAGCAGATCGCGTTTGTCTCCACTTCTTCCAACGGTCGTTTCCACATCTTTGCCGGACGCTTCGAGCATGGCTCCCTGGAGAAGGTTGGCAGACTCACGGAAGAAGCCCGCAGCACGCTGCCTCGTTATTACTACAGTCTGTACGACCATGAAATCAGCCCCACGTGGTCGCGTGACGGATCGGAAATCCTGTTCGTATCGAACCGTGGCCATCTCTACGGCACCGGCGGTTTCTGGCGTATGAAAGCTGAGCCGGGGGCCGAGGCACGCGAAATTCATTACGAAGAGACCACCTGGAAAGCGCGCCCCGATTTCTCGCCCGACGGCAAGCGCATCGTGTACGCGTCGTACCTCGGCCAGGCGTGGCATCAACTCTGGGTCATACCCGCCAGTGGAGGCGATCCGTTTCCCCTATCTTATGGCGATTTCGACAACATCAATCCGCGCTGGTCGCCCGACGGCCGGACGATCGCGTTTATTTCAAACCGCGGGGGAAATACTTCGCTCTGGTTGCAGCGGGTCGCTGGCGGATTACAGACGCAATTGGCCGCAGCGACCCGCCACTACTTTAATCCGATGGGAACCATCAAGCTCACGGTACAGGACGAAGGCGGCCACTCGACGGCTGCACGCGTCTTCATCACGGGATCCGATGGTCGCGCGTATGCACCGCGCGACGCCTGGATGCACGCCGACGATAGCTTCGACCGCAACGAGATGGATTTCGAGCCGCACTACTTTCATGTAAAAGGCGAAGCCGAGATCGCGGCTCCAGTTGGCCAAGCAATGGTCGTAGTGATGAAGGGACTCGAGCACCGGTATGTAAGCCAGAAGGTGACAGTGACGGAGGGTGGCGTCACCCCGGTCTCAATTCAACTGGGACGGCTTGAAATTCCTGCCAGTTCGGGATCCCGCTGGGTGAGCGGAGACGTTCACGTGCACATGAATTACGGAGGTGTCTACCGAAATACGCCGGAGCATCTAGTCTTCCAAGCGGAGGCTGAAGACCTGCCCATCACGCAGAACCTGGTGGTCAACAAAGAGCAGCGCGTTCCCGACATCAAGTATTTCCGAACTGATCCTGACCCTGCTTCGACGTCTCCTAATCTGCTGCTGCACGGGCAGGAATTTCATACCAGCTATTGGGGTCACCTGGGCCTGCTGCACCTCACTCACAATTTTCTGATTCCCGACTATGCGGCCTACGCGAACACCGCCGCGGCTAGCCTCTACCCCACCAATGCCGCCATCGCGGACATGGCACACGAACAAGGAGGCCTGGTCGGCTATGTGCATCCGTTCGACACCTACCCCGACCCAGAAAAGGACCGCCTCACCGACGAACTGCCAGTCGATGTGGCGCTCGGGAAGGTGGACTACATTGAAGTGGTCGGCTTCAGCGACCACAACTCCACGGCGAGGGTGTGGTATCGATTGCTGAACTGCGGCTTCCATCTTCCGACAGCCGCGGGAACGGATGCCATGGCGAACTTCTCGTCCCTCCGCGGGCCGGTCGGTCTGAACCGTGTGTTTGTCGAGGTTTCGAACGGGCCGCTGGCGATCGAACCGTGGATTGTGGGACTCAAACATGGGCGGGCATTCGCGACCAACGGACCGCTGCTCGCCTTTACTCTGGGTGATCAGCCGCTCGGGGGAGAATTGAAATTAGCCGCCGGCTCCCACGAAGTGAAGTTCACCGCCGGGATGCGATCGTTGGTGCCGGTGGATCACTTGGATATCATCTGCAACGGCCAGATTGTGCGCGAACTCAAGCTGAACGCAAGCCGTGATTCGGCCGACGAGCACGGCACGCTGCCGATTTCGTCCTCGGGTTGGTGCCTTCTGCGCGCCTCAAGCGACAAGGCCCGCTTCCCGGTCCTCGATTTATACCCATATGCGACCACCAGCCCGATCTATGTCTCGGTGAGCGGTTCGACCCTTCATCCGAAAGCAGACGCCGCGTATTTCATCCGCTGGATCGATCAGCTCATCTCCGCCGCGCAGAGCAACCAAGACTGGAACACGGACGCAGAGAAGAAAACAGTCCTCGACCAGCTCTCCCGCGCCCGTGCGGTCTATGAAAGGCTCCAGCAGTAGCACTCGGTCAGAACGCGCTACTGCACAGAGCTGGCTCGACGTTGACCGCGGGAGCCTTCCTGCTCCAGGCGCAGAAGAGTCCGCTTGCGCTCCATGCCCCAGCGGTAGCCGCCTGCCTTCCCGTCGTTACGCACCACGCGGTGACACGGAATGGCGAACGCGATGCGGTTGCTGGCGCAGGCGCGCGCCACGGCGCGGGCAGCCGTCGGCCGTCCAATGGCTTTTGCCACTTGACCATAGGACTGCGTGGTTCCGAACGGCAGCGACTGCAAGTGAGTCCACACGCGCTTCTGGAAGGCAGTCGCCTGAATATCGAGCGGAAGTGAGCGGCTGAGCTTCTGCCCCGACATCTGGCTCAAGAGCTGGACTGTCCAGCTGCGCAACGACTCATCGTCCCGCTTCCGATTCGCGAACGGGAACTCACGCTTCAATCCTTCTGCCAACTCGTCGTCGGTATCCGCAAACTGGATGGCGCAAATTCCCTTCTCAGTCGCGGCCACCAGCATTCGTCCCAGTGGCGAATCTACACAGGTGTACCGGATGGTCGCGGCAATCGCTCCGCGGCGGTACTTGTCGGGTGTCATTCCGAGCTGCGACGCGGTGCGCTCATACAGCCGGCTGCTGGAACTGTAGCCGGCTTCGTAGAGGGCGCTGGTTACATTTTTTCCCGACTGCAGGCTGCGCTTCAGCGAACTCATGCGGCACGAATCCGCATACTGCTTGGGCGTGATGCCGAGGGCCTTCTTGAACGTTCGCTGCAGGTGGAACGGGCTCTGGCCAAAGACATCCCCCAGCGCCTCGAGCGTTACCGGCTCGTCGAGATGCTGCTCGATGTAGCGGCAGATGCGCTTGACCATCGCAATTTGAGGATTGCCGACTACCGATTTCGGGCGGCATCGCAGGCACGCACGGAACCCGGCTTTTTCCGCATCTTCCGAGCGCCGGAAAAACCTGACGTTTTCGCGACGTGGCCGGCGCGCGGGACACGAAGGCCGGCAATACACCCCAGTCGTGGAGACGGCGAAGAAAAACTCGCCGTCGCAAGACGCGTCCCGATGCACCACCGCTTCCCATTGGCTGTCGTTGCCAACCGCTGCCATATCCCTGGTCACAGTTTCCGTTTCCAGTATCGCACTTGCGTTTGTCATGGGAAGAGATTAGGCCCCGGCGCGCGCGAGGACTATCCAGACCTTGCGGTCAAACCCGGTTTGCTGCAAGATGCTCAAAGCCCCGCAAAAGATGTGAAAACTCTGCTGCAGTGGTGCGGTTTGCTGTTTTTGTTCGCCCCTATGACGATCAGTCAGACAAATCCCGTGGCTTGCGCTGAGTCCACAACTGAAATCCTGGCTGCGCCGGCGAACTCGGAAATCGCCTTGAACGCAGCCCATCCGCACCCCGCCTGGCAAACGGCACGTCCGGTTGTCTTCTGCTCCGACTGGCAGGGAAAGAATCCGGATCCCCACAGGGAAACGCGGGTCAGGGTCCTGTGGTCGCCTCAGACGTTGTATCTCCGCTTCGAGTGCGCTTACCGCGAACTCTTCCTCTTCCCCGATTCTGACCCCAACGGCCGCCGCGATCACCTATGGGACCGTGATGTGGCTGAGGCGTTCTTGCAGCCCGATCCGTCGCACCCTGACTCCTACAAGGAGTTCGAGGTCAGCCCGAACGGCATGTGGATTGATCTCGACATCAGGCCCGGCCACAAGCCGGACCTGCAGAGCGGAATGACGCGCTCGGTTTGGCTCGACGAAAAGGCACTCACTTGGGCCGCAGAGTTGGCAATCCCCATGAAAGCGTTGACCGTGAAGTTTGACCCCGGGGCGGTCTGGCGGGTGAATTTCTTCCGAGTGGAGGGTCCCAACGAACCTCGCGGCTATTACGCGTGGCGGCCCACGCATACTCCCCAGCCGAATTTCCACGTTCCGGCTGCGTTCGGAAGCATGCGATTCCTGACTCAGTAAGCGTCCGCTTTAGTGAGACAAGGTTTGCGGCCGGGTGATGACCAGCTTCATGCCCGCTCGGCGGCGCACTTCGTTCAGCAAGGCCTGCGCCGCATTGCTGTAGGTCTTGTGGGAATCTGACGTGTCCGCCCACACCGCGTCATAAATGACCTGTGAGGCTTCTTTCAGATCCATCAGCAACGCAGCTTCAAGCACGTCGACGCGCTCCTGCAGGCGGGCATAACAACTCTCGCAGACACTGGCGGGATCGTGCTTTCCGCGCAGGTTGGCATGGGAGCAAAGTGCTGGGGTCGCGGAGTCAATTTGGGCCTGCGAGGCATACACCTGCGCTTTAAACTCGCGCAGCACGCGTTCCCTCTCCTCATCAACGCCCTTAACGGCGTTTGAAACCGGGACTGCCGGAGCAGCCGGGGGCCGGCTCGGGCTCAGTCCAATCGGAGAAACTCGCTCGGCCGACTTGCAGACCGGGCAGGCACTCAGATTCGCAGCATAATACTTCCTGCACTTGGCGCACGGCAGGCCGTATCCACTGCCCGTCTTCGGAGCCTCGTTCGTCTGAGGAGCGCTTACGCGGGCCGGGCTCACCGGACGGCGCTCCTCGGCAGCCGGTGCAAGGGCGGTACCAGCGGCCGTGCCGCCTCCAGTCGATACAAATGAACGCATGTAATTCATCGTGCCCCTCCCGGCCAGGGTGCATTTAAACGCATTGTAGGAGGGCATGAGGGAAAGACCGACACACGGGAGTCCACTTGCGCGGCGGCCACTAGTACACGGACAAAGGCGACGTACTAACGAGTGGGCGGGCTAGTGGCTGGCGGTGGGCGCCATGGTCTTCAGCAATTCTTCCGTGCGAGCGTGATACAGGGGCTCTGAAGGATCGAGCTTCGAGGCGCTCTCCAGTTCTGCCAGGGCCTCGTCGTTGTGGCCAATCGCCATCAGGCAAGCTGCCAGCGTGTAGTGGTTCTGGGCGGTCGGCTCCAGCCGCAACGCTTCGCGGAATTCTTTCTCCGCCTCCGCGAAAGCCGACGTCTCGAATAACGCCGTGCCGAGGTAGTGATGCGTGATGGCTGAGTCGGGTGCGAGATAGACCGCCATCTTCAACTCCCGCAGGGCCTCGTCCGGTTGATTGACAAGCAGCAAAGCCTGACCAAGAACCCGGTGCTCCGAGGCTCCAGTCGGGTTCAGCAGGACCGACTTCCGCAGTTCGGAAATCGCGTTCAGATAATCCTTCTTGGCCATGTAGGCTTGTGCAAGACAGGCGTGGCCGCGGTCCCAACCAGCATCCACTTTGTAGAGATCGCGAAACTCGGCGATGGCGGCATCATATTGTTGCTTGTCGCAGTAGGTATTGCCGAGATTGTTGCGAACCGAGGCCTCATCCGGCGCAAGCCGCTTCGCCTCACGATATTCGGCAATTGCGTCGTCCAGCCGGCCGAGGTCGTGCAGGACAACTCCAAGGTTGGAATGCGCCTGCCAGAAGTTCGGCCTCAGATGAAGAGCATGTTTGTATGCGGTCACGGCCCCGTGCAAGTCGCCGAGGTCTCGGTGAGCGATTCCGACGTCGTAGTAGACGTCGGCGTTTTCCGGTTCGTGGCTCAGAGACTCCTCGAATGCGTGTAAAGCCGCGATGTTCTTGCCTGTGGCAAACAGTCCCAGGCCCAGGTAGCGATAGGCCTCCGCATTCCCCGGATCCATGCTCAAGGCCGTGCGCGCTTCAGCGATGGCGCTTTCCGCGTCGTCAGAACGATAGAAGGCGTACGCCATGCGGTCGTGCGTCTCGGGAAATCCTGGCTGCACACGCGCCGACTCGGTAAATTCGTCAAGCGCGGCATCCCATTGCTCTTGCAACACCAGCGTCTCACCTAACAAAAAATGAAAATCTGCGTTTTCGGGCTGTGCATGCACCAGCTCGTTCGCCACTGACTGGGCTGCATCGAACTTCTCGTCGCGAACCAGTTCCGCGACCTTCGCAAGGGAGGCCGGGCACTCGCTCGTTCTGACGTTCTTGACGACACGCGCGCTCTTGATCGCCTTCAAAACCTGTGCGCTGGTTCCCTCAGCCTGCAGCTGTTTTTCAGTCGACGGACCGAGTAAAAAGGCCACGCCTCGTTCGCCCAGAAGACGTCCGATCCGCTGATCCGAAATTCTCCCCGCAATCCAGGCAGTCAGCTGGCACCGATTCACGGGCTGCTGTTTAGAGGTTTGTCCAGAGACG
>Ga0306920_100002037_pt1 | contig 25320 bp, 25 predicted proteins | sample flu12Cox44000170_FD_204666 | JGI IMG/M metagenome (GOLD analysis project Ga0306920, IMG submission 204666) | Lab enrichment of tropical soil microbial communities from Luquillo Experimental Forest, Puerto Rico - flux4day.12C.oxic.44.000.170 (v2)... | ecosystem: Environmental > Terrestrial >...
CGATGTCAATCAAAACTGCTACCGACCGTGGCCGTTCGTGCCGTCAGAGACAATCCCGCAGCCGTGCATATGGGCCAAAGGCATCTGCATCCAATTGAAAAACAGAGGCTTAGATGTTAGGATCTTTGGCTTACGGCGGTGCTGCGACCGGCAACTTGTGGTGCGGCACGACCTGGAGTATAACGGATGTCCCCCCGGCCAAGGCGCGTCATAGGCGCCTTATGGGCTCCCCTTAATACGTTCTGAACCATCAAACCCAGCCAGGTTGCGCACTCAGTTTTTAGGAGGGATCACATGAAAAGAGCGATCAGCACGTTCGGCCTGCTCGCCGCGCTCTTGGCCGTAATCAGCCTTGCCAGCTACGCTGCCGACAGCAGCATGAGCGGGTGGATCAGCGATAGTCACTGCGGCGCCAAGGGCATGAATGCGGGCCACAAGACCTGCGCGGAAACCTGCGTGAAGCAGAATCACGCTTCCTGGGTTTTTGTCGATTCGAAAGACAGCAAGATCTATCCCATCGCGAATCAGGATGCCGTCAAGCCTGACGCGGACCTCGGCCACGAAGTCACCGTGAAGGGAGCCATGAGCAGCGACGGCTCACTGAAAATCGACAGCATTCAAGGCGTGAAAAAGTCGTCGTCCTAGCTCGACCGCGCACCTTGGTTGGAACGAAACTGGGCGCAGCAAGAAGTGGTTTGCTGCGCCCCCACTGGCCTATTGCCTTCCGGCTAGCCCCGATAGCCTAACGGCTCGCCGTGCGGGCCAATTTTTTCCGCGCCCATGTAGGGCACGAGTGCTGGTGGAATCACGATCGAGCCGTCGCTCTGCTGATAATTTTCAACAATCGCGATCCAGGTTCGCCCGACGGCCAGCCCCGAGCCATTGAGTGTGTGTACGAAATCCGATTTGCCGCCCTTGGGCTTGAAACGAATCCCCGCGCGTCGCGCCTGGAAGGCCTCGGTATTTGAGCAGGATGAAATCTCCATGAATTCGCCGCTCGGGGGCAGCCACACCTCGATGTCGTATGTCTTCGCTGAGGCAAATCCCATATCCGCGGTGCACAGCTCGACCACGCGATGATGCAGCCCCAACCGCTCGAGTAGTTTCTCTGCGTTGCGCACCAGCATTTCGAGCTCATCGTAGCTCTTGTTCGGATGGGTGAACTTGAACAGTTCCACTTTTTGGAACTGGTGCTGACGCTTGATGCCGCGCGTGTCTTTTCCCGCGGCGCCCGCCTCCGCTCGAAAACATGCGGTCCACGCGCACACCTTGATGGGCAGCAAGTCCGCGTCGATCGTTTCGTCGCGATACAGGTTGGTCAGCTCCACTTCGGCCGTCGGCGTGAGCCACAAATCGGTGCCTTCCAGGTGGAACATCTCCTCCGCGAACTTAGGCAGTTGCCCCACTCCGGTCAGCGCGGCGGTATTCACGACGAAGGGCGGCAGAATTTCCTTATAGCCATGCTCGCGTGTGTGGACGTCCAGGAAGAAGTTTGCGATCGCCCGTTCGAGCTGCGCGCCAAGCCCTTGGTAAACCGCGAAGCGCGCGCCGGACATCTTCACCGCTGACTGGAAGTCTAGAATCCCGGCCGATTCGCCCAACTCCCAGTGCGGACGCGGTGTGAAATCGAATTTCGGCGGCGCGCCCCACTCGCGCACGACTAGATTATCCGCTGAGCTGGTGCCCACCGGCACACTCGAATGCGGAACATTCGGAACCGTCAGCATGAACTGCCTGAGTTTGTCATCGAGCTCATTGATGCGCAGGTCGCCGCGCTTGATTTCTTCCGAGACTTCTTTCATGCGCTCAAGAATCGCCGACGCGGCCTGCCCCGCCTTTTTTAGCAGTGCGATTTCTTCGCTTACTTTGTTGCGGTGCGACTTAAGCTGCTCATTTTGAAAGATGAGCTTGCGTCGCTCCGCGTCAATTTGGCGAAAGGCATCCAGATCAATCGTGATCGAGCGGTCGCGCGCCATCTGTTCGATCACATCGAGGTGTTCGCGCACATATCCGAGGTCAAGCATAAGTGAACAAGAATAGCGGAAGCAGCGGCAAGTGGCGAGTTGTGGTTTCGGGGCAGCGCCCGGGTGGCTGCCCGGCGTCATGAGCGAAGCGGCAAAGCCCGGACGAAGCCAACTAGACGGTGTGAACACCAGGTCGAGTGGTCGAGCGCCTCACCCCTATACGACGCGAAGTACGATCTTGCCGCGAGTGTGCCCCTGGGCGTTCAGTTCCTGTGCGGCACGGGCCTCGGCGAGCGGGAAAACTTTTTCGATGATGACTTTCAGCTTGCCGGAGTCAATGAGCTTGGCGATGTCGGCCAGTTGTTCCGGATTGGCCTGGACGAAGGTGTGCGCCGCGCGGATGCCGCGTGCCGCGGCCTTTTGCTCAGAAGGCGGCATCAGAATCGAGACGTACACGCCGCCTTTCTTGATGACCTGATACGAGCGGTCGGCGGTTTCGCCAGTTATGGTGTCGAGCACAGCATCGACATCATGGACGACGTCTTCGAATTTCGTGGTGTTGTAGTCGACGGTTTCGTCGGCGCCGAGCGAACGCAGAAATTCGTGATTTTTCTTGGACGCGGTGCCGATCACGCGCGCGCCTTTCCGTTTTGCAAATTGCACGGCGAAGGAGCCCACGCCTCCGGCCGCGCCATGGATTAAAACGCTCTGACCAGCGGAGAGTTTGGCGGCATTCGAAAGCGCCTGCCAGGCTGTGAGAGCGGCCAGTGGAACGGCGGCCGCGTGAAGGTGGTCGACAGAGGCGGGCTTGAGCGCCACCTCCGTTTCTCTGACGGCGATGTATTGGGCATAGGCGCCGTCGCGGGCAATGTCCGGGCGGCTGTAGACTTCATCGCCGACTCTGAAGCGCGAGGCGCCGGCGCCGACCGCTTCTACGACTCCGGAAAGATCCCAACCCGGAATGAAGGGCATTTTGTATTTGAGCCGGTCTTTCGCAAAGCCGGCGCGCACCTTCCAATCGATTGGATTTACGGCTGCTGCATGAACTTTGATCAGCACTTCGCCGGTGCCCGCCCGGGGGAAAGGCGCGCCTTCGTAACGAAGGACCTCCGGGCCACCGTATTGGTGGATTCGCACCGCATTCATCGTCGCCATGGGTTCTTCCTGAGAGTGGGCAGTCGAGTTGGCATGCAGGCCTGGCATGATACCGAGTCTCGGGAATTTTTCAAAAGCGCTTCGTGCGCCCGCAGGCAGTGTTTGCCCAGGGGCATCACAGGGCGCGGGTTTGTTTAGATCCACGAGGATCGACCCACAAACCGCCGAAAGGCGCGCCCACCAGGTACATACAGAAACCAAAGGGCAGCCGCACATGGAAGGTGTTGAAGGTGACGGCACAAAGTGCTAACTTCCGCGCCATGGGGGGGCAGACGGTGGTTGTTAGGAGAATCTCCCATCGAACGCGGCGTAACAAGGATAGAACCGGCCGAGAGTAATCCGGCGGGTTCGGGAGGCATTGCCATGTTCGAGGCGCAGCAAGAAAAGGAAGGTTCAGGTAACTTCGGCATGTGGATCGGCGTAGCCGCGATTTTGGTGGTCGCGGCTGGGCTCGGGTACTACGTGATGGGTCCGAAAAACAGCGCCAAAACCACTTCCGCGTCTTTGGCGTCTACAATTACGGTAACCGTCAACGAACCGAAAGACCTGCGCGTGGTCAGCGTGAAAATGGACAAGGATGTGACGGGCAACGTGGCCGTCTGGTCAGTGGACTTGCGGAACATGTCGCATACAGCCACCTACAAGGACATCAAGTATCAGACCACGTACCTCGGGGCGGACAACAGCGTCATCGCTCAGAACACGGGAGTGATCAACATCAGCCTAGATCCCGGCGACGAGCAGACGACCGAGTTTCGCGATTTGCTCTACCCCTCCGGCACCGCGCTCTTCAGGTTCAACGTGACCAGCGTGTCGGCGAGCCAGTAGCGGAAGCGGAAGCCGCGCAGCATTCTGAGCCGGGGCACTCAGTACCAGGAGGCCCAAGAAAAGCCCCAGCTCCAGACGGCCTAAGGGCGCAATTAGTTGCTGGCAGCTGTTTCCGCGGCGGCTCTCAGAACCAGAACGAGGATGCGGCCGTCGGAGTGGAATTCGCCGCCGGTCGCGGTCTTCGCCGACGTGAGCGGGTTTTCCGGCGTCACGTGATCCCGGGCGACGACCAGGCCCGTACTTGAGAGCGTGTTGTTCACGAATTCGCGTTCGCCGTCGATCGCGGGGTCGATCTTGTGGGTGACGCTGTTATTGCGCTGATCGCGCTCGAAGCCGATGTCATGGGTGGCCGCGATGCACCACACGGTTTGACCCCCCGCCGTGTAAGGCGATTTCCAGACCCGCAGATGATTTCGCGACATCACTACCCGAACGGGCTCGGCGTGCGCGAAACCGTAGTCCTGGGGACGGCCAAACAGATACAGTAGGCTCATCGGCATCGTGAGATAGTCCTTTTTCTCCAACGAATCGATCAGGCCAGTGATGGCTGTTTCTTGCACCGAGCTATCCACGTGCACCCAGCCGGCGGCCTTGAAGGCGGCCACGAGCTGATCCTCCGTTCCGAGAACCAGGACATTGACCATGTCGCCGGGATTGCCTTGCGGGTCGGCCACGCGGCGCGGAATTTCCCCCAGCAGGGCGGGAGTAATCGCGGGGATGCGCGATTCTGGCGGGCCGCCGACGACAGCAGCGGCCGCTTCCGATAGGCCCGCATGGATGATCGCGACGGTGACGCGGAAGCCCCCTTGGGCGGATTGGGAATCCTTCAGGCTCTGGTTAATGCCCAAGAACAGGCGATTGGCGATGGGCGATTCGAAATCGAAAGAGCTGCCGATCAAAAACGGCTGGCCGCCGGCATCCGCTGAACCGAGGCGCCCGATGAGAGCGCCGTGGCCGGCGTCGGTGACGGCATATTCGTGAATTAAGTCGGCGAAGCTGCGCGACAGCCCGTCCGGACCGAAGGTGCGCACCTTGGATTTGGAGGATTGAGTCGGCGGATAGGTGATGGTCCCGGTGGCGGTGACGTGTATTTTTTCGCCGGTGCGAAGATCGATCTTGGTGTCAAGCCACTGCTGAGAGGCGGCCATCTCGAATTCGCAAGATTTCGCGCAGGAGGCGGGGGTGCTTTGCGGCTGCGCGCTCGCCAGTCGAGGCGCGTTGGGGGCAGCCGAGAAGAGAGCAACAGTCAGCAGCGACAACTTCACCCGCATAGCTCGGAAAAATGATAACCCCCGCGCGGCGGAGGCGCAACTGGGGGCTGGATCACGTCGAATACGGGCGAACCGGAAGGCCCACCCAAGCGTTCGTCAGGCCCATCAATTCACGGACGACCGAGTATGTGTCGCGCGTGTTGCGCCACCAGTGATCGGCATCAAACGGCGCCTTGGGCGCTGCGCGCACAATCGCAGTTGGAGGGTCTCCAACGACCTTGCGCCACAAAACTTTCACGCGGCGCGTGTGCTCGGGCGATGTCACAAGGAGCGCCGTTGTTTTCCCTTGGCGGCGCATTTGCTGTGCGATTTCCAGCACTTCCTGCTGCGTGTTTACGATTGCCTCGGGCAAGATGCGAATGGCCCCATCGGGAACGCCGCTGTGCAGCAGGACCTCGCGGTTAAAGTAATCCTCGCCTAGGTAGCGAACGCCCATGGCAGCGAGTTCGTCGTCGGGCGCCTCGGGGCGGCTGATCCAGATTTCGCGCGCTTCGCCCAGGTGAAAAAGCCGTGCGGCTTCTTCCGCGCGCCAGGGCAGGCCGCCGCTCAAGACGACGATGACATCCGCGGAACGAAGGGGATCTTGGCGGATAAGCCAGCGGCCAACAGCGCGAAATGCGAAGAAACCGGTCGCACAAAGCCCGATTAGGGCAGTCAGCGCAGCGACTCGAAACGAGAACCGGCGAGCCATCTGGATTGGCTATTCGCCGGTACGTTCAATCGCTTTGCTTCTCATCAGCAATCCGCGGAGGCCGAGCAGAACCAAGCGCGGCTGGCGCATACAAACGCGCCAAAGAAGTTGCCAGGCGTCATCGCGAGTCGATTCGCCGAGAGACTCTTTGGCCGGATCGTTGAGCAAGTCGACAAGACGGCTGTAATCGGACTGCTGAAAATGATGCAGCGAGCGGCGCAGCAGAAGATGAAAGTCGAGCTCGCGGCGAAGCTTGCGCAGTTCGCGGCTCGATCCGCCATTTAGAATAGCCTCGGCCACCCCGAGCGCGCCGCGAAATCCAGTTACCACGCCGCCCACGGTTGAGACCTTCACTTGCGCGGCTGCATCCCCCACCAGATAAACCGAGCCGTTGCCAAGTTGCCGCCGCACGGGAATCCAGCGTTTGTAGACGGGGATTCGCGCGCCCTGAAATTCCTGCGGATCGAGCTGACGTTTTTCGAGAAAACGCTCAAGACACGCTCGTGTTTGCGGGCCGGACTCACCGATCACTCCCAGCGCGCCGCGTGCGGGCGATTCGGGAATGAGCCAATAGAAATAGGGAGTGTCTTGAGGGAGGAACCAAACGCGCACCGTGTCCGACGCCATGCCAGGCGGCAGGGGCACGATGGCCTGTATCAGCGGAACCGTTTCGAGCGGCGCCCAGCCGGCGGCGCGGGCTACCCGGCTCGCGACGCCGTCACCGCCGACGACGGCTTCGGTGCGGACTTCTTCGTGAGCGCCGTCCGAACAGCGTTCCACTTCAAGGGAGAGATCTTTTCCGTTCGACTGAACAGAGCGGAAACGATGGCCCAGTTGCACTCGTGCCCCCGCACTCTGCGCTTGCTCGGCAAGGGACTGAATGAGCCTGCGCCGCTCGATTATGAAATCGGGGTTTTTCAGCGCAATTGTTGCAGCGCGACCATCAGTGAACAATTCGAAACGGCGAATCTGATTCAGAATGCTGGGTTCGGCCGCCCGTCCCAGAATGGAGCGCATGCGGTGGGTGACGATGAGAGTGCGTGCGGCTGGTTCGAGCGACTCGATGCGCTCCAAAACGCGGACAGACAGGCCTCGTTTGGCGAGCAATGAGGCCGTAAATAGGCCGGCGGCCGAGCCGCCAACTACCACAACCCGTTGCTGATCTGTCGGTGGGCTGGAAATGGAATTGTTCTCTTCTGGCTGATTTGCCCTCTGTTGATTTCAGCAAACAGCCCCGCTTCAAATTTGTAACTGGGAAGCGAAACCTCAGGATTACCGCAGGATCCGGCTCCGCGCGACCTTCAGCGCCGAAGCAAAGCTTCCAGGGCCACAGCACCTCACCTAAGCGCCGCCGGAGAAAAGTATAGCCTACAGGAGTTTGCGCGCCAACCCACTACGCTCCATTTTCCTGCCCGGGACCCGGACAGGCCGGGCCGCAAGCGGTTTGCCCGGATCCGTGCGGGTGGGTTGAGCCAGGCGAACCATGCCGAATCCCTTTCTCGGTTCGCTGTGCTAGCATGATTGCCGGGGAATGCTTATGGCTAAATTCGTTATAGCGCCGCACATGCGGCTGCACGAGTGGGTTGCCGAAGAAAAGGGTTACTTCGCTGCGGAAGCACTGGATTACGAATTTCACGAGGCCTTGCCTTCCGCGGAGGGGCGCGGGCACTATCTGGGCGACAAAGTCGGTGCCTTTCAAACGTTCGAGAAAGGTCGTGGCTCCGATATCGGCTGTGCGTGCCATTGGACGGTAAACGTTTCGGCTTCCTCGGGCCACGGGAAGCTTTATGCCGATGCCTACTCCGTTGCGCCCGCCGGAATTTTTGTGCCGCCCGAGTCGGCGATTCACGAGCCCGCACAGCTCGCGGGCGTGCCTATTTCCGTTGGATACCAGTCCGGGAGTCACTATTCCGCGATTCAAGCACTCGAGCAGTACATGAAGCCGGCCGACATTAGGCTCTCCTTTTCAGACGGCATGCTCTTCAGCCGCATGGAGCTGTTGATCGATCGAAAGCTTCCCGCGGCATCCCTGTTCAGCGGACCGTATTATTTTCTCGAGCAACTTGGCTTTCGCAAGATCATCGACACGAGCTTTATGATGGCTTCTTTGATCCAGCGCCATCCGGATATGCAGGATGTGCAGAGGTATTTCCGGGCCCTGCGTGGGGCCCAACGCGATATCGATTTGCGCCCGGAGCTTTACAAGCATTACTACAAGAAGGAGTTTCCCGTACGGTTTCACGACATCATGGATACGCGGCGTTGGGGGCCCGGCGAACGAATCGTCTTCGAGCCATACACGAAGGAGCTATTCGAGCAGTCGTTTGAATGGATTGCCCGCCACGGCATTTTCCCGGAAGGGCAAATGGGATCGGGCAGTTACGAGAACTCCTGCGTGTCGCTGGCCTCGAAATAGGCCGCGCACCTAGAATTCCCAGCCCTGACCTGGGCCGATGTATCCCCTGGCGGCGGTCTGCTTCTCTGCACGAGCTCACTCGCAGTGATCCAAGTTCTGTTAGGATTTTGGGGTGGCCATTGAGCGCGAGAAGCTCGAAGCGGACGTGCTGATCGTGGGCGCGGGACCGGCTGGACTCTCCTGTGCGTTGCACCTGGCGAATTTGATCGAGCGGCACGCAAGCCGGAGTCAGTCGCCCGCGCTTTCCACCGAAAATATCTACGTCCTTGAAAAAGGACGCGAAATAGGTGCCCATCAACTCTCCGGGGCGATCATGGACCCGTGTGCGCTCAAAGAGCTAGTCCCCGATTTTGAGAAGTCCGCTCCCCTCGACACGCCGGTCACCAGTGACGCGGCCTACTATCTCACCGAAAGCAGCGCGCACAAACTGCCGATCACTCCTCCGCCGCTGCGCAACCATGGCAATTACGTGATTTCTCTGAACAGGCTTGTCAAATGGCTCGGCGAACTGGTCGAAAAAAAAGGCATCAACATTTTCACTCAGTTCGCGGGCCGCGAGCTGATCTATGACCGAGGCGGCATCGGGGGCGTCCTCACCGAGGACAAGGGTGTCGGCAAAGAAGGCAAGCCCAAGGAGAACTTCACGCCCGGCTATGAACTCCGTGCCAAAGCAACTGTGTTGGCTGAAGGGCCGCGCGGGTCGCTTACCAAGAATCTCGTTAAGAGGCTCAATCTCGAAGGGATGAACCCGCAGGTCTACGGCCTGGGCATCAAGGAGCTGTGGGACGTCGAGCCGGGCCGGATCCAAACGGGATTTGTGGCACACACATTGGGCTGGCCATTTGGATCTGACTTATATGGCGGCGGATGGATCTATGGGCTCAACGACAATCGCGTTTCTATCGGGACGGTGGTGGGACTCGAATACAAGAACCCGCTGTTTGATCCGCACGAGGCATTTCAAAAATTCAAGATGCATCCGTTTGTGAAGAAGATTCTCGAAGGCGGAAGCCTGGTTCGCTACGGCGCCAAGACCGTGCCTTACGGCGGTTGGTATTCGATGCCGCGGTCTTATTTCGATGGCGGTCTGATCATCGGCGACTCGGCGAGTTTGCTCAACTCGCAGCGTCTCAAAGGCATTCATACGGCAATCAAGAGCGGAATGCTGGCGTCCGAGGCTGTTTACGAGGCACTCTGCTCGGGCGACACATCGGCCGCGAAGCTGGCCGTCTACCAGGAAAAACTAGAGCGGAGCTGGCTGAGAAAGGAATTATGGGAAGTCCGCAACTTCCACCAGGGATTTCACAACGGGTTGTGGAGCGGGTTGGTCAACGCCGGCTTTCAATTTTTTACCGGCGGACGCGGGCTTGTTGATCCGCTGCGCACACCGGCCGGCTACAAGAATTACGAAAAACTGAATCAGGGCAAAGAGCCCATCGATCAATCCCAGCGATTTAAGGGCGATGGCAAACTCACCTTCGATCGCCTCACCGACGTCTACCATTCCGGGACGCGGCACGACGAAGATCAGCCCTGCCATTTGGTGGTCGTTGAGCCGGATATTTGCGGGGAGCGGTGCACGCGGGAATACGGCAATCCATGCCAGTATTTTTGTCCGGCAGCGGTCTACGAAATGGTGAAAGAAAATGGCGCACCGAGGCTGAAAATCAACGCCGCGAACTGTGTGCACTGCAAGACATGCGACATTGCCGATCCGTATCAGGTGATCGAGTGGGTGCCTCCGGAGGGCGGCGGGGGGCCCAACTACGAAGGCATGTGACCATCCGGAAAAATCTCAACGGGTCGACTCGGTGAATTCAAGCCGATTGGCCCAGGGATCATTTGCCTAAAGTTGGGGGCCCGTGAGAATCACCAAGAGCTTCTCGATATCGCTAACAGCGAAAGCGGGGTGCGAAAATCCTCTTCCACGCCGATGTGAACTTGCCGCCAGCCGCTCACCCGCCAGGCGAAGCGAGCGAGGGAGGTGTTGCAACCTCGAGTCCGAACAGAGGACCAAAGAAATCGCGCGCGGCTTACTTCGAACCCTCCCGGTCGGCGCTTTAGACGTGATCCATTTCGCTGACCGGCATGGTGTCGCTCCCTTGCGGAACGTCTAGGCGCCGCCGAATACGTGCTTCAGGGCAGCCCAAAATCCGCCTTTCCTTTTCGGCTTTGCGGCTGTTTGTGCGCCTGCCGGCGGAGGCTGATTGGAGACCGAAGGTTTTTCCCCCAGGGCGTGCTGCATGGCGGTGGCAAATTCAGGCGGTTCGACACGCCCGGAGAAATGCCACTCTGGCGACACCTGGGCTTCACGGATCAGCACAATGATGTCCGGCGAAGGGCCGGGCGGAGGCAAAGGTGTGGTTGAGGAGAAAACGAGTGCGGGCACGGCGGCCTGGCCCGTTAGGGAGGAAGGCGGAGCAGCGGGAGTTTCAAGCCTAGCCGATACGGAAAGTGGATGCCCTTGATTTGCGTGTTCGAGCACGCCCGATCGAATTGTCGGAGGAGACTGCTGGTCCGGGATCACTTGTTGCTCGGGTCCGGCGGCTGCTGGGACTCCAACCGTCAGCCGCCCAGCGTTCGAACGCGGTCGGGGCCCATCGGTCAATGGAGCGACACTGGCAAATTCGGGGACGGAAGCAGCCGGAGTTACGGCCGGCTCATCCGCCAGGCACTGGCAAGTTCCCGGTGTGCCGGCGACAGGCAGCAATTGGCCGCCGCTTAAGAAGAATTCGCCGGCCTCCGGCACGATGATTTTTTCGCCGCTGAACTGGTGCTCTAGTTGGACCGCGCCGCTGGTTGCCAGCACGCAAAGCGAATCGTCGAGGCTCAGACCCACTGTGATATCGCGCGAGCCGCCGCTAATATCGATCGGAGTTCCCACGATGGTTGGCGTGAAGATGCGGAGCGAGGTCCGCGGGGGCAACTCCGCGCGCACGCGGCCAAAGTTCAAGGCCAGGGTAATGGCGTCGCCCGAGAGCAGGACGGTGAACTTGGCCGGGCCGCAGATTTCGAGCTTGCCTCCCGAGAACAGGGTCATGCGCGCCTTGCCGGAGTGAACCGTCACGACGTTCCCGCTGGAGACGTTGAGCCCTTCAGCGGACGCGTTTCCATTCGTACGGATACCGTCGTCAATTGAAATGTCGTTGCCTTGGATGCGGCCGAGCAGGTTGCTTGGCGTGTCAGTTGCGCGCGTAGCGGCGGGACAGGACAATAGCGCCGCAAGTGAAAGGGCGGCGAGCACAAGACGTAACGCTCGGAACAAAATAGTGCTCCAATCTGCCAATCAGAATGGGGTCCGCTCGAACCGCCTATACTATACAGCAGTGAAGAACACGTCCAAACCGGATGCGCAGGTCGCTGCTGCGAATGCGAAAACGCACAGGATGGCCATGCCCCAGCTTTCGCTCTGGCGGCGTATCGAGATTCCCATTATTGCCTGGATCGTGTATGGCGCGGTCCGGTTGATTGGCCCCACACTGCGCACCGAAGTGATCGGCGTACACAACGCGATTCAAATTCCGCGGGCAGGCGAGCCGGCGATTGGCGCGTTCTGGCACCGCTGCATTTTTCCGGCGGCGTGGATATGGCGCAATCGCGGAATTGTGGTCCTGAATACGGTGAATTTCGATGGCCAGTGGACGCGCCGTGTAATCGAGCGGCTGGGGTTTGGCACGGCACAGGGCAGTTCGACACGAGGCGGCATCGAAGGATTGACCGCGATGGCGGCACAGTTGGAAGCAGGGCGCCACGTGGCCTTTACCATCGATGGACCGCGAGGCCCCCGGTACGTTGCCAAGCCCGGGCCTGTGATTCTGGCCAGGCGAACGGGCCGGCCGATTTCCGTGTTTCATATCGGCGTTGAGAGCGGCCACACCTTCCACCGGGCCTGGGACCTCTTCTGCCTCCCCTACCCTTTTTCGCGATCGGTCATGTTTGTTGCACCCCCCATCCGCGTTCCGAGCGATGCGGACAGCGGCGCGATGAAACAAAAACAGGAAGAAATGCAAGCTGCGCTCGAACGTGTCCGCGATCTAGCCGAGCACTGGTTTCACCTGAGCGAGGCAGAAAAGAATCGATTGCGCGACGAATGGCGCGAGCCGCTGCTGGCCGCGGCTCTGCGCTCGGCGGCAGGGGGAGATGGGGAACCATAAAATCAGGTTTCCGCTGCTGGGCGCTACGCCTGGCCGAGCTTTACTTGCACATCCATTTTCTTGCCGTTCCGTACGATCGTCAGCGTTACGGTATCGCCAGGGGAGGCGCGATTGAGCAGGAGACTGAGGTCGGTCGGGCTGGTGACTTCTTGCCCGTCAATGGCGATGAGCACGTCGCCGCCGACGGTCAGTTGTTGTAATCCGGCCAGCACCACGTTTGTCCCCCCGTGAATTCCCGCCTGAGCCGCGGGTCCGCCGGAGGTAACGCGCTCGATGAGAATCCCCTGCGGCACGGGGATATTCAGCGCATCGGCCAATTCCGGCCAGATCGCGCGGCCCTCGACGCCCAATGTCGCGCGACGGACGTGTCCTTGCGTAATTAAGTCGTTGGCCACACGGCGAGCGGTGTTAATCGGAATGGCAAAGCCGATTCCCGCCGTGGTGCCATTCGGCGCGTAGATCGCGCTGTTGATTCCAATCACTTCGCCGCGGGTGTTGAGCAGCGGACCGCCGGAATTCCCGCGATTGATAGCTGCATCGGTCTGGATCGCTTCGTCGATGAAAGTGTTATCGCCGGTCTGCACAGTGCGCCCGAGAGAACTCACCACACCGGTGGTGAGCGTGCTTTGAAAACCGAAAGGATTGCCGATGGCCAGGACGCGCTGCCCGACGAGCAGATTGCGCGAATCGCCAAGCGGAAGTGGCGTGAGTTCATGGGTGCCCGGATTGATCTGAATCAAAGCGATGTCGTTGCGCGTGTCCGCACCAATGTACTTGGCTTTGAAGCGCGACTGATCGCCCAGGGTGACTTCGATCGTTTGAGCGCCGTCAACCACGTGATTGTTGGTCAGGATGTGGCCTACGGAATCGATCACGAAGCCCGACCCGGCGCCTTCCACTGGCACGGCGTTGTAGAAGAAATCGTATTGCACAGTGCGCGTCACGATGTTTGCTACGGCAGGTGACGCGCGCTTGTAAATACGGACGTTTTCCGCCTCTGTGGCGTCGAGGCTGACGTCGGAATTTGCGGGGGGCGGCAGCGCGCTTACAATCGTGGCAGCGCGCTGACCGTATCGCGACCCAGCCCAGTACGCGGCCAGACCCACGATCAAGCCGAGGGCCAGCAAACGAACGGCGCGTCCACGATTCTGCCCTGACTTCATGAGCATTCCCGACGATCGACAAGATTCTACAGCCAATGGACGAGAAGAGCCATTTTACCTTCTACCCCTATCTGACGGTGGTTCTAAGTTAAAGCGAGACGGTTGTCAGGAACCATTTCTTGCGAGCGCAGCCAGATGCTTGAGTTTCAAAACCAGCGCATCGACCTGGTGCTCAGTTTCTCGGATGGTGGCGGAGCAGTCGATGACGTCATCGGCCAGTTTACGCTTCTCGTCGATGGGCATCTGAGAGGCAATCCGTTTCTGGGCATCGTCGAGCGTCAGTCCGCGCGCCATCAGGCGCTTGATCTGCTGTTCCGGAAGGCACCAGCACACGACGACGCGATCGAAGTGTTTCTTGGCCCCGGCTTCGAGGATCAGCGCGGCGTCTTCAAAGGCAAACTCGGGCCCCTCGGAGCGCTCGAGCGCGGAAAACCAGTTCCTGGCTACCTGCTGAATGCGCGGGTGCATAATCTGATTCAGCCGCGCGCGTCTGGCCGAATCGGCGAAGACGATCGCGCCTAGTTTTCGACGATCAACCGTTTTGCTGGAGGTGAGAATGCCCGGGCCGAATTCGCGCAAAACTTCGTCGTATGCAGCCTGGCCCGGCTCGAGAAGCTCGTGGGTGAGGACGTCTGCATCGAGCACTGGACAATCGCGATCACGCAGGAGGGCGGCCACGGTGGACTTTCCCGAAGCAATCCCGCCGGTGAGACCAATGCGCAACATCATGTAGGCAAAGAGGCCACCGCCTGAGCGAGTGTACCGCGCCTCGTTCGGGCAGCCTTGACCGTGTTGCTCATCAGCATGGCGATCGTCAGCGGACCGACGCCGCCGGGAACGGGTGTACAGGCGCCTGCCACTTCGACGACCTCCGGATGAGCGTCGCCGGCGAGGATCGAACCTTTGGCGCGAAACGATTCGAGCTTGGCAGGAAACTTTGCGAAGATGCGTTCCGCCTCCGCTGAATCTTTCACCACGATCTGACCAACATCGATGACGGTCGCGCCGGGGCGCACGAAATCAGGCGTAACCATCGCTGCTTTGCCGATCGCGGCGACGATGATGTCGGCGCGGCGCGCGATTCCTCGGAGGTCCCTGCTCTTGGAGTGGCAGATCGTCACCGTTGCATTGGCGTGCAGAAGAAGCAAAGCCATGGGCTTGCCGACAATGTCGCTGCGACCAATTACAACCGCGTTCGCACCTTCGATGGGAATGTCGCTGCGCCGCAGGATCTCCATGACGCCCGCGGGCGTGCAGGCGACGAGCGCGGGGCGCCCCGCAACGAGATGACCGACATTCACAGGATGAAAGCCGTCTACATCTTTTTCCGGAATGATCGCGTCGAGAATTTTCTTGGAGTCGATCTGCTTGGGCAGCGGCATCTGGACTAAAATGCCGTCCACTTCATCGCGATTGTTCAGTTCGTTTACGAGGGCGAGGAGCTCTCCGCTAGTGGTCGAGGCGGGCGGGGTGATATAGAAGCTCGCCAGGCCGAGCTTTTCGCAGGCTGCGATTTTGCTGTTCACATAGAGCTTCGATGCGGGGTCTTCGCCAACGCGCACCGCCGCCAGCCCGGGGCGAACTCCTGCTCGACTGAGCGCGGCGATTTCCGCCTGCAACTCGGAATAGATTTGATCGCGTATGTGGTTCCCGTTGAGGATGCGCGCAGACAATGGATGCTCCTTGCATGAAATTTGTAGTTCGGTCGAATTGCAAATGATAACACAGGGGATTCGAGCGCAGAGGCTGCCCGCCTGAGGAATGCCGTTGTAAAATAGCCTTTTTGGCGTCTCTCAGATCGATGATGTTCCCTCAAACTTCGGAGCGAAAGCGACTCGAGCGCGCGATGCGCGACGCCGCTCGTTTGCCTCCCGGGCAGTCCGCCACGCTAAAATGGCCGGTGCTGCATGTCGGCGATGTACCGCCTTTTGATCCGCAGACATGGGACTTTCAGGTTACCGGACTCCTGGAAAGATCGATTCGGCTCACCTGGGATGAATTTAGGGGTCTGCCCATGAAGGAAGCGACGGCGGACATGCATTGCGTGACGCGCTGGAGCCGCTTCGACGTGCGCTGGGAGGGCGTGCCTTTCACCGAAATCATGAAACTGACCGGTCGAAAAGCGGAAGCAAAGTATGTGATGGTGCACGCAGAACATAATTACACGTCAAACGTGCCGCTCGATGACCTGATGCGGCCCACGACTCTGTTCGCGATGAAACACAATGGCGAGCCGCTACCGCCGGAGCACGGCTATCCCCTGCGTCTCGTCGTGCCGCACCTGTATGCCTGGAAAAGCGTGAAGTGGGTCCGCGGAATTCGGTTCATGGCCCACGACGCGCCGGGGTTTTGGGAGGAAAACGGCTATCACATGTACGGAGATCCGTTCAGGGAGCAAAGATTCAGCGATCGCTGAAGAGCACCTAAGGCGGCTGTCTCGGTGTGACGGCCTTAATCGGAACCGCCCGAACCACCCGTCTTGCGCTTTCGGTTTAACTTGATCGCAGCGGACCGCAATGTTTCAGGCACATTCTTATTATTGGTGAGCTTCACTAAATCGGTGGCGGTGAGCCGCGGCATCAGATGCAAGGAAACGTCCAAAGGCGTTTTCGGATTATTGGTCAAATTTCTGACTACGGCATAGTTTTTCATAAACGCTCGAGTGAGCGAAATCGTCCGCAAGATTTCCGCCGTTAGGTTGCTCATCGAGGCAAACGCCTCAACTTCGGTGTCAGTCAAGCGCGGCGACTGCAGCACGCAGCGTTGCACGAGCTTATTCGGGTCGCGAATCAGTAGCATGCGCTCGGTGCGGCCTCCCTTTAACGCAAGTGTCAAGCGCTGCACGACGTTCATGTGCGCGACGCGCTGCATCAGTGTTTCACGTTTGACCGGATCGGGCTCGGCTTCGGCAGCGGCATCTTGCATCTCATGCTGCGCTACCGCGCCTTTCTGCAATTCGGCAAGTAATTCGCGTTGCTCGGATGAGCCAGCCGACGCGCTAGCGACCGCCAGGACCAGGTGCGGGTCTGAAACGAAGCGTTCCAAATGATCGAGCAGCGCCTGTATGCCCTGTGACGTCAGGTGTTGCGCGACACGTGCAACACAGGCCGTAGGACACGCCGTGTTTTTCGCCAAGGTATCCGCCATGCCGGGCTTATTTCCGAGATTATCGGCACAGTAAGCAAAAAGGCGCGCGTCGGCATCCGGCCGGGTGCAGGCAGCAAGAAAACTCGCGATGGGCTGCGTGAGGAGCGCATTCTGAGCCCGTTCGGAGATCGCCGGATCGCTATCCGCCGCAAGTACCGCAAGAATCTCGGCCCGGTCTTCAGGGGCGAGAGGAACGCTGCCGCCGCAGATTGCCAGTTTTTGTTCCGGACGCGCGTGGCCAGACCGCACCTGCGCGCACAACTCCGCGCTAATGGGAGGGCTCCGCCGGGGTGGATAGTTCGCTTCGCCTCAGCGTCATCCTGCGGGGTGTATTGGGGGACGCTGCCCAGGGAATCAAGTGTCCGTTGAGGTTCAATCGAAGCGCTGCAGATTTGTTCGAGACGATCTCGATGGTGTCCTGCGCCTCGAACTGTTTCGCCTCATTGGGTTGCAGCTTGCCGCGGAAAGCATCCTTGCCGTCGGCAATCACGGCTAACTTGACCTGCGTGCTTGCCGTGATGATGAGTGCAAGGTCGGACGGTTCAGGTGCGGCCATGGAAGCGCCTGGCGGACCTGCTGTAGAAGCATCGCTAACAGAAGTGCCATCCCTAGGACTTGGAGCTGCAGCAGTCGGGTTCGCGGGCAGCGGAGTGTCAACGGTCGCATGGGAGGGAGCCGCAGCGGGAAATGGTGTGCTCGCGGCTGTCGAATTTGCGCTCGCAGCGAAGCGGTTGTGAATACTCGCAAGGATCTGAGACCCGTAACGGCTGAGGCCCCAAATTCCGCCAACGGCTAGCAGCAGGGCAAGCGCCGTAGCCACGACGGCGGGCCGATAGTCTCGCGGGATCCTCTGAGAAGGAGCGACAATACGTTCAGCCTTTACGCTCTCGCGCTCGTAGGCATACTCGGCAACCAGGCCATCCTCGTCGATGCCAAGAAAACGCGCAATTGAACGGATAAAACCGCGATTAAACGCTCCGCCAGGAAGTTGATCCCACCGTTCGCCTTCCAGGGCTTCGAGAAAGCGGGTACTGATGCGAGTGGCTGCTGCGATTTCGTCGAGCGAGACGCCGCGCATCTCGCGCTCGCGTCTCAGGTGTTCGCCGAAAGGTGTAGAAGACATCCGCCAGGGACCAAGCAAAATATAGGCGCGGGTAACAGGCATGTCAATTCCTAAGCGGCCCTTGGGGCGATCAATTTTCACCGCGCGAGGCGGAAGGAGTGCCTTGGCCCCCAAAAAGAAGGGCCGGATGGGTGGTCCCAACCGGCCCCGCGGGGTGATGCTTCAACTCGCGGCAGAAGATCCGCGTGTCTTCTTGCCTAGAACAGCAACTTCAAGCCGAACTGCATCACGCGCGGCGTCACCGACGTGGAAGTGATGATGCCGAACGTCGACGCTGTATTGAGATCGTTTGCCGGCGGATTGAACTGCGCATGGTTGAACAGGTTAAAGGCCTCCATACGGAACTCCAACGTGCCGCCTTCCCACACCTTTGTGAATTTAATGAGAGCCATGTCGAAATTCAACTGTCCGGGACCCTCGACCGAGCCGATTGCGGAATTGCCGTAACCAGTACCAGCGTTCAGGAAGGTTGAGCCCGGCTGACCGCACGGGGCACTCGGAGTACCGCCGGGGTTGGGCGTGCCTCCGATACAGTAGGGTGAACTTGCTGGAAGTGGAGAAAACCCTAGGGCATTCGGTGGCCCGGCGTAGGTAGTGGGCGAGAGATAAAAGCAGCCGGGTTCACCCAGAAATTGCCCGGCGTAGCACGCTCAGTGGTGCTGCCAGAGGTGGCAATGGGGATTCCCGCTTTGCAGCTTTGTCTCGCCGTGTGGCAGTCGATCGGATCTCTAAGCGCAGCCCTGGAGCTCCCCGCGCCATATATGGATGCTCCTACCCCGTCGACGATCCAGAAGGGCAAGCCATTCTGAATGGTCGTTACGCCCGACAGGCTCCAGCCGCTCGCCAGCTTGCCAGCCACGCCTTCCAGATGCCCGCTGGGGAGACTATAGACGTAGCTAATGACAGCTCTCTGCGACCGGTTAAATGCGGCAAGTCCGTACTGCTGTCTGAGATCGAGAGGATTGTTGCTATTGGCGGCGCCGAAGATCACCTCGCCCGGCGGCTGAATTCCGCTGCCGGCTGCCGAGGTATTGATGTTCGTCATATTCTTGCTCCAGGTGTAGGAGACCTGCAAGAGCAAGCCCTTTGAGAACTGATGTCGCAGCTGAGCCTGGAGACTGTTGTAGAGCGAATCGCCAAACGCATCAGTTTCCGCCACTCCGGCTGATTTCGAGGGCCTGGTTCAGCACAGCGGTTTCCGTCACATTGACGGTCACCGACGCCACTGTCACGGTCTGAAAGCCGGAGGCCGAGATTTTCACCGAGTAGCTGCCCGGAGGCAGAAGTGAAAACTTATACGACCCGTTCGATTCAGTCGTGACGGTCCGGGGCTTGGCCCGTGCCATTGTTTGTGGCGGTTACCGTAGCACCGGCGATCACCGCCCCGGACGGGTCGGCCACCGTACCGCTGAGCGCGCCGGTTTCAGCCGTTTGCGCCTTGGCCAATTGCGCGCCCGTCAGCAACAAAACTGTAGCAAACGCCAAACACCAAGCTCGAATCGATCGCATGCATTTCCCCCCTAACCCATAGCAGGTTTTGAAGTCGTGTGCTGAAGAAAGCGCACACGTGAAAGCACTACAAAAAAAAGGAAAGAGGGGTTTGTGGCACAGAGTCTGCGCAAATACACCCCTACTGCGCAGGCGCGCATGCGCGAGAACCCACCCCAAAACGGCTTAAACACCCACCCTTTCGTGCAGGACACTCGAAACGATCGGGCGGGATATGTCCATTGCTTATTTTGAGCGATTCTGTTACGAAGAATGCAAAAGAGCCTGTCTGGTGCGATTGACGCTGCGGGCGGCAGGGTGGTGTATGCAAAGGCGCGAGGTGAGTATACAAGGTTATAAGGGGTCACTTCGATGGAACTACGCCAGGTTCGTTACTTCATCGCCGTTGCAGAGCACCTCAGCTATTCGAAAGCCGCGCAGGAGCTGCACATTTCCGTCTCTCCGCTGAGCCGTCAGATTCGCCAGTTGGAGGACGAATTCGGCGTCCGCCTTTTCTCTCGCGATCGAAGAAGGGTCGAACTCACCGATGCTGGTCGAATGTTTCTTGACGAAGCGAGGGCTCTCGTTCATCACACCGCGCAAGTTTCCGACCGTCTGCGGATGGCCAGGAAGGGTGCCACCGGGGTGGTCAAAGTTGGCGTGGGTCTGCACTTGGGAGACAAGGTCGGCAGCGTGGCGGCTGAGCACGCCAAGCTGCACCCGGGTGTAGACATCCAGTGCCAAGCGATCTTTTCGACGCTGCAGAACCAGGCGTTGCGTGAGAGAAAAATCGACGTTGGCTTCATGCGTCCGCCCATTGACCCTGGGCTCTCGTCGGAATTGCTCTATGAAGAACGTCTGATCGCGCTCGTTGGAAAGTCGAATCCGCTTGCAAAGCGCAAGACCCTGCGCATCAAGGATGTCGCCAGCGAGACTCTGTTCTTGCCAGAGCGCAGCGTGGGGAGCGGCCTGCGTGACAAAATCCTCGAACTGTATGCGAAAGCTGGCCTGATTCCGCGCGTTAGCCCGATGACTGCCGATCCTGTGTCCTCGAATGACGTTCACAAGGTTCTCTTGGCGGCCAACAAGGGCATCTTTATTCTCGCCGACGAGATCGGCACGCGCGCCGACAGTAGTCACGTGGCCATGGCCATACCCATCGAGGACCCCGAGGCACGCATCGGCCTGTACATCGCTTGGCGCCGGGGCGAAGGGTCTTCTTCCGTGCTGGCCGTTCTCCACACCGCACGCAAAGTTCTCGGCGCTAAATTGCAGCTAAGCGCCTCGCGTGGAGCAACACCCGGGATCGCCGTTGCCTGAGAGTGTCTACCCGGTCAACAGGAACCGACAGATTGGCCTTTCGGCAATCGAGCAGGAATGCCCATTGCCCGCGGCAAAAACCGTTCACTATAATTCGTTCATTGCACCCTGATCCCCAAGACGCCCAGCAGCAGTCCGAACGCATGCGCCGCTCGACCGACGGGACGCCGTTCACGGGTGTAGAGCGCCGGCGGAATCCCCTAGCTTCGGCCTCGCTCGCCGAAGGCAGCGAGATCAATGTCTTTCATGAACTTGGGAAAGCTCTCACTTCTTCGCTTCAGCTCGACCAGGTGCTGCGCACGATCATGGAGAAGATCAATGAGGTATTGCACCCCGACACATGGTCTCTGCTGCTCATGGATACCGACAAACAGGAGCTCTTCTTCCAGATAGCCACAGGCCAGGGCGCCGAGGCCCTCAAAGACGTACGAATCAAGGTCGGTCAGGGGCTCGCCGGCTGGGTGGCCCAATCGGGTGAAGCGGTTGTAGTGCCCGACACCAGCAAGGATTCGCGTTTTTTCGGGCAGGTGGACGAAAAGACGAAAGTCGAGACTCGCTCGATTGTAGCGGTGCCGGTGCGCTTTCGAGATCATTGTCTCGGCGTGATCGAACTGATCAACTCCGTCGGACCGGAAGGGTTCAGCCAGCGCGATTTCGCGCTACTCGAGGCGCTTGCGGACTATGCAGCCATCGCCATTGAAAACGCGCGGCACGTTCAGCGCATCCACGAGCTAACCATCACCGATGACTGCACGAGTTTGTACAACGCCCGCCATTTGAATTTCATGCTCGACACGGAAATTTACCGTTCGCACCGGTACTCGTTCGAATTTTCGCTCATCTTCATAGACCTCGATCATTTCAAAAGCGTCAACGATACTCACGGACATTTGATCGGGTCGAAGTTGCTAGCGGAAATCGGCGAGGCGATCAAGGCGCACTGCCGGTTGATCGACCTCGCGTTCCGCTACGGCGGTGACGAGTTTGTGCTTTTGCTGCCGCAGACTTCCAAAGAAAACGCCCTAGGGGTGGCCAATCGTCTGCATAGATTGATTCGGGACACGGTCTGGCTGAAGGCCGAAAACCTGAACGTGCGGGTGACCGCGAGTGTAGGCGTCGCCTGTTATCCGAAGGACTCGCGCACCAAGGCCGAACTGCTGCACTTGGCCGATGAAGCGATGTACTTGGTAAAGAATACGAGCCGAGACAGCGTGGCCGCCGCTGGCGTAGGAGTGCTGCCACACCGCTGATCGCAGCGACGCTCTCGGCATTCTTCCTGTTGTTGTGCCGCGAACTGTTGTTCCGGGCAAACCCCTCACCTATACTTCCTTCTAACTGGGTAAGGAGCTTGGTGCCTTGCGCAACCGTGAAGCCGCGCGATACGCGCGCTGGTCGGCCGCTGCTGCCGGTTTGATTGCACTGGCAGTGGTCGCCGTGTATGGCGAAAGAGCCTTTCGCGAGGGCCGCGCTCGGCGCAGTGCCCCCAAGTCAGTTCCGATTACGGTAGAGCAACAATCATCTGAGTTCTCCTTTTCCAAGGAAGAGGGCAACCACAAGCTCTTTACCATTCGCGCCTCCCAGGCCACCCAGTACAAAGAGCAAAATCGTGCTGTGCTTGACGATGTATGGATCACCATCTACGGCCGTACGGGCAGCCGGAACGATAACATTCACACGCACGAGTGCAGCTATGATCCCGAAACAGGAGCCGTGCGGTGCGAAGGCGAGGTTCAGATCGACATTGAAAGTGCTGCTTCTGAGGGCCAACCGGCGTCGCCGGGCAAGAGTCTGGAGGTGAAAACAAGCAATCTCTCGTTTGATCGAAATACCGGAGAGGCCTCCACGTCAGCCGGGGTGGAATTCCGGTTTCCCGCAGGCCAAGGACGTGGGCTGGGCATCTCCTACAATTCCACCAAAGGAGTCGTGCGCATCGAACGCGACGTAACCTTTGAAATGCTGCCTTCCCAACAGACGGGTGGAGTGCGCGTGACCGCATCGGGACGCAGCCTGGAAATCCGGCGAGACGATCGAAGTGTAATACTGGCGGGCCCGGCGATTGTCCGAGAAGGTAGCCGACAGATCGCCGCGGACAAAATTTCCGTCGAGCTGGATACCAATTATCACGCACGGCAGGTCATTGCGGAGGGTCATCCGCAGATCCATTCTGAGGATCAACAGGGGAAAATTCGAGTCACCGCGGATCGTTTGGAAGCCTTCTTGAGCGAGCAAGGATGGATCGAGCGGGTGCTGGCGGATGGGAATATGACGGGGATCCGGCAGACGGCTGGCGGTACAGATCATTTCTCCGCGGGGCGCGTCGAATTCACGATGGTGCCTTCTCGCAACGTCATCGATGAGATGGCGGCACGTGGCGCCGTCACCGCGCAGCTACATAGAGGAAGCGATTCTCACATTCTCAAAACGGATGCCATGCGCGTGAAGTTCGCCGTCAGCCAAGATCAGATTTCGAAGGGCAAACCAAATCCAGAATCCATCGAGCATCAGGGGGTGGAGAGCGTGGAGACCCTGGCCCCGGCGACCATCGCCTCGAGAAGCGACAGGGAAGCGACGACTCTCGACGCGAATCGGTTCGTGGCGGAAATCGGTGCGAACGGGCAGCTCAAAAAGCTTCTTGGTCATTCAGGTGTCGAAGTTCGCCGGGTGGTTGGCAACGGCGCTCCGCAAATTGTCTCCGCAAGGGAGATGACGGCGGAATTTGATCGCCATGGTCAATGGGAATATGTGGAGGTGACTGGGAATGTGCGCTTTCAACAGGTAGATCGTCAGGCGACGGCTGCTCACGCCAGCATGGCTCGTCCGGCCGATACCATCACTCTCGACGGTGCGCCGGTGCTCTCCGACTCGATGAGCCGTACGACGGCGGCCCATGTCACGATTCACGAGGGCTCAGGCGAAATTCGCGCTGCCGGCGATGTGGTCTCCAGCTATTTGCCGGCGAGCCAGCGAGACGCCGTCGGACTTGGCTCTGGAGCCGCACACGTCTCGGCAGATGTGCTTTCCGGATGGCTGAACTCAGGCCAGGTCACCTATGCAGGTCATGCTCGATTGTGGCAGGGCGAGGCAGTTCTCGATAGCGACCAGATTGAGATTCTACGAGACGATAAGAAAATGAACGCCAGCGGACACGTCGTGGCGGTGTTTCCGCAAGCATCCGGCCCGCTCGCGGCATTGCCAGGCGCACGCCCGGCCAAGGGCTCGGCCGAATCGAGGCCGACCCGTTGGAGGATTACCGCGCCGTCTTTGAGCTATTGGAGCGAGCAAGGCCGTGCGCACCTCGAAGGCGGTGTCCTCGCCCAGTCCGATGACGGCTCGCTTGAATCTCGCACTCTCGATGCGTTCCTGGCAGCGCCTCAAGCGGGTCGAACAGGCAGTGTTTCGGGCGAGGGGGTAGGTCGGCAGTTGAGCCGCGTGCTGGCCCAAGGCAACGTAGTCATTCGCGAAGGCGACCGGCGCGCGACTGCCGAACAGGCGGAATACACTGTCGCGGACGGCAAGTTCGTCTTATCGGGCGGAAATCCCACCCTGGCCATTGCAAGCGATACAACGAGGGGCCATTCGTTGACCTTCTTTGTAGCGAATGATACGATTTTTGTTGACTCACAAGAAGGTTTGCGCACGGTTACGACGCACCGGGTTGAGAAATGAACCTGCATGTTGAAGCTCCAGGCCGCCGATCTCGGGAAGTCATATAGAGGTCGCAAGGTCGTCGATAACGTCAGCCTGGAAATTCAACAGGGTGAAGTAGTTGGGCTGCTCGGGCCGAACGGCGCAGGTAAGACGACGACGTTTTACATCCTGGTCGGCCTGACTCGTCCCGATTACGGGCGTGTGCTGTTGGATGGCGAAGACATCACCGACCTTCCTATGTATCTTCGGGCCCGCAGCGGCATCAGCTACCTACCCCAAGAGCCTTCCGTTTTTCGCAAACTGACGGTGGAAGAGAATCTAACAGCAGTTTTGGAAACCCTGTCCATCACCCCCGAACAACGGCGTGACCGGGTTGAGGAACTTCTGGCACAGATGGGACTCGAGGGAGTACGTAACAGTCAAGCCCACGTGCTTTCGGGTGGCGAGCGCAGACGCCTCGAGATCGCCCGCTCCCTTGTGCTGTCCCCTTCCTTTATACTTTTGGACGAACCGTTTGCGGGCATCGACCCGCTGACGGTGGTGGATATTCAGAAGATTGTTGCCGATTTGAGCGAATCAGGTATCGGCGTGCTCGTCACCGATCATAACGTACGTGATACACTGGCTGTTACAAATCGCGCTTACATCATTAGCGAAGGCAAGATCCTCGCTGCGGGAAAACCTGCGGAACTGTCCGCCAACGCCGATGTTCGCCGCATTTATCTCGGAGAAGGCTTCCGGCTGAACTGAGTCATGAGCTATCTTGCGCCCAAACTGCACCTCCGGCTCGCTCAAAAGCAGATCCTGACGCCGGGGCTCGTCCAGATGGTCAGCGTGCTCGCGCTGAACCGCCTGGAACTGCGCGAGATGATCAACCAGGAGATCATGGCCAACCCAGTCCTCGAAGAAGTGGGGGAGGATGGCGCGGGACTTGACAGCTACACGGACGAAG